>ERZ1673695.192-NODE-192-length-107325-cov-13.488627_pt1 | contig 107325 bp, 114 predicted proteins | sample MGYA00580225_ERZ1673695 | MGnify/ENA primary metagenome ERZ1673695 (study PRJEB41218, sample SAMN15661739) | gut metagenome | host: Homo sapiens | place: Canada: London | collected 2015-08-20/2019-03-30 | study: EMG produced TPA metagenomics assembly of... | reverse complement strand
TGCCAAGCGATATTTTTTAGCCACAAGTGTTACAAAAAAGCTTGACCACAACACTTCTACAGGTCTTCGGTTCTTTACCGTCTATGGCCCGGCTGGCAGGCCGGATATGGCTTATTTCGGTTTTACCAATAAATTACTGAAAGGCGAAACAATACAAATTTTCAATTACGGAAATTGTAAACGTGATTTTACCTATGTGGATGATATCGTCCACGGCGTGAAATTAGTTATGCAGGCTCCACCGGAAAAGAACGAGGGAGAAGATGGACTGCCTGTGCCACCGTATGCCCTTTACAACATTGGAAACAGTAATCCGGAAAATCTGCTGGATTTTGTGGATATTCTGCAGCAGGAATTGATCCGGGCAAAGGTGCTGCCGGAGAACTATGACTTTGAAGCACATAAAAAGCTGGTTCCCATGCAGGCCGGGGACGTCCCGATTACTTACGCAGACACCAGTGAGCTTGAAAAAGATTTTGGCTTCAGACCTAATACAAGTTTAAGAGAAGGGCTTCGGCGCTTTGCTGAGTGGTATAAGAAATTTTACAAGATATAGAGATTAACAATATCGGAACTGAAAGATAGTGAGGAGTGGAAGGAGAAAAACAGTGAACAGAAAGATTGCAGTTGCTGGCACCGGATATGTTGGTTTGTCATTGGCGGTGCTTTTAGCGCAGCACAACAAGGTTACAGCGGTAGATATTATTCCGGATAAAGTGGAGCTGATTAACAATAAGAAATCGCCCATACAGGATGATTATATAGAAAAGTATCTGACTGAAAAAGAATTGGATTTAACAGCGACGCTAAATGCAGAGGAAGCGTACAAGGACGCTGAATACGTTATTATCGCTGCACCTACAAACTATGATAGCAAGAAAAACTATTTCGATACATCGGCAGTGGAAACGGTAATCAATCTTGTTATGCGTTCCAATCCGGACGCAATTATGGTAATCAAGTCAACCATCCCGGTGGGATACACAGAGAGCATCAGGAAAAAGACAGGAAGCAAAAATATTCTGTTCAGTCCGGAATTCCTTCGGGAATCCAAGGCACTTTACGATAACCTGTATCCCAGCCGGATTATCGTTGGCACAGATCAGCAAGATGAGCAGCTTGTAAATGCAGCACATGAATTTGCGGCGTTACTGCAGGAAGGGGCAATCAAAGACAATATTGATACGCTCTTCATGGGATTTACAGAGGCAGAGGCTGTGAAGCTGTTTGCCAACACCTATCTTGCGCTGCGTGTCAGCTATTTCAATGAGCTGGACACTTATGCGGAAATGAAGGGGCTGAATACCCAGCAGATTATTAATGGCGTATGTCTTGATCCGAGAATTGGCGACCACTACAATAATCCTTCTTTTGGATATGGTGGGTATTGTCTGCCGAAAGATACAAAACAGCTTCTGGCTAATTATGAAGATGTGCCGGAAAACCTGATTGAAGCAATTGTGGAGAGTAACCGGACACGAAAAGACTTTATCGCTGATCGTGTGCTGGAGATTGCCGGGGCTTATGAAGCCAATGACAGCTGGGACGCTTCCAAAGAAAAAGAGGTAGTTGTGGGAGTGTATCGGCTTACCATGAAGAGTAATTCGGACAACTTCCGTCAGAGTAGTATACAGGGGGTCATGAAGCGAATAAAGGCAAAAGGAGCAACGGTAATCATTTATGAACCGACATTAGAGAATGGAAGTACATTTTTCGGAAGTAGGGTTGTAAATGATTTGTCAGAGTTTAAAAGACAGAGTAAAGCCATCATTGCAAACAGGTACGATAGTTGCCTGGATGATGTGAAGGGAAAAGTTTATACCCGTGATTTGTATCAGAGAGATTAGTAAAAAAATAGGGAAATTTACCCTACAGGTCATAAAAATAATTGAGGAGAGTTATTCATTATGGAAAAGAGGAGTATTTCGTTTAGTCCGCCGGATATTTCAGAACTTGAGATTCAGGAAGTTTGTGAGGCGCTTCGTTCCGGATGGATTACTACAGGTCCTCGTGTGAAAGAATTTGAAAAGCGATTGGCGAATTACGTTCACACCAATAAGGTAGTCTGCCTTGGCTCCGCTACAGCGGCAGAGGAATTAATCCTTCGCATACTCGGAATTGGCGAGGGAGACGAAATTCTGGTGCCGGCATATACATACACTTCTTCCGCCTCTGCGGCAATTCATGTAGGCGCTACAGTGAAATTTATTGATTCACAACCGGATTCCTGTGAAATGGATTATGACGCCATGGAAGCCGCTATTACAGAAAAAACGAAAGCAGTAATTCCTGTTGATTTGGGGGGTGTTGTTTGTAATTATGATCGGATTTACGAAGCGGTTGAAAACAAAAGGAATTTGTTCAAACCATCCAATGATATTCAGGAAGCTATAGGTCGTGTAGCTGTTGTGGCGGATTGTGCCCATGCGCTGGGGGCATCCTGGCACGGGAAGATGGCAGGAGAGATTGCGGATTTTTCTTCTTTTTCTTTTCATGCGGTAAACGTCTTTGAGACGGAAATGATGAAATTTGATTGTAAAGAATCGACAAAAATTGCGACGTAAAAGTGTTGTTTTAAAGAGAATTTTTGTGTAAAAATACCAAAGAAATTATACATAAAAGAGATATGTACAAAACATAGGCGGTATGGACATCTACAGGCGAAAATGCCGGTACATAACCGCCTGTACATCTTGTTAATGGTTTTATTGGGAAGAGTCATACATAAACGTCTCAAAGAGACATTGTACATTGAGCGAGAATGTAACTGTATCGAAGATGTAATAGCTCATTGGACGAGATGATAGATGAAAATAGCATTTGAGTTTTGAAGAAATGATTTTGCAAGGATTATTTGCCTCTCATTAGGGAGCAGTAAAGATAGAACAAATTTAGAAACTACGCGGGAGATAGTACTGATGAGTGAAAGAAAAATTGCTGTTGCCGGAACAGGATATGTCGGATTGTCACTAGCTGTTCTTTTGGCACAGCATAATCAGGTGACGGCCGTGGATATTGTTCCGGAAAAGGTGGAGATGATTAATGATCGTCTCTCCCCGATTCAGGATGATTATATTAAGAAGTACTTAAAAGAGAAGAAATTGAATTTGACTGCCACATTGGATGGTGCCTCAGCTTATAAGGACGCTGAGTTTGTGATCATTGCTGCGCCGACTAATTATGACAGCAATAAGAATTTTTTTGATACATCTGCTGTGGAATCAGTCATTGAGCTGGTTCTGAAATCCAATTCGAATGCCATCATGGTGATCAAGTCTACAATTCCGGTTGGATATACGAAATCTGTGCGGGAGAAATATGGTACGGCGAATATCTTATTCAGCCCTGAATTTTTGCGTGAGTCTAAGGCACTATATGACAACCTATATCCATCACGTATTATCGTTGGGACAGATGAGAGTGATGAAAGATTAGTCAGTGCCGCACATGAGTTTGCAGGGTTATTGCAAGAAGGTGCAATAAAAGAGAATATTGACACGCTGTTTATGGGATTCACAGAGGCAGAAGCTGTGAAGCTGTTTGCGAATACATATCTGGCGCTACGAGTTAGTTACTTTAATGAATTGGATACCTATGCGGAGATGAAAGGCTTAGACACACAGGCAATTATTAACGGTGTATGCCTGGATCCCAGAATTGGCAGTCACTACAACAATCCTTCGTTCGGTTATGGCGGTTACTGCCTACCGAAAGATACGAAGCAATTGCTGGCGAACTACGCTGATGTGCCGGAAAACCTTATTGAAGCTATTGTCGAAAGCAACCGGACAAGGAAAGACTTTATTGCAGATCAGGTTCTCCGTAAAGCAGGCTATTACTCGTACAGCGAGGATAGTGATTATGTAGCAGATCGCGAGAAGGAAGTGGTTGTCGGTGTCTATCGTCTGACCATGAAGAGTAATTCAGATAATTTCCGACAGAGCAGCATTCAGGGAGTTATGAAGCGGATTAAGGCGAAAGGTGCTGTGGTGGTGATTTACGAGCCGACTCTGGAGGAGGGGAGTACGTTCTTCGGAAGCCGGGTTGTGAATGATTTGGATGAGTTTAAGAAGATTAGTCAAGCGATCATTGCTAATCGGTATGACAGTTGTTTGGATGATGTGATTGAGAAGGTTTATACGAGAGATGTGTACCGGAGAGATTAACTAAAGGAGTTAAGGACTATGTTTATCAAAAAGGATAGCAAGAAACCATTTGATCACAAGGTATGGCTGGCAAGTCCCACCATGCATGGTGAGGAACTGAAATACATAACTGAAGCGTATGAGACCAATTGGATGTCCACAGTTGGTAAGAACATAAATGAAGTCGAGAGAATTGCTGCTGAAAAGGTAGGAGTCAAATATGCTGTCGGTCTGTCCACATGTACAGCTGCTCTTCATCTGTGTGTGAAACTGGCGGGGGAGAGGCTGTATGGAAAACCGAGTATCAGTCATGGAGCACTGGAAGGTACGAGGGTGATAGCTGTATAATAGGGACAACCAAGAAAAAGCCTTGAATTTACAAGGATTTTCGGCTCTAAGTCAGTCCCCGTTATTTGAAATTTTCTACGGAAACTGGAGTGGGTCAGAGAATCCAAGAGGTGAAGATGGCTTCTTGGATACTCATGAATTGACCCACAATCCAGAGTAGAGAATTTTATAAGGAGGAACTGACTTAGCTCACACGCCATGTCTGGCGGTGGGCTATTTGTCGTTCATAAGAGAATCAAGGTCTGTTTTTGAACAGATTGTTTCTATATAGATGTAAATAAGATAGATGTGCGTAGAGATTTTGGCGCAGTGAAGAGGAGAATGAGAGATGTTTAATCCTGATAACAATTATGAGAAATTTGAAAATAAGGTTTGGCTGTCCTCACCTACCATGTATCCGGATTCCATGCGTTATGTGATGGAAGCTTATGAAACCAACTGGATGTCTACTGTGGGAGCGAACATCAACGAGGTGGAGAAGCAGATCTGCGAGAAGGTGGGCTGCAAGTATGCCGTTGCGCTCTCCGCTGGTACTGCCGCCCTGCATCTGGCGATGAAGCTGGCAGGTGAAAAGGTGTATGGAAAACCGGCTCCCGGAACGGGTGCGCTCTCAAAACGTCTTGTAGCAGCGAGCGATATGACTTTCGATGCCACGGTGAACCCCATTGTCTATGAAGGCGGTATTCCGGTGTTCATCGACACCGAGTACGACACTTGGAATATGGACCCGATTGCGTTAGAAAAAGCCTTTGAGTTATATCCTGAAATCAAAGTGGTCGTGGTAGCGCATCTCTACGGCACACCCGGCAAGATCGACGAAATCCGGGAAATCTGCAACCGGCACGGTGCGTTGATCATCGAGGATGCTGCAGAATCCCTGGGTGCTTCCTATAAGGGTGTTCAGACTGGTGTGTTCGGTACATACAATGCCATTTCCTTCAATGGCAATAAAATCATTACCGGTTCGTCCGGCGGTATGCTGCTGACCGACAGTAAGGAAGCGGAAGACAAGGTTCGCAAGTGGTCAACACAGTCCAGAGAACGTGCGGCATGGTATCAGCATGAGGAGCTTGGTTACAACTACCGCATGAGCAATGTAATTGCAGGTGTTGTCCGTAACCAGATACCCCATTTGGAGGAGCATATTGCCCAGAAGAAGGCAATCTATATGCGTTACAAGGAAGGCCTGAAGGGGCTACCGGTACAGATGAATCCCTATGATGAAAAGAACAGTGAGCCAAACTTCTGGTTGAGCTGCATGATCATTGACAAAGACGCTATGTGCAAGCAGGTCAGAGGGGAGCAGGAAGCCCTCTATGTCGGAGAACATGGAAAGAGCTGTCCTACCGAGATTCTGGAAGCTATCGCCAGTATCAATGCAGAAGGTCGTCCGATCTGGAAGCCTATGCACATGCAGCCGATCTATCGCATGAATCCGTTTGTAGTTCGTGATGGAAACGGCAGAGCCAGAACCAACGCTTATATTGACGGCGGTTGCTTGGATGTGGGCATGGATATATTCGAGAGAGGTCTGTGCTTGCCGAGTGATAACAAGATGACGGTGCAGCAACAGGAACAGATTATTAAAGTGATCCGGGCTTGTTTTGCGTGATAGGAGAGAAGGATGCAGCAGGAGCAGATTAACGATGTAAGCAAACACATTAGATTGGAAAGAAAGTGTGGGTTTTACGAATTGTATATTAAGCGGCTGATGGATATTGTCTGCTCATTGGCAGCAATCATCGTGTTTAGCTGGCTATACATCATTGTTGCAGTTCTGGTTAGAGTGAAACTCGGCTCGCCGGTTCTGTTCAAACAGCCCCGTCCTGGTCAGATTGATCCCAAAACAGGACGGGAAAAAATCTTTTATATGTATAAATTCCGGTCCATGTCTGATGAACGGGATGTGGACGGAAATCTTTTGCCAGACGAGATCCGTTTGGGCAAGTTCGGAAAGGCACTCAGAGCAACCTCTTTGGATGAACTGCCAGAGGCTTTTAATATCCTGAAGGGAGATATGAGCATAATCGGTCCCAGACCCCAGCTTGTCCGGGATATGGTCTTTATGACGGATGAACAGAGAATGCGCCATACTGCGAAACCCGGATTGAGTGGGCTTGCACAGGTGAATGGGCGCAATGACATTAGCTGGGAAGAAAAGCTGAATTGGGACTTGAAGTACATCGAGAAAGTGAGCTTTCTTGGTGATGTGAAGATCATTTTCCAGACGGTTATGAAAGCCTTTGTCAAGCAGGAAGGCATCACCGATGGTGATATGGCTACGGCGTATGACTATGGTGATTGGCTGCTGAAAGAGGGAAAGGTAAGTAAAGAAGTGTATGATGAATTACAAAAAGAAGCAGTTGATTGTTTGAATGGTGGAAAGTGGTGATATCATGGCAAAAATGAATGTAAATCCTCATAATTATTTCATTAAGCGTATCATGGGAATAGTGCAACATTATGATCCAGAGAAATATTGGAAGAGACGAGAAATCGTAGTTGATCCTAACAATAAAACTCCTAAAATTATTAAATTGTTTTATCTATATTATATCAAGAAATGTGATGCATTTAATAATGCTTCTTTGGGAACCGATATAAATCAGGGAGCTATATTTGAAAATCGTCCTGAGTTACCACATGGTTTAAATGGGATTATAGTTCATCTTAAGGCACATATCGGTTTAAATGCGGTTATTTGGCAACAAGTAACCATAGGTAGTTCGGGGGGGGGTACTCCATATATAGGAGATAATTGTAAAATTGGAGCCGGAGCCAAGATACTTGGCGGAGTTAGAATTGGTGACAATGTTACGATAGGAGCAAATACTGTTGTTACGAAAGATGTTCCAGACAATGCGCTTGTTGTTGGAGCTGGAATGAGAATTATTGAGAAAGAGTGCTAGATAATGAGAAATGATGGATGGCGATATTATAATCAAGCCTTGATGCCAGATGTGCCGCCACATATACAGGCGAATCTAAGTGCAATGAATGAAAAAGACTTTTGGAAATCGGGGGGGGGGTATTCCTCTTTTTGCTCGTTGGACTTCACATTGGGATTGTAACTATGAGACAAATTGGTGGTATGTAATTAAAGATACACCATTTGACATAAGCACATTGAAAGCCAAAAGACGATATGAAATAAACAAAGGGAATAAACACTTTTCAGTTCGAGAAATAAACCCTAAAGAGTATAAATCTGAGATTTATGAAATTCAACTGAAAGCATATGCTGAATACCCTGAAAAATATAGACCGCATATAGACCGTGAACGTTTGTTTGAAGAAATTGAAAACTGGACATTCTATAAGGTTTATGGTGCATTTCATCTCGAATCGAAGGAAATGCTTGGATATGCAGTATTGAATCGAAAAGGTAATTATATTTATTATGCTGTTCATAAGGTAGTGCCTCAATATGAGTCGCTCTCAATAAATGCTGCCATAGTAAATAGAATTCTTGTCGATCACAATGATTTCTTGGCATCGGATGGATATATATGTGATGGTGCCAGAAACATTCTGCATGAAACTGGCTTCCAAGACTATTTAGAAAAGTACTTTGGGTTTAGAAAAGCATACTGCAAATTGCACATTCAGTATAGACCGTTGGTAAAACTTGCAGTGAAGTTGCTATATCCATTTCGAAAATGTCTATACAAGATGGATGGCAATAGTTTTGTGCATAAGGTGAATGGAATACTAAAGATGGAAGAATTAGTGAGGAGTTAGACATATGGGAGAATTGGTATCGATTATAATGCCATCATACAATACAGAACTATTTATTTCAGATACTATAAAATCTGTTTTGGCACAAACCTATACCAATTGGGAGCTTATTATTGTAGATGACTATTCTACAGACCATACAGATGATGTGGTTAATAGTTTTTCAGATGAACGTATCCATTATTATAAGAATAGTTGTAATGAAGGCGCTGCTCTTTCCCGTAACCGAGCGTTGCGGAAGGCAAAAGGAAAATGGATTGCATTTCTGGATAGTGATGATTTGTGGATACCGCAAAAGCTGGAAATGCAGATTGCATTCATGAAGGAAAATGGATATCTATTTTCCTATACGAACTATGAAGAAATCAATGAACTAGGAGAAAAAACTGGTGTACAAGTAACGGGGCCGCACAGAATCACAAAAACAGGCATGTTCAACTATTGTTGGCCAGGTTGTTTGACGGTGATGTACGATGCGGAAGCATTGGGCTTGATCCAGATTGAGGATATAAAAAAGAACAATGATTATGCTATGTGGCTTAAGATTTGTAAGAAAGCGAATTGCTATTTGCTGGATGAGTGCATGGCTCAATATCGAAAAGGTAGGGTCGGTAGTGTCAGTACGCAAAGCATAAAAACAATGATTAAATGGCATTACAAGCTATTTAGAGAAGCTGAGCATGAGCCGATAGTCATTAGTATTATTAACACCTGCCGGAACCTGGTGTGCGGTTTGTATAAAAAAAAGCGGTATGTGACGAAAAAGAATGGATAATAGTAGGAAATCGTTAAGACGGTTATGTCTAAGGCGAAGTTCTTTAGGATAATTGGAAACAGAGGAGTAAAGATGGAAAGAGATTCATTTATTTATAAGACACGCAGGAAGGCGCAGGTAATTGCACATAGAATTGTGCCGAACGAGATAATGTCCAAGGTATACTTTAGGATTGTAATGAAAAAGAAATTGAATCTTGATTCTCCAAAGACATTTAATGAGAAACTTCAATGGATGAAATTGTACTATTATCCAAATGATCCAGTTGTTGTTCAGTGTGCAGACAAATATGCTGTTAGAGAGTATATAGAGACGAAAGGGTATGGGGACAAACTTGTTCCTCTACTTGGTGTGTGGGATAGGGCTGAAGATATAAAATGGGATATATTGCCGGATAGATTTGTGCTGAAATGCAATCATGGGTGTGCATACAACATAGTAGTATCTGACAAAAAGCAGCTTAATCAGGAAGCAACGGTAAAACAGCTTAATGAATGGCTAAAAGAGGATTTTGGAGCATTTAATGTCGAATTGCATTATTCAGCTATCAAGCATCATCGTATTACTTGCGAAGAATTTTTGGGAGAAAATATTACTGATTATAAGTTCTTCTGTTTCAATGGAGAGCCACGTTACATATATGTGTCAACAGATTTGATACATGATCGACAGGCTCAGATTGGTTTCTTTTATCTGGATGGAAAAAAGATGCCATTAAAGAGAGATGATTATACTGATATAGAAAATGTTGACCTTCCACCGTTTTTTGATGAAATGTTGGGTGTTACAAAAGAACTTTGTAAGGATTTTCCTTTTGTTAGGGTTGATTATTTTGTGGCAAATGGAACCTATTATTTTGCAGAACTTACATTTACACCTAGCGCATGTATGATGCCGTTTAATCCAGAAAAGTTTGATCTGGAATGGGGAAATGAACTGAATATTACTAAGATCATGGAGAAATAGGTGGCATAATGAACATTCTGTATATATCTAATTTAACAGGGAATCTGTTCGCAGGACCAAATCATAGTGTTCCTGCTCAAATAAAGGCGCAATCGAAGGTTGATTGCGTATTATGGTACAATCTGAATAATGTAAAAAGAGAAGAATGGGGACAAAATGGCTTAGACTGCAAGAACCTTTCAGATTTTCCATCCGGAAGGCTTAAGGATTTGCCAAAACCATTTTGTAACCCTGATTTAGTTGTTGTAGAGGAGTTTTATTGCTATCCGTTTAGCAAAATCATCCATGATATTCAGATGCAAAATATTCCGTATATTATTATACCGCGGAGTGAATTAACGGAACAGGCACAACGAAAAAAAGCATGGAAAAAGAAAATCGGAAATTTTCTATATTTCAATAACATGGCGCGAAAAGCAACTGCAATTCAGTATTTATCTCAAGAAGAGTGTATTGAATCAGGAGATAAATGGAACAAAAAGAGTCTGATAATTCCCAATGGGACAGATACTAAAGAAAACTATAAAAGAACATTTTCAAAAAATTCAATTAGGGCAGTCTATATTGGTAGATATGAGCAGTATCAAAAAGGTTTAGATATTCTCATAGGAGCTATTGCAAGAATAACAGACGAACTTAGAAAAGTTGGATTTCAATTGAATATGTATGGAGTGGATCAAGAAGGAGCAGTTGATGCGATGAAACATCAGATTGCGGAATATGGAATTAGTGATTTGATTCACATTAATGATGCGGTTTATGGACAGGAGAAGGAGCAGGTACTAATCAAATCAGATATTTTCATTATGACATCAAGATTTGAAGGAATGCCAATGGGAATGATTGAAGCCCTCTCCTTTGGTTTACCATGTGTAGCAACAGTGGGTACGAATTTAACTTGTGAAATAGAGAAATATAAGGCAGGATGGATTGCACAAAATACAGAGGAAAGCGTTATAAAAGCTCTGCAAACAATGGTGCGGGATTATTGTAATGTAAGCACGAAAGGGCGCAATGCCAGGACTTTATCAGCTTCATTTTCGTGGGATGCAATTGCTGAAAAAAGCCATAATGAATATGCGAAAATGATAGAGAGGCATGAACAATGAATGATATTTGGAAATTGACAAGGATATTGCCGGATAAGTTGTATCTACAAATAATGTACTTTAAGCACTTTCATAAACTGATTAATTTTAAAAATCCGGTATCTTTTAATGAGAAGCTTCAGTGGCTTAAGATATATGACCGCAAGCCAGAGTACACAACAATGGTAGACAAGCATTTGGCTAAGGAGTATGTGGCTGCCAAGATTGGACGAGAGTACATTATTCCCACATTGGGAGTATGGGAAAAAGCCGAAGATATTGATTTTGATGCGCTTCCTGATCAGTTTGTTTTAAAATGCAATAACGATTCTGGAGGCATTGTAATTTGCAAAGATAAATCAAAACTAAATAAAGAGAAAGCAATTCGTCTGTTATCTTCCAGACTAAATAATAATGGATTTTGGTATGGACGTGAATGGCCATATAAAAATGTGAAACCGTGCATTCTTGCCGAGGAGTATATGGAAGATACGACTACAGGAGAATTGAGAGATTATAAATTCTTTTGTTTTGGTGGTCAGGTAAGATGCTATAAAGTGGACTTTGATAGATTTGTCGAGCATCATGCCAATTATTACGATAGAGAATCACAGTTGTTAGAATTTGGAGAAGCATCTTTTCCACCATTAGTTGGAAAAAAGTTGGAGTTACCTCGGAACATTGAACTGATGATGGAACTATCAGAAAAGTTGGCTGGTCAGACCCCGTTTTTGAGAACAGACTTTTATGATGTTGATGGTAAGGTATATTTTGGAGAGATGACATTCTATCCCGCTTCTGGATTTGGTCAATTTACTTCACATGAAGCAGAAATTGAGCTTGGAAAGTGGTTAAAAATCCCAGCGGGGGGGGGGGTATTAGTCACAAATGATTGGATTATTCTCTTTGAAGAAAAAAAGCATAATGATTGTTTAACGGATTACAAAGTCCATGTTTTTAATGGCCGCCCTCGATTTATTCTGGTATGTAAAGATCGATATGGAAAAAATGGTATGACCGAGACTTTTTTTACAGATCATTGGGAAAAGATGAATATGAGAAGAACCAATCAATCGGATTCTCTAGAAATGATTCCAAAGCCAGCAGAACTTGAACAAATGTTAAGGCTCGCAACAGTATTGGCAGGGAACATTCCATTTTTACGTGTTGATTTTTATGTTGTTAATCATAAGCTGTATTTTGGAGAACTGACTTTTTATCCTGCCAGTGGATTTAAGGCTTTTGAACCGGAAATATGGGACAGACAACTTGGAAATTACTTAACACTTTGATAGTAAGCAAACTGCATTTTACGGAGGTGGTAGTATGAAAGAAAGAATTTTGCATGTTTCTTGTGGTGGACTTGGACATGGGGGCGTAAGTGCAGTTATTTTCTCTATTGTTGAAACCTTGCATGATCAATTTGGATTTGATTGCGTTGTATTTAAGAAACATTGTGAAAAAGAAGAACTGTTTCAAAAATATGGTAATTTATTTAGAATAGAAGCCTATAATGATGATGGGAAAAGACATCTTGGAGAACTCTTACTTCGCCCATGGAGAATGTATTGGGGTATCTATAAGATATGTAAAACCAATAAATATAAGGCAATACATTGTCATAATGATCTCGAGGAGGGACTGTGTCTGTTAGCTGCAAAGCGTGCAGGTGTACCGATTAGAATTGCCCATAGCCATGTTACACCTCCTCCAACAAGAAAAAGCTTAGTCACGAAGATAAGAGCGTTTATTAATAGAAAACTTATGATATATGCTGCAACTGACTTGATTGGATGCTCTGAGGCGGCATGTAGTGGTTTCTATGGACAAGTAGATTTTAAAGTGATTTACAATTCCATTAATTTAGATAAGTATAGTATAAATCATCAAGAATCGCACGATAGATTAACCTTTATCCATGTAGGAAGATATACTTATGTAAAAAATCAAATAATGATAATTAACATTTTTCAAAAGATCAATCAAGCAATTCAAAACAGTCAGTTACTACTTGTCGGATTTGGTGAGGATAAGGATAAACTGGAAAAGGAAATACATAAACTTGGCTTGGAGGATGTAGTACAGTTGGTTCCGGGAAATCAAGTTGATGTGAGTAAAATGTATGCCGTTTCGGATTATATGATATTTCCTTCCATATATGAAGGGTTTGGAATTGTTCTGATTGAAGCGCAGGCAATGGGAATTCCTTGCTTTGTTTCAGAAGCAATTCAAAGTGAAGCAGATGCAGGACTCCTGACCTACATAAGATTAGATGCAGGAGTTGATGTATGGGCTGAAACCATTTTGAATCATATAAAAGATGGAAGAGCAATTGATAAAGATAGTCTGGAAAAAAAGATGTATCAATACAGCAACGAAGCAATCGGAAAGCAATATGCATTAATATATAAAGGATGAACAGGATGAGTGAAACAATAAGAAAAAACTATGGGAAATATATTTTTCTTATATTTGAAATAATTTCATTAATAACGGTCTTTGTCTGCTTATATAGAGTTAATCTAGCATCAAAGAACCTGTTGTTTATTTTGCCTTTGGGATACTTTTTAATATCTGCTGTATTTAACAGCAGTTTTATGTATATCACAGACAATATTTCAAAATTAGTGATTGTTTCACTGTTCTTTGTCCGTATGGTACTTTTACCATTTCTGTATTCGGGGAATATTGATACGCAGTTGTTTGAAGGACGAGGTTCTGTAGATGCACATTTTTCTAAGGCTTGTTTTTTGATGGTCTATGAATATTTTGCTGTTCAGCTGATTCTTTACTTTTATGAGCATAAACGGCCAGGAAAAAAATGGAGCTTTAAACGAATAACATCGAATGTTGATATCAGTAAAGTATTAGTTGTCTTTTTGGCGGTCTATGTTTTAGGGATAGCTTTCTTTTTACCACAATATAGTGAGAGTTTTAAGACAATATTTAGATTGGTTGATGCTGATTTCGCAGTTGCTTCTTCGAGGATTGAATATAATATTGGATCAATGGGGCGTATTCTGAAAACACTGTTTTCTATGGCTGTGCAGTTATTTAGAATTTTATTTCCTGCATTCCTAATGAAGCAAACATATGATCGTAATTCTGCATCAAAAGGTTGCACAATTGTACTTGTGTTGAGTTGTGTTCTTCAATTTATGTTTTTAACATCTACGTTTGCAGAAGCAATTGTATCGTGTTTAGCTCTTGTTCTGTTCTATATAAAATTATATCCAGAGAGAAGAAATAAGACTTTTTTATTTCTTGGTGTTAGCACATTTGGAATGCTTGTTTTGTACTTTGTGGTAAGGTATTTTGTTAATACCACGGTGGGATTGTATTCAAAAGATAACGGAGCAATGAGTTATGCGGCACAAATTATTAATGCGTACTTTACAGGTGTGGATAATGTCGCAGCAATATTTAATATTCCTTCTGGTCATGAAAGTGAAGCTATTCGTGCAGGGGTGTTGGGTGCGATACCATTCAATTCCACATTGTTTGGCAACAGAGGAAACAAGCTTCAATATTTTTACAATCTCTACAACAACTCCTATGGACAGATACCTCCAACAATAGGAACGGGGTATTACTATTTTGGAACAATTCTGTCTCCTGTGATTACGTGTTTTTTCGTTATTCTCAGTATGAGATACTATAAAAAGGCAGAAAACATGGAAGCTTCTTTGAGATATGTGGCGGTAGTGTTCTGTAGCGTTGTTTTTTCCTTAGGAACAGTAATGTACAGTCCTTCAATTACGCTGTCGTGGTATTTTAGCTGGGGTATTCCTATGTTACTTTTAACCTTGTTTACTGGTGAAAATAAGGAAAATGAGATATGAAGAAAGTATTAAAAAATATTTTGGCTAGCGCTTTGCCACAGGTAATGAATATAATCACAAACCTAATATTGCCAACACTCATTATCAGTAGATTTGGATCAGAAGTGAATGGACTGGTTTCTTCGACTAAGGTAATTGTATCTTATATTAGTATCGTTGGTGCGGGGATAGCTACGGCAGTAACTCAAGCACTATATGTTCCGGTGGCAAGGGGCGATAACAAAACAATCAAAGGTATGCTCCATGCTGCAAACAAAATGTTTAATAAGTTTGGGTTGATATATTGCATTATTGCTTTAGTTGTAGCTTTTGTATATCCATTCAGCCTAGACACAAATATTCGATACATAACAATCGTTTTACTAATGATCGTTATGAGCATATCTGGAGCTTCAGAGTTTTTTGCGATTGGTCGATGTAGGGCATTATTGTATGCAAACCAAAAAACATATGTATGCACAGTGATTCAGGCAGCAAGTCTTCTGGGAAGCCTATTACTTGCACTACTTATGCTTAAATTAAAAGCGGATATTGTAATAGTACAATTTGCAATCTCTTTTGTTTATGTACTTCGAGCAGTGTTTCTGACTGGATATGTTAGAAAGAGTTATCCTGAATTGAATGATTATCGAGAAGAAAAGCCGATTAATTCTGCAATTGAAAAAAGAAATGATGCAATGATTCATCAACTCTCTGGCTTAGCTGTTACAGGGTCGCAAACTACTATTTTGACATTATTTGTGGGACTACAAGCAGCCAGTGTTTATTCAATTTATAATATTGTGTTTTCTGGATTGCAGTCTATATGTGCAAATCTAAGTACCGCAGTAACGCCGTTTATTGGAAGAGAGTTAGCACTAAATAATCGAGAGCGCCTATTAAAGATGTATGATCTGATTGAATTTGCTTTTTTTTCATTAGTTGCATTTATATACTCTGTTACAATGATAATGATTATTCTATTTGTCAAGCTTTATACTAGAGGTGCAGATATTAATTATATATATCCACTCTTCTCAGCAATATTTGTCCTGTCGTCTGCATTTTACATATTAAAAATGCCAAGTAATTCTCTAATCAATATTTCGGGTCGTTTTAAGGAAACTAGGTGGAGAGCAATTCTTGAAGCGTTTTTGACAGTATTTTTAGGGATAGTCTTCACATTTTGGACGGGGTTAAATGGTGTTGTTATTGGTACAGGAGTAGCACTTTGTTGGAGGTGTATTGATACTATTGTATATACCAATAAATATGTTCTTGCTTGTACTAATTTTAAATCACTCTTCAGGTTTTTTAGAGTTATTACAATTATTGTTTTGTGTGTGGTGATTCGTAGCCATATTAATGTAATTGTAAATAATTATTTGGACTGGGTGAAATGGTCGATTTTCTTTTCATTGATTATAATTTTAGTTATTGCTGTTAATTCACTAGTATTTGATTTCAAGACGATAAAAGAACTGATTGAGATTTTTAGAAAAAGAAAACTTTGACACAAAGATGAAGTGCATATATATATAGGCTGTGAAGGCTTAGAAATAGAAACGATACGAGGAGAAATAACATGACAACAATTTGCCTCAAAAACAAAACAATTGTCGTTACTGGAGCTGCTGGCTTCATTGGTTCTAATCTTGCATTAGAACTTCTTAGAACGCAGACTCTGCTTACTATAATCGGAATTGATAACATGAACGATTACTATGATACATCTATCAAAGAGTGGCGTCTATCTGAAATTCAAAAATGTGCAGAGAAACACCCGGATTCTACATGGACTTTTATTAAAGGTAACATTGCAGATAAATCGCTGATTGATTCTATCTTCCGTGACTACAATCCAGACATTGTAGTGAACTTAGCGGCTCAGGCTGGTGTTCGTTACAGCATCACCAATCCAGATGTGTACATAGAATCTAATCTGATTGGCTTCTACAATATCTTGGAAGCCTGCCGTCATTCCTATGACAATGGTGCAAAGGGAGTGGAGCATTTAGTGTATGCTTCTTCCAGCTCTGTTTACGGTTCTAACAAGAAAGTGCCGTACAGCACAGAGGATAAGGTGGATACCCCGGTGTCCCTTTATGCAGCAACGAAGAAATCCAACGAGCTGTTGGCTCATGCCTACAGCAAGCTCTACAACATTCCGTCTACCGGACTGCGTTTCTTTACAGTTTATGGTCCTGCTGGACGTCCGGATATGGCTTACTTTGGTTTTACCAATAAGCTGCTGAAGGGCGAGACGATCCAAATTTTCAACTATGGCAACTGCAAGCGTGATTTCACCTATGTAGATGACATTGTGGAAGGTATCAAGCGTGTGATGCAGGGAGCACCGGAAAGAAAGATTGGAGAGGATGGTCTGCCAATTCCGCCGTATGCAGTCTATAATATCGGAAATAACCAGCCGGAAAATCTGCTAGATTTCGTGGACATTCTGCAGCAGGAACTGATCCGTGCTGAGGTACTGCCTGCTGATTATGATTTTGAAGCACACAAAGCGCTTGTGCCGATGCAGCCGGGAGATGTACCGGTCACCTATGCGGATACAAGCGCATTGGAACGTGACTTTGGCTTCAAGCCGAGTACCGATTTGAGAACAGGTCTGCGTCGATTCGCAGAATGGTATAAAGAGTTTTACAAGGCTTAAGAAGAAAATAAGTGTGGGAGTACAGTAACGAACACATTCCAGTAAGGAGCTTCCTGTATAATTCAAATATAGGGAATTCCAAGAAAGAAGGTTGAGAAAAAAATACCTCAGTGTAAAATAAGATTACTGACTTTGCAGGGTTAGTAAAAATCTTATTGAACAGAGAGGTATCTAAAATGAATTGTAACACACAGAACGCAAAAATTAAATCCATTACGGAAAAAGCTTTGATTGTTGGTATCGATGTTGGAAGTGAGACACATTACGCAAGGGCTTTTGATTGGCGCAACTACGAGTACTCGAAAAAGCCGCTCTCCTTCAGCAACGATGAAGCCGGGTTTGCAACATTCAAGGCCTGGATGGAAGATATGATGGAGAAGCATGAAAAGACAGCGGTGATTACAGGGATGGAGCCGACTGGACACTACTGGTTTAACCTTGGAGCGTACCTGCAGGAACAGGGGTTCAAACCGGTTCATGTGAATCCGCATCATGTCAAAAAATCCAAGGAAATGGATGACAACAACCCGAATAAGAATGACCGTAAGGATCCCAAAACGATTGCGGCACTGGTAAATGAGGGAAGGTTTTCCTATCCTTATATTCCAACAGGGATTTATGCAGAAATCCGAAACCTGTCCAATCTGCGGCTGCAGACACAGGAAGAGATCACCCGTATCCGGAACCGGATAGCCAGATGGTTCAGCATCTACTTTCCGGAATACAAGACAGTATATAAGCAGCCGGATTCGGTAAGCGGCATGATGGTGATTCGCCAGTCGCCGCTCCCCTGTGACATCAAAAAGCTGGGAGTAGATGGTATCAACAAAATCTGGAGGGATGCGAAGCTGAGAGGCGCCGGCCTAAAGAGGGCGAAGACCCTGATATCGGCAGCAGAGCATAGCATCGGAAGCTGTGAGGCACCGGAAAGCGCCCGGATGGAAATTCAGAATCTCCTAAAAGACCATGAGGTTTACCAGGGGAGGATGGATGAACTGATGGCGGCAATAGAGAGGAAACTGGCGGAAATCCCATACATTGACAAGCTGATGGAAATGAAAGGAATAGGAATAAAGACAGTGAGCTGCTTTATAGCAGAAGTGGGTGACATTCGACGTTTTGATAACCCAAAGCAGGTACAGAAACTGGCAGGATATGCTATTGTGTCCTGCGATTCCGGCAAACACCAGGGGGAAAGCCATATCAGTTACAGAGGCAGGAAACGCCTGAGGTATGCCTTATATGAAGCAGCGATATCGGTAATAGGAAAGAACCGGGAATTCAAAGAGGTGTATGACTATTACCGGACAAGGGAAAAGAATCCTTTAAAAAAGATGCAGTCAGTAATAGCGGTAGCATGTAAGCTGATCCGGATCTTCCACATAATTTTGATAAAGGGAGTGGATTATGACGGAGAAAGAATGCTCCGGGACATCATGAGGCCGGAGATCGCAGTACAGGCGGCATAGAAGCTCATCCTCTTAGCTGAGGATACCGCGGTTGGTCTGAGCAGTCAAGGGTGTTCCACCGCAAAGCGGCAAGCCCTTGACAGCCCAGGCCAGCCACGGTGGCTGGCAGACAAGAGGCTTAAGCAGAAGACTGGCGACAGCCAGAATGCAGACTGTCACGGAGAACGTCCACCGAAAAAGGTGCCGTGCCAGGAAGCGAGTCAGTAATAAAAAATACAAAGAATGAGCCAGTAGTCGGCAGGAATTATTTCCATAGGGCATGACCCTGACGAGGAGCTAAGCTGACACCCTGGTTATGGACAGGCAGAACGAAGGAAGTGAGGACCCACGTAGCAATGCGAGGTGATCCTGGTAGACACGGGAGGTGCGCTGCCGTAGATGGAAGGGTATACACAAGGCCATGTAAAGCGGAATCAAGGACGTTTTACTTCGTATACCCCAAACCAGCTATTTTCGTACCAGATACAGAGAAATGTCCATCCTTTTGGCTCATTCTGCTGAGATATGAAACCTAAAAATTCCTTAAAAATAAAGGAAAAAACACTTGACTAAATAGGGAGAGAAGCAAGATGAACAAGAGAATTGCAGTTGCAGGAACCGGTTATGTCGGTTTGTCTATTGCAACGCTTTTAGCACAACATAATCATGTTGTGGCAGTGGACATTGTTCCTGAAAAGGTGGAGATGATCAACAACAGAAAGTCTCCGATCCAGGATGAATACATTGAAAAGTATCTGGCTGAAAAGGAGCTGGATTTAACCGCAACACTGGATGGTGAGGCGGCATATAAGAATGCTGAGTTTGTTGTGATCGCAGCACCTACCAACTATGACAGCAAGAAGAATTACTTCGACACCTCAGCGGTAGAAGCTGTTATTAAGCTGGTTATGGAAGTAAATCCGAACGCTATCATGGTCATCAAATCCACCATTCCGGTCGGCTACACCGCATCCATCCGTGAGAAGATGGGCAGTGAGAACATCATCTTCAGCCCGGAATTCCTGCGTGAATCTAAAGCTCTGTATGATAATTTGTATCCGTCAAGAATTGTTGTTTCAACAGATGGAAGCGAAAGACTGAACGCAGCAGCAAAGGCTTTTGCAGAGCTTCTGCAGGAGGGAGCAATTAAAGAGAATATTGACACTCTGTTCATGGGCTTTACCGAAGCAGAAGCGGTCAAGCTGTTTGCCAATACATACCTTGCACTCCGTGTGTCTTACTTCAATGAACTGGATACCTATGCGGAAATGAAGGGATTGAATACGCAGGACATTATCAATGGCGTTTGCCTTGACCCTCGCATCGGTTCGCATTATAATAATCCAAGCTTTGGATATGGCGGTTACTGTTTGCCGAAGGATACCAAGCAGCTCCTTGCCAACTATGCAGATGTCCCGCAGAATATGATGTCTGCTATCGTGGAGAGTAATCGAACTCGAAAAGATTATATTGCAGATCGGGTGCTGGAGATCGCAGGTGGTTATGAAGCGAATAGTGCTTACGATGCCAGCAAGGAAAAAGAAGTTATCGTTGGCGTATACCGCTTGACTATGAAATCCAACTCCGATAACTTCCGGCAGTCATCCATTCAGGGCGTTATGAAGCGTATCAAAGCCAAAGGAGCAACGGTTATCATTTATGAGCCGACTTTGAAAGATGGAACGACCTTCTTTGGCAGCAGAGTGGTGAATGATTTGACTGCATTCAAAGAGCAGGCTCAGGCAATTATTGCCAATCGCTATGATAGCTGTCTGGACGATGTGAAAGAAAAAGTATATACTCGTGATTTGTTCCAGCGTGATTGAAAAAAGTGGCGGAGAGCTGTCACGGCCCGCGAAAAGTGAGAATTATGTGTCCCATTGAGAATCCAGAGTCCCGAGTTATCTCGGCATATAAAAGAGTGGGCAGACTCTTAAAATCTGCCCACAGAATGCGATAAATTACGATAAATTAGCTGTTTATATCAGGATTTCTTCCTGCTCTCTGAGGTGTCCGTCGGGAAATGGGATTTGTACTCATTCAGCATATTGCTGACCATACCTTCGTCGATCAGAACCGGTTCCGGAGTGGCAGGAGGCGTGAGGATCAACTCAGCGCCGGGGTAGGTTTTCCCTTCCGGCACGGCGGGGCGGATACATCGGGTGTTATCGGGGAAGGAACGTCCCGGAGCCTTGTAGTACATGACTCTGGCCAGGGTGATACACCTGCCGATAATGGTAGTGAAAGCATGGATTCCGCCGGCGTTTTTCGAGAGAGCGATCCGGATCAGCGCCTGCTGTGCCGGATAAGTGAAGCGGAGAGATTCCTTTTCTGCGACCATATTCAGGTAGTTTCCGGCATCTTCCCGGCGCATGCCCCGCATTTCATGTTCATCCAGCCGGGTGATCAGGGAGCAGTATTTATCATAGTGACGGCTGTCATACAGCTGATAATATAACCTCGGCACACCACAGATACAGATCGGCACATGGGTCTCCATATAGATTTTGCGGAGAAGTTCCAGTTTTGTAAAGGAACCTGGTCCGTCCAGGGAGACTTCATCCATCAGGTACATGACCCCGCTCATGGATCTTAACCGGTCCTGCAGGGTAAATATTTCAGAGGAGCGCAGCTTTAATGGGAGGCCGATGAATTCCCCCATTTTCACGATAAGATTGGCCGGGCTCAGGGAAGTGAAATCGGTGATCAGATGGATGTAATCCGGAAACTTTTCATGGAACTGTGTAAGCACAGTGGTCTTCCCGCAGCCGGAATAGCCGTACAGCAGGAGGAATTCATGCTGAGTATAAGCTTCCCGGAGCTTGCGTTTGGTGCGGAGCTGGTCATCAAAGTTCATATACGGCGGCTTAAGGAAGGAATATTCCATACCGTCTACGGTGACGGAGTTCCTCGCTTCCTCAAACAGGGTGTCGTTCATGATGAGGTTGTCCTCCAACGGCTTGTCAAATGGGTCCTTTTCCTCAGGAAACATACTGTTGGGGTTGGCAGTTGTTTCAGCGATTGCTTCGTTTTTATTAAGGCTGTTTTTTATAGACATAGTATTTATCCTCACTTTTTTAATGGTATAAGCGCAGGCATTTTCTCTGCGTTTATATAGATTCCTCCCCGAACAGGAAATTCAGCAGTTCCTGGACGTTTGATGGGGAGGTGGGTTTGGAACCGGCATCGGTTTCCGGAAGTATTTCCGGGCTGTCTGGCAGTGCGGCAACACAGTCGGACAGTTCCGATGCCTGTTCTGTTACATTGGTTTCGTCAGTTACAGAAGCTGCATAGCAGTAATCCCTGAGTTGGGATTTCTCTGTGGGCACAGATGTGGAAGCTTCCGACGGCAGGATTGCGGCTGCAGAGCGGCTGATCCTTGTGATGGTTCCCTTCAGCGATTTTTCATGCTGGTGGTTTCCGTCCAGGTGTGCCTGCAGCTCTGCCGGGTCCGCGCCTGTGAAGGGCAGCTTTTGTGCCGGGAAGGCCTCACAGACAAACCTCCCATTCACTGTGACGGTAAGGGAGGAAGGGGCCAGGGGCTTTTCCACGGCGTGATAGAAGACATCCGCATTTGCGCCGATATGTATCCGCAGCGCATCATCCCAGTACCAAACGTTTGAGAAACGGATCCCATGGCGGCCGATGTGGCAGCCAGCGGCATGGTGGAGCTTCAGCGCACAGAGGGTTTTCCAGTCCGGCGTGACAAGGTATGGCTTTTCCAGCGCGTGGTATTTTTCCAAAGGGCTCATGGTGTCAAAGGAAGGAAGCCACCCATCCGCATCCGCTTGGTCTGAAGTGATGCCATCTTTATGGAACTGATGGTAGGCGGGAAGGATTTCGGACTGAAATTTCTGTACAAAGTCATCCAGTGTCAGCAGTTCCTTCTTTTCCAGGAGCTGCTGCAGGTATTTGGAAAAACCATCAGGCCGTTCCTTTACGCTGTTGTGACACCAGCCCTTCAGCTTGCAGATCCATTCCCGCTCAAGCGTCCCGAACATCCGCTCGATGGATTTGCTTTGGGGATGGTAAGGCAAAGCATGATGGACTTCCACCGACAGGGCGCGAAGGAGTCCAAGACCGGCAAACCGTTTGTTCAGGTACATTGTATCATCTGAGTCAGCAGAGATTTCATCCGGGAGATCCTCAAGCAATGCGCTGCGGTAATCCTTCCCACAGTCCACCAGGATCGCTTTTGGGAGCCCGCGGAAGATCTCTCCCTGTGTAAGAGCGACAGCGCGGCAGAAGGCTTCTGCAATGGTATCTGCATTGGGTAAGATGGAGACCACCCATCCAACAATGCATCCGGTTGCAGTGTCCATCCATGCGGTAAGGGTTGGGCGGACAGCGATCTCCTTTTCAAGGATCCGCCCTCCGGACTGACGCTTCACCGTGACTCTGACAAAGAGATCAAATACGTGGTGGTCGCCCTGCCAGAGCTCATTGACAAGGATCGGTTTTTCCCGGAGGGTGAAGTGGCCATACAGGCTGCTCCACTTACGCACGCCTTCCCGGCAGTAACAGATCATCTGGGGCGGGATATGGGCAAGCAGCCTGTTTACAGTCTTGCGATTGTTCGGGATGCGCATGTATCCGCCGGGGGATTTGCAGGCAGGTATCTCCGTATCCGCCAATGCATTTTCAGGGTGGTACGGGCAGGCCGAACAGTGGACATCTTTGTGAGCCTCCAGTTCCCGGAAGATGCTGTTCTGGGAGAAGTGCTGATGGTGGTCGAGATAAAGGGCATAGGCAAGGTCAGCGCTCCAGAGGCACATGGTTTTCGGGAGATGGTGCTGCAGGTAGACCGGTTCCAGGTAAAGCATGGACAATTCTTTTGATGATGGTTTTCCACAGAGCCGGTACAGTGTGGCAAGGGAGATGCTATTGGCATCTGCAAGCTTGCGAAGCTCCCTGGTTGCTTTCCCGGAATGCCGGTATTTCTGCCGGAGCTGTTCGGCGCTTTGTATAAGCTGCGCTACATCCAAAAAGGAAGAGAGCCAGGCATCGCCAAAGGAACTTCTGGGGGTTGCAAGATCCAGTTCGCACCGTTGGCTTGTGGGAAGCTTATTTTGCAGGTATTCGAACTGGGCTTTTTGAGGCAGGCCCTCCAGACGGATCAGATAATTTTGCCTGCCGTCATAGGTGAAAGGTATGTCATCTGGAATTTTGGACGGCAGTTTGCCGGAGGCAGCACGATTTAGGACTGTCCGCAGCGACAGATGCAGAATAGATGCTGCTTCCGAAGCAGTGATCCAGGTTTCCGAATCGACTTCCGGCTGACGTGGTGGCGGCGGAGAGCCAGATATTGAGATGTTTGGATTGTTGGACATAAAAAATCCTCCTTCTGTTATTACAGCATTGCAAAGGCAAGCTGCTGTGGATAAAATAACAGAACAGAGGAATGATTGGAATAGGCGGGACGCTATTTTCTCAGGAAAAAATATGGGACACGGAATTCGCAGTTCGGGTGTCCCGTGACAATTTTAGCCGGATGAAAAATCCGGCTTTTCTTTAACAATATAATTTAGATTGAAATGTAAATAACAATTTTGATAGGAGTGTGAGATGACTTATGTCCAGACCAAAGAAGAAACCAAATTATAATCCACACCAGATCATGCAAGAGTTCATGGACGCGATAGCTGATGCCTTTGGTTTCTATGATGACAGAGATGATGACACAGCTCCCGGCCTGAACGCCGTGGCCGCCGAGTTTGGAATTACATCTCTGAAAACCAGAAAGTTGCTGATTACTGCAGGAGTGTATTCTACATCGTTATCCCGCCAGATAGCGGAGCTGGCGGCGGGTGGATATAAAATAGAGCAGATGATGGAAATCACGGAATTAAGCCGGGCGTCTGTTCACTCCTACCTGCCTTACACGAAGATTCCGTACAATCTTGCCGAGCTGTCAGTCAACGCGGATCGGATACGTTTATACCGGGAACGGAAAAGAAGATGTGAGGAGTTCTGTTCCAGGGCAGGCCAGATGACGGCTGTGAATCGAATGACGGCAAAAGAGCAGGAAGCGGAGCTGTGGGAACTATTGAAATTTTTGCAGGGCTGTGTGTTCCTCACGGCAAAGGGATTGAAGTTTACCTATAAGATCCATGGCGGCGAGATGTTTGTGAACCGGAAGTCAAAATCGATCACACAGGCCACTGTATTCATGGCGTATTGGAAAGCGGTGGAGCTGATGAAGGAGAACGGATCTGTGAACGGTCCGAAACAGCTGGGAACCTTCGGGGCAAGTTACCTGTATCCTGTGTTTGTGAGGATCGGGGTGATCCGTAAATTGACAGATATAAATCAGCAGGAGGAAGAAAATGAGCCTATTTCAGATTTGGACAACACATAACAGACCATGGTCAGTTCGGGAAATTATCGTTTTCCTGATCATTCTGTCGGTCTGCTCCTTTTTTATTTTTCGGGCTGTGCGTAGGAAACGGTTAAAACTCCAGCAGGGCGCAGCGGTATTGGCTCTGATTCTCTTTCTCGGAGTCGTGTTTGCTTCCACAGTGTTTACCAGGACACCGACCGTTCGGCGCTATGAACGAATTCCATTCTGGTCATGGTATGAGGTGATTGTAAACCACAGCCAGGACCTGCTGATCGAAAACCTTTTGAATATGATTCTATTGCTCCCGGTAGGGATCTTACTGCCGATGATTCTGGACAGCCGGCTTCGACCTTCCATGGTGTTCCTGATTGGGGTGGTCATCTCAGCGGTCATTGAACTTAGCCAGCTGATTTTTCAGCGTGGACTCTTTGAGTGGGACGATATGATCCATAACGGCCTCGGTTGTATGCTGGGATGTTTGGTTATGAATGCGGCTATGAAGAAGTGGAGGAGAAGACGCGGAAGAACTTGCTAAAAAAATTGCTGATAATTTACTGATTAGATTGAAACGAAAATACTCATTGATAATCTCCCGTTTTCCACTTGCTATGTATCAACTATAGAGCTAATATCACCACAGCCTGAAGTACTGGACATGAATCAGAAATCATTATGACTGGAAGGTGGGTGATAAAATGGAACAAGACAGAATCGATCAGGCAAATACAAACCAGAAAAGTGCGTGTGGAAAACCGGAATCTGGAAAACAGGAGGCACCCAGGCTGTGGGGAAAGCGCACCGCCAATTCATCAGAAATCGTACACACGGTGCTTGGCAGCCTGGAAGCTTACCTGCACAGCAATCCTCCGGATTATCGGTTTCAGGTGGAGAGCCTTTTGGAACTGCTCTATTATGCTTTCACGGAGTATAACATTACAGAGAGCCCGGAGTTTAAGGCGAAGATAGGACCGTTGGACCGTAAACTGAGAGATCTGGCGGAAACGGATGAGGCGGCGGATGAGTACATGAATGTGGTTTACAGTTTATGCGCGGCATATGAGCGTCAGAGCTATGTGGAAGGCATCAAAGTCGGGGCGAGGCTGATGATGGAGATGATGGAGATGATGGAACCGGTCACAGAATGAACTGATAAGGCACTTCTGCAGAGGGTACCTGTTTACATCCTTTGCAGAGAGGTTTTTTTATGCCTTGACGTATTTTGTTTTGGTCGGTTAGACTTGTCTGGAAAGACCATTTTAGCTTTCCAGATTTCAGAAACGGTTTCAGGTGAATAGTTCATCAGACTGGTGGATATTGACGGCAGAACCCTCTCCTTCTACGAGAATGGCACCAGGGAGATGGGGGCGAACCGTTTGTATCAGATTGCAACGGCTCTCCATGTAAACGCAAATGACCTGGATTTGGAATGGATGGGATGTACGAACGTGCAAACAAGAATGGACGATGAGATGGTAGGCATGTTTACAGGGATGAGTGTGGAGCAGAAAGCACAGATACTGGAGTTTGCCCGGTTTATTATGCATGGAAAGTCCGTGTAGATCCTGCAATGCGCACAGGGGTTGCGGTGTAAGGGTGGTAAGCGTAGGATTATATTATAGAGGAAACCGGGCGTGGACAATAGAGATGCCCGTTCACCCGGTTTTGTAGTGGGGTGTAGTCTGTGTGTAAAGATTGACGGAGATTTTTGAAAATTCCTAATCTACTGTCTCCGCTGTGGATACTGCGTTCGCTAACGATTTTGCCTTCCTGTCTTTTTCGAGGATATTTCTGAGCTGAGCTGTATCGCCAGGAAGGATGTGCATACAAGTCTCCATGGAGGATTTTGCGGCAAGCTCGGCCATCGTTCGGGAAAAAGTAATACTGTCCGTGTCATCCTCGAACGTCCTCTTGGGAATCTCATAGTACACGTCGGCAATCTCAAGATAGTGTTTCATGTGACGGATCAGTTTACTGTCCGCGTCTTTTGAGTCCAGATACGCTTCCAGTTCTTCCTTTTTTATGTATAGGGCCTGGTTGTGCATTCGGAGGATACCTTTGATTTCTTCCTGTGTTTCGGGGCTGATTTCCGGGTATTCATCCTTATTGCAGAAGCAGAACCGATGTATCGCAGGATATGCTGTCGGGCCGGAGCAGGATGTGGCCGCGCATCCCATGGTGCAGGAGAGGGCGCGGATGTTCAGTTTTACGTGTGGTATGGTAAGCATCCACATATCCCCGTATCTGGAGCAGGCCAGTGTGCAGAACATTATACCGGTGGTAGAGTATGTGAGACGCCCCTCAAAGTATTTAATGCCGGGATTGCCGCTGTCATCGATATCACCGGTGTTGATTTTGAGAGAAGCGGTGCATTCGCCATTAGAATGCAGATCCCCCAGGTGAAGTATCCCGTGGTCGAGTTTGGGTTCTGTGTTAGGGGTGGTGGAGAGGAAGAATATATGGTAGTCACCAGGATACCGCGTGAACGCCTCCTCCTGGATACTATAGCGGAACCGAGTAGCCTTATTCTCACCTTCCGTTTTCTTGTTTTCAATGATATGGAATATCGCGCTCAGATTCAGGTCCAGCCCGTCACACACCTTCAGCAAGGTGGAGATGGTTGTGGAGGATGGGCGCTTGTACATATTGTCGATAGTTTTTTGGGCGATGTTGATCCCCTTGGCGTGGCAGAGTTCACGTATCCCTCTCTGGCGGATATCTTTTTTCTCAGCGTAGTCCTTAATATAGTTGATGACGTTTTGGATGATTTCTACGTTTGTCATGCGAATACCTCCTTGTGGCTGGAACCGGGTAATCCTCGGCAGGTTCTTGGGCATCTTTTCTATAGTATAACACGGAAATTAGAAAAAATATACACAAAAATAAAATTGGTGAGTATTATTTTACTCAAACGTAGGATGTGGTAGTAAGATAAGACTATGAGGTTGAATTTGAGAGTAAATTATTACAAACTGCACAAAAACCACTGCGGATTTTACAAAAATTTTAAATAATTTTCACAAAGTATTGACAAATCTAGAGGGAACATATACAATAGAAAAAAAGACCCACCCTTGGCACAGGGCGGATCTCTTTAATAGTTCGTAATAGATAAATCTGAGAATGTAAAATTGTATATTTCAATGGCACTTGAATACTATACAGATTTTTGTTTTACAACTTCCCTGGATTTATCCCTAAACTGATGATGTACATGAATGACAAGGGCTTTTGACGAAATAATAGAGGCATTTCCCTGCCTCGAATTACTGTAAAACCTTATGGTCTCTTTTTGTACATCTCGTATAGGTTACCACACAACGCATTGCCTGTCAAGTGTTTTTTGAGCTTTCTTAAAAATTTGCACAATTCATGCAATTCATGAAACTTTAGGGGATCCGAAAACCATGACAAATTAACAGCCCCGTACTTCCTCTATAGGGGCTCCTGCGGCAGCAGGGATTCATTATTTGAAATGACAGGCGGGCATCGGATAACATTAGCCAGCAGACTGAGGGGGCATGGCCGGTATCGCGGGATCCTATCGCGGGCCGGACCATGGAAATACCTTGGAATGTCTGCCCATGATAAGCGTCAGTACTCTGGCGCTGAAAAAGGAAAAGAAGTGAGCATATGATGAGAACGATTATTTGTAGCAATTAAGACGATGCAGTCAAACCCCAGAGTAACTGCATCCACAATAATCGCTGGAAGGTTCCCAGTGCCATAGGGAATCTGACAAGTATATATTTGTGATGCAGGGTTGGGCATACATATGAGTATGTCTGTTCTCTTAAGCCGATCAATTTCAGCGTATGAGAGCAGATTTGGCTGCTAAAGAAGAGAGTGTATGTGGCGAGCGATGCGCCTTAGAGACGTTTGTGGGAAACCACTCTTTTTGATGACCGGTAAAGGCCGGAGCAGGAACGGAATGTCATGACCTGGTCCGGCCTTTTTGCCTTTTCCTGGCTGAAATGTCAGGGGGATTCATCAAATGGAAAGGGGGTGGTTTTGCATGGATGCCGACGGGAAAAGTCCGAGGACGCTTTTAATTATAGGCCAGGAGCTTGCGCTTTGGAGAAAATCACACGGCTATAAGACTCAAGAAGATTTTGCACATCTCGTTGGCATCTCGCATAGAAAAGTGCAGAGGTTGGAACGGGGAGAGAGGCTGCCGGCTTGGGAGGATATTTACAGATTAAAGGAATTTATGGGTGTGGAGTTTGAGTTTTTCGTTACATCTGAAATGGAACGGGACAAGCCGCATAGCGGTAGTAAGCCGATGGAGACCCGCCTAAACCATCTTATAAGGCGACTTCGAATGTGGTACGAGAATAGCCCGTATTGTGAAGAAAAAGAGGACGATATGGACACACTGGAACATCTTATGGGGACGATAGATAGATCCCGGAAGAATTATAAATAGAATAGGAAAAGTGTAGGAATAAAAAAATGGACGATAATGATGTATGAAAGCCGCTTCGGGGAGATGAATCTGAAGCGGCTTATTTTTTTTTGGCCATGGCTCAGTAGGCAAAAATTATCCAAATATGGCTAATTTTTCATTAACCTCTCCACAAATGGCCTGTCGGAATTGCTACCATATAATCACAACAAACACACAGCATAATGCCTGGTCGCGAACAGGCGAAGGATGCCATATAGATTCTGACAGTTTTCGGAAGAAACCGATGCTGTATGGATCAATGGAGGTACTTTGCTTATTTGCGGCCTTTTTTGATGGCATCTCTTACGCGTTCCACAGGCTACACCAGGAAAGGAGATCATTATGGAAGGAAGAAACAAAGAGCTTAAAGTTGTAGTAGTGCGGCCAGAGGAGCATCCACAGGTTGTGGTGATGAAAGATGTAAGCGCCTGGTTTAGTGGAGCCTTTATCCAGATACCGGCCTACACACAGGATACGGTAATCCTTGCTCCAGAACAGAAAGAAGGACTGACATTGAACCGTGGATTGTTTGACTCTGGACAGAGTCAGATACGCCAGATAGTCGCAGGAGACTTTCTCGTCTGCGGCGTTTCGGAGGATGGGAGCTTCCGCAGCCTGACGGATCAGGAGACGTATCTGTATCTGGAGAGGTTCCGACAGCCGGAGAAATTCCTGTCGGCCGGCAATGTGATCTTCTGTGTACCGTTTGCGCACAGGATGTCGTATACCTCGGACTTGTCAAAGAAGCAGATTGGTGGTTCTTTACCAGAATAGGATAAATGTATGGGCGAACATAAAACTCTATGAATCCGTACTGAAATCTATCGAAGGTCCTACGTTTGACCTGTCTAAAAGAGTTAAGGTTTTCGGTACAATATCTATGTCAGTTGGGAAGTAACGGAAGGCTACTCCTGCTGTGGAAGTTCCCTGATAAGTAAGGAACTGGCCGGTAATGTAATAAAGTACTGGCAAAGCTGAAACAAAAAAATTTAATATCTCAAAGCCGGATGCATACGGCAGAGGATGTTTTCATACGGGACTTTCCATTTGCGTGGGTGATTTAGAAATAATCACTTGCGCAGAGGGAAAGTGCGTAAGAGAACGTCTCTGACCTTGTGCATCTTTTTTTGTGCTGTCGGGGATTTCTTAGCCGCACCGGGCAATCAGAAGCGCTTTTTCCCGTGATTACATCCATCTGCCGGAAGCGTCCGCAGAAAGGACGTAATCATGGAAAGAACGAACATCACTATCAACGGCAATGTCATTGTAACCGAGACCACCACGCTGGACGAACTGTTGGCTGTGCTTGGTACTGTGGAGAAGGCGGAGAAGACCCCTACTGCAAAGGCTCTGCGAGAAAAGAAGCGTGAGGATGGAACGGTAGAGGAGATCAAGCCTTTGGCGGAAAGCATGGGCTGCAAGGCCTACGCTAACGGCTACGCTGTGTACACCAATGATACCGGCACCACTGTTCTCTGGCTCCCGGATTGCAGCAGCTTTACGTTTCAGTTTGATCCGCTAAGGGAAAAGGAGAAAGAGTATCTGGCCCAGAGGACGACTGTGGATGGGGATGTTCTGGGAAACCAGCCCTGGTTTATGGCGGTGTTGCTAAGAGGTGACCACCAGGTAGAGATCAACAGCATGAACCGGCAGTTTGACCGTAAGGGTGCGAAGAAGGAGCTGTGGGATGAGGACGAGACGGAGGAGAAGCGTGAGGAACGCTGGAACCCTGGATATCATTATGAAAATCCGGAAACGGCGTACATAAGGAAGGAGACTCTTCGGGAGCAGCTTGACAAACTCACGGACAAGCAGCGAGAGGTGTTTCTGCTTTACCATCAGTATGGATATACACAACAGGAGATTGCGGAGATGCTGGGGATTGCGCAGCAGGTAGTTGCTCGTAAATTAAGTGCTGCGAATGCCAAAATCCGTAATGCTGAAAAACTTTTTTAAAATATTTGAATGCATGGGTGTAAAACGCCCTCTCCCACGACTATTTATGAGAGGAACTTTTCCGGAGACCTGAAAAGCTTCGGAGATTCCTCTCTAAAATCAGAGAGGAGGATAACTTGATGACAGATATTTTGAAAAGCCCCTTTGTGGGTGGCAAAACGACAGAAGCAGAATACAAGCCCCGCATTTATGTCTGCTCTCCGTACCGTCCGAGATCGCAGGATCCGTTTGCGGTAAAGAAAGAACTGGAATGCAACATCGACAGGGCAAAAACAGCCTGCCGTATGGTAGCGGATCTTGGTGGTGTTCCAATCTGCAGCCACCTGTTCTGCACACAATTCCTGGATGACAACATCCCGGCAGAGCGTGAGAAAGGAAGGAAGCTTGGTCTGGAGATGCTGAAGGATGCGGATGAGCTCTGGTGTTTCTCCGAATACATCTCAGAGGGTATGGCAGCAGAAATCCAGGAAGCTTCGAAGCTTTCCATACCGGTTCGGATGTTCTGCGAGACTGCCGGGCTTCTGAAAAAAGTGCTGGGGGCCTTCATAGAAGAGCTGGAGCTTCGCAAACAGAGAGAATAACTAATGGCAGGAAGGATGACCAGAAAAAAACGAAAGAGAGGACTTGATCATGAGCAAGAAAAACAGAGCGCAGCACAATGTACCCCGCCGCCACGGCGACCGCAATGTACAGACCCGTTATTCCAGGAAGCTCCAGCAGGAAGAATGCGGATGTGGCAGAACCTGTCATGAGGGGGTTCGTGGGGCCGGCTTTACCTTCATCCCGGAGGTAAAGGTGAGTATTAAAATCGGTGAGCTGCATCTCCATGGGGATGAGCATATGGAGACTTTCAATTTCCACAACGGCTGTTTGGCGACCGTGATGCATGGTGCCGGTAGCGATGCCGAAGTGGAAGCAGACTTTGAAGAGGGGGAAAGCTATGGCGAAGAAGATTGAGAATAACAAAGAGAACAACAGCGGCAACATGGTACTGGTGGATGCAAAGCTGCTTGGCCAGGGGCTGAAAACAGCGTTTACAGGGATTGCAATGGTTTTTGACAGCCTGGGCGCATCCGAGGCATCAAGTGAAATCAAAGCGGCACAGAAGGCACAGCCAGCAGTGGATAGTTCTGCATCGGTTGTGAATACCGAGAATCCGGATACGACAGAGAAGGAGGACACTGAGGAGCTTCCTTTTGCTCTTGAACCGGTAGAGGCAGCAAAGCCGGGTAAGTCAGAGGAATCGATGAAGTCAGCGGAACAGGACAAGCCTGCAGAACCTGAAAAGTTGGAAACGCCCTCTCCCACTACGCCGTCCATCACCATCGATGACATTACCAAGGTGATCGTGGCCAAGATCAAGAAGAAGCGGGACAACAACGCCAAGATCGGCTCCCTTCTGAAAACCTACGGTGTGGACAAGGTCAGCGGCCTGCCGCCTGAGAAGTATGAGGCTTTCCTGACCGACATCTCAGAGCTTTAGGAGGTGGTCGGGATGCCGGGGAAACACGCGGTACTGTCCGCGTCCTCATCCAAGCAGTGGATCCACTGTCCTCCATCGGCACGTCTGCAGGAGCCGTTTCCCAACGATTCTTCTGTATTCGCTGAAGAGGGTACCTGGGCGCATGAGCTCTGTGAGTACAAGGTAAAGAAGTACCTGCATGAGAGAAAGAAACGGCCACAGTCGGAGTTCTATACGGAGGAGATCGAGCAGGCCACGGACATCTACGCGGAGTTTGTCATCTCCATCATTGAAGGGATGAAGCGAAACGGTGTGGAGCCCCTCTGCTTTGTGGAGGAGCGACTGGACTTCTCGAACATCGTGCCGGAGGGCTTTGGCACTGGTGACATGATCATCCTTGGAAAAGACGAGCAGGGGCGAGGGCTGATCCACATCTGCGATTACAAAAACGGCAAGGGTGTCTTCGTGGACGCCCATGAAAACAGCCAGATGATGCTGTACGCCACAGGAGCTTTAAACGCCTACGGTTATATCTACGAGATCGAGATTGTGCGAATGAGCATCATCCAGCCAAGGCTTGAGAACATCTCCACCTATGAGATGACCGCCGATGACCTCCGTACCTGGGGCGAGAGCATCAAGCCCATCGCTCAGATGGCTTTCGAGGGGAAGGGTGAGCAGAATCCTGGGGAATGGTGCCGGTTCTGCAGGGCGAAGCCAGTATGTAAAGCCTGCATGGAAGAAGCCCTGGCCCTGGCGAAGGAGGAGTTCCTTGACCTGGACGCTGGGGCATTGGCGGATGAAGCCGAAGAAACAGACGCCACAGCGCCCTACAACGCTGACACGGCCACGCCTGTGTTCAAACAGCCGGGTCTGGTAGTTTTTTCGGAACTTGTAAAAGTCCTGCCAACCTTAAACCGCATCTCTTTCTGGATTGAGTCGGTGTTTGCTTTCGTCTCAGCCGAGGCGATCAATCACGGCGTGCCGGTGGAGGGCTACAAGGTGGTGGAAGGACGCAGCAAGAGGATCTTTACAGATACCAAGGCAGTGGTCAGTGCTGCTGAGGCGGAAGGCTACACGGACATCTACAAGCAGGAGCTTCTGACCCTTACCGAGTTTGAGAAGATGATGGGGAAGAAGAAGTTTGCAGAAGTTCTGGGCGAATACGTTGTAAAACCGCCCGGCAAGTTGGCTTTGGTTCCGGAGTCTGACCCAAGGCCGGCGGTGGACTTAAGCACGGCAGCGGACGAGTTTGAGGCGCTGGAGTGACGTTGAAATGACGAAAGTAAGAGGTGATAAGAATGCAGGTCAGGTGTAGGGGAAGACCCAATGACGTATAAAGGCGCATAATTATGCGTCCCTGAGAACCATGAACCAACCCACGGGTAACACATGAGTTATCTGTTCCATAGCACAGTGTTTTTGGAGGTATAAGCATATGAGCCAGAAGAATTTTAGCGCAACAAAGATGGTAATCCCCTGCCGCATTTCCTTTGCGAATATCCATGAGCCCAAGGCGGTTAACGGAGGGGATGAGAAGTATTCCGTTTCCTGTCTGATTCCCAAGAGCGATGAGAAAACGATAGGCAAGATTAAAAAGTGTATTGAGGCGGCAAAGGAGGACGGGAAGACCCGTAAGTGGGGCGGCAAGATTCCGCCCAACCTGAAGCTCCCGCTGCGTGACGGAGACATCGACCGTCCGGACGATGAGAACTATGAGGGGTGCATGTTCGTGAACTGTTCGTCCAAGGATGCGCCGCAGATCGTGGATCGTAAGGTACAGCCGATTCTGGATCCGATGATGGTCTATTCCGGCTGCTACTGTAACGTGTCGGTCAATTTTTATCCCTTCAACGCCAATGGCAACCGCGGCGTGGCTGCCGGCCTGGGCAACATCCAATTCGTGAAAGATGGCGAGCGTCTCTCCGGCAGAGCTTCTGCGGACGCGGACTTCGATGCCCTTGCGGATGATGACGAGGATGTTCTGGGTGATGACATGCCGGATTATCTGGGGTAATTCAGATTCTGACAGCAGGATAAACACAGTGATTTTCTGGGAGGATGGGGAAACCTGTCCTCCCTCTTTACATAGATGATTGACGGAGGTGATGAGTATTTTGGGAAAACCGAAGATTCTTTCAATTGATTTGGAGACGTATTCCGATGTGGACTTAGGCAAGTGCGGTCTGTACCGGTATGTAGAGGGGGACTTTCACATCCTGCTGTTTGCTTATGCTTTTGATGACGAGGAGGTACGGGTAATCGACATGGCACAGGGTGAGCAGCTCCCGCAGGAGGTATTGGATGCCATTGGTGACCCGAAGATTATAAAGGCGGCCTGGAATGCGCAGTTTGAAAGGACGTGTATCGGTCGGTATCTGGGGCGCGGGCTGTCCCCTGTGGGATGGAAATGCTCTATGGTCCATGCCGCTTCTCTCTCACTGCCGCTTGCCCTTAAGAATGCGGCCAAGGTTCTGAAAACCGGTGAGCAGAAAGACCGGGCAGGCGAGAACCTGATCAAATATTTTTCTGTCCCCTGTAAGCCGACAAAAAGTAATGGCGGCAGGACAAGGAACCTTCCGGAGCATAACCCACAAGGGTGGCAGCAGTTTAAAGATTACTGTGCCCAGGACGTGCGTACAGAGCGTGATATCCGTAAAGTACTGGAGCGGTTCCCAATGCTGGACAAGGAATGGGATTTTTATCATATGGATCAGAGAATCAATGACCGTGGCGTTCAGATTGATATGGAACTGGTGGAAAAGGCCATTGCCTGTGACCTGATGCTCTCTGATGAGATGAGCAGAAAAGCCTACGAACTGACCGGCCTTGAGAATCCCAACTCCGTATCCCAGCTTAAGGCATGGCTGGAGGACCGGGGGATCGAGGTAGAGTCCCTGGGCAAGAAAGATGTGGCGGCGATGATCGCGGAGCTTGATAAAAACAGCGTAGACCAGGAAGCTCTGGATATGCTGCGGCTCCGACTGCAGATGGCAAAGAGCAGTGTCAAAAAGTACCAGGCGGCGGAGCGGTGTGTCTGTGCCGATGGCAGAGCCAGAGGGCTTTTCCAGTTTTACGGTGCGAACCGCACAGGCCGCTTTTCCGGCCGACATATCCAGTTACAGAATCTCCCGCAGAACCACATCTCCACGCTGGATGAGGCGAGGGAGCTGGTGAAGATGGGCGAGGTAGGAATGCTGGAATCCATCTACGGAAACGTACCGGATATCCTCTCGCAGCTCATCCGTACCATGCTGGTGCCAAAGGACGGATGCGAGTTCATTGTGGCGGACTTCTCTGCGATTGAGGCAAGGGTGCTGGCATGGCTTGCCGGGGAGCAGTGGCGGCTGGATGCATTTAAAAATGGAGAGGATATTTACTGCGCATCGGCTTCTCAGATGTTTGGTGTGCCTGTGGTCAAGCATGGGATCAACGGAGAGCTTCGCCAGAAGGGTAAGGTAGCGGAGTTGGCATGTGGCTACCAAGGCGGCTCTGGCGCATTGATCTCGATGGGAGCTCTTTCCATGGGTTTAAAGGAGCAGGATCTTCCTGACATCATCGAGCAGTGGCGGGCTGCTTCTCCCCACATCGTGCAGTTCTGGTGGGATATGGACAGAGCCGCTGTGGAAACGGTAAAGACCCGTGAGGAACACACGGCTGGCAGGGTGAAGTTTCAGTTTTATAGTGGGACGCTCTGGATGGTGCTGCCAAGCGGCAGAAAGCTCGCCTATCTGAAACCAAAGCTGATGCCGAACCGCTTCGGGCGCATGAGCCTGACCTTTGAGGGTGTGGGTAACGTGGCTGGTTCCGGTGGATGGTCCAGGCAGGAGACATACGGGGGCAAGCTCGCGGAAAACTGTGTGGCTGAGGGGACTCTCGTGATGACAGATAGGGGTTTGGTGCCAATAGAAAAAATACAGGAGGATGATCTTATATGGGACGGAGTGGAGTGGGTTGCTCACGAAGGACTGATCAATAAGGGAAAACAGTATACGATTTCCGTTGGGAGCATCCATCTTACTCCTGACCATAAGATCCTCACAGAGGAAGGATGGATGGAGTGTGTCAAGGCTGATCGATTTAACTGGGCAGAAGTTTCATTACCTTACGGTTTTGGAACGGGCAGAGAACACAAAGGACGGGAAAACACAATGGCTGTGTCAGTGCGTTTGCGGACGAAAAACCGTGGTGGCAGCATCGGACCTAAAGAGGAAGCGTTATTCAACAAAATCATGCGGCTGCATGAGTTCATCTCTGATAGCAAAAGCAAGAAAAACTCACGGGATGTCCCATCATCCGGCGTGGGGTGTTTGGCACTCTATGAAGCAGAGGTGCATGGATCCGAATCATCCGGCTTATCACAATTACGGTGGGCGTGGCATTACGGTCTGTCAGGAATGGTTAGACAGCTTCGAAACATTCTGGGCAGATATGGGTCCCACATATCAGAGGGGGATGGATTTGGACAGAATCAACAACAACGGAGGTTACCACCCAGGAAACTGTCGATGGGTGAGCAGAAAAATCAACTCCAGGAACAAGAGGGACAGTCGAATGGTCGATTCTTCTTTTGGAAGAATAACCGTGGCAGAGCTTTCCGAAAAAACAGGAATAGGCGTGACAACGCTTCTGTACAGATTAGACCACAACTGGCCGGCCAAATTACTGTGCATCCCACCGGATTTAAGGAACAAGTCTACGACATCAGGAATTGTGGTCCGAGGCACAGATTTGCAGTATACGATTCAGAATGCGGAAAGCTGCGAATTGTGAGTAATTGTACCCAGGCCACAGCCCGTGACATCCTGACGGAAGCTATGTGGCGGCTGGAGAAGGCAGGCTTTGATCTCATTGGGCATGTACACGATGAGGTGATCATTGAGACACCGGCAGGCCAGCACTCGGTAGAGGAGGTCTGTTCAATCATGGCTCAGAATCCGGATTGGTGTCCGGAGTGCCCTTTATCAGCTGCAGGATACAAGGCCCCGTCCTACTACTTCAAGGATTAGGGGGAATCGGTATGCCGCATGTGATTAAGCTAAAAGATGGAAAGCTGCTTGTGCCATTGGGCGCACAAGATGCACTGGACGCTGTCGAGAAGTATGTCGGAGATGAGTTAAGGCATTATCTGGAGGAGAACCTCACAGACACAGCAGCTTTGGAACAAGAGCTGGACAAGGTGTATGAGGAGCAGGAAAAGGAGCTGGAGAAGCTGACAGATCACCAGAGGGTGGTTCTGTGTGATATTCAGGAGGAAGCGGATGTACTGGATGAGCTGTTGGATGCTCCCAGACTTGACAGAAAGAAACTGAAAAAAGCAGCAAGCAGTATATGGCTGATGTGCAACCGGGAACTGTAATACCCCGGCAGTACATCGGCCTTTTTTGATGGAACTGACAAGGAGAAAGCGGAGAAGGAGGATGCCGGGAATGAATGTTGCAGTTGAGAATGAGATTTATGAGGAGAGTGCTGTAGAAGTAACGGATGACGCCATTGATGTTACCGTTGACCGTGTCGAAGATCAGGTTGATGTGGAGGAGACTGATATCCCAGAGGATGCGGCTGGCAATGAACCAGTCTGCGGGGCGCATCCGGATTGCCATGCCTGGAAAGGCGGAAGGTGTATGGCTCTTACGGATACAGATTTTGGCACACGGGACTGCCCGTTTTACAAGAACAAAGACCAGAATGAGTGGGAGCAGCAGGACGCGTTGGAGCGGCTCATAGATCAGGGCCGCCTGGATCTGATTGAAAAGTACAAGACTCCTCTCGTTAAACTTGGGATCCTGCCCGACACAGATGGAATCGTCAGAGGATCCTCTGATTTAGAAGATCCGTATATTGATCAGATAGCGGCTGAGTTGGAGCAGTATTCCGAACAATACGTCCAGGAGCTTTTAGAAACCGGGGAGACTGGAGCAAGCAGAAAGTCAGGGAACGATTGCAGCGATACAGAGGAGGGATGGGATGACTGAGATAATCCAGCCAATTGTCGGGAGGAGCATTGCTTCTGTACAGTCAGGAGGGTTGGATGACGGCTACCAGGAATTGGTCATTGCCATTATCAAACAGGCGGAGAAGGACTATGAAGGGGTCCTGCTTCGCCTGTTCTCACGTCCGACCGATACGAAAAGGATGGGGCTTTTGAAAGAAAAAGCGAAACTGGAGGATTTCTTCCATTCCCAGTGGTATCAGCTCCTGACTGAGGTGGATGGTGACAAGCTGATCGAGCTTGCAAGGCTGAATGCTGTGGAAAAGGCGAAGGATTCGATCCGCAGGAAGCAAAAGAAAAAACTGAAAGATATGGAGAAGGTTGAAAGGGCTCAAAAGGCTTAAAAAGGCGAATATACGCCAGTGACGAATCATTATGCGCCGTGAATGGCGCGGGAAGGAGTTTTTTATGAAAACAGGCAGACCATTGAACGAGGTAATGTTGGAGCTGAACCGCCAGAACCAGATGAAGAAAGACTATATTGGTTCAGCGCAGGCACTCCGTTTGTTTGATGACGGGCAGACCTTTGAGATTGGAAGTACAAGCGGGGCGCAGCAGTTTGGCACCACCAGGCTCTTTCACAGACAGGTTGCATCTGCCCTTGGCATCCCGGCAAAGTACTATGACATCATGCAGAGTCAGAAGCCGGAGCTGCTTGCACGGAATGTGAACACATGGCTTTCCGACCGGGAGAACAGCTACATGATCCGTACTATGGATTACGGCGGTGGACGCGTAGCAAGGGCGCTTCTCTCCGACCGGTACCGCCGCATTGACAACATGGAGATCGCATCGGCAGTGCTTCCGCTTTTCGCCGGTTCTGATCAGTACGAAGTGGTTTCGTCAGAAGTGACAGAGGATCGCATGTATTTAAAAATTCTGAGCCGTAGGCTTGAGATGGAGGTGGTACCCGGCGATTATGTGCAGGCCGGCGTGGTGATCTCAAACTCTGAGGTGGGCCTTGGCTCTGTGAACGTGCAGCCGCTGGTGTACCGTTTGGTCTGCACCAACGGTATGATCGTAAACGACATGGGCGAGCGCAAGAACCACGTGGGACGCGCGGCCAAAGCGGTGGAGGACAGCTTCCACATCTACTCGGATGAGACCATGGAAGCAGAGGACAAGGCGTTTCTTTTGAAACTCCGGGACGTAACCATGGCCGCCATCGAGGAGGGGCGGTTTGCACAGGTGGTAGGAAAGCTGAAGGAGTCTGCGGGGATTCCGATTACAGGTAAGGTGACGGAAGTGGTAGAGCTGACCGGCAAAACCTATGGCTTCAATACCGATGAGCAGGACAGCATCCTGCAGTACCTGATCGCAGGAGGAGATCTCAGCCAGTACGGTCTTTCCAATGCTATCACAAGGGCATCCCAGGATGTGGAGTCCTACGACAGGGCTACGGCTTTGGAAGGCATCGGATGGCAGGTGGCGGCGATGCCGGCCACACAGTGGAAGGAGCTGAATGGGTAATGGGGGCAATGGAGAAAACCAGAGAGAGCATCCAGAAGTCTCCCTCTATACACGAACGCTATCCCTTCCGATGGGTGGACAAAAGGGAGGAACCTAGCCGGCTTATTACGTGTTCCCGTGGGTATCCCGACCCGACTGCGGATGCCGCAATCGCCAATGTGATGCGTGAGGAAAAGCACAAGCGGAAAGAGGAGCTGATGGCGAAACTGCGGAAAAAGCAGTATGAGCAAGAGGTAGTGAAGGAACTTGAAAAAGAGAATCGGAGGGAATGCAGGAAACAGATGAAGCAGGGAAAGGAGGCCGGGGATGCGTGAATATGTCGTTGAAAATGAGTTTGTCAAGGCCGTGAAGAAAGCAGGAGGGGTGGCATATAAGCTGACCTCTCAGACTACCAATGGACTGCCGGATCGTCTGGTCTTGTTCTTCCCGGCTAAGACTGTATTTGTGGAGTTGAAGGCACCGGGAAGGGTGCTGCGGCCGCTGCAAAGGAAGCGCAGATACCAGCTCCAGAAGCTGGGTTTTCCAGTCCTCTGTATCGACAGGATTTCACAGATTGGACCGGTGATACAGGCCATACTTGACTGGAATCCGGGAGAGCCATTCCCGGAAGGAGTCGGTGCTGCGGTACCGGAGCTCGATATATCTGATCTCCCCACGATTCCCGGAGCGGCAGAGTCCCTGGCTGATCTGGATGATTTTGGAGTAACCCTGGAACCGGAAGACCCGTCCGAGCTGGCGGGATTTTTTGATTTGGATACAGAGGGTAATGAACCTGCTGAAGGTGCTGCCGACGCTACTGACACGGTCAACACAGTCAACACGGTCAGAAAGCGGGGTGGTGGAGATTGATATTTAAGCCACACGACTATCAGAGCTACTGTATTGAGTATATAAAAACGCACCCCATTGCGGCGCTCCTGCTTGATATGGGGCTTGGGAAAACCGCCATCACGCTGACCGCCATCCGGGATCTGATGCTGGATACCTGCGAGGTAAACAAGGTGCTGGTGATAGCGCCTCTTCGGGTTGCGAGGGACACATGGCCGACTGAGGTAGAAAAGTGGGATCATCTGAAGGACGTGGATGTGTCCGTCATCGTTGGGACACAGAAGGAACGTCTGGCTGCCATTAACCACAATGCTCTTATCTACGTTATCAACCGGGAAAATGTAAAGTTCCTTGTTGAGTACTACGAGAAGAACGGGATGCGCTGGGACTTTGACTGCATTGTCATCGATGAGCTGTCATCATTTAAAAACCATCAGTCACAGCGGTTCAAGTGGCTTCGGAAGGTACGTCCTTTCGTAAAGCGATGGATCGGCCTGACTGGTACGCCAACTTCCAATGGCCTCATGGACCTGTGGGCGGAGATCGGAATACTGGACGGCGGCGAGCGGCTTGGGCGCTTCATCGGCAGGTACCGGGAGGCTTACTTTAAGGCCGGCTCCATGAATCCGCAGACTGGCGTGGTGTTCCAGTACGTCCCCCGTCCCGGAGCCGAGGAGCAGATCTACGAGCGCATCTCAGACATTACCATCTCCATGAAGGCCATGGACTATCTCAATATGCCAGACTGCATCTACACACAGCACTATGTGGAGATGGATAAGAGGGAGCGAGAGTACTATGACAGGTTAAGACGTGATCTAATCATTCCTTTGGAGGATGCGGATATTGATGCTGCTAATGCTGCCAGCCTGACCGGGAAGCTTCTGCAGATGGCGAACGGGGCCGTCTATGATGAGAACAGCAACGCCAGACACATCCATGAGCGGAAGCTGGATGCGCTGGAGGATCTCATAGAAGCCGCCAACGGCCAGCCGGTGCTGATCGCTTACTGGTTCAAGCACGACCGGCATCGGATTGCTATCCGGCTTGCAAAGATGGGGATCACGGCAAGGGACATCAAGGAGTCCAAGGACATCAAAGAGTGGAACGACGGTGCGATACCTGTGGCGCTGATTCACCCGGCATCAGCCGGCCACGGCTTAAACATCCAGCAGGGTGGCCACATCCTGATCTGGTTTGGCCTGACCTGGAGCCTGGAACTGTATCAGCAGACGAATGCAAGACTCTGGCGGCAGGGACAGAGCGAGACCGTAACGATCCACCATATCATCTGCAAGGATACGGTGGATGAGGACGTGATGGCTGCGCTGGAGCAGAAGGATGTGAATCAGGAGAAGCTCATCGCGGCGGTGAAGGCGAGGCTGTATTGAGATGAGAAAGGAGGGGCTTCATGGAGCAGGAAGCGATGTATAACCAGAACACAGGTGCCGGGAAGAATGCTCCTCCGGACTTTTCGGAGATGGCTCTCTTCCTGGCGAAATCTTATGGGCAGATGCTAAAGGACCGTGAACGGCTCAAGGCTGTGATTGACGCCGGGGTACCGGTCTATACAAAGGAGATGGCGATCCGGGATCTGTCGTCCATCAGCATTGATTACGAATCTGACAGGGTTCAAACCAGCAACATCAGCAGGGTTCCGGAGCGGATCGCAGAACTGCTTGATGGTGGCTATGTAGAGAAGATGAACCGGAAACTCCGCTGGGAGATGCAGGAAACGGTGAAGGAGTACGGTTATCTCTCCTGGAAGATTGAGATTGTGGAGACCGCAATGACAGAGCGGATGGATGGGAAGGAGCAGGCAGTGTTTGAGAGATTATTTGCCAGAGGGAAATCCTACCGGCAGGTGTGCAAGGCGTATAAAAAGGGGACGCTGCATAATAAGCAGGTCAGTTTGATAAAGAAGAAGTGTGTTCAAGCTGTGGCAGATCATCTGAAAACTCTATCCGGATTTCCCATCCATTCGAAGTACATGTCAATGTTGGAGCGGGAATACCAGGATAACCATAAACGTGAATCAGAAGGCGAGGGAGACAATGGATAGGCAGCAGGAAAACACACAGGTAAAACATCTCAAACGTGGCTTTGGATGGAGTCGATTCTCAAACATATCAGAGGGCAGTGATGAGGAAAAGCGGGTGCTAAAAAGCCTCATTCACGATTACCCTGATCTGAAGAATTACTGCAGGTTTTTTGAAACCAAACGCAGGAGTATCATTGTGATGGCAGGATTTGAAGGGGAGGACACCACATTTCTGAATGCAGAGAAATTGAAGGAGCTTCTGGCTTTGCCGATAAATGAGGATGATAAAAGAAAGCTCTATGCTTATTTTGATGCCAGCACCAAGATCATGGCGCTGGAAATGGGTATGGAGGGTTTGCCGGAGGGAATGTATCGTGAGATAGCATACGACAGACATTATGGCAGGATGAGCTACAAGCAGATCATGGAAAAATACGATGTTAATCACAAAACGATACAGAGAGCGTTGCAGAAGGCAGCAGGGTACCTTATAAGGTATGCAAGGTGGTATTTGGAATTGGTGAAAGCGGCGCAGATATGAAAAGTGTCCCTTTTTACCCCCAAATAGATACCACTTAGGTGTGCTATTATTATACTAGCCGAAAGGTGAAGAAAACCCTTCAGGTCATTGTGTATTTCAATAACAGTAATCCTCCTTAGAGGAAGAGCCGGGACGAGATCAATTCCGCCTCGGCTTTTTCTGTACATACTGATTAACCGTCAAGGAGCCCAACTACCGAGGGAGGTGTTTAAGACGTGGGCAGAAAAAACAGGAGAAAGAAATCTTCATACTCCAGAAAGATGAAGGTGGACCCGAAAAGATTGATCATAAAGAAAACATACAGTGCGTTTCCTGGCACGGATGGTGGAGGCACCGGTCTTGCCGGATGCGCTGGGTACGATGAACATAACGAATATACCGGTCATACCGGGACAGACGATATCCCACAGCAGGAGTCGGGGCGCATCCCGCAGCGGGGCGATATCTGGTTTGTGGATCTGGGCTTCCATCCAGGGACGAGCGTTCAGGATGGCTGCCGGCCAGTAGTGATCCTGAGCAATGACATGGCCAATTTCCACTCGGAAACGCTGACCGTGGTACCGATGACGACCAGGCTGAAGAAGGCCCATCTGCCGACGCATGTGATCCTGGCAGGCGAATGCCCTTCCATGGAAACCTCCATGGTACTGGGTGAACAGCTGACGACAGTCGGGAAGCCGGCGCTTAGGTCCTATGTGGGGAGCCTGAGTCCCGATAAGACCCGCGAAGTTGAGCGGGCTGTCGAGGCACATCTTGGCTTGGCTTCAAACCGTGATTAACGCGGAAAACCGTGGCTAACACGGCAAACTGCGACTAACACCGCGACTAACACCGTGAATTACCTAAAGGAGTGTGAAGCGATGAGCAGCAATACTACAAGTACAACTGTAAATTTTGTAAACATCCCGGCAGAGCTTAAAAACTCCTGCCGGTTTTGTGTCTGGAAGATGGAGCGTGGGGCAAAATCCTCCAGACTGACAAAGGTTCCCTATAAACCGGGAACCCATCAAAAGGCACAGACCAATCACGCGGACACCTTCTCCGATTTCTCCGATGCCATGAAAGTCTACGCCATGGGCGGTTGGGATGGGATCGGCATCCGGGTTGCGTCTGGCATCGGAGCGATTGACATTGACCACTGCATCCGGGAGGACGGTACGCTGAATGATGTGGCAGCTTCCGTGCTTGGAATCTTCAAAGACGCATATTTTGAGCGGTCCCCGTCCGGCACTGGCTTGCGTGGATTCTTCAAAGTCGATGCAGACTATATCTTTGACAAGACCATCTATTACATCAACAACCGGACACACGGTCTGGAGGTATACCTTCCGGGAGCGACCAACCGCTTTGTGACTGTCACAGGCAACCAGTACCGTTCCGGTTCCGTTCCGCATGATATGGCGGCGCTGCAGACGGTCCTCGACACTTTTATGAAGCGAAAGAGCCAGGTGACGAACACCCACATCGAGCCTTGCTCGTACTTATCAGATGAGCAGGTGATGGAACACGCTAAGGCATCAGCTTCCGGCGAGCGGTTCATGGACTACTACAACGGCGACTGGCAGAAGTATTTCGATAACCAGTCCGATGCGGACATGGGCTTTGTCTCCATGTTGTGCTTTTGGTGCGGCTGTGATGAAGAGCAGATCGACCGTATCTTCCGTTCCTCCGGTATGATGCGCCCGAAGTGGGACCGGAAGCAGGCTGGCACGACTTACGGTGCGATCACCATCCGGAATGCAGTGGCGTCCTGCAGCTCCATCTATTTGCCGTTGAACGCGCAGGATATTGCCGACGCCAGGTATGACTTCCATAACTTGGATGTTGAGGGAGATGGAAGCGGCGAAGCTGATGCGGCTGATGAGTCTAATGCAGCGCATAAGAAAGCAGATTTTGAGGCAGACCTCTCAAGGATCACACTGACCATTAAAGAGATGGCTCCGCATGTGAATCCCCGATACGGGAAAGATGAGATTGGCATTGGGTACGCGTTTGCCGATTACTTCAAGCCGATTGCCAGATACAATGCGGAACGCAAGATGTGGTACGTCTATGATGGTACCGTCTGGCAGGCAGATGTAGGTGGGTTAAAGATCGCAGAGCTTGGGAAGCTGTTGGCGGATAAGCTGTACGTCTTTGCAATTACCATACAGGAAGAGGATACCAGAAAAAGGTTTATCGACCGGGTGAAGAAACTACAGCAGCGCAGGCACAGAGAGACGATGATCAAAGACGCAATGTCGGTGTATCCCATCAACATGAAATACTTTGACCGGGATATCTATCTGTTTAACTGCCAGAACGGAACCCTGGATCTGCGCACGATGGAATTTCGGGAACATAGGCCAGAGGAGTTCCTCACAAAGATCTCTCCGGTAGTTTACGATCCGGATGCAGTCTGCCCCAGATGGCTTTCCTTTATGGATGAAGTCATGCAGGGAGATACCTCCAGAAGCCGCTATCTTCAAAAGGCGCTCGGATACTCGCTCTCTGGTGATACCAGGATGGAGTGTATGTTTATCCTGTACGGCGCGACTTCCAGAAATGGAAAGGGAACGACGATGGAATCCGTGCTCCGGATCCTTGGCGAGTATGGAAGGAACGCGGATCCGAGCCTTTTATCCACAAAGTTTGGTGCGCAGTCAAGCGGCGGCCCATCCGAAGAGATCGCGAGGCTTGCCGGATCCCGGTTTGTCAATATCTCCGAGCCTGAGAAGAAAATCACACTGGATGCGGCGCTGACTAAGAGACTGACGGGAAATGACACGATCACGGCAAGGTATCTTCACGAAAACAGCTTTGAGTTCCGACCAAATTTTAAGGTGTTCATCAATACGAACCATTTGCCGAACATCACTGACCTGACGCTGTTTGAGTCAGGACGTATCAAGATTATCCCCTTCAACCGTCATTTTGAGGAGGCGGAACAGGATAAAGGGCTGAAGGCGTTTTTTGCTAAGCCCGACAACATGTCTGGCATCTTCAACTGGCTGCTGGAAGGCTGGAAGTTGTTTGAAGAAGAAAAGCTTGATATGCCGCAGTCGGTTATTGATGCTACGGCGGAATATAACCGGGAGTCCGACCGTGTTGCACAGTTTGTCACGACATGTCTGATCGAGAGGGACGGCGGAGAGCTGGCGAACAAGGCGGTATTCACAAGATACCAGGAGTGGTGCCGCGACAATGGGTACCGGCCGGAGAATATCCAGCACTTTACGAAAGCCCTGTCAAGGCATTGCCGTATTGAAAGGCAGAGACCAAAAGAAGGCGGCAATAAAAAGACATTGGTGTTTGGCTATGAATTCGCGGTAGATGAGGAGCCTGAAGCGGATCTGGTACCGGATGACTCTGACGATTCACCTGAGATATCTGGTGCAACTGGGACACCTGATTCTTCTGAATAGTGCGATGCAGATGGCGGGAAGTGTTGGTTATCTGCCACAAATATGCCACAAGGTTGGCATCCGTAAAACCAGTAAAAACCAAATAAAATCAAGGAAAATCGGTACTTATAAACTGGCTGTGGCAGAGGTGGCAGATGGTTTTAGGTCTTTTTTATATGTATTTCTCATGTAATATATTTATATTTTTATCTGCCACATCTGCCACAAATAAAAAATAAAAAAAGGTCAATGCCCCAAAAGTGTTGATTTTATAAGGGATTTTCGAGATTGAGTTTGGATTTAGGAGCCGGATTTTGTGGCAGATGTGTGGCAGATGAAAAAGAAACTATTTTTGTGATGACCGCTGTTGAAATGGTCATCTTTGTGAACAGGAGGCCATGAATGGAGAGGAAAAAAAGGTACAAGATCAAACAGATGATGCCTATCCCGGAAGGCTATGAGGTGATGCAGGCGATTGTCCAGGGAGATGGGAGCAGGATGATGGAGGCGGCAGCGGATTCCATTTTCCCGTACTGTCTGGTTCTGCTGGAAGGTGAAGGTAATGGGGACGACCATATTGAACTCTATAACCTCTTTCCTGGCTATGGTGTAGAGGAGCATGGAGAATCCATGTTGGTTCCCACAAGATACTGTGAGAGATGTGGCAAGAGGGTGGTGCCACATATGCGCGGTTTAGACGAGACCACACTTTTTTATACCTGTGGTTGTTTTGGCCGGGATTGTGGGAAGAACGGTGAAGAATAATGAGGGAGGAGAAAATCTATGAGCAGCAAGAAAAACATGAATGGAATTTATACCTGTGAGCAGGTGTCCGATGGACATCCGGATAAAATCTGTGACCAGATTGCGGATGCCATTGTGACGGACTGTCTGGCGCACGATAAGAACAGCCGTGTGGCGATCGAGTGCTTGCTGAAGGACGATCACATGATTATTGCTGGCGAGCTGACAAGCTCTCATAAACCAGACTACCGTAAGTTGGTGGATGATGTGCTGCGGCGTATCAACTATGAGAAGCTGGGATACGGATATGACCGTTATGACATCATGTGCGGCCTGAAACTGGAGATTCTGGTAAGGGAACAGTCCCCGGATATTGCCCTTGGTGTGGACAAAGGCGGTGCCGGTGACCAGGGCATCATGTTTGGCTACGCTACAAACGAGACCCCGGAGATGCTGCCGATTCCGTATGTGTTGGCAACCGAATTTTTGAAACTGCTTAAGAATTACCCGTCCAGGATGTTCCGGGCGGACGCGAAAGCCCAGGTGAGCTTCGATTATGACAGTGGACGGATCACCACTTTCCTCTGTTCCGTGCAGCATAGTCCGGATGTGGAGGTTGGCGATTTCCGTCATATCATCGAGGGGCTTATGGTAGCGACTGCGACCAGATACGGTCTGAACGGTGATTTTGTAAAGTTGGTAAATCCGACCGGCCGATTTGTAACTGGGGGATCTTTTGCCGATTGCGGCGTGACCGGCCGGAAGCTGGCGTGTGATACCTACGGCGGTATCGGCAGGATTGGCGGCGGCGCTTTATCCGGGAAGGATCCCAGTAAGGTTGACCGCTCCGCTGCGTATATGGCGAGAAAAATAGCGAGGGATATTGTAAATGCCGGTTTTGCGGACCGCTGTGAAGTGCAGCTGGCCTACGCCATTGGTGTGACAGAGCCTGTGTCTGTCACGGTGGACTGCTTCGGTACGGAAATGGAGAGCCTGGATTTCATTACAGACACTATCCGTAAAGGCTATGACCTGACGCCCAGGGGAATCGTGAGGGAGCTGGAGCTTTTGGATGTGGATTACAATAAGGTCAGCGCCTACGGCCACTTCGGTAAGGATTTCCTGCTGTGGGAGATGTGAAAAGAGCCTGCAATAAAATGCAGGCTAAGGTAATCCCATGATGTGAATCAAATTCCATCTTTGGTGCCTCACAAAAAAAGCAAGGTCGACTAGTTGCAGCCAACCTTGCCGTATTTTCCTTCGCCCAGTCAATTTTTATTTTACCGATGTGTCAGAACCGTCACACATCTTCTTCGCTCGGTCAGGTTTTATTTTACCGACGAGTCAGAACCGTCACTCGTCATCGTTTAGCGAAGTGAAGAAAATCGCTCTTCTTTCACTTATATTCTATCCAATGCCCCTATAAGTGGCAAGAGGAAATAGGGTTAAATTTTTGTTAACGAGTTTCGCTAACGGAGGTGTTTGAAATGGCAATGCAGATTCGGATACCATCGGAAAGGCTATCCGTGAGCTCTATGACCTGACGCCCAGAGGAATCGTGAAGGAGCCGGAACTTCTGGATGTAGACTACAACAAGATCAGTGCCTATGTTCACTACGGTAAGGTTTTTCTGCCGTGGATGATGTGAAAAAACGAGAGGTAACCCCTCCCGCTTTTTGCTGCATGAATTAACTAAAAAGGTCTGAATGAGTGCCTGTGCGGAATAGAAAAAGCTCAAGTTCATCTTCTTCCACCCTGTAGACAAGTAGCCAATCAGGAGCCACATGGCATTCCCGAAAGCCGATATAGTCTCCGGTAAGTCCGTGATCCCTGTTTTTGTCAGGGAGTTTCTCCCGCATGGCAAGCTTATTTACGATATCCTCAAGAATATCGAGATTGAGTCCGCGCTTTTTGGCGAGCTTGAGATCCTTTTTGAAACGGTTTGAGAGGACAATTTTAAGCATCACCTAATACCTCGTCCATTGCTTCATGGAAGGAGGAGTATCTCTTATACTTCTCAGGATGGCCTTTCATCTCATAATACTCATTCAAAGCGGCGGCAGTTTCAGCATTCGGATTTTCTCTCGTCACTGTAAACGGAAGGCCCTGTACACGCAGAGACTGCTTAAGAAAAACTGTAACAGCTGTGGTCAGGTCCATACCAAGATCGGAAAAAAGCTCCTGACTCGCCTTTTTTAAATCAGCATCCAGGCTGATGTTCGTGCTTACCTTTGCCATAGTCTGCACCTCCTATCTAGCTGCAGTATACCATATTCTATGCGGGATATCAACTTGTTATGCGCATGTTACGCACAAATCAATGTAAAAATAACTGTGAACAGGAGATACTAATGGAACTTAAAAAGAGGGAACTTCCTATTTCCTATCGTGGAAAAAAAATAAGTATTTCGTCCAGGTGAAAATAGTATCGTCCAGAAATCAGTATAAATGGACGAATAAGAGAGCAACGGAGGTGATGACCATGCCAAGGAAACCAAGGGTACCCTGCAAGCACCCAGGCTGTGCGGCACTGGTGGAGGTGGGGGAACGCTACTGTGATGTTCACAAGCCTCTTCATCCGGAAGCGATACGAAGCCGTGAGGAAAGAGGATATGGAAGCCGGTGGAGGACTGCCAGACGAAAGTACCTGGAAGCGCACCCACTGTGTGTGGAGTGTGCGAAGCAAGGGAAATACGTTAGGGCAACGGTGGTGGACCACATCGTTCCACACCGGGGGGATCAGAAGTTGTTCTGGGATCAGAGCAACTGGCAGAGCCTATGTAAGAGTTGTCACGACAGGAAGACGGGACGCGAGGACAGCAATCCAACGTACACCTACTGATTGTGACTGTTCTGATTCAAACGAGAATCAAACCAGAATCAAACGAGTACAGCTGCTTCCGGGCGCAGCCTCGCATGGTAAGGGTCACTTAAGCAGACGACATTATGAACAAAATACACCAGCAGAACCTGTTTATTGTGCCGGTGTGTTTCATTGTGGTCCCGCCACGACATTTGTCAATGGCGAACAATGGAAGCCCCCACCCGGGGCCGGGTATTTGTTCATAACAGAGGCCCTCCCTACCACCGCCGCCCCCTCTTACGCGCAAAAATCGGTTTTCAAAGGGGGTATTAATCCCAGTGGCGGGGTACCGGGAAAGGTGCCTGAGTAAAGTGTGTGAAAAGACGGGCGCGGCAGGCCAGGACGCACAAAAATGCGATAGAACTGTTCGTTTATGCCTGTTTCCGGGAATATGTGAACAGAGCATAAATGTTTGATTTTCTTTGATTTTTGTTTGATTTTTCAAACGTGTCGGTCAGCAGATACCGGGAGCCAAAATTAAGAGAGGAGGCGGTGCCGATGGCAAAGGACGGTACCAAGAGAGGCGGCGCGAGACCAGGCGCCGGCCGGAAGAAAAAGCCGCTGGTCGAAAAGATCCAGGAGGGCAGGGACGCGGTGGTCATGGACACCGATGGCCTTGAGAGCAAGGAAATGCCGGATGTGAAGGAATACCTGAAAGCGGATCAGGCGATGGGGGAACTTCACGCTGCGGAAACATACGAGGAGGTATGGAACTGGTTAAAAGACCGGGGCTGCGCGGAACTTGTGAGCCTACAGCTCATTGAGCAGTACTCCATGAGCGTGGCAAGGTGGATTCAACTGGAGCAGCTGATCTCCCGCACCGGCTTTGTCGGCAAGCATCCCACAACCGGGGCCGCCATCGCAAGCCCTATCGTTTCCATGAGCCAGGCGTATTTAAAACAGGCGAATCAGCTGTGGTATCAGATTTACCAAATCGTGCAGGAGAACTGCTCGACCCCGTTTAAAGGCAATCCACACGAGGATGCCATGGAGCGGCTGCTGAGTGACGGCTACTAAAGGAGGGCGGGCCATGACGCTGACAGAAGGATTCCTTAGTGGGAATGTATTTATAGATTTAGCTGGAGATATCATGTATGGGAGCAGTCAGGTCAACCTGAACTATCCGCTCCGCTTTGCGACCGTGGGTTTCCAGCTTGTGAGTACGGAGCTGCTGGCGGAGATCGCGGACCGGATCCGCATAGAAGCCGGCTATGCGCCGATGCACCCGGTGGATGAGTTCCGGGAAGAGGACTGTGATCCGGATGGGTGGTACGATTTCTACATCGATATCAACGAGTACAGCCCAGGCAGGGTGGGCAGCTGCATCGAGTTCGTTGTGGTGAACAGTGACTCCCCCGATAGTGAGGACAGCTACACCATCGACTTGACCGAGGAAGAGCAGGAGTTTATGTACGCAAGGCTTGATGCCCAGTGCCGCAAGTATCTGGGAAAAACCTGCGAGGAATTATTGGCAGAATCCCACCGGGAGTTGGAGGAGCTGGAAAGACTGGAGGAAGAAGAGTGAAAGTCATAAAGAGGGACGGGACAGAGGTTCCGTTCGATGAGGAAAAAATAATAAAAGCCATACGCTCCGCAAACAGCGATGTGGCAGAAGATGACCGGCTGTCTGAGGACGATGCCGGTTTTTTAGTGCAGGCCATCCGGTTCCAGTGCGAGTCCCTTGGCAGGGCGGTCAGCATCGAGGAAATCCAGGACATGGTGATCGAGGGGATGGCAGACCTCGGGCATTACCGGCTGGCGCTCCACTATAGCGAGTACCGGCTGCGGCATGAGCAGCTCAGGAAGAAAAGCGACACTGACGCGAAGGTGCTGTCTCTGCTTCGGCATGAGAATGAGCTGGCAAAGCAGGAGAACGCCAATAAGGACCCGGTGCTGAACAGCACCATGCGGGATTACCTGGCCTCCGAAGTCAGCGAGGACATCTGCCGGAGGTATATCTTCCCGGAGGATGTGATCCACGCCCACGATGAGGGCATGATCCATGTCCACGACATGGGATACGTCTCCGGGCCGATCAGCAACTGTGAGCTGGTGAACCTGGAGGACATGCTTCAGAATGGCACGGTCATTACCGACACCATGATCGAGAAGCCCCACAGTTTCTCCACGGCCTGTAACATTGCCACCCAGATCATCGCCCAGGTGGCGAGCAATACCTACGGCGGCCAGACCATCAGCCTTTCGCATCTCGCTCCCTTTGTGGATGAGAGCCGGAGGAGATACAAGGATGCGGTAAGGGCCGAGGGCAAGGCAATCGGTAAGGAATACACGGCGGAGGAGGTCAGCCAGATCGCGGAGATGCGGGTGCGCAAGGAAGTGGAGCGCGGCATCCAGACCATCCAGTACCAGATCCAGACGCTTCTTACCACGAATGGTCAGACACCATTCGTGTCTGTGTTCCTGTATCTGGATGAGGTTCCGGAGGGGCAGACCAGGGATGACCTGGCATTGATCATCGAGGAGACGCTCAGGCAGAGGCATGAGGGCATCAAAAACGAAGTCGGCGTGTGGGTGAGCCCCGCGTTTCCGAAGCTGATTTATGTACTGGATGAGGATAACATCCATCCCGGCTCTCCGTATTATTACCTCACAGAGCTTGCGGCGAAATGTACCGCAAAGCGGATGGTGCCGGATTATATCAGTGCTAAGGTGATGCGGAAGTTGAAGGGTGACGTGTACACCTGCATGGGCTGCAGGGCGTTCCTCACCCCAAGCTCTGACCATAAATACTACGGCCGCTTTAACCAGGGAGCCGTTACGGTAAACCTTGCGGATGCGGCCTGCTCCGCATACGGGGATGAGGAGAAGTTCTGGAAGATCCTTGAAGAGCGGACGGAGCTTTGCCATAAAGCGCTCCGCATCCGGCATGAGACCCTGCTTGGTACGCCAAGCGATGTGGCTCCTATTCTCTGGCAGCACGGAGCGATCTCCCGACTGAAAAAGGGAGAGAAGATCGACCGGCTGCTTTACGATAACTACAGCACCATCTCCCTTGGTTATGCCGGCCTTTATGAGTGCGTGTACCGCATGAAGAGTGTGCCCCACACGGACCCTGCCGGGCATGACTTTGGCATCGCGGTGATGAAGTTCCTGAACAGGAAAACAGCCCAGTGGCGGGAAGCGGAGAATATCTCCTACTCCCTCTATGGTACCCCAATGGAGAGCAGCACCTACAAGTTTGCCAGATGCCTGCAGAGGCGGTTTGGTATCATCCCCCATGTGACGGATAAGAACTATATCACGAATTCCTATCATGTCCATGTGACGGAGCCGATTGACGCTTTCTCCAAGCTGGGATTTGAAGCGGAGTTCCAGGCGTTGTCTCCTGGCGGAGCGATCAGCTATGTGGAGGTCCCGAACCTGCAGCACAACATCCCGGCAGTGCTGGCTGTGATGAAATTCATCTACGACCACATCATGTACGCGGAGTTAAATACCAAGTCGGATTACTGTCAGGCCTGCGGCTATGACGGTGAGATCAAGATCGTGGAGGAGGACGGGAAGCTTCTGTGGGAATGCCCCATGTGCGGCAACCGCGATGAGAAGCGGATGAACGTCTGCCGCCGTGTCTGCGGCTACCTCGGCACCAACTTCTTCAACCAGGGCAGGACGCAGGAGATCGCGGAAAGGGTGCTGCATCTATGAACTACTGCGGTATTAAGAAAACCGATACCGCAAACGGACTCGGTGCCCGTGTGTCCCTGTTTGTATCCGGCTGCCGGAACCATTGCCCTGGGTGCTTCCAGCCGGAGACATGGGATTTTGACTATGGGAGTCCGTTCACGAAAGAGATTGAGGATGGGATCATCGAAGCCTTGCGTCCCTCCTGGATACAGGGTCTTTCCATTCTCGGCGGTGAGCCGATGGAGCCGGAGAATCAGGCAGCCTTGCTCCCGTTCTTAAGACGAATGCGAAGGGAGCTGCCGGATAAAGATATATGGCTCTATACCGGATATACTTTCGAGGCTGTGTCCGAGAGCGAGCTTTTGCCGCTGGTGGATGTCCTGGTGGATGGGCCATTTGTGGAGGGGGAGCGTGACATCTCGTTATCCTTCCGGGGATCCCGGAACCAGAGGATCCTAACTTTAAGCTGCGGACTGCCGGTAAAGGGCAGAGAAGGGAGCGGCCTATGAAAGAGAAATTAAAAATCATCGGGGTGTTTGGCCTCTTTAATACCGGAGGCATCTGCATCCATGAGATCGACCAGGCGGAGGACAGGGTTCTGGCATCCATGAATGGGGAGAAGCCGGAGTGGTGCCCCATTACAGAACAGCTGATGTCAGAGATCACCGGGGATGAGAAAGATACAGAAGTGGAGTCGGGATTTTTCTACGGCTCCTTTTTTGTACCCTTCTCTGAGGTCATGCGCGTGTGAGGAAAGGAGTAGGAGAAATGAAACCTACAGCAGAATTAAAAGTGCTGCCGGTCAGTGTACTCAAGCCGGCTGCCTATAACCCCAGGAAGAAGCTGAAGCCTGGGGATAAGGAGTACGAGAAGATCAAGAATTCCATCCTGGAGTTTGGGTTTGCGGATCCGCTGGTGGTCAATGCCGATATGACAATTGTCGGGGGACACCAGAGACTGAGTGTTGCGATGGAGCTTGGCTACACCGAAGTGCCCTGTGCCGTGGTGGATGTGGATAAGACCAGGGAAAAAGCCCTCAACATCGCGCTCAACAAGATCACCGGCGCGTGGGATGACGACCTGCTGGCGGCACTGCTCGGTGAACTGAAAGCGGAGGACTTCGACCTGTCCTTTACCGGCTTTGAGCCTGTGGATCTGGAGAAGCTCCTGGGAACAAAGGACGAGGCGAAAGAGGACGGCTTCGATGTGGAGTCCGAGCTTAAGCAGCCGGCCTTTTCCAAACTGGGCGATATCTGGCATCTCGGAAAGCACACGGTGATTTGTGGGGACTCCACGGACCCGGAGACGTACAAGCATCTCCTGGGAGATGTGAAGGTCAACCTTGTCTGTACCGATCCCCCGTACATGGTCAACCTGGAGAGCAGCTCCGGGAAGATCACCAACGATGACCTGAATGACGCGGATGCGCTGAAGTTCCTGATGAATGCCTTCTCCTGCTTCCATGAGGCGATGGCGAAGGACGCTTCCATCTATGTGTTCTACGCAACTGCCAAGACCCGTATCTTCCATGACGCTTTTGAGGATGCCGGCTTCAAGGTCGGCGCCGGTCTTGTCTGGAAGAAGGACCGCCTGGTGCTGACCCGCACGGACTGGAAGTATATTCACGAGCCGATCATCTGGGGCTGGCGCAAGGATGGGAAGCATATCTGGTACGGAGACCAGAAGCAGACCACGGTATTTGAGTTCCCAAGGCTGAAGAGTTCTAAGGATGAGGGCTTCGGCCACCCCTCCAGCAAGCCGATCCCGCTGATCGCTTACCTGATCAAACAGTGTACCCAGACTAACGGCATCGTGCTGGATGGCTTCCTTGGGTCTGCTTCCACCCTGATTGCATGCGACCAGCTTGACCGTGTCTGCTACGGTGTGGAGTTGGAACCGAAGTTCGTGGACGTTGCGGTGAAAAGATACTGCAGTGCGCACGATGGCAAATACGATGATGTGTACGTCATCCGCGATGGCCAGAAGCTGAAGTTCGAGGAGGTCGCGACCTTCGAAGCGGAGGTGGCGGGCAATGAGTGAGGTTGTTTGCAGGCTGATCCGGGATAACTTCCAGAACTTCAAGTCTTATACCATACCGAAAGCCCAGCTTGTGATCGCGGACATCCCGTACAACATCGGCACAGAATTTTATGCCAGTCGGCCGGACTGGTATGTGGACGGTGATAACCGGAACGGGGAGAGCAATAAGGCGGGAAAAGCCGCGTTCCATACGGATTACAGTTTCAATATCGCGGAGTTCTTCCACTTCTGCAACCGGCTCTTAAAGAAAGAGCCAAAGACTGGTGAGAAAGACGCTCCCTGCATGGTGGTGTTCTGTTCTTTCCAGCAGATTCCACAGGTCATCGAGCAGGCTGAGAAGTACGGGTTTAAGAACCATATTCCGCTTGTGTTCTGCAAGAACTACTCGCCGCAGGTGCTGAAAGCCAACATGAAAATTGTGGGTGCTACCGAATACGCGCTTGTGCTATACCGGGGGAAACTCCCCAAGTTCCGGAACACCGATGCCGATGGCAAGCACCACATGATCTTCAACTGGTTTGACTGGAAGCGGGATGGGAAGGAATATCCCAAGATACACCCATCGCAGAAGCCGGTTGGTGTGGTCAGGCGGCTGATCGAGATCTTCACGGATCCGGGCGATGTGGTGATCGACCCCTGCGCTGGGAGCGGGAGTACCCTCCGGGCGGCAAGGGAGCTTGGCAGGCACAGCTACGGCTTTGAGGTGTCCAGGGAGTTTTACAAGTTGGCAACCGAGCAGATGCTTGGGGTATGTCAGGAGGGGAAGTCCAATGAAAGAAGTCTGGAAAACTATTGATGGTTTTGATGATATGTATGGTGTGAGTGACCATGGTTCTGTAAAAAACTTAATTACGGAGCATGTCCTTACCCAAAAGCCTGATAAAGATGGTTATATGCTGGTAGGACTGTTTTACCAGGGGAAGCCAATAACGAAAAAGGTTCACAGGCTTGTGGCAGAAGCGTTTATCCCCAATCCCATGAATAAGCCTACTGTCAACCATATCAATGAGGTCAAAGATGATAACCATCTTGAAAATTTGGAGTGGGCCACGTATTTTGAGCAGATCCACCATGGAAGTCGTGATGAAAGAGCGCGAAAGAGTATCTATTCGGAGCCAATTTATCAGATGGACGCAGATGGAAATATAATCCGCAGATATGAGAGCGTTCGAGAGGCTGCTAAAGCTGTTGGAAGGAAGCCAGAGTTAATCGTTAATTGTCTGAAAGGGAGAAGCCAAACATCCGCCGGATTTTTCTGGAAGTATGAAAACGGTACTGGCGCAGAGATTAGTGGCCCTAATAAAAATTTGGGTGTGGTTCAGATGATGGATGACGGGACAATCGTCAACAGATTTTCCAGCATCCAAGCAGCTGCAAGAGCAATCGGTATTTCCGCTTCTGGAATATGTCTGTGCCTGGCAGGAAAAAGGAAGAGCGCAGCAGGATATATTTGGCGATATGATGACGTTGCGGATGGAAATGACGAATACGCCTCCAAACTGAATACTGAGAAAATGATTCCCATTTTGCAGCTTGACGAAGATGGGAATTTTTTATGCCAGCATCCAAGCGTGTCGGCAGCAGCCAAGAGTGTTCATAAAAGTACCGGTAGTATTTGCCGGTGTTTGAAAGGAAGGAGGAAAACCTGTGGAGGGTACCAATGGAAATACGCATAGACAGCTGACCCTCGGCAGCCTCTTTGATGGCTCCGGGGGTTTCCCATACGCTGGCATCCTTGCCGGGATCAAGCCAGTGTTTAACTGTGAAGTGGAGCCTTTTGCTATCCGCGTGACTACAAAGAGGATGCCGGATGTGAAACATTACGGTGACATTTCCGCACTAAATGGAGCGGAACTCCCGCCTGTGGATATTATCACAGGGGGATTTCCGTGCCAATCGGTCTCTATCGCGGGTAAGCGTGAGGGCGTGCAGCATGTAGACCATGGCGGGGAGACCACTACAAGGAGCGGTCTTTTCTATGAAGCTGTGAGAATCATAAAAGAAATGAGGGAGAAAACCAATGGAGAAAAACCGAGATTCTTCGTTGTCGAGAATGTCCCAGGATTGTTCTCAAGCAAAGGAGGCGAGGACTTCAAAGCGGTCCTCGAAGAGATCATCCGTATCAAAGAGCCAGAAACGCCGCCGGTGCCTCCGCCTGAAAAAGGGAAGTGGCCCTACGCCGACTGCTATTTGGGAGACGGATGGAGTCTGGCATACCGAGTTCTCGATGCGCAATACTGGGGCGTCCCCCAACGAAGAGCAAGAATCTTTCTTGTCGCAGATTTTGCAGGCGAACGTGCCCCAGAGATTTTATTTAAGTCGGAAGGCGTGTCTGGGTATTCTGCGGAGAGCTTCCGCCAGAGGAAAAGCTCTGCCGGAAATCTTAAAGAAAGCGCTGGAGCAGCAGGCCGAGAGGATGAAAGGGGAAGAGTGATCCTCAACAATCAGGGTGGTTCGCGGATGGATGTGTCCGAGGATGTGGTCAGCACACTGCGGGCGGAGGCACACCACCCGCCTGTGGTTCTGGATGAGCACTTCTCTCCCACTGCGGCAGGCTTCTGTACCGAGCACAGCGCGAACGCCAGGAGCATCGGCTATGAGGAAGAGACATCGCCAACCCTACGTGCCGGTGTGGTGCCGGCAACTGTATACGAGAACCACATCCAGGATTCCAGATGCACCGGACCATTGGATGTCGCACCAACAGTGAATGCTACCTATGGCATGGGAGGGAACAACCAGCCTTTTGTGGTGGATGAGCTTCCTCCGCAGACATTGAAAATCCGTTCTGGATGTGAAGGTGGCGGCAAGGGGCCACAGATACAAGTAGATAAATCCGCTACTCTGGGATGCAATAATGACCAGACTGTGTTTGTTCCTTATGGCGTCTGCTCGAAACACAGTCATTCCATGCTCTCGGACAATCCCAACAGCGGGTTTTACGAGGCATATACCGCAAGGACACTGGATCAGAATGGCGGGCGGCCGGACTGCTCACAAGGCGGAATTGCCATTGTGGAGGTAAAACCAGAAGCATATGATGTGCGCTTTACTTCGGACGGCACGAAAAACGCCAGGGGGCATTGCTATAAGACGGACATCTCCCGCTGCCTGGATACCTCTGAGGCCAACCCAGACAGCAACCACGGAGGTGTCTGGGTTGTGGAGGAAGGGAAACAGGAGGATACGTTTCCTGCTGTAGCGTTTACCCAGAACCAACGCAATGAGGTCAGAGACCTGAACGATGTGGCGGGAGCATCGGCAGCGGAGCCAGGAATGAAGCAGCAGACCTACGTCCTGCAGGGCTCCATGATCGGACGCTCTGATAAAAATGGCCCGCAGGGTGATGGTGTGAATGAGGATGTGTCTTTTACGCTCGATACTTCGGACCGTCACGCTGTGGCCTACTGCATGACGACCGGCAGCTTCATGCAGGTGCAGGAGGAGAAAGCCCCTACCCTGGCTGCCCGTGATTTTAAAGACCCGCCGGTCGTGAATAGGAAAAGGACTGTATCGGGTAAGGATGTTTTTGGCACTTTGACCGCCAGTATGGGTGAGAAGCAGTGGCTTGGAAATCAGGAAGCATTTAGTGGCGATTATCACATCCTTGAGACGGAATCCTACTATATCGTAAGGCGGCTGACGCCTACCGAATGCGCGAGACTCCAGGGCTTCCCGGACAACTGGTGTGCGGACCTTGGGACCGAGGATCCGACGGATGAGGAGGTCGCGTTCTGGACGGATGTGTTTGAGACGCACCGTAAGGTGGTTACTGGGGCGAAAAAGCCAAAGACGGAGAAGCAGATCCGCAAATGGCTGGCAGACCCGTACTCCGACAGTGCCGAGTACCGCCTTTGGGGAAATGGTGTCTCGTTGCCCATTTGTTATTTTGTCCTCTCTGGCATCGTCTGGGCGGCGGGACTTGATGAAGAATAAAATCCGGCAGGAGCCGTTTTGCTGTAAGTGGCAGGGCTCCCGCCGTGGTACATAGGGAGGGTGTGAGGTTTATGAAGATACTGATCGCGGTGGTGGTAATCCTGTTCATTGTTTTTATTTTCCTCCTGACTTACAGCGCCTGCGTGGTTGCCAAGGATGAGGATGACGCTGTGCAGGGGGAATGGATCAGGAATTACCTGGAGAAGAGGCAGACCGGGGAACCTGGAAAGGAAGAAAAGGACAGGACATAGCATAGGTACACAATACAGATGGGAGCTGTTTGTGGATATGGTAGAATCCGGGAATTCTGCGAGATATGACTTGCTATTACCTGCTTTTAGAGCGAATATGTCCATACCAAAAAACAGAGGGGCGCGTAAGAAGTAGGTAACGCGCCCATAGGGAAAAGGAAGGAGCGATCTACATGACAAGATATAGGAAAATGATCAATGACAGGAAGGTCTTGGTTAACCGGCTGGCAGTCCTGACTGGGCAGGAGCCGCGCTATACGAGGGTGCCAAGATGTGCCTATGAGGTCGGGCCATACACGGTGGAAAAGGATGGGGAGCTGACGGTCCCAGATGAATGCAAAAATGACAGCATCATCCAGACATTGGCTGCGGAGGGACTGATTGGCGAAGGCAGGGACGTGGCACAGCCTGCGAGAGTGGTCACGGTCCAAAGGGCAGCCGCGGAGGAACAGAGATTCCAGGCGGCACAGGCAGAACAGGTGTCCCTGGGTACTGAGGATTGGGAACCGGACGAGGAAGAAGATGATGAAGGGGATACTGCGACGGTTATGATAAACAGCACAGAGATTGGGCAAGAGTCGCAGGCGGTGTGGCAGGCAGACGCAGATATCCTTTCCGGTCTGGAGATTCCACTGCCGGATGAGCTGGCGGCGGAGGAGGCGACAGAGAGTACCCAGGAGGAAGAAACGCGGGAGGAAGTAGAGGAAACTGAGGCGGAGGCTGCAGACGAAACCGTTCTGGACACAGGAGGTGGCGATGGCACAGACATTGACAGCGATGGTTCGGATACAGACACCGGTGATGAACCGGAACCGCAGGACACGCCAGACATCCCGACGGGCGCGGTTGTAAGCCTACCGCTTACGGGGCATACGGCAGAGTCGCTGAAGAACCTGGTGACCATGATCTACTCCAAAGGGGCGCTGATCTCCAAGGCTACTGGAGGGGTATTCGTAGCCGAGAAGGATCTGGTGGACGCCATCCTGGATGAAAACTCTCTCCACTCCGTCAATGCCCTCCGGGGATTCCTTGCCGGGTACGAGCAGGAATATGGTTCAGGCATCCTTGGGATGAAGGTTGGGGAAGACCGGATTGTGTTTGACGGATTCCCAGACAGGGTGGACGCGGACCATGTAAAGACCTTCACCCAGCTCGTCTCCTGCATGGCCAGGACAGCGAAGAAACAGAAGCGCGTGGTGGCAAGGGAAACGGAAGCTGAGAACGAGCGGTACTCCATGAGGACATGGCTTCTTCGGATCGGCATGAACGGGCCGGAATTTAAGGAAGCCAGAAAGCATCTGATGGAGAATCTTACCGGGCATACCGCCTTCCGGACGGCGGAGGAAGCGGAGCGGGCGAAGGCAAAAGCCCAGAAGAAGCGCGATGAGATGAAAGCGGCAAAGGCTGCGGAAGCTGCGGGGGCTGTGGAGGCAGAAACTCCTGTGGAGGCCGAAGCTCAGACACAGCTTCTGGAGGCGGGCGCGTAAAGCGCCCCTTCACGGGCAGTGGGGGCCGCGGATTATGCGAGACCCCCTTCCATTGTAGCCATATTACCTCTGAAATGTGCGTTTATCAACGATTTTCCGTGGCATAAGACACACAATCTTTTGCCCTGTGGCCGCCTGAATCTTTGTGTACATTATGGTCTCTAATTAACTTGCTATAGTCGGCACCTGACGGTAATATGCACATACCGAAAAGGAAAACAACAAAGCGAAAAGCAAAGGAGATAAGAACCATGAAGGAAAGCACAAGGATCCAGATCGAGAACATGAAGAACCAGACCTTTGGGGTAGAGATCGAGGGCAACAACATCACCCGCCAGAAGGCAGCGCAGAAGGCGGCAGAATATTTCGGGACCGGCCGGTACGAGTACACCGCAAGGAGAAACGGATATTTCACCTGGAGCGCATGGGACGCGCAGGGCAGGGAATGGAAATTCCAGAGGGATGTCAGCATTGCCGGACCGGACGACCAGAAATGCGAGATGGTCACCCCAATCCTCACCTACGAGGACATGGAGCTTCTGCAGGGGCTGGTGAGAGTCCTCCGGAAAGCGGGGATGAAGAGTGACCCAACCCGCGGGGCTGGAGTCCACATCCACATTGGGGCAGCGGGACACACCGCCCAGACCCTCAGAAACCTGGTGAACATCATGGCGGCACACGAAACGCAGATCTGCAAAGCCATCAAGGTAGATGCCTGGAGGCAGGAAAACTACTGCAGGACGGTTGACCCGGAATTTTTGGAAGAGGTCAACAGGAAAAAACCAAAGACCATGGAGCGGCTCGCGGACATCTGGTATGAAAGCCAGGGATACGATTACGCCAGGGATCATCATTACAACCGGAGCCGGTACCATGTCACCAACTTACACGCCACCTTCACCAAGGGAACAGTCGAATTCCGGTGCTTCCAGTTCGATGCCCCGGCAAACGGCAAGCAGAACGGCCTCCATGCCGGCCACCTCAAAGCGATGATCCAGCTTTGCTTAGGGATCAGCCAGCTCGCCAAGCAGGTACGCTACGCAAGCCCCAAGCCGCAGCAGACCGAGAACGAAGCCTACGCCTTCCGGTGCTGGATGCTCCGGCTGGGATTCATCGGAGACGAATTCAAGACGGCAAGGGATTACTTCCTCGCCAACATGGAAGGCAACCGCGCATGGCGGCACGAAGCCAGATAGCGGCACCACCCAAGACGGGAAACCGGAAACCCTCCGGGCGGCATGGCCGCCCTTTGGGTGGTAGAAGAAGGAGGTAGAGACCATGAAAAACGAAAATCAGAAAAACAAGAACCTGGAAAACAGGACGCAGACACAGCCCACTGGCAGGAAATTCCGCGTGACCATCACAGAGACGCTGAAGCGGACGGTCACCGTCCATGAGTCGGAGCTGAAGGCGGCAACGCCGGATGACGCGGCGCAGGCCGTCAGCGACTGGTGGCACAACGGGCAGATTGTCCTTGTGGCGGAGGATTTCGCCGATGTGGATTTTGAAGCCGAGGAGGTTACGGAAGGCGGTGAGGGCCATGCTTGAGTGGGGCAGATTCAACCGCGAGGTATCCCACAGGCCGTCCATCTTTTACCTGGCTTACGGCAGCAACCTCTCCCTTGAGCGGATGATGGGCCGCTGCCCGGACGCGCAGGTGGTGGGGACTACGAAAATCCCTGGATACCGGCTGCTGTTCAAGAAGAGCGGGAGCGGGTTCTACGCCACCATTGAGCAGGACGCCAACTGTTTTGTACCGGCTCTGGCCTACAAGATCAGCGAGTACGATGAGGCGCTCCTGAACCGGTACGAAGGGTATCCGAAATATTACTACAAGAAGTACTTCCAGCTTCCGGTAAGGACACTCAAGGGTGGCCGGCTCAAAGGGAATAAGCAGTGCATGGTGTATGTACTCCACGAGGAGCGGCTCCTTGGAGAGCCTACGATGGAGTACTATAAGCTCCTGGATGACGGTTACGCCAGATGGGGCTTTGATGTGGAGGTCCTTGATAAAGGGCTCTCGGACAGCATCGGCGTGAAGGCCGCGAAAGCGTACCTGAATGAGTATCAGAAGCTGTAAAATGCACAAAACTGTCCGCACATCTTTGTGTGGTCTATGGCGCGGATATGACTTGATAATCATCCGCTTTAGAGCGAATATACGACTACCGAAAAGGAAAACAGAAAAAGGAGTGAAGAGATCATGAAGAAACGTTATTACATCGCCTACGGCAGCAACCTCTCAAGGGAGCAGATGGCATTTAGGACCCCGGACGCGAAGATCGCGGGGACGGCAATCCTTACCGGCTGGCAGCTGCTCTTTAAGGTACACGCCACCATTGAGGAAAACCCGAAGAAAAACACACCGGTGCTGGTGTGGGAGATCTCCGGGGAGGATGAGAAGCGGCTCGACCGCTACGAAGGCTGCCCGTCCTACTACTACAAAAGGGAACTCCCGGTGGAGGTGTTTCCCATCGGTGGTGGGGAGCCGGTACCGCTTACCGCGATGGTCTATGTCATGGCGGATGGGCATGAATTGAGGGAGCCATCACCGGGATACTACAAGGTACTGGCAGACGGTTACCGGGATTTTCATTTCCCGATGCACATCTTAGAGCAGGCACTTGCCGACAGCATCGGCCGTGAGGAAGCCATCCGGAGGCTCGGAATATGCAGCCTGACGATCCCCGCGAGAAAGGAGAAGAACCATGCGATTTCCCATTAAGGAAGAACTGAAAAACTTAAGGGAGAGGTTCCCAAAGGGCTGCCGGATCGTTTTGGACTGTATGGATGACGTCCAGGCGCCAAAGCCAGGAACCCAGGGCGTTTGCCAGGGAGTGGACGATGCCGGAAATGTCCTGGCTTCCTGGGATACGGGAGGGTCACTCAGCGTCGCTTTTGGGGCCGACACATGCCACCGTGTGGCTTCTGATGAAGAGATCAGGAAAAGCCTCGGCTGGTTTGGGAAAAGCCGACACAGGGGCGCGCACTGCCCCAGGTGCGGGGTGTGTGAGGAACCAGCAAACCGTCTCCTCGCTTTAAGCCGCAGGGCAGACATCACAGTCTGTGAAAGCTGCGGCACGGCAGAGGCTCTGGAGGACGCCGGCCTCATGGAACGTAAGGGACTATCGGATTGGTGGATTGTGAAGAAGGGATGGGTGGAATGAAAAACGGTCACAGGAGGATGAGGGCATACGGGGAAGCGGAGCATGGCGTGCACTTTATCCTGGACCATTATTCCTGGTCACGGAATAACAGCAATGCGGTCACGATCCGCCGCTGGAAGCGGGGCCTGAAGAAAAAGGCGCGGGCAAAGAACCGCGCCGCCATGTACCGCGCAATGCGGGATCCAGGCTAAAATGGGAGCCCGGAAAAATCCAGGCCCGCCTCCATTTTCCTGTATCTTATCGTAAGATTGCAAGGATAGCAAGCGGTATGTGTAAAATAACTCACACAAAGATATGGACAGGAAACTGGTTATATTGACACACACGAAAGAAACAAAGAGTAGGAACTACGAGGAACAGCCCCTTTGGGGCTTCCCCTTGTGTGGGAGGGCTTCTTTAAAAGAAGTCCCTCATGCTCATCCCTACCTCGGCAAGCTGCTCTTCCATGCTGCGGTAGTGGCAACCTTCCTCCATCCAGCCGTCCTCTTCCTCATCCCCGTCCTCAAGGGGGAAGGGGTCGCAGCTCCATCCGTTTTCCTGGTAGGCTTCCAGCCTGATGTCCTCGATGTCGTAGCGGTCAAGGTCGTATTCTTCGGAAAGCTGTGCGATGCGGGTTTCGATGATCTCTTCGATTTCGGTAAAATTCTTTTTCATGGTGGTTTCCTCCGTGTGTGTTTTCTTTGTTTTGTTGTGTGTATATTCGCTCTAAAACACACATTTATCAAGTCATATCGGAGCCATAAATGTACCAAAGATAAGCCGCAGATCGGGGCTGATAATCGTGTACATTATGGCTCTTAATTCACTTGCTATTATCCGCACCTGACGGTAATATGCACATACCGAAAGGGGAAAGCCCCAAAGGAAAAACCGAAACGGAGGACACGAACATGACGAAGAATGAAGATCGAACCAATAAGCTTTTTGAGGAACTGGTACCGGCGAGCGGCAAGGCGGAGAACCTTGCAGGAGAATTGGTAAGGGCGATGGGCCGCATCGCATACCGCTTCTACAACGACGGTGACCAGGTGGGCATCGGCTACGGTAAGGAGACCTGCAACCCCGCAGCCCGCTTCCTGATCCACAAAGGGAACAAAGAGGTCAGCGACCTGGCGGCAGCGATCTGGGGGCTCCATAGCGAGGAAGCCTACGAGAAGCTCCTCGACCTTCTCGCCGGAGCGGTTGCCGACTACGTGGAAGGGCATCCGGAGCTTCGCGCCCTCCCCACCATCGACATGTGGGACCTGAGAGACAAATACGAGGATGTGGATGACTGGGAGGACGAAGAAGATGAGTGGGAAGAGGACTGCGAGGAGGATGGAGAGGACTGGTAAACACAGAGGGGCTTCCGATGGAGGCCCTGTTCCCATCCCCTTAAACGGCTATAAGATACACAATTCCTGGTGCGTATGTTTGTGTACATTATGGCTTCAATACGACTTGCTATTATCCGCACCTGACGGTAATATACAGCTACAAAAAAACGAAGGGAGAAAACACTATGAGAACAAATTTTTACCTGAACGGAAAGAAGATCACACGGAAGGCAGTCAAGGAGCTGGTCGGTGAGGAGAGGCTGAAAGAGATGCTTGCCGAGGCGAAGGAGACCTTCCTGGAAGACCCGCTTACGCAGAACGACTTCTTCATCGGAAACGGGATGCTGACCATTGAGTTCGCGTAAGGCAGGCTGGCAGAGGCAAGGGGCTGGGATGACCCGGCCTTTTGCTTGTGTCTGTCTTTGCTTTTGCCCCTGTGGGGAGGCTGTAAAGTACACAATGTTGTGGGCAAAAGATTGTGTACATTATGGCTTGGATTGACTTGCTATTATCCGCACCTGACGGTAATATACACACAACAAAAAACGAAGGGAGCGCAAGCACATGAAAAAGGAGCAGGCATTCGGATACGGCAAGGCAAAATACCAGAGGGAAGAGGATTTCCCCTACGAGCTGGATTACAACGGCTGCCACTGGTACCGCACCACATACAGCTACACCTTCCGGGCAACGGGGAGGGTAAATTACCTTTACGACACCTACGACCGGGAAGAAGACCTCCGGCTTTACGTTGACGCGGCCGGTAACATCTGGGACGAGAAAGAAAGCGGCATCCTTTAAAGATGAGGCGGCGAGGGAGCGATCCCCCAGCCGCTTTTCTTCTGCCTGGACGCTGTAAATCCACCAGATTTCGCGGCAAAAGATTGTGTACATTATGGCTCGGAATTAACTTGCTATATCTCGGCACTGACGGTAATATACACACAACCAAAGGGGAAAACCCCAGCGGAACCAAGCACAAGGAGGGCAAAAGCCATGACGAATACAGAAGCCTACAAAGCAAGGATCGAGGCGGCAGGGAGCCGGGACGCGCTGCAGGCCATCGAGACCGAGGTCAGGAAGGACCGGGGCCTCACCTTCGGAGAGAAGGAGGCGATCCTCAGAGCCTGCGAGGGCAGGGATTACATCCTCCGCAACAGAGCCGAGGCGTGGGCGGTCATGAACATCCTTTTCTTCCGGGTAAAGGCCGAGATGGACGCCTACCGCGATTTAAGCGGAGCGCCCCAGAGCTGGACACCGGATGAGATCGCGGAGCAGCGGACACGCTTCATCAGCCTCTGGAAGGTCATCGAGGAGGCGGAGCTTGCGGGCGAGTACGAAGCCTGGCAGTATGCCGGCTGCCCCACAGCGTAACAGCATAATCACACAGTAACCCACAGGGCTTCTTCGGAGGCCCTTTTTTGATGCAGATTTTTCGGAAAGGGGGAGAGGTCAATGGAACAGAAACGGCCAAGGGGATATCCAAAATTGAAAGACTACAAGCCGACATCGTTCATGCTGCCGACATCGCATTATGACAAGGCCAAAGCGGAACGGGCTGTGCTATTTATTGAGAACCTGCGCCACACGAAGGGCAAGTGGGCCGGAAAACGGTTCTGGCTGCTCCCCTGGCAGGAGCAGATCATCCGGGATATCTTTGGCATTGTGGATGAACGCGGAAAACGGCAGTTTCGCACGGCTTTTGTCGAGATAGGCAAGAAGAACGGGAAGAGCGAGCTTGCTGCTGCGGTGGCGCTGTATCTTCTGTACGCGGATGGGGAGCCATCCGCAGAGGTCTACGGTGCTGCGGCTGATCGGCAGCAGGCATCCATCGTTTTCGATGTGGCTAACCAGATGGTGCAGATGACTCACGCGCTTATGAAACGTTCCAAGATCATGGGAGCGACCAAGCGGATTGTGAACCATGACAATAACGGTTTCTACCAGGTACTGTCCGCAGAGGTGACGACCAAGCACGGACTGAATGTATCCGGGCTTGTGCTCGATGAGGTCCATGCCCAGCCAAACCGCAAGCTCTACGATGTTCTGACCAAGGGCTCTGGTGATGCCAGAGAGCAGCCGCTGTATTTCCTGATCACCACGGCGGGCACGGACAGGGAGTCGATCTGCTATGAGCTGCACACAAAGGCCAAGGATATCCTGGAAGGGAAGCGGGTGGATCCCACGTTTTATCCTGTGGTGTATGGCCTTGCCGATGAGGATGACTGGCACGATGAGGAGAACTGGTATAAGGCGAACCCCTCCCTGGGGCAGACGATCCAGATTGAGCGAGTCCGGGATATGTACCGGGAGACCATGGACAACCCCGCCGAGGAGAACGTCTTTAAGCAGCTGAGACTTAACATGTGGGTGTCAAGCCTGACCCGGTTCATTCCGGAACAGGTTTACGACCTGGGCAACCTTCCAATCGATATGGATTCCCTTCTTGGCCGGGACTGCTACGCCGGCCTTGACCTTTCCAGCACCGGTGACATCACAGCCTTTGTGCTGATGTTCCCGCCGAGGACAGAGGATGAGAAATATATCATGCTCCCGTTCTTCTGGGTGCCGGAGGATACGATTCCGCTGAGGGTGCGGAGGGCATCCGTCCCCTACGATGTGTGGAAACAGCAGGGATATCTGATGGCGACGGAGGGAAATGTGATCCACTACGGATTTATTGAACAGTTCATCGGGGAGCTGGGGACAAAGTACCACATCCTTGAGATCGCGTTCGACCGATGGGGAGCCGTGCAGATGACCCAGAATCTGGAGGGGATGGGATTTACCGTAGTCCCCTTCGGCCAAGGATATAAAGACATGTCCCCACCGACCAAGGAGTTTGAAAAGCTCCTGAAGGAAGGCCGGATCATCCACGGTGGTCATCCGGTTATGCGCTGGATGGCAGGGAATGTGGTGGTCGATACTGATCCGGCAGGGAACATCAAGCCAACGAAGGCGAAGAGCACAGAGAAGATTGATGGCATCGTGGCCGCGATTATGGCCCTTGACCGCTGTATCCGCAACGAAGGCGGTCATGGCAGCATCTACGATGACCCGGACAGGGGGCTGCTTGTGTTCTGATCCTGTTATATGTATGGGTGAAAATAGAAGGGGAACAAATCCATGCCTACTCGGCTATGATTTACTGTGTTCAGCGTTTTTTCTTTCGCTGCGAATATCCGACATTGCATCAGAGAAAGGCCGAGTGTTTTCCGTCTTAATGTCATGGATTCCTTCTTGCAGAAGGTCATGTAGCTCACGGCGGGACTTTGTGATCCATTCAGCTATATCTTCTTCGGATGTGAAGCCGGCTTTTTCTGCCTCGCCTTTCATTTGCTCCTGAAACTTTTGCAGGGTATAGATGGCGGAGTTGACGATTCTGACACAGCCGTTATCGACAAGAAAAGTAACCCGGTCACCCGGAGCAACACCGAGAGCCTCTCGAATCTTCTTGGGGATGGTAACCTGCCCTTTGGACATGACCTTAGCATCGCTTACGAGTATGTTTATTTCTGGCATTTATCATAACTCCTTTCTTAAGTAGGGAAGTAAGAAATCCCTACTTTTAAGTATGCAAGAGTGGAGCAGGACTATCAAGTAAAAATTCTATGAATTTTTGAAGGAGGAAGAACCTATGGGATTATTTAACTGGCTGGGCTTTGGACGGCCCAGGGATGGACCTGAGATGGATGGCAGGGCAAGCCTCCCGGAGGTGACAGACAGAGTCCGTGACTCCGGACAGACCTATTTCTTCGGAACCGCGAGTTCCGGGGAGCGTGTGGATGAGAAATATCTATGATGACCCAGACAGAGGGCTGTTAGTATTTTAATGCAATAGAAAAAAGCCCGACGCATCAGGCTCTTTTCGGGTGTTGTCCGAAGACGACCACCGCAATTCATGACTATACTATACCATATCAGATCAAAATATGCAACAGATTTACGATCTGCTCAAAAAATTTTGTAAGGCAATGAGATGCGGGCGTTGATGTGTCCCTAATATTTGATTACAAATATTTGGAGAAATCTGGGAACGTAAGTCATCTGTGCAGACAATAAAGGAAGAGATAAATTGCTTACATGATGTTTTAGTTTCCCCCATTTTCCTCAACACATATGTAATCAAGACAATATACGCATCAATGTACTTAAAATTAAGATTGGCAATCCCTGTTTCGCTTTGTAAAAGTGAAACCAAGCGCTGATTAATTCGGCTTGTTTGGAATCTGGTATCAAAAATAGTATTATTATGCGCTATGGCATTCCTCAGATCTTTGACAGTATAGATAATGTATTCTGTTAATTTTCCATCTGAATCAAGGTTGCTTGGCAAATGCAAAATTCGAGATGTTCTTAGTTTTACATTTGAGTTTGCGCACGAAAAAAAGGTGCCAAACTCTCCAAGAGTCAGAGATTCGAAAATTGCCCATATAGGTATGGCGCGATCAGAGTCAAAAAAGTGGTTAACTGTCTGCTTTTTGTTTGAATAGTCTCTTAAAAGGGCAGTGTTAATTTTGCCTTTTAAGTTCATGCGCTTTTCATACTGTTTATGATAGCTGTCACTTCCTCTGGGGAAGGATCGGTAATTTGTAATTGATTTGTTAAAAATCACATCGAGATTTTCTGACCTGCTATCCATAAGTACAGATTCTATCACATAGCTTTTAAGAGCATTCTCTATGAACATTACTTTGGGATAGAAAAGAGTTTTTAGCTGCATATCAAAGTTGTTTAGTGCGATGACCTCATCCAAACTTGAAAAAGGGATTCGGGAGTTGGGGTTTCTGATAAATCTGTAACCCTTATAGCCATGGTAGTAGCCAATATTACGAAGTGATTGTGCCTGATTGCTTTTTACTGATATAGAGTGATGATTTCTTAAATATTTCATTAACTGGTTTATTGTCAGCATAGGATTCCTCCGTAAGGTCTAATCTAATGCAAGTATATCACAGGAAACAAGAATAAAAAAGAAAGGAATTCGATAATAATGGGATTATTTAACTGGCTGGGCTTTGGAAGGCCCAGGGATGAGCCTGAGATGGATGGCGGGGCGAGCCTTCCGGAGGTGACCGACAGAGTCCGCGACTCCGGCCAGACCTTTTTCTTCGGGACTGCGAGTTCCGGGGAGCGTGTGGATGAGAAATCTGCGATGCAGATCTCCACGGTGTATGCCTGTGTGAGGCTCCTGGCGGAGACGGTGGCAGGGCTGCCGCTGCACCTTTACCGGTATACGGACAAGGGCAATGGTAAAGAGAAAGCCCTGGAGCATCCGCTCTACAGGCTTCTCTACCGGCAGCCGAACCCGGAGATGACAAGTTTTACCTTCCGGGAGACGATGATGACACATCTATTACTGTGGGGGAATGCCTACGCGCAGATCATCCGGGATGGGAAGAACACCGTCCTGGGACTGTATCCGCTGCTCCCCGAGAATGTGGAGGTGGACAGGGATGAGCAAGACAATCTGTTCTATATCTACCACGCCTACACTGATGAGGTACCGGGGAAGAAAGACCAGGATATCTACTTCCGTTCCGATGAGATTTTCCACATCTCTGGCCTTGGGTTTAACGGCCTAATCGGATTCTCTCCCATCGCCATGATGAAGAACGCACTTGGTACGACCCTTGCGGTGGAGCGGTACGGTGCTTCCTTCTTTAAAAACGGTGCGCAGCCAAGCGGGGTATTGGAGCATCCAGGTGTGTTGAAGGATCCGGATAAGATCCGTAACAACTGGTCGGCGGTTTACGGCGGCGCGAATAACGCTCACAAGGTGGCGGTTTTGGAGGAGGGCATGACCTATAAGCCAATCTCTCTTCCGCCGGAGGATAGCCAGTTCTTATCCACCCGTCAATTTGGCGTGGAGGAGATCTGCCGGATCTTCCGTGTGCCTCCCCATATGGTGCAGGATCTGGAACACGCCACCTTCTCCAACATCGAGCACCAGTCAATTGACTTTGTGGTACACACACTAACACCCTGGCTTGTGCGGTTTGAGCAGGCGGTAAGCAAAGACCTGCTCCTGGAGGAAGAACAAGATGAATACTTTGTCAAGTTCAACGTGGATGGGCTGCTCCGTGGTGATTATCAGAGCCGTATGAATGGATACGCCACCGGTATCAGCAATGGATTCTTAAGTCCGAATGACATCCACCGTCTTGAAAATATGGACCTGATTCCGGCTGAAGATGGTGGGGATGATTACTACCTGAACGGCGGCTATGTGAAGCTGAAGGATGCGGGTAAATTTGCGGACGCCAAGCAGACCGCTGTGGAGCAGAATCAGCCGAAGGAGGAAGAGCCGAAAGAACCGGAAGAAAACGAAGAGGAAACACAGGAACAGGAACCTGACAGCGAGAACCGGCAGAGAAAGCGTATAAGATAATCATCCGGGCTGCACAATATGCATGGCTATGCTGGTTGACAAAACGTGTTGCCATGCTTATAATAAAATCAAAGGTGGGAAATCCCACTTACGAAATGGAGGTGCGGCGGAATGGATGCAATCAAAGATTATGATGTCCGGCTGGATGCCAAGGGAAGAGTTACGCTCAGGGGAGCCACATACAAGAATTACAATGTAAAGCTGTATGAGAATGGCTGCTTTATTTTGGAACCACGTGAGCTTGTTATTCCTGAAGTTATATCTGCCAGGTCTTTGGCGGAGATGGATAAGGCTGTGGAGAACTTCAAAACAGGAAACGTATCGGCATCTATTGACCTTTCAGATTTCGATTGAGAGGCAGAAGATGGTGTATGCGATAAGGATGGGGGTTCCGGAGATGGAAGCCCTGTGGAATGAACTTCAAACAAAATGGCGCTCAGGAACAATCAGGAAAGATGAGGAGAAGCTTTATAAAAAATGGGGAAGCGCATTGAAAAAACTTTCAGAAAATCCTATGTATCCCGGGCTTAAGTCCCATGAGATCGATGTTTTATCAAAAAGATATGGTATGAAAGTCTGGCAGTCCTATCTTGAAAATAAAAATAGCGATGCCATGCGGATGTTTTGGGTGTATGGTCCTGGCCAGAGGGAAATCACAGTCATAGGACTGGAGCCACACCCGGAGGATAAGAAAAAAGGAGCGTATGACCGGATAAAATTATCCGAGCTGAAGTAACTAAATCATGTGTTTAATAGGCCGATTTGCTGCTGTATTTGTGGCATCCGGCCTATTTTTATTTCCAGAGATAACCGGCAGAGTGAGAGTATGCCAAGAAGAGAAAGGAGAAGAACCCGATGAAGAAATTCTGGAACTGGATCCGGGATGAAGGCGGCAGCAGGACGCTCCGTCTGGAAGGACCCATCGATGAGGAATCCTTCTGGGGTGACGAGGTAACGCCGAAGGCTTTCCGGGAGGAACTGGAGTCAGACTCAGGGGATATTACCGTGTGGGTCAATTCCCCTGGAGGGAATGTGTTCGCGGCTGCGGAGATCTACACGATGCTGCGTGATTACAAGGGCGCGGTCACCGTCAAGATCGATGCGATTGCCGCATCCGCCGCCTCTGTGGTGGCGATGGCCGGCAACAAAGTCCTCATGTCCCCGGTTGCCATGCTGATGATCCACGATCCCAGCACCATTGCCATGGGCAATGCCAAAGACATGGAGAGAGCCATCGCGACGCTCAACGAGGTCAAGGAGAGCATCATCAACGCCTATGCCTTTAAGACCGGCCTTACCCACAACCGGATCGCCAAGCTCATGGAGAATGAGACCTGGATGAACGCGAAGAAGGCGGTGGAGCTGGGCTTCGCGGATGAGATCCTTTTTGAAGCCGTAGAGCCGGAGGAAGAGGAGGAAAAGGAGCCGGAGGGGGACGAGCCTGATCCGGATGACCCCGATGAGGATGACCCGGACAAAGAAAAGGGTATCCACCTGACCGCGCAGATCTATTCCTCCCGCCAGATGGGGCTTACCATTTTGAACCGCCTTGGTGTGAAGGAGGACGGCCAGACCGCGCCGGCCATACAGCCCACAGCAAAGCCTGTGGAGCCTCCTGTGGGAACCCCGGCAGAGCCTGTAAAGCCGCTCACGGCTCCCGTCCTCGACCTGGACGGAAAAACGGAGGACGGCAGCGTCCCCTACAATATCCTGATGAAACAGCTGGAGTGCATGAAATGACATGTACCCGGCTTTTTTCATACCCAAAAATCATGATTTTATGGAGGTAAATGACTATGAGTAAGATTCTTGAACTGAGAAGCAAGAGAAAAGCCCTCTGGGAGCAGACGAAGGCATTCCTGGAGAAGAACCGCGGCGAGAACGGTTTGGTGGCTGCCGACGCAGTGGAGCAGTACAACCGTATGGCGAAGGAGGTGACGGATCTCGGCGATGAGATCGAGCGGCTGGAGCAGCAGGAGCAGCTGGACGCCCAGATGTCCGCTCCCACTTCTGTTCCGGTACACGGCACGCCGAAATTCGGTGCTCCGAAGGATAAGGAGACGCGTCCTACCGCTACGGATGAGTACCGTAACGCCTTCTGGGACATGATCCGCGCCCGCGGCAACTACGGCGAGATCCACAACGCCCTGTCCATCGGCCAGGATTCCGAGGGCGGTTACACCGTGCCGGATGAGTTCGAGCGCCGCCTGGTGCAGGCCCTGGAGGAGAACAACATCTTCCGTGGCCTTGCCACTGTGATCCGCACCAGCTCCGGTACCCGTAAGATTCCCATCGCGCAGGATGACGGTGAGGCAACGTGGATCGATGAGGGTGAGGAGATCCCGGAGAGCGACACCAGCTTTTCCCAGACCATGCTGTCCGCGTACAAGCTTGGCACGATGATCAAGATCTCCAACGAGCTCCTGCACGATTCCGCTTTTGACCTTGCCACCTATATCGCGCAGCGTTTCGGTGTGCGCATGGGCAACGCCGAGGAGAAGGCGTTCATCACCGGCGATGGCGTGGGCAAGCCCACCGGTATCCTGGACGACGCCGGCGCGCAGGTAGGCGTGACCGCAGGGGCTGTGGACGCCGTGACCTTCGATGAGATCTTTAAGCTCTACTACAGCCTGAAGGCTCCCTACCGCGGCAAGGCGCAGTTCCTCTGCAACGAGGCCCTGGTGCTGCAGCTGATGACCATCAAGGACAACAACGGCAACTATATCTGGAAGCCGGGCCTTGACATCGCGAAGCCGGATACTCTCTTAAACCGCCCCATCAAGACTTCCGCTTTCATGCCCGCTCCGGCGGCCGGCAACAAGGCGCTGGTCTTTGGTGACTACAGCTACTACTGGATCGCGGACCGTACCAACCGTACCTTCCGCAGACTCAACGAGCTGTATGCCCGCACTGACCAGGTTGGTTTCCTGACCACCCAGCGTGTGGATGGCAAGCTGATCCTGCCGGAGGCTGTAAAGTGCCTGCAGATGAAGGCCGGTGCCTGATAATATCCGCAGCTGAGAAAGGAGGTGCCGGCCATGGCACTGATCACGCTTTTGGATGCTAAAACCTACCTCCGGGTAGATTCCAGTGACGAGGATGCCCTGATCGGCATCCTCTTATCTTCTGCCGAGCAGCTTTGTGTGGATGTGGCAAGGCTGTCTGCCGGGCAGTGGAAGGTGATCGATTCGATTGCCTTTGACAGTGAAGGAAACGTATTGCCTGTCGAAAACGAGTTGTATACGGAGGAAGAATTGGAGTGTGTCCGCAATGTGATGCGCGTGGCGATCCTGTATGCCCTGGGGTATCTTTTTGAGCACAGGGAGGAAGCGGACCACCATGCCCTGACATTGACGCTTAGAAGCCTGCTCTTCTCGATCCGGGAAGGGGTGGTGTAAGATGCAGATCGCTCTTTTAAATGTCAGGATCACATTTCAGAAAAACCAGGTTGTGTCAGACGAGATTGGAAACCGGAGGAATGTATGGGAGGATTATTACACCTGTTATGCCACTGTCAGCGGTGAGGGTGGGAATGAAAAAGCCCTGGCCGGGCTTACTGTGGTTGATGCTGACACCGCTTTTACGGTCCGCTGCTGCAGGCAGACGATGGAAGTGACCCCGGATGGTTTCCGCGTCCTGTTTAATGGGGAGATCTTCAACATCATTTCGGTCGACCATATGAATTACAGGAATCGGATGCTGAAATTTCGGTGCGAGAAAGTGAGGCGTTGAGTATGGGAAGAAGTGTGGGGATCGATGAGATGGCAGACGCCATTATGGAGACTTTGGAAGACTATGCGGAATTGGCCGCAGCGGATGTGAAACAGGCGGTCAGGGATGCTGGTGACACCGTGCGGGATGGGATCAGCGCCCATGCCCCGAGGGATACCGGGGCTTACGCAAAAAGCTGGGCAGTGAGGAAAACGAAGGAGACATCTTCCAGCCTGATCCTGACCGTCCATTCACGGAACCGGTATCAGATCGCGCATCTTTTGGAGCATGGGCACGCGAAACGTGGTGGCGGACGGGTACCCGCGTACCCGCACATTGCGCCCGCGGAGCAAAAGGGCGTGGAGCAACTGGAAGATGAGATCAGAAAAGCGTTGGAGGGATGAGATGGAGAGACTGGTTTCAATCATAAAAGGGATGGATATTCCCTATGCTTATGACCATTTCGCGGAAGGGGAAGCGCCGGATCCTCCATTCCTGTGCTATCTGCTTCCGGGAAGCCGTAACTTTTCTGCCGATGGCCGGGTATTCCATAAGGTCAGCCAGGTGCATCTGGAGCTTTATACCGACCAAAAAGACCCGGATGCGGAACGGGCTATGGAGGATGTCTTGGACGCGTCTGGTATTTTTTATGACAAGACAGAAACCTGGATTGACAGTGAAAAGCTTTATGAGGTTCTGTACTCTTTCGATATGGAGGGAATGTAATGGCGACGAAGAAGAATAAAGTAAAATTCAATATCTGCAACGTGCATTACGCGTTGATCACAGTGAGCGAGGAAGGGGAAGTGGCCTTTGGAACACCGGTGGCCATGCCGGGCGCGGTTTCCCTTTCGCTGGAGCCCAACGGCGAGCCGTCCAACTTCTACGCGGATGGGTATGCTTACTACACGATTTCCAACAACATGGGCTATGAAGGTGACCTGGAGCTGGCGATGGTGCCGGAGAGCTTTCGTACCGATGTGTTGAAGGAATCTCTGGATACCAATCAGGTATTGGTGGAGAATGCCAATGTGGAGACGGCCAACTTTGCCCTGCTCTTTGAGTTTGACGGGGATGTGAGAAAGATCCGTCATGTGCTGTATAACTGCTCGGCGGCAAGGCCTAATATCGAGTCTTCCACCAATGAGGAAGAGATCGAGGTACAGACAGAAACGCTGGCTCTTAAGGCCGCGCCTCTGGCAAATGGTTATGTAAAGGCAAGAACCGGGGATTCCACAACGGATGAAGTGTACAACGGTTGGTACGGGGCTGTGTATATGCCGGCTGCGGCCAGCACTTCAACAGATGAGACTGGAGGTGGCACAGCATGAGTATGAAGAGAAATATCGTAATCGATGGGCAGGAGGTCGCTTTTCGGGCCTCCGCTGCCATCCCGCGCATCTACCGGATGCGGTTCCATCGGGATATCTTTAAGGACTTAAAGGATCTGGAAAAAGGCATTGATAAAAACGATCCGGAGAATTCCAGCCTGGATCTGTTCTCTCTGGAGATGTTTGAGAATATCGCCTATGTGATGGCAAAGCATGCGGACCCATCCATCCCGGATACACCGGAGGACTGGCTGGATAGCTTTAACACTTTTTCCATCTATCAGGTGCTGCCTCAGATCATAGAGCTGTGGGGACTCAACACCAAGACGGAGGTGCAGGCTAAAAAAAACTTCGCACAACTGACCGGGAAATGACGACTCCCCTCTTCCTTCTGCGTTGTGTGCAGCTGGGACTGTCTATCGGGGAGCTTGACCTCTTAACCATCGGTCTGGTCAATGACATGTATGTGGAGAGCCGCAACGATGAGCATAAATATGCTGTAGTGGCGACGCAGAAGGATTTCGATTTATTTTAACCGGGATATCCACACCTTTTGCAGAAAAAAGCCCATAGACAAAGGGAAAATCAGAAAAGGTGCTGATAATGAAAAGGTGCTGATTTTCAAAGTTGCCTGGAGAAATCCGGGCTTTTTCTATTTCAGGAGGTGAGTGACACATGGCAAGCCGGATCAAAGGAATCACGGTGGAGCTTGGCGGCGACAGCAGTGGCCTGCAGAAAGCGCTGTCCGATGTGAACAATTCCATAAAAAAGACACAGAGCCAGCTGCGGGATGTGAATAACCTTCTGAAGCTGGACCCGTCCAACACGGTGCTTCTGGCCCAGAAGCAGGAACTGCTGCAGTCTGCCATCGGGGATACCGAAAGGAAGCTGCAGGCTTTAGAGCAGGCGCAGGAAGAAGTAACAAAAGCCTTTGAACGGGGAGATCTGGGAAAAGACCAGTATATGGCCTTCCAGCGTGAGGTGGAGGAAACCAGGGGGACATTGAACCGCTACAAGGCGGATCTGTCCGGCCTGCAGTCCGAGCAGGAACGGCTCTCCACCAACACCGAGAGGCTTGGCAAGCTGTTTGCTGCTACGGAATCCAGCGTGGATGATTATGCGGACGTGTTGGGAAGCAAGCTGGTGAATGCTATCAAGAGCGGCACGGCTTCTTCGGATCAGTTAAAGACTGCCATTGAGAAGATTGGAAAATCTGCTACCGGAGGAAAAGCAGATATCAGGCAGCTGACGGATGCTTTGGATACGGTGGATGACGGGCAGGCCATCCGGAACCTCATTGAGGATCTGAACGATGTAGGGGACGCTGCCCAGGATGCCGCTGGCGACATCGGGGAGATTGCGGAAGCCACAAGGGGAGCCGCTCTTATGGAAGCGGCTGACCAGTTATCTGCTGTTGGGGATAAGATACAGGATATTGGAGACAAGGCAGTATCTGCCTATGCGGAAACGGAAAATGCGGTCACCAAGGTAAATGCTTACTTCGGGGAAACCGGGGCGGCGGCTGAGGCCAGCGCGGAGATTGTGAAGGACGTTTACGGTGCCGGTGTGGGCGACAGCATGGAGTCCGTGGCGGATGCCGTCATCATGGTAAAGAAGAACCTTGGGGAGCTTTCCGACACTGACCTGACCAACCTGACGCAGCAGGCGCTGACACTGGATGAACTGTACGGTATCGACATGAATGAGACCCTGCGTGGTGTCAATGCCCTGATGGCGCAGTACGGCATGACAGCCCAGGAGGCAATGGACTATATCGTCAAGGGCACACAGAATGGTCTGGATAAGACCAATGAGCTGGGTGACAATCTGTCTGAGTATTCCGGCAAATTTGCCCAGGCAGGTTATTCCGCGTCCGAGTATTTCCAGCTCCTTCAGAACGGCCTGCAGGGCGGCGCTTACAACCTGGATAAGGTCAATGACGCCATCAATGAGGTGACTACCAGACTGGCGGACGGCACCATCGGGGATTCCATTGACCTGTATTCCCAGAAGACCCAGGGGCTGTTCCTGGCATGGCAGAATGGGGAGGCCACCCAGAAGCAGGTCATTGATTCCATTGTGGCGGATATCGCAAACTGTACCAGTGAGCAGCAGGCATTAAACATGGCGGCAGAAGCTTTTGGAACCATGGCCGAGGATGGGAACCTGAAGTTCATCACTTCCCTGACATCGGTGGGTGAAACCTATGACAGCGTGGCAGGGTCTGCGCAGAACCTGTTTGACCAGACCGGCACTCCCATGCAGGAGATGGAAGCCAATACAAGGAAGCTTCAGCAGGCTCTGGTCCCTCTGGGAGAAAAAATCGTAGAGCTGGCCAACGTGGTACTGCCGCCTCTGGTGGCGATCATCACTGCGGTGAGCGAGGTCTTCGGCATGCTTCCGGAGCCGGTGCAGAACTTTGTGGTGATCCTCGGTGCATTGCTGGTGGCCTTTACAGCCTTGGTGCCGATCATTGCGGCTCTTGCAGTGTCCTTCGGTGCATTAAATATTTCCCTGCTTCCCATCATCGGCATCATTGCGGCGGTGGCTGCGGCGATTGCGGTGATCATCACTGTGGTGAAAAACTGGGGTGCGATTACTGAGTGGTTCGGGCAGCTGTGGGAAACCGTATCCGCAAAGCTGATGGAGCTTTGGGACAAGGTGGTGGTCTTCTTTACGGAGACAATCCCGGCGGCAGCTCAGAAATTTGTAGATTTCTTTTCAACCATCCCAGAGTGGTGGAACAGCCTGTGGTCGCAGGTAGCTTCCTTCTTTACGGATACCTGGAACACGATTCTAGGGAACCCGATTGTGCAGCTGGTGGTGGATACGGTTACATCCCTGTGGGAGAATGGGAAAAATACCCTGCAGGGGATCTGGTCAGGGATCTGTGAGATTGCTTCCGGTGCCTGGGAACTGCTGAAAAATGTGATCCTTGCGCCGGTTCTGTTGCTGATTGATCTGGTGACAGGGAATTTCACGCAGCTGGCTTCTGACGCGGCAAAAATCTGGACTAATATCCAAAATGCCGCCTCAAAAATCTGGAGCGGTATCCGGCAGGTAGTGACATCTGCCGCCTCCGGGCTGAGGCAGGGGGTACAGACGGCATTGTCGGCATTGTCGCAATTCGTCTCCCAAATCTGGTCGGCCCTGAAGCAGACCGCCGTGTCTCTTTGGCAGGGAATCAAAAGTTCCGTGGTGAGTATTGCCACATCACTGAAAGAAGCGGCGGTTTCCGCCTTTCGGATGATGGTTTCCGGAATTGGATCAGCCCTTTCCGGCGTGTATTCGGTGGTTTCCGGCGGCTTTTCGTCCGCTATCAGTTTTATCACGGGACTGCCCGGACAGGCATTTCAGTGGGGGAAGGACTTTATTCAGGGGCTGATTAACGGGATTTCCAGTATGATCCAGGGTGTGATCAATACGGTTTCCAATCTGGCGGCCCGCATCCGTTCCTTCCTCCACTTTTCCGCGCCGGATGAAGGCCCTCTGGCGGATTATGAAAGCTGGATGCCGGACTTTATGAAGGGGCTGGCGTCTGGTATCGAGAGGAACCGGAAGCTGGTGGAGAACGCGGTGAGGGATGTGGCTTCGGATATGGTTGTCACTCCGAAGGTGAACGCGTCCGGGTATGGATTTACAGACGGTATGGTGGCAGGCGGCAGTATGGCGGATATGATCTCCGGCATTTCTTCCGCGGTATCGGAAGCACTGATAGGCTTTTCCGGTCAGCAGGGCAACATTGTGATACCGGTGTATGTCGGCGGGACGCTTCTGGATGAGTTGGTAGTGACAGCCCAGGCAAGGCAGAACCTACGGTCAGGAGGGAGGTAAGTCATGGCATTTATTCAGTATCTGATGTTTGACGGCACACCGCTCCCACTGCCGGACTCTTATGAGGTACAGATGGCGGATGTGGAAGCGGATTCCGGCGGGGAAACGGAAGCGGGGACGATGCAGCGGGATGTGGTGCGCCTTGGCGTGGTAAGCATACCGGTAACCTTCTCTGTGTCCGCGAAGTGGCTGCAGGTTTTGACAGAGTTTAAACAGAAGGAAAAGATTTCTGTGGGCTACTTCGACACAGAGACATTGGCGATAAAGACGGCGGAGATGTATATCGAGGGATATAAGGCTTCCCTTGTGAAGGATACGTCCCGGAAGGGGCTGTGGACCGTGAGTTTTACGCTGAGGGAGTTTTAAGAAGGGGGGTGCCCGATGTACCCAGTAAGTGAAGCGTTCCTGCAGGCGGTGCAGGGGAACGCCCGCAAAGTTTACTGGACGGGGAAGATCACGACCGTGGCCGGTGTGGAGTATCCCTTCACGCAGGAGGATATCGTAAAAGGAAGCGGCCATATCACAGCCCAATGCTGCGGCAATTCGGAGATTGAGCTTGGCGCGGTGTATGCAGCGGAAATGGGGATCAGCCTGTTTCTGGATATCGACCGGTACACACTGGAGGACGCAAAGGTGGAGCTGGCCTATCATCTGCGGCTGGCAGACGGCAGCTACGAGGCAGTCCCGATGGGAACCTTTGAAGTGAGTGAAGCCAACCGGACTGCCCATGTGCTGGAGCTGAAGGCTTATGACTACATGCTCCGGTTTGACCGGGATTTCAACGGCTTTGAGACCATCGGAACGGCTTATGGAATGATGGCGCTGTGCAGTACGGCCTGCGGGGTGGAACTTGCCCAGGGCCAGGCAGAGATTGAGGCGCTTCCTAATGGGTCAAAGATGCTCTCCATTTATCCGGAGAATGATATTGAAACCTACCGGGATGTGCTGTATTTCACAGCGCAGGTGCTGGGCGGCTTCTTTTGCATCAATCGGGAAGGGAGGCTGGAATTTCGCCAGTATGGGAACATGCCGGTGATGGAGATTATGCAGAAGCACCGGTTCTCCAGCAGCTTTTCGGATTTTGTCACCAGATACACAGCGGTCAGTTCTACCAACCTGCGGACGCAGACGGCTGAGTATTATGCCCTGGAAGAAGACAACGGGCTGACCATGAACCTGGGGATAAACCCGCTCCTGCAATTCGGTCTGGAGGAGACCAGAGCGGAGCTTTGCCGGAACATCCTCACAGCTTTGTCTGTGGTAAATTATGTTCCCTTTGATTCGGATACCATCGGCAATCCAGCCCTGGATCTGGGAGATGTGCTGACCTTCTCCGGCGGGCAGGCGGATAGTAAGCAGATCACCTGCGTGACGTCTTTTACATTGAAGATTGGTGGGAGGCAAAGCCTGAAATGCGTGGGGAAGAATCCGAGGCTGTCCCAGGCGAAGTCCAAGAATGACAAGAACATCTCCGGTCTTTTAAATCAGATCGAGGCGGGGAAGATCGGGATCCATACCTTTACCAATGCCTCCGCCTATACCATTGGGGATACCGATGTGCGGATCATCAGCATTGAGTTTGCTTCCAAAGAAGAAAACCACGCGCAGTTCTTCGGGCAGGTGGTGGTGGACGCGGCTGCAGAGCCTATAGAAATGACGGCAAACGCCACGGGGACGATTGTCGTACCATTCCCCTCATCTACTGGCGGAAGCGGCACAGCTTCGGATGATGGGGTGACGGATGCCGACACGGGAGAAACAATCGGAACCGAGGATGCTTCCCTGCCGACAGATACCGCGGACATTTCTGTAGATGTGAGCCTGCCGGTCACCTGGATGGAGGATGGGAAGGCGGTCTGCTATGTGACCTTTGAACTGAACGACACGGAGATCCTTCTGCATCATCCGGTGGAGACCTGGCACAGCGGGAAGCATATCCTGTCCTTGTATTACCCGATTGAGAATGTTGTGGCGAACATCACGAATATCTTCAACGTATACCTGCGGATGGAAAATGGCTCCGGCACGGTAGGCATCGGGGATTGCATTGCTTCTATCAGCGGGCAGGCCATGGCAGCTGCAGCGGCATGGGACGGGAAGATCACTATTGAGGAAAGCACAGGCTTCTTTGCGATTGGCGGCGGCCTGCAGGTGAAAGGTTATACGGATGAAATGTCAATGGAGACTATGGAACTGGTGCAGAGAAGTTATTCGGATAGGCTGACGGCAAGACCGGCAATCGGGGCGTTTTGCCATCCGGTAACACTGTCCGGATCCGGCAAAGAATAATGGGAGGAATGAGGATGGTTTTGAAAGGTGTCATGACGATTGAGCTGACGGATGCGGCTACGGGAGCCGTGGAGACCGTCACAGAAGAAAATATGATCACGGAATCCGTGAACAATATCCTGGGCCTGAATCCAATGGGAATCTTTTATGCCGCCACCGGGCAGTATGATTCTGCGGTTTTATGGAATGGGAACCTGCTGCCGATCTGCCCCAACATGATCGGCGGCATCCTGCTGTTCTCCAAAGCGTTGACGGAGGACGCGGCAAACATTTACGCGATGTCAGATAACCTGCCGGTGGCATATGCGTCGAACGATGTCAATTCTACGTCCAACCTGGCAAGGGGCAGCCTGAACCTGACGGAGAGCATGGCGCTGGAGGATGGGTATAAGTTTGTCTGGGAGTTTACACCAAGCCAGGGGAACGGTACTATCGCGGCGGTGGCCCTGACCAGCGCCCTGGGCGGACAAAACGGATACGGCAGCCTGGTGGCGGATGCCAGCACGTTCCTGCAGCTGAAAGCGGCGGATATCGGGAGCCTTTCGGATGCCAGCAAAATGGTGCTTTTTGAGGCGGCAGAGATGGATTTTGAGAATGACCTGCTTTATTCCATCACCTATGAGAATGCCAGTGTTCGTATCCGGAAGCTGCGGCTCCCCATTTTTTCGATTGGGCTGAATGAGAAGCTGGATGACTCCACCTATACGGTGCTGGAGGATCAGGCGTTGCAAACGGCCACCTTTGAGTTTTTGGGGGATTATACGAAGTACGGGGAATTCATGGACGGGCAGGACGGCTATTGGTATGGATTTTCCAATGAGGGCAATTCTTCCGGTGATGCCTCGATGCTGTGGGTGAAGATATCAAAGACCGATTATTCTTTCACAGAAGGCCAGTGGACGCTGTCCAACGCCTGTCTGATGGATGTGGGAAACCGGGAGCTTGGCTCCTTCCCGGAACGGTATGTGAAATGCTGTGTCCGGAATGGGTATCTGTATGTGCCGGCCTATAACAAGAAAGGGATCTACAAGATCAATCTGGCCAACTCCACGGACGTGTCCCTGATCGAGTTCGGGTTTACTTCCAAGTGGAAGCCCCTCTGTGAGGCCGGCACCTGCGAGCTGTATCTGACACTGATCGGGGACCTGATCGTAGGCGGGGATTTCCAGATCACGTCAGACGATACAGTAATCCATACACAGGGAAGCGCAAGGCTCAACAATGCGGCCACTCCGTTATTCCAGTATAAGAATTTCCTGATCGGCTGGGGCGGCAGCTACGGCAATGAATACCGGACAGCCTATCTCCTGACACCATTTTTGGCCTCTGTCAATAACCTCTCGTCAGCGGTAATAAAAACCGTGGATAAGACCATGAAGATTACCTACACGCTGACGGAGGCGTGAGCGGGGATCAGCGGGAAGATTTCTTGGATGGGGAGCTGTATCCGGGATTGGACTCGGCTACATGGGAAAGTCTCCGGGAGTCTTCCAGAAGGTCTTTCTGGAGCCTTCGTATGGCGGTGGATTTGGCTGCGAGTTCCTTTTCCAGCCCGGCTCTGCGGCGGTCTGCCAGTTCTTCTGCCGTCATGGGGCGGATATGCAGGGAGCCTTCCCCGTATTCCACTACCATGGTGCTGCCGATGGAAAAGCCCAGTTCTTCCAGCCATTTCCCTTCCATCTGGATCTTCGGTACCTGTGTGTAGGAGCCGCTTACGATGCGGCTGGTGTATGCAACCTTGATATTTTTCTGTTTCATGCGCTTACCTCCTGCTGTTTGTTTGAATCGGTTTCGGGGTACTTTTCTGCCTGCTGAGCCAGTAGGCATCGTGGCGCTTTATCTGACGGATACATCCGGGAAGCGAAGGGCTGTGGCCGTGCCTATGGTAAGGGCTTCCTTTGTGGTGGGTATGGTAGATGAGGCAGCTTTTAAAATGAGGGTATTCCTGGAAAAGAATGTGCCAACAGTGGCCGGTGTTTCTGGACTGGAGCGTCACGGTAAAGCTGCCTGAAGCAAGGATGGTGAAATAGGTAATGTCGATGGCTTTCAGTTGCTTAGGCGTAATCATGTTTTCCTCCTTTCCGCCCGCGGCTTTTTGTGATTGTATTTATCACTCTATCCGGCTGGAATAGCAACTGAAATCTGTACCATAAACCGCACAAACCTTAAGCGGTATGTTTGTGCAATAAAGTCTGTATACGGGGATATGCGCCCCTGGAGCGGGGGGATACGCGGCATGTGCATCGTGTAAAGAGAATAAAATACCACAGCATACGCTGTGTTGAGATAGATACCAACCATGGGCGGACTGGGGAACCAGCCGTCCTGTTTTATTGCCCGGATATGGGTGGAAAGGAGCATGTTATGCAGAATGTGATCGACAAAATTGAACTTGCGTTTGCGGCTTTTGGAGGGTTCCTTGGCTGGTTCTGGGGAGGGTTTGACGGGTTCCTCTACGCGCTGATCGTCTTTGTGGTGCTGGATTATTTTACCGGTCTTCTGGCCGCGGGAGTGCGCAGGGAGCTTTCCTCGGAGATCGGGTTTAAAGGCATCGCTAAGAAAGCCTGTATCTTCATCCTTGTGGGGCTTGCCAACATCGTGGACACCCAGGTGATCGGGAATGGGTCCGCCATCCGCACTGCGGTGATTTTCTTCTATTTGTCGAATGAGGGCCTGAGCATCCTGGAGAACAGCGCGATCATTGGATTGCCTGTGCCGGAAAAGCTGAAGGATATGCTGCTGCAGCTGACAGAGGAGGAACACCACAACAGGGAGTCTGGCGAGAACAAGGCAGATGACAATCGGAATAGTACCAACAGCAACTGACCAACGGGGCAGGACTTCCTCCTGCCCTCCCAAGTGAAGGAGGTAAGGGACTATGAGTGTTAAAGATTATCCCACAAGGCTGGCTGCCGGGTATTACCGTGTACGAAAGTCCTGGGAGGACGCGGAAAGCCAGTTGGGGCAGTTCCGGCTTTTGTCCAGTGCCATAGCGAAGGCAGATGCCAATCCGGGCTATTTTGTTTTCTCCAATGAAGGGGAAGTGATCCATCCGGAATTGGAAATTGGGATTGAGGATATTCCGGGGGAAATCCAGGCAGAGGAGGGAGCGGCTGAAACTATAGATAGCCCTGTGGATGCGGGTGGGGATATTAACACCGGTGATTCTGCTGCCGACGATCCCATCCCGGAGGCTGTGGAATATGACTGTGACGGCAATGACCAGCCGATTGCCTATGCCAGGCTCAGCACGCTGATGAACATCCGCAGCGGCAACAGCATGGACGCGGAGCCGATCACTACCTACAAGAAGGACACCCTTGTGGAGATCCTGCAGTTCTGTGAGGGCAACTGGCTCCGTATCCGCTGCCCGGAAAGCGAGACTGGTTTTGCCTATGTGAGCGGGCAGGAGCAGTACCTCTATGGCATCGGCAAGAAGGTGTACACCGTCGCGGCGAAGGACAACCTGTGGAAGATCGCGGAGGAGCAGATCGGCTCCGGTACCCGGTACACAGAAATCCGGGAGCTGAACGGCCTGACCTGCAATGTGATCCGGGTTGGGATGAAGCTGGTGATGCCGTAGCAATCGCACCCACACAAGAAAATAGTACGCAGCGGGGAGATACATCAGTGTCTCCCTGTTTTAATACCAGAAATGTCTTAAAAAGGAGAAATGTGTTTATGAAATTAGTAGAATCGATCCTGACAAAGAACCCTTGTTACACAGCCGGCCGGAAGATCACAGTCAAAGGGCTGATGCTCCATTCAGTGGGCTGTCCGCAGCCGAGGGCGTCTGTGTTCATCAACAGCTGGAACAGTGCCTCTTACGGCAATGCCTGTGTCCACGGCTTCATCGATGCCAATGACGGCACGGTCTACCAGACCCTTCCGTGGAACCACAGAGGCTGGCACTGTGCTTCCGGCTCCAAGGGCAGCGGCAATAACACCCATATCGGCGTGGAGATGTGCGAACCCGCCTGTATCAAGTATACCAGCGGCAGCAGCTTTACCTGTTCGGATAAGGCCACAGCGAGAGCCTGCGCGGAGAGGACGTACAAAGCGGCGGTGGAGCTGTTTGCTTACCTCTGTAAGATGTACGGACTGAATCCTCTGGCGGATGGTGTGGTCATCAGCCACAGGGAGGGGCACGCCAGAGGCATCGCATCCAACCACGGCGATCCGGAGCATCTGTGGAACGGCCTTGGCATGGGGTACACCATGGATACTTTCCGTAAAGCAGTCCAGGCCGAGATGGACGGCAGCGGCTCCGGTAACACTGGCGCCACCTCCGGCCTGCAGACAAAGGATCTGGCATTCCTCTCGGAAGCCGATGTGATTAAGAAGATCGGTGCGCTCTTTACCGCTGACCAGAAGAAAACCGGTATCCTCGCTTCCATTTCTCTGGCGCAGTTTATTCTGGAGTCCGGTTATGGCAAGAGCGAGCTTGCCCAGAACGCCAACAATGTCTTTGGAATGAAGAAGTCCCTTTCCGGGAACACCTGGAGCGGCTCCACCTGGGACGGAAAGTCCATCTACACCAAGAAGACCCAGGAGCAGAACGCAGACGGCAGCTATGAGACCATCACAGCCGACTTCCGTAAATATGCCTGTGTGGAGGATTCCATTGCCGATCACAGCGCCTATCTGCTGGGAGCCATGAATGGCAGTAAGAAACGCTACCCTGGCATCGCTGGCATGACAGATTACAAGGCTGTGGCGAAGCTGATCAAGGACGGCGGGTATGCTACGAGCCTCACCTATGTGGAGAAGCTTTGCAATATCATCGAGCGTTGGAACCTGACGCAGTATGACGCTACAAACGCGCCGGAGGAGACACAGGTATGGTATCGTGTGCGTAAGTCCTGGGCAGATGCCGCTTCCCAGAAGGGAGCCTTCCATGTGCTTTCTAACGCAAAAGCCTGCGCGGATGAGAACCCCGGCTACTCCGTATTTGACGAGGCCGGCAAGGTGATTTACCAGGGAAAGAACACGGCCTTCCAGCCGTATCTGGTGCGCATCTCCATCACGGACCTGAATATCCGCAAAGGCCCTGGCACGGACAAGCAGAAGACCGGAAAGTTCACAGGTCCGGGCGTATTCACCATTGTCGATGAGGCGAATGGCGCTGGTGCTTCCAGGTGGGGACTTCTGAAGGCATATTCTAAAAATCACGATGGCTGGGTGAGCTTGGACTACTGCCAGAGGGTATGAGCCTTTGTATTCTTCAGCTATTCCATAGTATTTATAAACGACAAACCTGAATTCCAGTGCTCCTGCCATTATGGTAGGAGCCGCTTTACATAGGCATAAATTCCACAAATCCAGCCTTTGCTTGAGTCTGTGAATGAATAAAAATTCACGTTTCAAAAATGACAAATGTGCATGTATTAAATATGAAATAAGCACGAATGGAAGTTTAAACTTGACTATCGTGCTTATTTTATATATGATATAAGCACGAAAGGACGGCGACGCTATGAATGAGCTTATACAAAACTGCAGTTACCTGACCCCGCAAATGGCAAAAGAGTCAGGCGTTACCAAATTTAAATTTTACGACTATCTTCATAAAAACGGATTTGAGAAGGTAGCGCGCGGTATCTACGCGTCTGGCGATGAATGGGTGGATGAACTTTATGTGATTCATCAAAGATGTCCGAAAGCGGTGTTTTCCCACGATGAGGCGTTTTATTTTCATGGTTTGATCGATCGGGAGCCTCTTGTCCATACGTTTACCGTGTATAGCGGATATAACGCCCACCGCCTTAAGGAAGATGGCAACTGTAAGGTATACACAGTCAAAAAAGAACTGCTGGATGTCGGGAAGACCATGGTTACAAATAACTGTGGAAATGAGATCCCGATGTATGATCTGGAAAGAACCGTCTGTGACTTAGTCCGCAGCAGAAGCAGTGTGGAAGTACAGGACTTTAATACTGCTTTGAAAACTTATCTTTCCAGGAAAGATAAGGATTTGAACCGGCTCATGGAATACGCAAAGCTGTTCCGGGTCTATAACGTGATACGAAAATATATGGAGGTGTTGTTGTAACATGTTTTTTACACCAGAGCAGGTAAAGGGACGGATCAAAAACATCGCAAAAGTAAATCAGGCAGACGCAAGGGTGCTGATGCGTATCTATATGATGGAACGTTTTCTGGAACGTGTACATACGCCGCTGACATCACATTTGAGGATATCATAAAAGGAACCATCTCCCTCTACCACATGGTTTAGCAGACAGGTGGTACTCTGTTGGGAGTAGTCTGAAAAAAATATCGGCTGACCAAAACTACATAAACGCTTTTAAGGGCTTCTTCGGAAGTCCTTTTTTCGTATGACAGGAACCGGCAGTCTGTGGTGAAAGTCCAACATAGGCATAAATTACACAAATACGGGCGCAGCTATAGTCGATATATTCTCCACATAAATGCGCCTGAGTTGGCCGGATCCACTTGCTATGTGCGCCATAGTACGGGAACATGTTCCCAAATGAAGAGGCCCTTACGGGCAGGAAGGAGGAAAAACATCTATGGATGAGAAGAAAAATATCGGTACGGTGATCTGTACTGCGCAGAAAGAGAATTCATCCGGCCAAAGTACCGGGGATGGAAAAGGACTCAAACGGGCGGCGGCCTACTGCCGGGTTTCCACGAACCGGGACATGCAGGATGGCTCGTTTGAGATGCAGTGCGCGCATTACAAAAAGAGGATCGAGGATGACCCGACGCTTACCCTGGCGGGCATTTACGGCGACCACGGGAAATCCGGACGTTCCGTGAAGGGGCGCAAAGAGCTGAACCGTTTGCTCAAAGACTGTGAGGATGGGAAGGTGGACATCATCTACACCAAGTCCATCTCCCGGTTCGCGAGGAACCTGGTGGAATGTATCGACCTGATCCGTAAGCTGAAAGGTCTTGGCGTGACTATCGTTTTTGAAAAGGAAGGGCTGGATACCGGGAACCAGGCAAATGAACTTCTGCTTGGGATCCTTGCCACCATCGCGCAGGAGGAAAGCGTGAGCATCAGCCAGAACATGAAATGGGCAAGGCGGAAGCGTTACGAGATGGGTCAGCCCATGGAGAGGGCAAGCTACGGATTCCGTTCTTTTGGGAAGGAGCACCGTTGGGATATCCATGAGCCGGAGGCAAAGCGTGTGCGCCTCGCGTTCTATATGGCTGGCATGTGCCATAACTACAAGGAAATCCGGACGGCGCTGAACCGGTTGGAGGAAGCGGAAGGGACGGGGAAGGTATGGAACGGGACGCCGTTGCGGAACCTCCTCACCAACCTTGCCTGTATCGGGGACTACCTGAGTAATAAGGAATGTATTTACGCGGATGAGGATGGTGTCATCCATCGGGGGAAGAACCGGGGATACGCGGACCAGTTTTACATTGAAGCCCACCATCCGGCAATCGTCAGCCGGGACTTGTTCGAGCATGTGGGCCAGCTGATTGAGCGGACCATCCTCTATTCCTTCCGCAGCAACTTTACCGAGGATGAGGTCGCGTTCATGCAGGAATGCATGGAGGTAACGCATCGGGAGTTTGCGGACGCTCCTGACCTGCCCTGGCTGAAAGAATGGTCCGGGGAAGCGGCCGGGAATGTGTCTGTTGAAGCGGCTGGGGACAGAGCTAAGGACGCAGACATGGCAGCCAGTAAAGTGGCCGGATGATGGGAGGTATGAGGGAAATGGCAGACATGGCAGGAACACTGAAAATGAGGAAGATCCTGCGGGAGCGGCGGGAAGAAGAGGCCATTGCCAAAAAGCCGAAGCTCCGCGTGGCCGCTTACTGCAGGGTGTCCACACCATCTGAGGAACAGGCGACCAGTGTGCGGGAACAGAAGATCGTGTATGAGACAGAGATCCGGAATAACCCGGAATGGGAATTTGCTGGTGTATTCGCCGACGAAGGGTTCTCCGGCACAAAGGTATCTAATAGGAGACAGTTCCAGGATCTCTTAAAAGCCTGCGAGGAGGGGAAGATTGACCTGGTGCTCGCGAAAAGCATCTCCCGCTTTTCAAGGAACACAATGGAATGCATCGAGTACATCCGAAAACTGACGGAGTGGGGCGTGCGCGTAAGGTTTGACAAGGAAGGCATAGACACGGGGGAAGAATACTCGGAGATGCTGCTCACGGTCCTTGCGGCTTTCGCGCAGGAGGAGAGCCGTTCCCTTTCAGAAAATGTGAAATGGGGGAAACGGAAACGGGCGCTGCAGGGGAATACGCTCCTGCTCCCGGTATACGGATACTGTAAGAACGTGGAAGGGGACAATTACGAGATCGTACCTGGGGAGGCGGAGGCAGTGCGGCGCATCTTCGAATGGTATGAGCATGGGGTAAGCGTCCCGGAGATCACAAGGAGGCTGACAGCGGCTGGTTACCGGAAACCAAGCCTGAAGCTGTCGAAGAAGGACGCTTGGGATGAATCCCGGATCCATTACATGATCAGGAATGAAAAATATGTGGGTGACCTTATCGTACAGAAATTCGTGACAGAAGACCACATCACCCACCGGATCCGGCTAAATGAGGGAGCGGCTCCCTCTAAATACATCAGGGACCACCACGAGCCAATCGTAAGCCGGAAACAGTTTGAACGGTGCAATACGATCTTTAAGCTCAAGACCAGGACAGCACCGGAGGTCGGCCAGTACCCGTTCGCGGACTACATCCGCTGTCCTTACTGCGGGCACAGGCTCTGGAGGAGAAGGGTTGGGATACAGCAGGCGAACAGCCATTTCTGCTGTGAGGGAGAAGGGGCATGCAGGGAATTCGTGATCCAGGCCATCCCGCTTGAGGAAGCGATCCTTTCAGCCTACCGTGATGTGGACCTGGAAACGGTAAAAAAGGTGGCTGGCTATAAACAAAGGCGCAGGGCCGCGGAGGCGGTGAAGCTCTTAAAAATAAAGGAAGAATACCCTGTGATGGAAGGGATCCATTACTGGTGGCTGGATGAGCTGGTGGCTTCCATTACCCTGGGGAGGCACACTTACACGGCCACGCAGCTTGACGGGATGCCGGCTGATCTGATGGATAAAGCCGATGACCGCACGGTCACCATCCATTGGCGGTGCGGGCTTGAGACAACACTTCCATCCGGGGTAATCCGGGATTCCCATGACCCCAGGCACAAGGCGCAGCTTTGGGACGCATTTATCCTCCGCTATCCGGAGCGGACGCCCGCGCTTGCGGAGGAAGTCAGGAAGAAACGTGGGATAAAGGATTGATAAAACGAGACAAAACACAAGTACGCCGGGAGTGCGGGGGCAGGATTTCCCTGCCGGAACGCTCCCGGTTTTCTTTGTGTAGTATGGGTGATATCAGGGCCGAATCAGCGCGTTTTTTCTACCGGAAGAAAGGCCGGCATTGCTTGCTATTTTCCGGATAGTACGGGAACATGTCTCATGGGAGGGATAACGGACATAGCGCTTGGAGCCCCTCGGAAGAGGGACGGGTGGTATGGCCCGCGGATCCTGACAATCCAGATCTGAAAAGCATTCGAAAGGAGGCGTATGAATGGCAATGAAAGAGCCATCGAAAGCAGCTTACAAAGCACCTCATAAGACAGTCTACGACAAAGAGCCGGGAAATATGGAAAAGATCGTGCTGGAGCCAAGGCGGATGGCGGCAAAAAAACGGCCGGAAACCTACCGCGTTGCCGCTTACTGCCGTGTGTCCACAGATACCGATGAGCAGCTGGGCAGCTTCGAAGCGCAGGTCAGGGCATATACCGCGCTGATCGAGGCAAAACCCGGGTGGGAACTGGCGGGCATCTACGCGGACGAGGGCATTTCCGGCACCCAGGCGGCAGGGAGGCCACAGTTCCTACGCATGATCCAGGACTGTGAGGAGGGGAAGATCGACCTGATCATCACGAAATCCATCTCCCGCTTCGCGAGGAACACGATGGAATGCCTTACCTATGTGCGGCACTTACAGAACATTGGTGTCCATCTTTTCTTTGAGAGCAACAACATTGACACCAGGGTGGCATTTTCAGAGATGCTGCTCACCATCCTCGCCGCGTTCGCGCAGGAGGAATCCCGGTCCATCTCGGAGAACACCAAGTGGGGCATCCGCAAACGCTTTGAAAACGGGATCGCCCGCTGGTGCAACATTTACGGCTACAAAAAGGACGGGGAAAGCGATTACATCGTAGTCCCTGAGCAGGCGGTGGTGGTCCAGAAGATTTTCCAGATGTACGAGCTTGGAAGCAGCATTACGGATATCTGGAAATACCTGAACCAGAACCGCGTCCCCAGCCCGGACGGGAAGGACGGATGGGCAAGGTCCATCGTCCAGAAGATGCTCCGGAATGAGAAGTATGTGGGGGACCTTATGCTGCAGAAGTTCCTTACGTCTGACCATATCAGCCACAGGGCGGTGCGCAATCCCTGTACGGAAGTCCCAGCCTACTACATTGAAAACCACCATACCCCGATCATCGACCGCAAGACTTATGAGCGTGTCCAGGTGATCCGGAAGATGCGGGGGATGGGGACGGCGCTTGGAAGGAAGAAGAGCAAATGCATCCAGTATCCCTTTGGGCAGATGTTATCCTGCCCTTACTGCGGGCAGCCGCTCCACCAGAGGCAGATCCCAAACCGGGGGAACAGCACCCACGCCCAGGGATGGTGCTGCGAGGTGGGCTTAAAAGCCTGCCGGGGGTTTATCATCCGCAGCGTGTTTGTGGAGGAGGCGGTGCTGAGGGCCTACGAGATGGTTGACATGGGTGCGGTCATCCAAAAGAAAAAGATGGGGAAGTCAGCAAAGACAAGGGCGGCGGCTGAGATGTTTTGCCGGGTGAAGGAACAGCATCCGAAACTGGAAAGCGTGGAATACCACTGGGTGGACGACCTGATTGCGAAGATTATGATCGGGGCCCACAGCTATTCCCCGACACAGATCCGCAGGATGCAGGCGGCAGGGGAGCCTTTCGTGGACGACCGGACACTGACGGTATTCTGGAAAGCGGGGCTTAAGACCACGGTCCCCACCGGTATTGTCCTGGACAAAGACGACCCGCAGCGTCTGGCGGAGCGGTACAGGAATTACCTGGAGAACCATAAGGAGTACTGGGAACAGGCAAAGCGGCAGGTGGAGGCGCTCTACGGGCCTGTGGATGAACGGGCTATGGCAAACACCATAGAGGCAAACCCGGATTTTGACCCGGCCGGGATGGAGGCTGCCTATCCGGATATGGAGGTGAAGTGAGGAAGCCTGGGGCGGCCTGACTGGAACCATCGGGGCGGATCCCCACATTCAGGCCAGGCCGCATACTTGGAAGGAGGGACATTATGCCGAAAGTGACAAAGATACCAAGGAAGCGTGACCAGAGGAGACGGCGCGTGGCGGCTTACTGCCGAGTGTCTACCATGCTGGAAAACCAGGAAGAAAGCTACGAGGCGCAGGTCAGCTACTACAGCGCCTTTATCGAGGCAAATGAGGAATGGGAGTTTGCCGGCATATACAGCGATGAGAAAAGCGGCGTAAAAGCGGAGAACCGTCCGGGCTTCCAGCAGATGATCAAGGACGCCCTGGCGGGGCAGGTGGATTATATCCTGGTAAAATCCGTCTCCCGTTTTTCCAGGAATGTGGTAGACTGCCAGAAGTACGCCAATCTCCTGCAGACAAATGGTGTCTATGTACGGTTCGAGAAAGAAGGGATCGACACGTCAGAGCCGTCCAGCTCCATGATGTTCTCCTTCCTCTCTGTCATTGCCCAGAACGAGTCCAAATCCATCTCCGACAACGTGAAGTGGGGATACCGGGAACGGTATAAGAGAGGGGAATACAATCTCGGCAGCAACCGTGTCCTGGGCTATGACTGTGTAGACGGCAGGCTTGTCCCGAATAAGGATGCTGAGACGGTTCGGTTCATCTTCGGCCTTGCCGTGGAGGGGAAAAGCTGCTGGGAGATCAGTAAGAGGCTGCGGGAGGACGGGATCCTGGGAAAGCAGGGGAAGCCCCTGACACCGGAAGGGGTGAAATACATCCTCTCCAATGAAACCTATGTAGGCGACCGGATACTCCAGAAGCAGGCCCCGAAGAACCTTCTGACAAAGCGGCCGGAGAAAAACGTGGAATACGACAGCTATTACCTCAAAGATGACCATGAGGCTGTGATTGACCGCAAAACCTGGGAGACAGTAAAGGAAAAAATGGAAACGCGCAGGAAAGAGATCGACGCCGGTGTGAAATACCACGGCAGCCGGTCTCATTTTTTATATGGGAAGGTATTCTGCGAAAAATGCGGAGCGCCCATGACACGGCGGACACTGCGCTGCTCCAGCAAGCGGGAGAATAAAGAGACATACAAAGCGTGGACTTGTAAAGAGCGGCACCTTGGCCGGAAAGGGAACGGATGCAGGAACCGGAACGCGCGGGAAGATGAGCTGCTCTTAGAGATTGGGAAGGCCATGGGGTATGATGGCGTGTCTTGTGCGGAGTTATTCCCGTCAGAGCGCTTTCTGGATGAGGTGGAGGCTGTGTATGTTGGGGAGGAGATCCGGGTTGTGAGGAAGGGAGAGATTCCCACAGCCGAAAGAGAAAAAGGTATCGCGGGGCTTTAAGCTGCCTGCGGAAGCATCCAAAAATGTGTGCTCGATAGACAGTCCATGACACCACACCGGCCTGCTTGGGAACGGTCCTGTTTTGTAAGAAACCCACAGAGCGGGACGGTACCCAGGCGGGCCTCTTTTGTTGTATTTGGAGAAAAGTATTCTTCTGGTTGCTATGTACGTCATATTCCGATATCTTCTGTCGCAAAGAAGGGAGGAGTCATCCTCCTGTATGATTGGAGGATTCTTATGGGAAATGACATAAGCAAGGGTACGGGCAGGGCTACAGGCAGGGTTGTTGATGGCCGCGCTGGCTGGGATGCCGATAGAAAAGCGGATGGTTCAGCAGCCGGGCGTGGACGCCGCGCCGTTCACAATGCGTTCCGGGATATTGGCACAGGACGTTATCATTTTAAACTGGATGACCGGATTGCCGCGGAGATGGTAAAAGCCTATCTTCGGACAATGGAGGTACAGGAAGCGATCCGCGTTCTGCAGGGGATCGTAGACCCGAGAGTAATCCAGCTGGATTTTTCGCGTGGACACACAGGCTGTCAAAAAGCTCTGTGGACAGATGTCAACGGCATACGGTTAGCGGAACTGATCGACCGGGCAAAAGGGATTATGGCTGAGGAAAACAGGGATTGGATCGCGGAAGACCGGATACAGAAAAAGACGCAGCAGTATCTGGAAGAAGGATTCCGGGGGCTGTCGGGGGAAAAGTTTGTCAGCTCCATGCCGGTGGAATTTGCGGAATTTATCACAGATTGCTATCTGTGTCTGAAGCATAACTGAACCTATGAAACTGCCCGTGTAGAGGACAGAAGCATCCAGGAGAAACTCAAGGATGCCTGTGCCGCCTATGCGGGCAGTTTTTTTGTTATATCCCGTACTCGCCTAAGAGGTTTTTCAGGAATGTGAGTGTTTTGGTGAGAATTGCCTTCTCACCTTCATTGCAGTCCAGCAGGAGGTTTTGGATCTCCATCCCAACCGGAGAACTGGAATGTTCCAGATTGTCCCTTAGAAGGTCATCCGCAGAAACATCGAGGGCATTGGCAATCAGGATCAGTATTTCGAGGCTGGGTGTTCTGGCCCCGGTTTCAATGTAGCTGATATGGACTGGGGTGGCAAATACGGCCTTCCCCAGCTCCTCCTGAGACAGCTTCTTTTGTGTCCGATAATGCTTGATGCGCTTACCTATGCTTTCGTAATCAATGGCCATGTGATACCGTCCTTTCTAAATGGCCCGCATAAGGCAGTAGCATATTACCGTCAGAAAATATACATAGCAACTGGATTCTGAGATGGCTGTTTGGGAATCCCCCATCAGAAGCGCCATCTTAGCCCAAAATATAAACGGGCTGTTTAAGAACCAGACGTCATATAAACTAACACGTTAAACTGAGACCGGCGTTGGTGCTGTATAATAATAGTGAACAGTTTTGCTTTATTATGAGACGAGAGGAAATGGTGGAGGACAGTGGAAACAGGTTTGTTAACCTTCTACAGTGATGTAAAAGCAGTGCCGGTCAAGTGGCTTTGGTATCCATACATAGCGATTGGAAAGATCACGCTGCTGCAGGGTGATCCCGGTGACGGGAAATCCACCATGATGATGCATTTGATCGCGGAGCTATCCAGAGGTGGTGCCACACCGGATGGGAAGGCTCTTGGACGTCCGCAAAGAATCATATACCAATGCTCAGAGGACAGTGTGAGCGATACCATCAAGCCAAGGCTGGAGGCCTGCGGCGCGGACTGCCGGAACATCGCCTTTATCAATGAGGAAATTTGTGGCGGGCTGACGCTGGATGACGAGCGGATCCGGGACGCCATGATTGAGTTCAAGCCCCAGCTTGTGGTCATAGACCCAATACAATCCTACATCGGGAATGACTCTGACCTTCAGATCGCTGTGAAGGCAAGGAAACTGATGCGGCGGATTGGCATCTGGGCTTCCACCTACAACTGTGCGGTTGTCCTGATCGGCCATCTGAGCAAAAAGGAGCGGTCGAAGGAACTGTACCGGGGCCTGGGCAGCATAGATGTGGTTGCTTCTGCCAGGAGCGTTCTGCAGGTGGAGCGGGACGGGCAGGATGAGGATATCCGCCATGTCCGGCAGATTAAGAACAGCCTTGGTCCAAGGGGGAGCGACCTGTCGTTTGAGATCCGTCCTGAAACGGGGTTCAGATGGAGGGAAGGATCCCGTGACATGGAGCGCCGTGAAAAGCCAAAACCAGAAACGGTTACGGAGCCGCTGCCAAAAAACAAGCATGAGCTGGCGGCGTTGCTCCTGAAAAACGCGCTTGCCAATGGGCCGCTCGAATCTACAGATATACGGAAGATCATGGCAGAATACCGGATCGGCGAAAAGACACTGAATGAGGTGAAGCAGGAGCTGGGGATTAAACCATACCGTAAGATGCGGATATGGTACTGGGGGCTGCCCGGAAACGCCATGAAATGATATAAAGGAAGTGAGTGACAAATGATCGTTGGCGAGAAGACCGCTGTTGACAGCAAACAAAAAATCAGAACCCGGTATAAAGGTGTTGATCCGTCCGAGCTGGAGGTTATCCCGGCAATCGCGACAGATGAGATCGCTCTGGAACAGCGGAAGCTGAAGGTGGCGGCTTATGTGCGTGTCTCCACGGAGAACGATGAGCAGACATCCTCCTATGAGCTTCAGATCAACGATTTCACGGACCGGATCAAGGCAAACCCGAACTGGGAATTTGTGGGTATTTACAGTGACGAAGGCATCTCTGGCACCGAACTGTCACACAGGAAAGGGATGCTCCAGATGATTGAAGATGCCAGGGCGGGAAAGATCGATCACATCCTGGCAAAGTCGATAGCCAGGTTCGCCCGCAATGTTGTAGACTGCCTTTCCATTATCGAGGAATTGAGGAAACTGGGCGTGGGCGTCCATTTTGACGAGAACAATCTGTACACGCTGGATACCACAGGCGCTCTGGTCCTTACTATCCTCGCCACTGTCGCGGAGGAGGAGTCACGGTCGAAGTCTTTCATCATGAACTGGTCTATCGAGCGCAGGTTCAGCAAAGGCATCTTCCTGACACCTAAGCTTCTTGGGTACGATCTTGATGAGGACGGTGACCTTGTGGTCAATCCCGACGAGGCGGAAACGGTGAAGGTGATTTATGACCTGTATCTCAATGGATGGTCTACCAGTGAGATCGCTGACTTGCTCACCAGCTATGGAAGAAGGACAAAGCTTGGTAACGAAGTATGGAATCCGGGCTCTATCGATGGCGTGATCGAGAATGAACGCCACTGCGGGGATGTGCGGGCACGGAAAACCTACACACCGGATTTTAAGACACATAAATCTGAGAAAAACCGGCAAAACAGGAAGCAGTATATCCAGCGGGACCATCATGAGGCTATCGTGAGCCGGGATGTGTATAACGCCGCGAATATGCTCAAATCCTCGCGCCAATATTCCGCGAAAAGCCGGCCGCTGCCGGTGCTCAGTGTGGTCGATGGCGGCATCCTCCAGGGCTATGTCCCGGTTGATAAGAATTGGAGCGGGTTTTCCGTGGAGGACTATCAGTCTGCCTGTGAGAGTGTGGAAACATTAGAGCTGGAAGAAGCCTATGAGGGCGGACGCCTTTTTATGGGTGGGTACAAGAAGGTCCGCGCTGATTATTTCCCATCTTCGGAAAGGCCTCTCATGACAATCGGGAACGGCAAGCTGCGCTTCAATACGGCCTGCCTGAAAAAGTTTGAAGATGTGGAGTATGTGGAGCTGCTGCTGAACACAGTCACAAACACCATCGCGATCCGTCCCTGCGAGGAAAGCAATCCAAATGCCATCCGCTGGGGGCGTCTCCGAGACGAGCGATGGGTCGTGAATACTATGGGGTGTAAAGGGCTCTCCCGGACGCTTTTTGACCTGATGAGCTGGGAGGACGAAGGGGATTACAAGTTCAGAGGGCAGTTCATAACGCAGAATGGCCAGAAGCTGCTGCTTTTTGAACTGGATGAGCCTGTGATCATAAAGAAGGTGGAACAGGTAGTTGTCCCGGAACAGCCGGAGGAAAAAGAGGAAGGCACGGAGGAGATCGTCATCACGGAGACCGTGAGGGTTTATCCCCCGGCCTGGACGCTTTCTTTTGGTGAGCCTCTTTCTGTCCTGGAGCAGCGGCATTATTCAGGGGACTGGGATGTCCTCCGTCCAGCAAAAGAACTGGAGGAGATGAACATTTTTACAGCGGAAAAGCTCAATGAGCTGATGAAAGAAGCGGAAACAATCATGGAAAGGTGGGAGAAATCAGCATGAACGAAGAGCGGCTCAACGAACAGACAGACCGGGAAGACCAGGGGCAGGATATTTCCGCCAGAGAAGCAAGGCGGCAGGAATTGATCGGAATGTTCAACCCGAACCGGCTCAAGGTTGTCCGCAAGGAGCTGTTTCCAAGCCCACGCGATCCGGCGCTTACAATCCGGGATGGGAACATCAGCTTTAACGCCGCCTGCATTAAAAGTCTGGAGGATGTGGTTTATATCAATCTCTACATTGATGAGGAACTGGGCTTATTTTCTATTTCAGGATGTGATGAGAATGACAAGCAGGCACTCCGCTGGTGCGTCGCGAAAGATGGCAAACGCAAAAGCCGCAGGATGCGGTGCCCGGAATTCACAGATTATCTGTATAACCTTATGGGATGGGACAAGAAATGCCGCTATAAAGTGCTTGGTTATCTGATCCCCTTTGAGGGCAGCCTGTTTTTTGTGTTTGACCTCAATGTGAAGCAGACATTCAACGAAAAGCCGAAGAAGGGGGAGGAACCTGTGGATGAGAACGGTGAGCCTATCCAGGTTGATACCAGGAAGGGATATTTCTCGGAGGATATTCTCCACACCTTTGGCGTCCCGATGGATCAGCACAAAGCTGAAACGGAAGTCACGGAGATGGATGGATTTGTGAATATCGCGATGCTGACCGGCCCGGCGAAGGCAGGATCCGCGGGAGAGACTGTAAAAGAAGCACCGGATCAGGAGCATCAGAAGAATCATGTAGGTACGCAGCGGTATCCCGGACAGGGAGAGGAAAAAGGACAATGGGAAGCTACAGGGGGTAGTGCGCTTTTTTGAGGGAGGGTGTTAATTGGACGAGTATGTAATCTGGGATTATACGAAGCCAGGTATATCTTTTAATATCGTGTCCGGGAGGATCACTGTGTTCAAGGCTACTCTGGAGGCAATGCACTACCCGGAGTATTTCCACTTCCTGTTCAGCCCGGAGGATTTGATATTTGGAGTGGAGCCCTGCCATATCGATGATGGAGGTTCACATAGGCTTCCGGAAGAACTTACCCGCGAACACTTTGATATCAAGTGCAAGGATCTCGTGCGTCTTGTCTACCGGACCTGCGGATGGGGAAAGAAGCTGACGTACCGAATACCGGGGATACGGTATTCTGACGACAGCGGCCTTGTCTGTTTCAATCTGCGGCAAGCATATGAGATCCACGAGGGGCGGATGAAGGAAGCGAAAAAGGCAAAAGAAGCATAAGATTTGCGGCCAATTACAAGGCGCAGGATTGCGGCCACAAGTGAATAAAGACATAGAAGCAGTAAGCAGCCCACTGGGTTTGTTTCCAACTTACGAGATTGTTCGTAGGTGGGGAAACCGACCTGGTGGGCTGCTTTTTTCTTCTTTAAAAAGAGGAGGCTGCTCTCTCAATGGGTGAGTCGATTGAAAATCTGTATTTGCACATTATCCCTGAAAATAGGAATTTCCGGTTGGCAATCGGAGGGATGAAATTGAACATTGTCCCTAAAAAGAGTTTAGGACGAGTACATTGAAATGCGTAAGAAAACACAATATATAGTTGTTAATGAAATATACAAAACAATATATTGCGGTTATCCCCAGAAAAGGGCTTGGAAAAATCTGACGACCGCAGAAGGCGGAGCTCAGCGGTTCAATAATCGCTTTAAATTTAATATGCCTGGGAAGTCCGCCGACATTATGATGCTTTTTGATCACAGCCGATTTTCCGACGCCGCTCTCGATCACATCCGGATAAATCGTTCCCTGCACAAAATAAAAATTCTCCGGAGGCCCCAGCTTTTTCGCTTCATCCTGGAAAACCTCGATAAATTCGCGGCCAATAATCACACGCTTCTGTTCGGGATCGGAAATGCCCTTCAGCTTTTCAAGGAACCGCGCTTCCGCGTCAACTACAACAAGATTAGAATCAAATTTCGTGCCGAATACTTCCTCGATCTGCCGGCGCTCATTTTTCCGCATCAAGCCATGATCAACAAAAATGCAGGTCAAATTCTTCCCTACGGCTTTGCTCACCATCGCAGCCGCCACGGCGGAATCCACGCCGCCGGAAAGCGCTAAAATCACTTTTCCATCGCCGATCTGTTCCTTCAGGGCTCGGATCGACCGCTCCGTGAAATCACTCATGGTCCAGTCGCCGCTGCACCCGCACACGTCGTACAGAAACGCTCTCAGAAGAGACGTACCGCCAACCGTATGAACGACCTCGGGATGAAATTGTACCGCATAAATTTTACGTTTTGCGTCTCCCATCGCGGCGATCGGACAGCCTCTTGACGAAGCAAAGCCCGTAAACCCGTCCGGCAGCTCGGCAACGTAATCCGTATGGCTCATCCAGCATACGTTTGCGGCCCCCCATTCCCGGAACAAAACGCAGCTTCCGTCGATCTGCACGTTGGTTTTCCCGTATTCCTTGTTTGCGCTCCCGCCTTCCGCCACACGTCCGCCCAAAAGCGCTGCGATCAGCTGCATGCCGTAGCAAATGCCAAGCACGGGGATTCCAAGCTCCAGAACCGCCCGGTCACATTTCGGCGAAGCCTCGGCATATACGTTCGCAGGTCCCCCTGTGAAAATCAGACCTTTGGGCTGCTTTTGTGCGAGCACCTCCGCCGGCGTATCACAGGGCAGGACCTCGCAGTAAACGTTCTGCTCCCGAATTCTTCTTGCAATCAGCTGGCTGTACTGTCCGCCGAAATCCAATACGAGGACTGTTTCGTTCTGCAAAAATACCACTCCTGTTTTGTATATTATTTCACCAGACGCGGAAGCACCGAGCCGCCGTAAGGCATGGTAATTACCCTCGCTTCTGCTCCCAGCTTTGCAATCGCGTCGTCAAACGCCTGCTGTGCCGACTGGTACGGTTTCATAAAAGACCGTTCTACCAGAGCCGGATCCATCTGCGACACTAAATAAATCTCAGCTCTCTGGAGTACCATTCCGATCGCCGCCGCCTTATGGCCTCCTAAAACAAACTCTTTTCGAATCCTGCCCACGAGAGCGTCCGGCGACTCCGAATGAAGCATCCAGTCTTCGAACGTGCGCTCGCCATAGCCTTCCGCACAGGAGCCGATCAGAATAATAATGCCGCCGTCCTTCACGGCATGCTTGGCGTTGTCCAGCGCCTTTTGCGTCTGGTAAAGATTCAGATCCTTCGGTGCGCCCCCCTGCGAAACAATCACGATATCAGCCTGCTCTTGAATTTCCTTTGTATACAAACGATCCAGGAAGCGCACGCCCTCTCTGTGAGCCGCCACGGGATCACCGGAAACGACTTTTACAATATTTTTATGTTCGTCCAATACGACATTTAAAATAAAATCAACCGGACAGATTCTGCCCGCTTCCTCGATATCCTCTCGAACGGGGTTTCCCTCCAGCCTCCCGGCGCAGGCTTCGGGGCGGATCATCAGCTTATGATTGGACTGGATCGCCGCAGGCGTCGAAACCCCAGGCATAATCGCTTTCACACCGCCGCTGTAGCCGGCAAAATAGTGAAATTCTATATTCCCCAAAGCGATTCTTCTGTCGGCCTCCGCTACAATCCGGGTAATATCAACAGGCGTTCCGTTTTCCGTAACGCCCATACGGACACAGTCGTCAGGATCGCTGTCCGCAACGCGGATTCGTTGATACGCAAATTCCCCGGCAAGCTTCCTTTTTTCCTCTTCCGTCTGCTTTCTGTGACTGCCGAGCGCAAATACCAGAGTAATATCATTAAAATCGGCGCCGCCTGCGCCAAGCTCCTCCAGGAGCGCCGGCATAACCTTGGCAGTCGGCATCGGACGCGTTACGTCGCTTGTAACAATGGCAATTTTCTCTCCCGGTCTGATCAGGTCCTTGAGCCTCCCGCTTGCAATCGGATGCTCCAGCGAATAGCGGACGTCGGCATCCTGAGGATTTTTTTCCACCGTGTCGTTTGCCAGAAGCTCGCGATAAAGATTCTCCTCCGGGATTTCAATCTGCTGCACTTCCGTGCCATAACCAAATGTATGAATCATGATGACGTTTCCTCCGCTTTTTTCATTTGCTCCAGCGCTCTTGCCAGCTGATCCGGGCAGGAGGTCGATTTCATGCCGCAGCGGATTCCCTTGAATTTCCGAATCACGTCGTCCGCCTTCATTCCCTCCACAATTGCGGAAATTCCTTTTAAATTTCCGTTGCAGCCGCCTGTATATTCTACCTTTCTGATCACGCCGCTCTTCTCGTCCGCTTCGATCCTGATCTCGGAAGAGCACGTTCCGGATGTACGATACGTATATTTCATAACAGCCTCCTGACACCAAGCATTTACGTCCTGCGCCTTCAGACGCAGGAATCATTATACACGGAAAAAGAAAAAATTAAAATAGGCGGGCAGGCCTTTTATAAACGAAAGCGGCCCGGCGATCTGTCGCCGGGCTGTCCGTTCTGCCTGTTTCAGAAATCCTGCAAAGGGCTGATCAGTATGCGATCCCCTGCGCGTACATGCTCTCGGCTACCTTTTCAAAGCCGGCAATGTTGGCGCCCATCACAAGATTCCCCTTCTGTCCGTATGCTTCCGCAGCCTTGCTTACGTTGCGGTAAATATTTTTCATAATATCCTTCAGCTTAGCGTCAACCTCCTCAAAGGTCCAGGAGTAACGCATGCTGTTCTGACACATTTCAAGCGCAGAGGTCGCTACGCCGCCGGCGTTTGCCGCCTTTGCAGGTCCGAAGAGAATGCCGCTCTTCTGGAAAACCTCCGTAGCCTCCAATGTGGAAGGCATGTTGGCGCCTTCGCCGACCGCCTTGCAGCCATTCGCGACAAGCGTCTTCGCCGATTCCTCGTCGATTTCGTTCTGCGTCGCGCAGGGCAGCGCGATGTCGCACGGAATCGTCCAGATCTTTCTGCAGCCCTCCGTATAAACAGCATCCTTGTGTGTATTGACATATTCCCTGATCCGCTTTCTTTCAACTTCTTTGAGCTGTTTTACGAGATCAAGATCGATTCCGTTCTTGTCGTAAACATATCCGTTGGAATCGCTCATTGCGACAACCTTCGCGCCCAGCTCCGTCGCCTTCTGTGCCGCGTAAATCGCAACATTGCCCGAGCCGGAAACAACGACCGTCTTTCCTGCAAAGGAGCTGCCCTGATCCTTCAGCGCTTCCTCCATAAAGTAGCACAGTCCGAAGCCTGTCGCCTCTTTTCTGGCAAGGCTGCCGCCCCACGGAATGCCCTTGCCCGTAAGTACGCCGCTGAATTCATTCCGGATTCTCTTGTACTGCCCGTAAAGATATCCGATTTCCCGCGCGCCCACGCCGATATCGCCGGCGGGAACATCCGTATCGGCTCCGATATGTCTGTAAAGCTCCGTCATAAAGCTCTGGCAGAAGCGCATGATCTCCCTGTCCGATTTCCCTTTGGGATCGAAATCGCTGCCGCCCTTGCCGCCGCCGATCGGAAGGCCTGTCAGCGAGTTTTTAAAGATCTGCTCAAAGCCAAGGAATTTAATAATTCCAAGGTTGACGGAAGGATGGAAACGCAGTCCTCCTTTATATGGCCCGATCGCGCTGTTAAACTGCACGCGGAAGCCGCGGTTAACCTGCACCTTATTGTTGTCGTCTACCCATGCTACACGGAACATGATCTGGCGTTCCGGTTCAACGATTCTGTCAAAAATACCCGCTTCTACCCATTCAGGATGCTTCTCCGCCACTGGTTCAAGGGATTCCAGAACCTCTGTCACGGCCTGATGAAATTCAGGTTCGTTCGGGTTTCTCTTCTTGCAGTCGTCCAAAACTTTTTGAAGAATCTTCATAAACGTTGCACACTCCTACCATACATCAGTTTTTTGTTTCCCATAAGCCAAAATCGGCTTAGTTTCAACAATTTGTGAGTATAACATATTTTTCGGGGATCCGCAATAAAAACGCGCTGAAAATTCAGTAAACGCTGTGTAGGTTTGTCAAACATATGTTACAGCGAGGATAAAAAATGTTCCAGGGTTTG
>ERZ1673695.191-NODE-191-length-107434-cov-21.679295_pt1 | contig 107434 bp, 96 predicted proteins | sample MGYA00580225_ERZ1673695 | MGnify/ENA primary metagenome ERZ1673695 (study PRJEB41218, sample SAMN15661739) | gut metagenome | host: Homo sapiens | place: Canada: London | collected 2015-08-20/2019-03-30 | study: EMG produced TPA metagenomics assembly of... | reverse complement strand
CACATAGCCCTTGGAGAGGGGCTTTAATAACTACTACTCTATAATACAAGGAGGATGCCTCATGGGGCAGACCGTTGGCAGGATAAAGAAAAACTACGCCCAGCTGCGCGCCTCCGAGCGCAAGGTGGCGGACTGGGTGCTGCGCGACCCGGCCAAGGTGCCGGAGATGACCATGGCCCAGCTGGCGGCGGCGGCGGGGGTCAGCGAGCCCACGGTGGCCCGCTTTGCCGAGGCGGCGGGCTTTGAGGGGTTCAGCGCCCTGAAGCTGGCGCTGGCGAAGGAGGCGGCCCCGACGGCCCCCCGGCGGCTGCTGGACGTGCATGTGCAGCCGGGCGACAAGCTGAGCACCGTGCCGGACAAGATGATCTCCATGGCCCTCACCGCCCTGGAGGACACCCGCCGCATGCTGGACTCCCGCAGCTACGAAAAGGCGGTGCGGGCGCTGGCCTCCGCCCGCCTCATCGACATCTACGGCGTGGGCAACTCCGCCGCCGTGGCCCAGGATATGGTGATAAAGCTGCTTCGCATCGGCCTGACCTGCCGTGCCTATCCGGACAGCCACCTCCAGCAGATCTGTGCCTCGGCCCTGGGCCCGGGGGACGTGGCGGTGGGCATCTCCCACTCCGGCGCCACCCGGGACACGGTGGACGCCCTGGCCATGGCCCGCGCCGGGGGCGCGGTGACCATCGCCATCACCAATTTCAAGGGCGCGGAAATTTTGCGCCACGCCGACATCGCCCTGCTCACCGGCGACGTGGAGACCGCCTTTTACACCGAGACCATGTTCTCACGCATCTCCCAGCTGGCCATCGTGGACAGCCTCTATATGGGCGTGATGCTGCAGGACTTCGAGCGCTTCTCCGGCGCTTTGGAGGGGGTCAACCGCATGGTCAGCCGCAAGGTTTACCGGGAGGAGGAAAACCAGTGACCGGCCTTGCACAGGACGCCCGGGACTTCAACACCCTGGCGGAGTTTCTGGCCCGGCGGGATGTGCCCCAACTGGACGCCGCCGCGCTGCAAAACGCCCTCGGCGCGCCCCGGGCGGACATGGTGCTGCTGTTCGGCGGCAGTCTGCCGGAGGGCTGCCGTCTGGCGGGGCAGCTGTGGCAGGCGGGGCTTGCCCGGAAGGTGATGACCATCGGCGGGGTGGGCCACACCACCGCCGCCTTTCTGGAGCGGTTCGAGAGCGCCCTGCCCGCCGGCCACAGCGCCACGGAAGGGGAGTGCATGAAGGAGTACCTGCAAAGCGCCTTCGGCATCCCGGAAGAGGACCTGCTGGTGGAGAGCGCCTCCACTAACTGCGGCGAAAACGTGCGCTTTGCCCTTCGAATTTTGCAGGAGCAGAACGCCCTGCCCGCCAGCACCATCGTGCTCCATGATTCCACCATGCAGCGGCGCATCGGCGCCACCCTGGACCGCTGGTGGCCCGAAAACACCACCCGTTTCGTCCACTTTGCCGCCTATCGGGCGCGGCTGGAAGCGGGGGAGAGGGGCCTTGTCTTTGCGCCCAACCGCATCTGGGGCCTCTGGCAGCCGGAGCACTACATGAGCCTTCTGCTCAGCGAGATTCCCCGCCTGCGGGACGACGCCCAGGGCTACGGCCCCAAGGGCCGTGGCTTCATCGCCCATGTGGACCTCCCCGAAGAGGTCAAGGCCGCCTGGCAGCGGCTGGCGGAGCGCTACGCCCACCTGCTGCGGCCCCGGCCCACCGCGTGAAAAAACACCCTGTTGACAGAACCGCCGGCAGGGTGTATACTTTGTTCGATACATCAAGAAAATTTGATTTGAGGTGAGCGGCATGGAGGACTTTCGGCAGGAGGCGGCGGTGTTCCGCGCTTTGTGCGACGAAAAGCGCCTTGCCATTCTGGCCCGGCTGCGCAGCGGCGAAAAGTGCGCCTGCGTGCTGCAGGACCAGGACCTGGGGCTGACCCAGTCCGGCCTTTCCTATCACATGAAGATTCTGTGCGAATCCGGCCTTGTGGAGAGCCGCCAGGAGGGCAAATGGACCCATTACCGCCTGAGCGAAAGCGGGCGGCGGCGGGCGCTGGCCCTGCTGGAAGAGCTCACTGCCCCGAACGCCGAAGCAGGGCAAAGCTGCTGCGGCAGATGAACGCCATCATGCGGATGGCGTTTTTCTCAGGATAAAACATCAAAACTTTTTGATATAAGAAAGAGAGCGATACGAATGTCGGTTTGGCAATGGATACAAAACGAACTGCTGGGGATGCACTGGCTGAACGAGGCCATCGGCGCGGGGCTGCGGGCCCTTGGGGTGGACACGGTGGGCCGCCTGGGGGGCAGCGTGCAGTTTTTCCTTTATGACACGGTCAAGATCACGGTGCTGCTCTGCGTGCTGATCTTCGGCATTTCCTACATCCAGAGCTATTTCCCGCCGGAGCGCTCCAAGCGCATCCTGGGGCGGTTCCGGGGGCTGTGGGCCAACGTGGCTTCGGCGCTGCTGGGTACGGTCACTCCCTTCTGCTCCTGCTCCTCCATCCCGCTGTTCATGGGCTTCACCGGGGCAGGGCTGCCGGTGGGTGTGACCTTCTCCTTCCTCATCTCGTCGCCCATGGTGGACCTGGGCAGCCTTGTGCTGCTCACCAGCATCTTCGGCGCGCGTGTGGCGGTGGTCTATGTGGTGCTGGGGCTGGTGGTAGCCGTGGCAGGGGGCGTGCTCATTCAAAAGCTGGGCATGGAAAAGTATGTGGAGCCCTTCATCCTGTCGGCGGGAGGCGTGGACGTCTCGCTGCCGGAGCTGACCCTGCGGGACCGCCTCACCTACGCCCGCGCCCAGATGACCGGCACTTTGAAAAAGGTGTTCCCCTACATCCTTGTGGGGGTGGGCGTGGGGGCCGTCATCCACAACTGGATCCCCGCCGGCTGGGTGGAGACGCTGCTGGGCGGCAGCAACCCCTTCGGCGTGCTGCTGGCGGTGGTGGTGGGCGTGCCCATGTATGCCGACATCTTCGGCACCATCCCGGTGGCGGAGGCGCTGCTGGCCAAGGGCGCCCAACTGGGCACGGTGCTGGCCTTCATGATGGCGGTCACCACCCTGTCGCTGCCCTCCCTCATCATGCTGCGCAAGGCGGTGCGCCCGCAGCTGCTGGCGCTGTTCGTGGGGGTGTGCGTGGCAGGCATCGTGGCGGTGGGCTATCTGTTCAACGTCTTGCAAGTATTCTTTATCTGACACAAGGAGGAAAAAACGATGGGTCTGTTTGGAAAGAAAAAGGAAGAAAAGACCGCTTGCGGCTGCGCGGGCGGCTGCAATGCCCCTTCTGTGGACACCAGCCGCGGCATCTTTGTGCTGGGCGGCGGCTGCGCCAAGTGCAATGAGCTGGAAGCCGCGGTGCGCGCCGCCCTGGCGGAGCTGGGCCGGCAGGAGGAAGTGGGCCATGTGACCGACTTCGTGCAGATCGCGGCCCTGGGCGTGATGGCCACGCCGGCGCTTTTGGTGGACGGCAAAGTGCTGGCCAGCGGCCGGGTGCTGAAAAAGGACGAGGTGAAGGCGCTTTTGCAGCAGGCGTGAGCGCAAAAAAGTCGGCGCGTTCGGCCCGCATGGAGCGGGGGAACGCGCCGGTCTTTTATTTTGTTCAGAGGGCAACGGTCTGCCCGGTCTCCAGCGAGGTGCGGATGGCCAGGATGACCGACAGCACGTGCCGCACATCCTCCGGGGTGATGGAGGTGATGGGGGTGCCCGCCTCGATGTGGCCGATGAAGTCCTCCAGCTCCCGCTGGTAGGCGTCGAAGGGGTCGATGTCGAGAAGCTGCGGCTCGTCGCCGCCGTAAAGCCAGGTCTCCCGCACGGCGGAGGCCACGTCTTCCAGGTTGGTGCCGGCGCGCATGCGGTAGCTCACGGATTTTTTGTCGCCCACCACGTTCAGCTCCATGGTGAAAGGGAAGCCCTTGGGCATTTCGATGATGCCCTCGGCAGTGGCCTGCACGCCGTTTTCAAAGGTCAGGGAGCTGGCCACATGGTTCCAGCAGCCCACGGCGTTCTTCTGGCCCACGGCGTAGACCTGCTTCACCTTGCCGAACAGATAGCACAGATAGTCCACATCGTGCAGATGCAGGTCGAACAGGCCGCCGCCGCTGTTTTCCGGCTTGCGGTACCACTCGCTCCACAAAGGATGCACCGACAGGCGGCTGGCCCGGGCGTATTTCACCACGCCCAGCTCGCCCGCGTCGTAAAGCTCCTTGGTCTTGACATACTCCGGCCAGAAGCGCACCGCCTGCCCCACGGCAAACTGCACCCCCGCATCGGAGACGGCGACCAGCATCCGCTCCAGCGATTCCATGGAGAGGGTGACCGGCTTTTCGCAGATGACATGCTTTTTGTGCTTTGCCGCCAGCAGCACATACTGCTCGTGGAGGAAGGTGGGCAGGCAGATGTCCACCACGTCCACCGGCTCGGCGGCCAGCATGGCTTCGCCGTCGGCGTACCAGGGGCAGCCGGCGGCCTTGGCCAGCGCGCGCCCGGCGGCCTCTCCCAGGTCGCACACGGCGGTGACCTTGACGTTCTTCATTGCCTGATAGGCGGTCAGGTGGGTCTTGCCCATGAACCCCGCGCCTACGATCGCTACATTGACCAAATCGGAATTCCCCTTTCAGCGTTGGTGTTCTGCAAGGCGCTCACAGCTCAAAGCCGTGGGCTTTCAGATACGCCGCCGAATCCTGCACGGCGGTGTTGATTTCGGCCAGGTCCTTGGGGCCGGCCTGGGTGAACTCGATCTCCACACTGAAGGGGGAGTTGTTGTTCGCGGCTTTCAGCTTGGCAAAGATGGTCTCAAAATCCACATAGCCCTTGCCCAGCGCGGGGAAGTCCCAGGCGTTGCGCGCGCCGGCCTTGTCCTTCAGATGCAGATAGGCGATGTCGCCCATGCAGGTGTCCACATCGTCGGCGGCGTCCACGTCGGCGTAGAACACGCAGTTGGCGGTGTCGTAGTTGATCTTCACCCGCTCGCTGCCCACCAGGTCCACGATCTCCTTCATGATGGTGCCGGTGGCGTGCTCGCCGTGAAGCTCCAGCACCAGGGTCAGGCCGTACTCCTCCAGCTTGGGCACAAGGCTCTTGATGTTATGGGCCAGCAGGTCGTTGCCCGCCTTGGCGTTGTCCGCCAGATGGGCCTCGCCGATGGAGGACACGATGTAGTCACAGCCGAAGAAGTTGGCCAGCCGCATGTTCATGATGAAATCCGGCAGGCGGGCGGTGTCCATCAGGTTGCAGTGGCCGCTCATGGAGAAGGGGACAAGGTCCAGTTCCTTCATCTTGTCCTTCACGGCGCAGAGCTTTTCAAAGCTCTGGTCGGGGAACACATGCTCCGTCCAGCCTTTGGTGGCCGTCAGCTCCACATAGTGGAAGCCCGCCGCGGCGATGCCTTCCAGCGCCTCCTCGATGGAGTAGCCGTGGTAGCAGTTGGAGTTGACCGCGATGATCCGTTTGTCCATGGTAAAAACCGCCTTTCGTCTTGTATTCTGCGGCGCGGCGCATCAGCGCAGAAAAAGCCGCTGCTGCGTGTTGCCGGAAAAATCGTAATGGGTGTCGATGTAGTATTGGGCCGCGCCGGTGAGTTCCGCGTCCAGCCCCAGGCGGGAGTATTCCACCCGCACCCGGCTGACGAACTCGGGGAAGCCCATGCCCGCCAGCGCCGTGCGGACCGCTTCGAGAAAAGCGGGCCCCAGGGTGACGCCGGTGCCGCCCAACACCACCAGCGAAGGGTTGAACAGGGCGATCAGGTTGGAGATGCCGTAGGCCAGGTCCCGCCCCAGGTCGTCGATCAGCGCGCGGGCCTTTTCGTCGCCCGCGTCGGCCATGGCCGCCACATCGCTGAACAGCAGCCGCCGCCCGCCCAGGCCGGACACGTCCAGCCCGCGCTCCGCCGCCCGCCGTCCCAGGGCGTTTTCGCCCACAAGGCATTCCAGGCAGCCCCGGTTGCCGCAATCGCACAGCGGGCCGTCCCGGTCGATGGAAAAGTGGCCGAACTGGGTGCCCACTGCGCCCGCGCCCCGCAGCATGCGGTCCTCGGCGAACAGGCACGCGCCCACGCCCTTGGAGACGTTCACATAGGCCACATAGGGGTCCCGCACAGGGGTGAACACCCACTCGGCATAGCCAAGGCAGGCAGTGTCGTTCAAAAAGCACAGGGGATACCCCGCCAGCGCCTGCTGCAATTGGGGCACCACCGGGTCGTCGTGGCCCACGCCGATCACAGTGGAAAAAAGGCTCTGCCGCTCCTCGTCCACGATGCCGGGGATGATGACGCAAACGCCCATGATGCGGGCGCTGCCGGCGGCGGGCAGAAGGACCTCGAAAAAGGCGCGGCGTATCTGCTCCACGCCCTCTTCGGACGCGTTCAGCGGCGTCTGGCCCCGGTAGACCATGCGGCTGTCGGAGGAGACAAGGGCAATGTCCAGCCGGCCGCGCCGCCAGCTGATGACGGCCACCACGTTGGAATCGCCGTCCACCTGCAGCGCGTTGGGCCTTCTGCCCTGGTGGACGCTCACGCCGGCGCCGCAGTCCACCACATACCCGCCGCGGATCAGCTCGTCCACCAGGCTGGAGACGGTGGTCTTGCTCAGGCTGGTGATGCCCGCCAGATTGGCGCGGGAAATGTTGGCGTTGCGGTCGATCAGATGATAGATCCTGCGCAGATTCTCGCTGCGGATGATTTGCTGCGTGATCAATGCCATCCCTGCTTTCTTTGGTCAAAAGATCGGGGGTGAGATTATTTGTCCGGCGGCCTTACTAATTCTTTTTAATTGTAGCATATGGCCGAAATGACTACAAGTGCCGCGAAAATTTTCAGCGCTTTTGCCACAGCAAGACCTTCGACGTTGTGTAAAAGAACGAGAAAAAGCCGCGCGGCGGCGAGGCTGCGCGGCTTTGAGCGGGCAGAAAACTCACACGGCGAGCGAAACGGGCCGGGGCGCGTCCGCCCGGCTCCAGCCCAGCAGCTCCACCCGGGAGGAGAGAAAGCCCTCCCGGGCCGGGGCGGGGGCGGCCAGCGCCGTGGTGAGATACTTTTTGCTGTCGTCGGCAAAAACGGTGGCGGCGGGGCCAAAGCCCCGGCGAGTGAGCTCGATGGCGCCCAGCAGGTTCGCCCCGGAGGAGATGCCCACCCCCAGGCCCAGTTCCTTTGCAAGGCGCGCGGCCATGAGCACCGCGTCGTCGTCGTTCACCGGCAGCACCGTGTCGATGAGGCGGCGGTCCACGATGGAGGGGATGAAGTCGTCGCCGATGCCCTCGATCTTGTGGGGGCCGGTGACGGCGCCGCCGCTCAGAAGGGGCGCGGCGTCCGGCTCCAGCGCGGCGATGAAGGCGCCCCGGGGCTTCAGGCGGCGGGCCACGCCCATCAGGGTGCCGCCGGTGCCCACCCCCGCCGCAAAGGCCTTCACGCCGGGCAGCGCGGCCAGCAGTTCCGCGCCGGTGGTGTGGAAGTGGGCCAGCACGTTCTCCTCGTTGTCGAACTGCAGGGGCTGAAATGCGCCCAGTTCCCCGGCGGCCTGCCGCGCCTGGGCCAGCGCCCCCTCGAAGCCGCCGTCGGCGTCGCTCACCAGATGCAGCTGCGCGCCGTACATCTCCAGTAACTGCCGGCGCTCCCGGCTCATGCGCTCGGGCATGAAGATGTGCACCGGGTGCCCGGTGAGCGCCCCCAGGGCGGCGAAGGCGATGCCGGTGTTGCCGCTGGTCACCTCCACGATGGGCTGGCCGGGCACAAGCGCGCCGGTCTCCTCGGCGCGGGCCACGATGCGGGCGGCCACCCGGTCCTTGATGCTGCCGGAGAGATTAAAACTCTCCAGCTTGGCATACACCGCGCCGGGGCGGCCGTCCAGCCGGTAGTCGATGCGGATGAGCGGGGTGTTGCCGGAAAGAGTTTCGTAAGCTTTCATAACAGTTCTCCTTTTGTGTTCGTTGTTTGGCGGCGGGCAAAACAAAAAGGCTGTGTGCCTGCGCACACAGCCTTGCAAAAGGGTCCTGCCAACAAAAGCGCAAAGCCCGGAGGCCTTGCCCTGCTTTTTCGTCGGGGCCGCGGTTGAAGGGGGCAGCAGACAGCACCAGCAGGGCCGTCTGCCCGCCGCGCCTTCAAAGGCCTTTCTGGCCCGACGCGAAAAAGCAGCCGTCCCTCAACAGCGACAACAACAGATATTCTCTTTCACAGAGACAAGATAGACAAGATTCATAAAAATCACCTTGCAGATACCATACCATCGGGCGGTGGATTTGTCAAGAGCGGGTGTTGCTGCAGAAAATTTTATTATGATAAAATTTTTTATTGACATCGGCTGCGGGCAGTGCTATATTGAATTTGCATTTTACTGCGATAAAACAATCTGAACAGGAGTGGATCACCATGAAACTGAATGCACTTTTGGCGCGGGGCGCTGCTGCGGCGCTGGCCTGCGCGCTGCTGGCCGGCTGCGGCGGGCAGACGGTATCTCCGTCCGTCCCGGAAGACCAGACGCCTTCTTCCGTTGTTTCCAGCCAGGAGGCACAGCCCACGCCGGAGCCCACCGCAGCCCCGGCGGCGCAGGGCGCTTTGGAGCTGACCGAGCGCGAGAGCGCGCTGGGCAGCTATGAGCTCTTCACCATGTTTTCCAACGGCTATGCCTGGGTGTGGGCGAACGGCGAGGCCGGCTATCTGAGCGAGGACGGCCAGTATACTCCGCTGTATTCCATCCCCCGGGAGGACATTTTCAACATCGACGTGGAGCAGATGACCACTGACGGGTTCACGCTGCAGCAAAACGTGGAAAAGCTCAGCGAACTTTACTCCTGTCCCGAAAGCGGCATCGTGCCTTTTTACAAGGATGGCCTGTGGGGCTATTGCGACCTTTCCGGCAATGTGCTGGTGCAGCCGGCCTACATCCACATCTCGCCCATGGGCCAGCTGGGCTGGGGCGCCCGGGAGGGTGACGCGGGCTCCGAGTGGATCTACTACTATGATGTGATCGAGCCCGACGGCTCGGTGATCGTCAGCGGCAAGAACTGCTGGTGCGACCCGCGCAACGGCTACTACTTCGTGGACGAGTCCGGCGACGGCGGCGCGGTGCTTTACAACGCCGACGGCTCGGTGGTGCTGGAAGAAGCGCCCTACAGTTTCGGCAACTGCCCCATGCCGGACTTCACCACCTGGGAAGAGGGCGTGGTCGTGAGCGGCGTGCCCTATGACCGCACCGGCGCGAAACTGAGCGCCGACGGCCGCAAGATCGTTGGCCTCTCCGCCGGTTCCCGCCCGGTCTTTCAGGATGAGGGCGGCTTTGGCATCCTGAACACCAACGGCTCGGTGGCCGTCCCGGACAGCCTGAGCTACATCTCCGACGTGATGGCGGACGGCAGCGTCTATGTGCAGGAAAAGGATACCGGGGCGCTGTGCCATTACGACGGTGAGATGAACGAGCTGGACGACGGCGCCCTTGCCCGGGCAAAAACCGGCGAGCGGTACATTGACGAGGAGCGCATCGTTCCCATCACCCCCGTGGAGATCTGTGACCAGAGCGGCCGGCAGATCGCCCTGATGGAGTCTGAGGTCGAGACGGGCGGGGCTTTCACCGTGAGCTGCGGCGTGCTCAAAGCAGGGGACTGGTTCTATTTCTATCCCACCGACAGCACCGTCCAGACCTATCAGTTCACCTCTGCGAAATAACAAAAATGCCCGGGGTCAAAAGCCCGCCGGGCGTTTTTATTTACATCAGGGGCGCGATCACCTTCAGCACCGGCCCCAGCAGCCGCAGCCGCCGGGCGTTCTGCCAGATGGTGCCCTTTTCCACCCGGCGGCATTTCGCCTGGGTGGCCTCAAAGTCCGCCTCGATGTCCCCGATGCACGAAACGTCGTACATCCAGGTGGCGCACTCGAAGTGGTGGTAGAGGCTGCGGTAGTCCAGATTGATGGTGCCCACCACCGCCTCCCGCCCGTCGGCCACGAACACCTTGGCGTGCACGAAGCCCGGGTCGTATTCGAAAATCTTCACTCCCGCGTCCAGCAGCGCTGCGTAGTGGGTCTTGGCCAGCGCGTAGGGGTAGGTCTTGTCCGGCACGCCGGGCAGGATGAGCCGCACGTCCACGCCCCGGCGGGCGGCGAATTCCAGCGCGTTCTGAAGCTCGCCGTCCAAAATCAGATAAGGGGACATGATGTGCACATATTTGGTGGCCCGGTTGAGGATGTCCATGTAGACCTGCTCGCCCACCTTGTCCTCGTCCAGCGGGCAGTCGCCGAAGGGCATCACAAAGCCCGGCGCGCTCACCGGCGGCACCGGCGCGGCACAGAACTCCCCGAACTTGGGCGGCTGTTCGGTCACGTTCCACATCTGCAGAAACATCAGTGTGAAGCTGCGCGCCGCCTCGCCCTTGAGCATCACGGCGGTGTCCTTCCAGTGACCGTACTTTTCGATGCGGTTGATGTATTCGTCCGCCAGATTCACCCCGCCGTTGAAGGCGGTGTGACCGTCGATGACCAAAATCTTGCGGTGGTCCCGGTAGTTGTAATGGGTGGACACCAGCGGCACCACCGGCGCGAAAGCCTTGCATTTTATGCCCAGTTTCGCCAGCCGCCGGGGATAGTCATGGGGCAGAGTGGAAAACTCGCAGGTGCCGTCGTACATCACCCGAACATCCACGCCCGCTTTGGCCTTGCGGGCCAAAATTTCCAGAACGCGGCCCCACATCACGCCCTCGTCGATGATGAAGTACTCCAGAAAAATGAATTTTTCGGCCTGTTCCAGTTCGGTCAGCAGCCGCTCCCACTTTTCCTCGCCCAGAGCAAAATAGGTCACCTCGGTGTTCTGATACACCGGGTGGCAGCCGTTCCCGTCAACGTACCGGGCCAGCGCCGCCGCGCCGGGGTTCTCTTTTTCCAGGGCGGCAAGGGCTTCGGGCTGCGGGGGCAGGGTGCTGCGGGTGAGGTCAATCAGCTCGGCCACCCGGGCTTTTTCCGCCCGGTGCCCCAGGTCGCTGCGCACCAGCCAGAACAAAAGCGCACCTGCGCCGGGCGCGGCCATGATGATGACCAGCCAGGTGATCTTGGCGGTGGCGTCCATGCGGGTGTTGAGCAGATACAGCACCATCACCGCCGAGAACAGCGCCGCGCCGCCGATGAAGTGGGGCAGCAGCCGGGCAAACCAGCGGAAGGCGCTGAGCAAAAGCAGCACTTCCATCACCAGCAGGACCAGGAACAGGCCCAGCCGGCTGAACAGCGCGTGCACAAGGCCCTTGCGGCTTTTTTCCAAAAGCCGCAGTCCGCTCTCTTTCAAATCGTTCGGGGTCATGGTGCGCCCTCCTTTGCAGGCGGTCTTTCTGACCTCACTATATCATATCCGGCGCGGAGGCGGCAACCTCCCGCGCCTCCAGCATCCAGATGCGGGCGGAAAAATCCGGCATGGGGCGCACGCCCTCGGTGTAGCCGGTGCCGCAAAAACGCTGGGGCAGGCGCAGCCCCGCGTGCATCAGAAGGCTGCCCGCGGCGGCAAAGTCCACCGTTTCGCAGGGCAGCTGATACACCTGCCCCGCCAGATGCACCAGCACCCCGTCGGCTTTGGGCTTCACCGGCAGCACATGGCCCAGAAGGGTGCGGAAGGAGTCCAGCTCCACGCTCTGGGGCCGCACGCTCACCTGATAGATGAGCGCTTCGTCCAGCCCCGCCAGCCGCAGAACGGGCATCGGCGCGTTGGGGCGCACAAGGCCGGTCATCTCCAGCACCGCCGCCTCGCGCCGGTCCTCCGACACCACCATCCATGCGCCGCCCCTCTCCGCCTCGGGGGCGGCAAGGCAGTAGAACCGCCCGCGCTGGAACAGGTCCCGGTGGGCCTTGTAAAACTCGATTTGCGCCTTCACGCTCTTCTCCTGGGCGGCGTTCAGGGCGGTCAGGTCCATCTCGTAGCCAAGAAGGCCGAAGGCCGCCACGTCAAAGCGGCTGTCCAGCGGGGTGAAGCGCAGGGTCTGGTGGTTGGGCGCGGCGCTCACATGGCAGCCCATCACCCCCGGCGGATAGCCAAGGCTGGCCCAGGTCTGCATCTTGCACCGCTCCCAGGCGTCGGTGTCGTCGCTGAGCCAGATCTGGGGCATGTAGTAAAGCATGCCCAGATCAAAGCGGTTGCCGCCGCTGGCGCAGCCCTCGAACAGCACGTCCGGATGGGCGGAGGTCACCGCCTCCAGCACCTGATAGAGCCCCAGCGTCCAGGCGTGGGCAAAGCGGCCCTGTTCGCACAGCGCCGGGCTGAATCGGTCGGTATGGTGGCGGTTCATGTCCCACTTGATGTAGCGGATGGGGGCGCTGTCCAGCAGGGCGCTCAGCTGCCCGATGAGGTAGTCCTGCACCTCGGCGCGGCAGAGGTCCAGCACCAGCTGGTTGCGGCTGCGGCTGGGGGCCACGCCGGGGGCGGCCACCGCCCAGTCCGGGTGCGCCTCATAGAGTGCGCTGTTCTCGTTCACCATCTCCGGCTCCACCCAAAGGCCGAAGGCAAGGCCCTTTTCCGCAAGGTCCTGCGCCAGGCCCTCAAGGCCACGGGGCAGCTTTTTGGGGTTGGGGTCAAAATCGCCCAGACCCTTGGTGTCGTCGGTGCGGCGGCCGAACCAGCCGTCGTCCAGCACGAACAGCTCTGCCCCGAGCCCGGCGGCCTTTGCCGCCAGCGCCCGCAATTTGCGGGGCGTGAAGTCAAAATAGGTTGCCTCCCAGTTGTTCACCAGCACCGGCCGGGGCGCGTCCTTCCAGCGGGGCGGCAGGATGTGGCGGCGCACAAAGCGGTGCATGTTGTGCCGCAGGCCGTTGCGCCCCCCGGCGCTGAAGGTGAGCGCCGCCTGGGGCGTGACGAAGCTTTCGCCGTCCTCCAATGTCCAGGAAAAGCCCTCCGGCTGGATGCCCGCCATCACCCGGGTGAAGCCGTAGCTGTCCGCCTCCACGCTGGCGGCGTGGCTGCCGGAATAGAGCAGGTTGAAACCGTAGATTTCCCCCGTGTGCTCGTTTGCGTCAGGGGCGCTGAGGGCGAAGAAGGGGTTGCAGTAGTGGCCGGAGGTGCCGGACGTGCTGCCAAACTGGGTCAGCCCCCGCCGCACCGGGGCGGTGCAGGGCTCGAACTCCCGGGCCCAGGCCCCGGTGAGGGTGGTGAGCGCAAGGTCCTGCCGGGGCAGGTCCAGCTGATAGCTCATGGCCCGGCGCAGGGTCACCGGCCCGCCGGTGCGGTTGGTCAGCCGCGTCTGGCGCACGATGACGTCGCAGTCATCGAGGGGAATGTAGAAAAGTTCCGCCGCCATGCCCTCACCGCTCTCAAAGCGCAGCACAAGGCACTGCCCCGCATCACGGGCGGCGGGCAGGCCGGGGACCTCGGGCGGCACGGGCAGCACCTCGCCGCCCGCAAAGCGCAGGTCGCACACAGGGCTGCCGTTTGCCAGCGTCAGAGCCAGCGCGCCTCGGCGGAAGTCGCCTTTCTCGGTGGGGGAGACTTCCAGCCCCAGGTGCAGCAGCGAGAGCGCCGGGTCAAAGGCCTTGTCGTAGATGACGTCGGTACCGTAGGCCACCGCCAGCGGCTGGCGCAGCGCTTCGGCGGAGGGCTCGATTTTGCGGCCGTAGTGCAGCTGCTCGGCCAGCGGGCCCCGGGGCGCGATGTACATGCCGGTGTCTTCGGTCTCTATGCAGAAGACCCCGCTTTTCTCAAAAATCATCCCTTGCTCCCTTCTCTCTGGCGCAGCGCCTCGCTGATGCGTGCGGTCTCGGCCTCGGTGAGGCGGTATTTCTTCATGAAGTAAAGGATGGAGAACACAAGGCCCAGCACCGGCAGCCCCACCATCAGCAGGCGCAGGCCCAGCAGGGTGCTCTCCGACTGCACGGCGGCGGTGTCGTCCAGACCGATGAGGTCAATGCCGATGCCGGCGATGAGCACGCTCACCGCGCTGGCCAGCTTCACCACAAAGGTCTGCATGCTGAACACCACGCTCTCGTTGCGGCTGCCGGTCTTGTACTCGCCGTAGTCCACCGTGTCCGCCAGAAAGACGGTGGTGAGCACGGTGGCAAGACCAAAGCCGATGTAGATGACAAAGGCGGTGGCGGCCAGCGGAGCCACGGCCCGCACCCCCGCCATGCTCAAAGCGAAGAGGGCCAGATAGCCGGCGATGGTCACGCCCAGCGCCCCGGCTAAAATCTGCTTGCCGCCCCAGCGCCGCCGCAGCAAAGGCAGGCTGACCATGCTCAGGATCTGGCCCACGCCGCCCACAGTGCCGAACAGGCTGAACAGGTCGCTGTTGCCGATGTCGTATTTGAAGAAGTAGACCGCCAGCTGTGTGGTGAGGTAGAGAGAAGCGTTGAACACCACGATGCCCACGACCACCACCATGGCCTGGTCGTTGTGGATGAGGGCGGAGAACATCTCCTTCACGGTGGCGGTCTTCTGGCGCTCGGTGGGCTTTTCCCGCACCAGCGCCACACACACCAGCTCGGCCGCAACGAACACCACGGCCACGGCGGCGGCAAAGATGGCAAAGCCCTCCCGCTCGCCGGAGCCCAGCCGCACCACCAGCAGCATGGTGAGGACGGTGGGCACCGCGTAGCCCACGGCGGCGCAGGTGCGCCCGATGACCGACAGGTTCTCCCGCTCCTTGCCGGAGGAGGTGATGGCGGGGATCATGCTCCAGAAGGGGATGTCCATCAGAGTGTAGGTCACGCCCCACAGCACATAGGCCACAGAGGCATACACCAGCATGGCGGTGCCGGTGACCGAGGCGGGCATGGCGAACATGCCGTAAAGGATGAGGGCGTTGGTCAGCGTGCCGGTGACGATCCAGGGGCGGAACTTGCCGAAGGGGGTGTTGGTCTTTTCCACCACCACGCCCATCAGCGGGTCGTTGAAGGCGTCGAACACCCGGGCGGCCATCATCATCACGCCGGTGAAGGTGCCGCTGATGCCCAAGATGTCGTTGTAGTAATAAAGAATGAAGCCGGAGACCAGGGCATAGACCATGTCCTTGCCCACCGCGCCGACGCCATAGCCCAGCGCCTGTTTTGCCGTTCCTTTCATTTCTGTTCCTCCTCCTGTTTCGTCACGCGGAAGGTGAGGGTCACAGGCCGCGCGCCTTCCATTTCAACGGTCAGTCTGCCTTCGCCGGCCTCGCCCTTGGTGCGCAGATAGCACCCGGCCATGCCGCCGCAAAGGGGCACTGCCGCCGGGCCCACCAGTTCCACCGCGCCCTCGGCCCTCAGGCTCAGGCTGCGGCTGCAGTAAGTGCGCACCGCGCCGAACTCGTCCACCGCCCGGATGCGCACGGTGGCCATGTCCCAGCAGGGGCCGTCGGTAAGCGTGTCGGTGTCCGCCTTCACTTCCAGCGCCAGCGTTTCGCCGGGGCAGCGCACCACACTGGCCGCCACTTTGCCGTCCTTCACGGCGTCGAAGCGCCAGCGCACCACCTGGCCGCCCCAGCCGGCCACATAATTGTTATAAAGGCGGACGCCCTCTTCCCGGGTGAAGCCCTTGAACACCATCAGGTACGCCGCTTTGGCCAGCACAGAAAGGGGCAGGTCGGAGCCGCAGCTGGCCACTGCCAGCAGCACGTCCCGCACCAGGTTGGCGGTGCGGCGGCTCATGCCCTCCTGGCTCTGCAAAAGGGCGCTCACCGTGCCGTCGATGAGCACCGGCGGGTGGGCGAGGCCATCGTACTCCGCCGCGGGAGAAAAGCTGCCCGCCGGCAGGTCGTTGCGGTACACGTCCACCCGGTCGGCGTTGGTGAACACCGCCACCGTGCCCACCGCCCCGGCGGGGTGCTCGCCGATGTCCATGCTGCTGCTCACTTCCAGCACCGGAGTACGCTCCTGCTGGCTGGCGTAGAGAGCCGCGGCGAGTTTGGGGTTGCGGAACATGTCCATCACCCCGTGGTAGCAGATGCGGTCGCCGCTGCCAAAATCCCGGTGGGTGTTGTAGTCGAACATGCACCAGCCGAAGGTGCCGGCGATGCCTTCGCTCTTGGCGGCGTCGCTCACCACCCTGGCGTGGCGCAAAGCGTGCTCCAGCCGCTTGCCCTCCCAGTCGCAGGCCTTGGTGGGGAACATGTGGCCGTTGTACTCGCTGATGAGATAGCCTTTGTCCTTCGCCTTGGTGATGGTATCGCGGGGCGCGCAGCCCTTGTTGGGGCCGTGGTGGGAGAAATCGTTGTAGGTGTAAACATCCTCGAACAGATGGCTGTGAGCGAAATTGCGCACCCCGCCGGTGGGGCGGGTGGGGTCCAGCCGGTGGGCGAGTTCGTTTGTGCGGCGGTAGAGTTCGTCGTCGTCCGCGCTCTCGTTGATGCGCACCCCCCACAGGAAGATGGAGGGATGGTTGCGCCATTGCAGCACCATCTCCTCGGTGTTCACCAGGGCCTGGGCCTTCCATGCGTCGCCGCCGATGTGCTGCCAGCCGGGAATTTCGGTGAACACCAGCAGGCCTATCTCGTCGCACCGGTCGATGAAGTGGTGGCTCTGGGGATAGTGGCTGGTGCGCACCGCGTTGCAGCCCAGCTCATACTTGAGGATGTCCGCGTCCAGCCGCTGGGCCCGGGCGGGCACGGCATAGCCCATGTAGGGCCAGCTCTGGTGCCGGTCCAGCCCTCGCAGCCGCACCCGCCTGCCGTTGAGATAAAACCCGTCCGCCAGAAATTCCACCCGGCGGAAGCCGAAGCGCACCGTCCGCTCATCCACCGGCTCGCCTTTTTGCAGCAACACGGCCTTCAGATGGTAAAGGTTCGGGTGCTCGCAGTCCCACAAAGCGGGCTGCTCCACTTTCAGGAGCGCTTCCTCCGCTTCGGCATCGCCCTCCCAGCGGGCCAGTTCCCCGCCGCTTTCGCTGCACACCGCAAGGCGCAGGGTGAGCCCGGCGGCGTTTTCGCAGGCGGGCAGGCAGCGCACGGTGCCGTCCATGTCCGCCCGCACGCAGAGGTCATTGATGAGGGCGGGGCCGCCCACCTCCAGAAAGACTTCCCGGTAGAGCCCGCCATAGGTCAGGTAGTCAATGACGTTGCCGAAAGGGGGCACGTCCAGCGTTTCCCGGCTGTCCAGCTCCACCGTCAGATTGTTGGTTTCGCCCCAGCGCAGCCGGTCGGTCAGGTCAACGGTGAAAGCGGTGTAGCCGCAGCCGTGCTGCGCCAGCAGCGCCCCGTTGAGGTATACCCTGGCAAAGTGGGCCGCGCCCTCAAAGGTCACCCGCACCCGTTTGCCCCGCCAGCTTTCCGGCGGGGTGAAAAAGCGCAGATAGCCGCTCACCATCTGATAGGCCTGTTCGCTGAACTCGTTGAAGGGCAGCATCGCCACCGTGTGGGGCAGGCGCACCGCTTCAAGGTTTTCCTGCGGGGCGTTCAGCGCGGTCAGCGCAGGTTCATAATGGGGCGTGAAATACCAGTCGTTGTTCCAAGGGATGCGTTTCATGCTTTTTCCTCCCGTCGGGTCAGAATTCCTTCCATCAAAAGGTCCATCATGCCGTCCATGGCCTGCACATAGCCAAGGCCCTCCCGTTCCAGCGCGTCGCTGGAAAGAAAGTGCTCGATGGCGCCCTCCACCACCGCGCGGAACAGCCCCGGCTCAAAGGGGCGCAGCACCCTCTGCTCCACGCCCTGGCGCAAAAGGTCCAGCGTGGGCTCCCAGCCGGTCTCCAGCCGCTGGCGGATGCGGCGGTACACCACGGGGTACTTTTCCTCCACGCCCTGCAGGCGGGTCCAGTCCAGCGTCTGGTAGGAATCGGGCAGAACCACCACCAGGCGGCGTATCTTTTCCGCAAGGCTCAGGTCCCGCCGGGCCAGAATTTCCGCCTCGCTCACCTTCACCTCGTCGAACATGGAGTCCACCGTTGCCAGCAGCAGCGCCTCCTTGCTTTCAAACAGAACATACAGCGTCTTTTTGCTCATGCCCAGCCGCGCCGCCAGTTCGCTCATGGTGAAATCCAGCCCCTGGCCGCTGCCCAGGGCGATGGTCTCCCGGATGCACCGTTTCCGTGTGTCGTCCATAATGGCCTCCTTTTGAGGAAACCCAAAATCAAAAACGGGTTTCCAACAAGGCTATCTTACACCCCGCGGCGGCATCGCACAATGGGAAAAGGGCGGTTTCTCCCCTTTGCATAAGCGGCGCGGGGCTTTTTTGTGGCATTTGCCGCCAGAAAAAAGGCCTTTACAAACCGCCCGCCATGGGGTATAATGCACGGCAGGGAATGAAGTTCTCCCTTGGGAAACCTAAACCGCTTTTTCAAAAGCTGATGACTTCTGTGATCGAAAGGGTCGCGGAAGCTGTCGGCTTTTTTTTGCGTCCCAAAGGAGGAACTGTGATGTTAACAAGTCTTGCGTTCGTGTTTCTGGCGGGCCTCGCGGCGGCGGCCCTCTGCCAGCAGCTGCACCTGCCCCGCATCATCGGCATGCTGGCGGTGGGCGTTGTGCTGGGGCCCTCGGTGCTGGATGTGCTGGATGATTCCATCCTCTCTATCAGCGCCGACCTGCGGCAGATGGCCCTCATCATTATCCTGCTCAAGGCGGGCCTCTCGCTGAATCTGGCGGACCTGAAAAAGGTGGGCCGCCCGGCGATGCTGATGAGCTTTGTGCCCGCCAGCTTCGAGATCGTCGGCTATGTGCTGCTGGCCCCGGTGCTGCTGGGCCTTACCCGCACCGAGGCGGCGGTGATGGGCGCGGTGATGGCGGCAGTGTCGCCCGCCGTGGTGGTGCCCCGCATGGTGCGCCTGATGGAAGAGGGCTGGGGCACAAAGCAGGGCATCCCCCAGATGGTGATGGCCGGGGCCTCCTGCGACGACATCTTTGTCATCGTGCTCTTTTCCACCTTCCTGGGCATGGCCCAGGGCCAGGGGGCGGATTTGGCGGCCTTTGCCTCCATCCCGGTGTCCATCGTCAGCGGCGTGGCCCTGGGTGCGGCGGTGGGCTGGGCCCTCAGCGCTTTCTTTGAGACCGCCTATGCCCACGCCCACATGGTGCGCAACAGCATGAAGGTGATCGTGGTGCTGGGCATGTCCTTCCTGCTGATGGCCGCCGAGGACTGGCTGGAGGGCGCGCTGCCCCTCTCCGGCCTGCTGGCGGTGGTCAGCATGGCCTGCGTGCTCAAGCTGCGGTGCGCGCCGGGCGTTTCCATGCGCCTGAGTCAAAAGTTCGGCAAGCTGTGGCTGGCGGCGGAGGTCATCCTCTTCGTGCTGGTGGGCGCGGCGGTGGACGTGCGCTACACCCTGGGCGCGGGCCTCGGGGTGGTGGCCATGATCGCCCTGGCGCTGGTGTTCCGGGCGGTGGGCGTCACCCTCTGCCTTGCGGGCACCGCCCTCTCCCGCAAAGAGCGGCTGTTCTGCGTCATCGCCTATCTGCCCAAGGCCACCGTGCAGGCGGCCATCGGCTCGGTGCCGCTGGCGGCGGGCCTCGCCTGCGGGCAGCTGGTGCTGTCGGTGGCGGTGGTGGCCATCCTGCTCACCGCGCCGCTGGGCGCTTTGGGCATGGACCTCACCTACAAAAAACTGCTCCAGGGCCCCCAGGAAAAATAAAATTTTTTCCCGCGCATCGGCGCTGTCAGGCGCTTTGCGGGCCGTGAGGCGCGCCCCGGGCCAAAAGCGGGATTGCAATTGAACAGAAATCTGTTATACTTATATCCGTGTTTTTTGCACAAAAGGCTTTTCCTCACGGGAATGGCCCACACTGCATGAAATGGAAAAGAGGCGAAAAACCGCAACGGGAAAGGCGGTTTTCGTGGGAAACGGAGTATAACAGGAGGCGATGATTAATGTGCGGGATCGTGGGATACACGGGCGCAAAGCAGGCCGCGCCCCTTCTTTTGGAGGGGCTTTCCAAACTGGAGTACCGGGGCTATGACTCGGCGGGGGTCGCCACCCGGGACGGCGACGCCCCAGTGCAGCTGGTGAAGGCCAAGGGCCGGCTGAAGGTCCTTTCGGAAAAGATAAACGGGGGTCTGGCTCTGCCGGGCAGCTGCGGCATCGGCCACACCCGCTGGGCCACCCACGGCGAGCCCAGCGAGATCAATGCCCACCCCCACTGCAGCGACGACATGAACGTGGTGGCGGTGCACAACGGCATCATCGAGAACTACCAGCAGCTGAAAGACAAGCTGACCAAAAAGGGCTACCGCTTTTATTCCACCACCGACACCGAGGTGGCGGTGAAGCTCATCGATTATTACTACAAGAAATACGAGGGCACCCCGGTGGACGCCATCAACCATGCCATGGTGCGCATCCGCGGCTCCTACGCGCTGGCGGTGATGTTCAAGGACTATCCCGGCCAGATCTGGGCCGCCCGGAAAGACAGCCCCATGATCATCGGCGTGGGCAAAGGGGAGACCTTCCTGGCCTCCGACGCGCCGGCCATCCTCAAGTTCACCCGGGATGTTTACTACATCGGCAACATGGAGCTGGGCTGCCTGGAGCCGGGCAAGGTGACCTTCTACAACCTGGACGGCGACGTCATTGAAAAGCCCCTCACCACCATCCAGTGGGACTCGGAGGCCGCCGAAAAATCCGGCTACGAGTACTTTATGATGAAGGAGATCCACGAGCAGCCCAAGGCGGTGGCGGACACCCTCCACGCCTTTGCGGGCGACGGCGCGCCGGACCTCTCCGCCGCCGGCCTCTCCGACGAGGACCTCAAGGCTGTGAGCAGCGTCTGCGTGGTGGCCTGCGGCTCGGCCTGGCATGTGGGCATGACCGCCCAGTATGTGCTGGAGCAGCTGGCCCGGGTGCCGGTGCGGGTGGAGCTGGCGTCGGAATTCCGCTACCGCCAGCCCCTGCTGGAGGCGGGCACGCTGGTGGTGGTCATCAGCCAGTCCGGCGAAACGGCGGACAGCCTCGCCGCCCTGCGGGAGGCAAAGCGGCTGGGGGCCCGCACCCTGGGCATCGTGAACGTGGTGGGCTCCTCCATCGCCCGCGAGGCGGACAACGTGATGTACACCCTGGCCGGGCCGGAGATCGCCGTGGCCACCACCAAGGCATACAGCGCCCAGCTGGTGGCGGCGTATGTGCTGGCCATCCGCATGGCGCTGGCCAAGGGCAGCATCGACGCCGACCGCTGCGCCCGGCTGATGCAGGAGCTGGAGACCCTGCCCGCCAAGATCGAGAAGATCCTGGAAGACAAGGAGCGGCTGCAGTGGTTCGCCTCCAAGCAGGTGGCCATGCACGACTGCTTCTTCATCGGCCGCGGCATCGACTACGCCATCAGCCTGGAGGGCAGCCTCAAGCTCAAGGAGATAAGCTACATCCACTCCGAGGCCTATGCCGCGGGCGAGCTCAAGCACGGCACCATCAGCCTCATCGAGGAGGGCACGCTGGTGGTGGGCCTTGCCACCCAGACCGAGCTCTACGAAAAGACGGTGAGCAATCTGGTGGAGTGCAAAAGCCGGGGCGCTTATCTGATGGGCCTGACCTGCAGCGGCAACTACGGCATTGAGGACACGGTGGACTTCGCGGTCTACGTGCCTCGCACCGACCCGCTGTTCGCCGCTTCGCTGGCGGTGGTGCCCCTGCAGCTGCTGAGCTACTATGTGGCGGTGGGCAAGGGCCTGGACGTGGATAAACCCCGCAACCTGGCCAAGAGCGTCACAGTGGAGTGACCCGAAACCATATCCTCCCTTCGGCGGGGCACGCGGCAAAACGCGCGCCCCGCCGCTTTTTTGCCTTTTGAGCATAGCATGCCCGTCCTATGCCCCAAAGCTATGACAGGCCATAAAATATAAGCATTTGTGCTTTTCGGACGCGGGGCGTATACTGAGGGTGAAGAAAAGGGCGGCTGGGAAACGCCGCGTTCAGTGAAAACGGAGAGACAGGCATGAAGATCATTGAGAATCAGACTTTTGACCAGGAGCGCGCGCTCTACGGTGTGCGCAATGTGAAAACGGTGAACTGCCGCTTTGACGGCCCCGCCGACGGCGAAAGCGCCTTCAAGGAGTGCGCCAACATCGCCGCCGAAAACTGCTTTTTTGATCTGCGCTATCCCTTCTGGCACGACCGGGGCCTTGAAGTGAAGGGATGCGAGCTCACCGAGAACTGCCGGGCTGCCCTGTGGTATTCCCGGCGCATCCGCCTGGAGGACACCCGCCTCCACGGCATCAAGGCCCTGCGGGAGTGCGCCGACGTGGAACTGAAAGGGTGCGACATCCGCTCGCCGGAGTTCGGCTGGTCCTCCAAACGGGTGACCATGGAGGACTGCACCGCCGAGAGCGAATATTTCATGATGCGCGCCTCGGGACTGCGCTTTCGGAATGTGACCTTCACCGGGAAATACTCCTTCCAGTATGTGCGCGATGCGGTGCTGGAAAACTGCCGCCTGACCACCAAGGACGCTTTCTGGCACGCCCGCAACGTGGTGGTGAAAAACAGCGTGGTGGAAGGGGAGTACCTGGGCTGGTACAGCCAGAACCTCACCTTTGAGAACTGCGTCATCCGGGGCACCCAGCCTTTGTGCTACTGCAAGGGCCTGAAGCTGGTGAACTGCCGCATGGAGCACACCGACCTTGCCTTTGAAAAGAGCGAGGTGCAGGCCACCGTCACCACCCCCATCGACAGCGTCAAGAACCCCAAGGCGGGCCGCATCGAGGCCCCTGCCGTGGGCGAAGTCATCCGGGACGACCCCACCGCCAAGGGCGAAGTGGTCTGCACCGGGCATCCTGCCGGGCGCTGCGCCTGAAAACATCAAAAAAAGAGCCGCCGGGCCCCTCCCGAAAGGAGAGACCCGGCGGTTTTTTGTTCAAAGCGTTATCTGTGCTGCAGGCTGTGGATGTACCGCGCGGAGAAGCAGAGCAATGCCGCCAGCGCCGCCAGCTGGGCAAAGTCGAACAGGTTGTATAAAAGCCCCAGAGGGCCAACGACCGCGTTGAATCGGAAAAAGGTGTCAAAGATATACTCGCCCACGGCCCGCACCAGCCAAAAGCCCAGCCACCCGGCGGCCAGCGCGATAAGGGCGTCCCGCCCCGTGGCCAGCGGCAGGCGGTGAAAGCGCAGCACCGTGACGGCCAGCAGCACAAGGATGACCGCCAGCTCCACCCAGGCCGCGGCGAGGCGGGCGTAGTTCCAGCTGGGTTCGTAGATGCGGGTCAGCAGAACAAGGCTCCAGGAGATGCCGGTGGCCAGCCGCATATAAAGCGCGGCGCAGAAATACACCGCCCAGCCGCACCAGAGCCCCGCGTTTTTGCGGCACACCGCGCAGACGCCCGCGCACAACCAGAAGGGCGCGGCGAACAAAAAGCTGAACATGCCGCCGCCCAACAGCAGAAAAACAAACAGCACCATCAGCCCGAACAAAAGCAGCACCAGCGCCACGATCTTCTGCCCGGTGCTCACGCCCGCTTTCTGTGCCGGTGCGGGAGCGGGCGCGGCGGGCAGCGGGGCAGGGCAGGGCGCAGCGCCGCCGGCGGCCCGCCCCTGCACCAGCTCGTCCAGTGAAACGCCGAACACCTCGCCCAGCTTCACCAGCTTGTCCAAGTCCGGCACCGAGGCGTCGGTCTCCCACTTGGAGACTGACTGGCGGGATACGTCCAGCGCCCGGGCCAGTTCCTCCTGCGACCAGTTTTTCCGCGCCCGCAGCCGGGCGATGTTCTCCCCAAGGCTCATGGGATGGTCCCCCTTCTTGTTTTCTATGGTAAAAGTATAACCGCCCGGCCGCCGCAAGTCCACCAAGCCGCCTTGGAAATCGCGCAACCAATGGTTGCACCCGGTGCAGAAAAGCCGCCGCACGCTTTTTGGCAAAGCGCGCGGCGGCCTTTTTTCTGAAAAACAGATTCACAGCAGCTCGCTGATGCGCCCGGCGGTCTTGAACAGTTCCTGCACGATGGTGTCCTGCCGGTCCGCGATGCGGGTGCTGGGCCCGGAGATGCTGATGGCAAAATCGGCGGGCGCGCCCTTCGTACGCTGCACCGGCACGGCGATGGAGATCATGCCCTGCTCGAACCGCTGGTTGTTGATGGCATAGCCGTGGCTGCGCACAAAGCGCACGTCCTCTTCCAGCTGTTCCCGGGTGGAGATGGAGTACGCGGTGCGCTTTTCAAAAATGGCTGAGTCGGCATAGGCGGCGATCTGCTCGTCGCTTAAGGTGGAGAGCAGCGCAAGCCCCGTGCTGGTCAGGTGAGGGGGGCGGCTGCTGATGGAGCGGTCCATCTCTGCCCGCAGCGAGAGGTGGGGCAGCGCCTCGTACAGCAAAATGACCCGGGAGCGGTTCTCCCAGGTGACCAGATGGGCGCTCTCGTTCACCGTTTCGGTCAGCTGGTCCAGCAGGGGCTTGACCACCGGCAGATAGGCCTTCTGCTCATACACCCGGTTGCCCAGGGTGAACAGCCGCATGCCCAAAGAATATTTGTTGTCCTCGCCGCGGCACAAAAAGCCCCGCATCTCCAGGGTGTACACCAGCCGCAGGGCGGTGGTCTTGCCCATGCCCATCTGGGCGGCGATTTCGGTCAGCGAGAGCTTGTCCGTGTTGTCGAAAAGGTTCAGAACGCACAGGGCGTTGTCCACCGATTGCAGCAGGTACTGCGCCTGCTCGCCGTTTTTCTGCATATGCACACCTTCACATTTCTTGGTCGTACTTCATTATAACATACTTTCGCCCAATGAAAATATCGTTTTGAGCCCAAAGGGCCAGATTCGTGAACAGATTGCACAAACGGAAAACCGCGAAATTGTGCAAAGATTAACAAATTCCTTGCTTTTGAAAAAAACTGTTGAATTTTGTGGGTCGAGTGCTATAATAAGTTCTGATAGTGAAACATGAGTTTCGCAAAATGAAACAGGAGGGGACACCGTGAAGAAGCTCGGGGTCATCAATCTTGGTTCCACGTCCACCAAGGTTGCCTATTTTGAGGACGACGTGTGCGTTTTTTCCGATTCCATTTCCCACCCGGCGGAGGAGATCAAACAGTTCGCCACCAACTGGGACCAGTACGATTACCGCAAAAAGCGCATCGTGGATTTTTTTGAAAGCAAAGGCGTGGACATCGCAAAACTGGACGCCTTCGTCAGCCGGGGCGGCCACACCGAACCCATCCACGGCGGCGTGTGGCGCATCAACCGGAAGATGCTGGAGGAATCCCGCAGCATGAAGTACGGCAATCACGTGTCCGACCTGGGCATGCGCATCGCCTACGACCTGGCGAAGGATGAGCACAGCGCCTACATCGTGGACAGCCCCTGCACCGACGAGTTCGAGCCGCTGGCCCGCTACTCCGGCCTGCCGGAGATGCCCCGCCAGAGCCGGTTCCATGTGCTGAACCACAAGGCCTGCGGCCGGGCCTTCTGCAAGGACCACGGCCTGGACTACGGCAAGGTCAGCCTGGTGGTGGCCCATCTGGGCGGCGGCACCTCGGTGGCGGCCCACAAGAACGGCAAGCTCATCGACGGCGACAACGGCCTGGAAGGCGACGGCGCCTTCTCCACCAACCGCACCGGCGCGCTGCCGGTGGGCGCTCTGGTGGACGCCTGCTATTCCGGCGAGTACACCCGCGAGCAGATGCACCGCAAGCTCAACGGCCTGGGCGGCATGATGGCCTATGTGAACGACAACGACGTGCTCTCGGTTTACAACAAGGGCCTTGCGGGCGATAAAAAGTGCATGGAAGTCATCGACGCCATGGTGTATCAGACCGCCAAGTCCATCGGCGGCATGGCCACCGTGCTGGACGGCAAGGTGGACGCGGTGCTGCTCACCGGCGGCATCGTGCACAACGATTACATCGTGGACCAGCTGAAAAAGCGGGTGGGCTTCATCGCGCCCGTGTATGTGTATCCCGGTGAGCGGGAGATGCTCTCGCTGGGCCAGCAGACCTATTACGCGCTGATCGGCAAAGAGGAGGTTTTTGAACTGTGAAGATCGCTTCGTTTGAACAGATGGAAGCCTTTGTGAAGGGCCACGCCAGCCGCAAGAAGATCGCCGTGGCCTGCGCCCACGACGACGTCACCCTGGAAGCGGTGCTGATGGCCGTGGACAAGGGCGTGGCCGACGCGGTGCTCATCGGCAAGCAGGATGAGATCGAGGCGCTGCTGCGGCAGTTCGGCAAGGACCCCGCCGCCTTCGAGATCATCGACGAGGCCGACGAGCGGGCCGCCATCGACAAGGCAGTGGCCATGGTGCGCGAGGGCACGGCGGACATCCCCATGAAGGGCCTGATGCACACCGCCACCTTCATGCGGGGCATCCTGGACAAGCAGACCGGCCTTCTGGAGCCGGGCGAGCTGCTGAGCCAGGCCTCGGTGTTCGAGGTGGAGGAGACCGGCAAGATGCTCATCATCAGCGACTGCGCCGTGAACATCGAGCCCAATGTGGACCAGAAGTGCAAGATCGTGGAGAACGCCGTGAAGGTGGCCGGGTCCCTGGGCATCGAAGAGCCCAAGATCGCCATGCTCTCGGCGCTGGAAGTGGTGAACCCGAAAATTCAGGGCACGGTGGACGCCGCCGAGGTGACTGCCCGCCTGAAGGATAAATACCAGATCGACGGCCCCTTCGCGCTGGACAACGCCGTCAGCGTGGAGGCCGCCAAGCACAAGGGCATCGACAGCCCCATCGCCGGCAGGGCGGACATCCTCATCGTGCCGGACATGTGGAGCGGCAACATCTTCACCAAGGGCCTTGTGTTCTTCGCCCATATGAAGAGCGCCGGCACCCTGAACGGCCTGCGCAGCCCGGTGGTGATGACCAGCCGCACCGACACCATCGAAAACAAGTACTACTCCATTCTCACTTCGGTGCTGGGCACCATCCAATGATTTGGCGGACCTGGACGGCAATTTCTTTCCGTACAGCAAAACATATAAAAAGGTAATTGAGGTGTAATCATGCAAACCGCAACGAAAAAAAGGAATGTGGCCATTGAACTGTGGCGTTTTCTGATCGCCTTTGCCATCGTGGGCTTCCACACCGGCTGGATCATCGCCATGAGCTGCGACGGCAGCCTGGGCTACTGGATGGAGAGCAGCAACTGGTTCTTCGGTTCCAGCGAAGTGCTGCTGATCTTCACCGTCACCGCGGGCTACTTCATGGTGGCTCACTTCAACAAGCGCAAGTCTGACGGCGTCTATATGGCCCGCAGCGCTTCCTCCCGCGCCTGGGACTACACCTGGGCCCGCATCAAGTCTCTGCTGCCCGTGCTCATCCTGGGCTACGCCCTGGGCGTCATCATCAGCACCGGCTTCTTCTATCAGGACTACACCGTGCAGCAGGTGCTGGCCATGGTGGTGAACAGCGTCTGGGAGTTCCTGGGCTTCCACGCCGCGGGCTTCCGCTCCACCGGCAACCAGTTCTTTAACCTGAACGGCACCCTGTGGTTCATCTCCGCCATGATCATCGTGGGCTACTTCATGTACTGGGCCCTGTGCAAGAACGAGGACGTGTTCTGCGGCTTCGTCGCCCCCCTGACCTTCGTCTTCCTGGGCGGCTGGTGGTGCTTCAGCGGCACCCGCGCTGCCCAGACCGCCTGGTCCACCCTGGGCCTGCAGACTGCCTCCACCAACGGCATGGGCGGCAGCGCCGGCGACACCACCGCCATGCTGGGCTTCAACAACGGCCTGCTCTACGTCATGCTTGGCATGATGGGCGGCTGCATGGTATACTATCTGGTAAAGAAGGCCTCCGAAGTCACCTTCTCCGGCGCTGCCAAGGCCGCGCTGACCCTGCTGAACATCGTGTGCAGCGTGCTGCTGCTGTGGTACACCGTCTATCAGCCCACCTACTTCATGCTGGACCGCTGGACCGTTGCCCTGCTGTGCATCGTGGTCATCACCCTGTCCCTGCTGAACAAGGACGGCCTCACCGCCGCGCTGAACAACAACGTCACCAGCAAGCTGTTCGCCTACCTGGGCGGCATCTCCCTCTATGTTTACATGCTGCACTACCCGGTGGCCATCCTGGTGCTGCGCGTCATGGGCAAGAACACCGAGGCGACCACCTACTCCTTCTGGAGCGTGTTCGTGCCCACCGTGGTCATCACCATGGTGCTGAGCGTCATCACCAAGTTCGCGATGGAAAAGACCATCCTGAAAAAGAAATAAGTCTCTCTTCTTCCTCCATAACAAAGAAGATTGCCGTGCATGGACAAAAATCGGGAAGCAGCACGTTCTGCTTCCCGATTTCCGGTTGTCCGGCACAAAGAAAGGCGGATGCTTGTGGAACCTTTCAGAATATGGCAGCTCTCGCCCCGGGTGGTGCGCATCGGCGGGCTGATGCATGAGTTCGTCTATCTGATAAAGGGCGACGAGCGGGCCGCCCTCATCGACAGCGGCTGCGGGTTCGGCAGCCTGCGCCAAGCAGTGCGCTCGCTTACCGGCCTGCCCCTTGTGGTGCTGCTCACCCATGGCCATATCGACCACGCCATGGGCGCGGGGGAGTTCGACGAGGTGTGGATGGACCGGCGGGACATCCCCGTGTTCCATGCCCACGCCCCGGCGGAGTACCGCCGCGCCATCCTGCGGGGCGCGCAGCCGCGCCTGGAGGAGCTGCCGCCCATGGTGCCCGCCGCCGACCCGGCGCGCTTTCTGCCCCTTTCGGACGGGGCGTGTTTCGATCTGGGCGGCGTGCATCTGGATGTGTTCGAGTGCCCGGGCCACACCCCCGGCACTGTGGTGGTGCTTCTGCGGGAGCTGCGCACCCTCGTCGTGGGGGACGCCTGCAGCAACTTCACCTTTCTGGCAGGGGAGGAGTGCCTGCCCATCCCCGTTTACCGGCAGAACCTTCTGCGGCTGAAAGAGCGGCTGGCGGGCCGGTTCGACGTCGTGCTGGAGGCTCACGGCAGCGGCAGTCTGCCGGCGGGCATCCTGGACGGAGTGATCGAAGTGTGCGGCGATGTGCTCGCCGGCAACACCGACGACGTGCCCTGCACCTTTGCGGGTGTGGAAGGGGTACTGGCCAAGGCCCGCCGCCCCCGCAGCCAGCTTCGGGCGGACGGCAAATACGGAAATATATTTTACAAAAAGCAGCTTTGACGAAAGGAGCGATGCAGTATGAACAACAAGGTGACCGACCTGCGCAGCGCGCTGGCGCTGCTGAAAGAGATGCCCGGCCAGCTCATCGAGACCGACGTGGAGGTGGACCCCATGGCCGAACTGGCCGGGGTGTACCGCCATGTGGGCGCGGGCGGAACGGTGATGCGCCCCACCAAAGAGGGCCCCGCCATGATTTTTAACAATGTGAAGGGCCACCCCGGCGCAAAGGTGGCCATCGGCCTGCTGGCCAGCCGCAAGCGGGTGGCCGCCCTGCTGGACTGCGACGCCCGCGAGCTGGGCAAAATGATGTATCAGAGCGTGGCGAACCCGGTGCCGCCGGTGCTGGAAGAGGGCCCCGCCCCCTGCCAGAAGGTGGTGCACAAGGCCACCGACCCGGATTTTGACCTGTTCAAGCTGGTGCCCGCCCCCACCAACACCCCGGACGATGCGGGCCCCTACATCACTCTGGGCATGTGCTACGCCACCCATCCGGACACCGGCCTCAGCGACGTGACCATCCACCGGATGTGCATCCAGAGCAAGGATGAGCTGTCCATCTTCTTCACCCCCGGCGCGCGGCACATCGGCGCTATGGCCGAGCGGGCGGAGCAGCTGGGCCAGCGCCTGCCCATCTCCATCAGCATCGGCGTGGACCCCGCCATCGAGATCGGCTCCTGCTTCGAGGCCCCCACCACCCCCATGGGCTACGATGAGCTGGCGGTGGCCGGCGCGCTGCGGGGCGAGCCGGTGAAACTGTGCAAGTGCCTCACCGTCAACGAGAAGGCCATCGCCAACGCCGAATACGTCATCGAGGGCGAGGTGGTGCCCGGCGTGCGGGTGCAGGAGGACCAGAACAGCCACTCCGGCTTCGCCATGCCCGAGTTCCCCGGCTACACCGGCCCCGCCTCCTCCGATTGCTGGCTCATCAAGGTCACCGCGGTGACCACCCGCAAGGACCCCATCATGCAGACCTGCATCGGCCCCAGCGAGGAGCACGTCTCCATGGCGGGCATCCCCACCGAGGCTTCCATCTGGGGCATGGTGGACAAGGCCATGCCCGGCCGGCTGCAGAACGTCTACTGCGCCTCCGCCGGCGGTGGCAAGTACATGGCGGTGCTGCAGTTCAAGAAGCTGGCCCCCAGCGACGAGGGCCGCCAGCGTCAGGCGGCGCTGCTGGCCTTCTCCGCCTTCAGCGAGCTCAAGCACATCTTCCTGGTGGACGAGGATGTGGACTGCTTCGACATGAACGACGTGCTCTGGGCCATGAACACCCGCTTCCAGGGCGACGCGGACATCATCACCATCCCCGGCGTGCGCTGCCATCCCCTGGACCCCTCCAACGACCCCAGCTGCTCGAAGTCCATCCGGGACCACGGCATCGCCTGCAAGACCATCTTCGACTGCACCGTGCCCTACGACCAGAAGGCCCGGTTCGTCCGCGCCCGCTTCATGGACGTGGACCCCGCCCACTGGGTAAAGGAGTGAGCGCATGAACAGGGATACCATCGTGGTGGGCGCCTCCGGCGCCAGCGGCATGCCGCTGCTCATCCAATGCCTCAAGCTCATCCGCGCCGCCGGGCGCTCTTCCGTGCTCATCATGAGCGACAGCGCCGTTCTCACCCTGCGCCAGGAGACCGGCAGCACCCCGGAGGACCTGGCTCCGCTGGTGGACGCGGTCTACGGCCCCGGCGAAGTGGGCGCGCCCCCCGCCAGCGGCTCCTGGCCGGCGGCGGGCATGCTGGTGGTGCCCTGCAGCATGAAAACGGCGGCGGGCATCTGCGCCGGCTATGCCGACAACCTGCTGCTGCGCGCCGCGGACGTGACCATCAAGGAGCACCGTCCCCTGGTGCTGGCCGCCCGGGAAACGCCCATGAGCGCCATCCACCTGCGCAACCTGCACGAACTGGCCATGCTGCCCACGGTGCGCATCATCCCGCCCATGCTCACCTTCTACCACAAGCCCGATACCATCGACGAGATGGTCTATCACATCGCCGCAAAGCTGGTGGAGCCCTTCGGCGTGGAGGCAAAGGAGTACCGCAGATGGCAGGGACTGTGAAAAAACTTGAGCGGACGGCCCGCCTCTCCTTCGGGGAGCTGCGCGCCGAGGCCGTTTTGCTGGACGGCAGCTGCCACATCCTTTTGTACGGCGGCCAGTCGCCCCACATCGGCTGCACCGTGCTGGCCGAGCCCCGGCCTTCTCTTACGGGAGATGGTTCTGCCAGCGCCACCGCCTCGGTGCTGAACGTCTGCGGCCACAAGGACGAGGCCGTCTGCCGCCTGCTGGCGGAGACGGTGGCCAGCCGCACCGGGCGCGTCACCGTCTGCACCGGCGGCTTTCATCAGGACGGCATCACCCCGGAACAGATCGGGGAAGTAGGCGCAGCCGCCCGCACTTTGGCCGAAGGACTGGCCGAAGCCATCCGTTAAAACAACAAAAAGGACCGTCCCCTGCGGGGGACGGTCCTTTTTGTTGATTCAGTTGTTGTTGGAAGGGAAGAAGGGCCGCAGCACGGCAGCCACACTGCTGATGGGCATGGTCTGCAGCCAGATGTGGCCCGGGCCGGACACCACCGTGTTGAACAGGCCCTCGCCGCCGAAGAAGGCGTTTTTCACGCCGGGCACGGTGACGATGTCCATGGAGCAGGTGGCGTCCATGGCGGCGATGTAACCGGTGTCCACCACCAGCGACTGGCCGGCGGCCAGCTCGTATTCCACCACATGACCGTCAAACTCGGCAAAGGCGATGCCCTGGCCGGAGAGCTTCTGCATGATGAATCCCTCGCCGCCGAAGAAGCCGGAACCCAGCTTTTTCTGGAAAAAGACCGAGAGCTCCACGCCCGCCTCGGCTGCCAAAAATCCGCTCTTCTGCACCACCAGCTCCTTGCCGGGGCCGATCTCAAAGGCGCGGATGCTGCCCGGGAAGCTGGAGGCGAAGGCGATGAGGCCCGGCCCGCCCTGGGCGGTGTAGCGGTTCTGGAACAGCGCTTCGCCGGCCAGCAGGCGGCCGAAGGCTTTGCCCAGCCCTCCGTTCGTGGTGGTCTCCATCCTCATGTTGGGGGTCATCCAGCTCATGCTGCCCCGCTCGGTGATCATCGTTTCGCCCGCGGCCAGCTGGCAGGTCACCACCGGCAGCGGCTCGCCCGCGATCTGGTATTGCATCCGTCATTCCTCCTTGTATCTTACTGAGGTAGTGCCACTACCAATATAAAGGCCGCGCCCGGCCTTCGTCAAGAGGGCCGGGCGCACAAGCATTGTGTCGGTTTGTTGGTCATTCTGCCGAATCGGCGCTGTTCTTCGGCAGCGTCATGCGAAAACAATCCACCATCAAAGTGGCCCAGGCCATCAAAAACACCTCGGCGCAGATCTGCTTTGCCAGGCGGCGGCCCCGGTGTGGCATGGCAAGGCCCACCAGCACTCCCAGCGCCAGCATGCAAAATTTCAGCAGCGCAACGTCCTTCCAGTCCCAGCGGCGGATGCAGCCGTTGGCCCAGTCCAGCAGCTTTTTCATGGCGGCCTCCCTTTTGCCCCTCAAAGGCGTGTGTTATACTCTTATCATAACGCCCGCCGCCCCTCGGGGCAAGAGCGCCGGCGAAAAAGGGAGGGGAAGAAGATGAAAAGGTGGCCGGAACTCACCTCCTTCGGCTTGCATCTTCTGGCCATGGGGCTGATGCTGTGCGACCACATCTGCCTCGCCCTCATGCCGGACCGGCTTTGGATGACCTGTGTTGGGCGGCTGGCCTTTCCCATTTTTGCCTTTCTCGTGACGGAGGGCTTCGTCCGCACCCGCAGCCGCGCCCGCTATGCCCGGCGGCTGCTGATTTTTGCCCTCATCTCCGAAGTGCCCTTCGACCTGCTGGCGGCGGGCCGTCCCGTTTATCCTTTGCGCCAGAACGTGCTCTGGACTTTCCTCATCGCCCTGGGCTGCATGCAGCTGCTGGAGTGGGCCAAGGCCGACCCCCGGCCCGCCGCCCGCCTCGTCGTGAGCGCGGGGGCTGTGCTGGGCGGCTTTCTGGCAGGCACGGCGTTCATGGTGGATTACTTTGGCCCCGGCGTCTGGACAGTGCTGGTGTTTTACTTTTTCCGGGGCGATGGCTGGCGGCAGCGGCTGGGCCAGCTTTTGTGCCTGCTGCCGTTGAACGGCTGGCTGCTGGCGGGGCAGACTGTTTTGCTGGGCGGCCTCGCTCTGCCCATCCAGGCCTTCGCGGTGCTGGCGCTGCCCTTCATCTGGCTCTACCGGGGCCGGCAGGGCCCCCACGGGCGGGCGGTGCGCTGGCTTTTCTACGGCTTTTATCCCGCCCACCTTCTGGTGCTGGCGGCGGCCGAGGCTTTTGCAAACTGACCCCCTTGAAAATCTGAGTCAATCCTCTATACTGTGAGTCAAAGCAAACCGGTCAAAGGGAGGCGGTCAGATGAACGAAGCCTTTTACGCGCTGGAAGAGGAAAAACAGCGGGCGGTCTTCAACGCGGCCATGGAGGTGTTCTCCCGCTGGGAGTACAAACGCGCCTCCGCCGACCTCATTGCCGCCAAGGCGGGGGTGTCCAAGGGGCTGCTCTTTTACTACTTCCACAACAAGCGCGCCCTGTATCTGGAGACCTTCGCCTATGCCCAGCGGCTGGTGAGCGAGTTCATCCGGGACGCCTGCCCCGTGCAGAGCGACGACTTTTTTGACCGGCTGGCCGGCGCCTCCCGGGAAAAGATGCGCCTGATGGACCAAAGTCCCTTTCTGCTGGACTTCTGTGTCCGGGCCTACTATTCCAGCGGGGAGGAGATCTCCGATGCGCTGCGTCAGAAAATAGGCGGCGAGCTGGGCGGGCTTTACTCCACCTGGTTCGCCGGGGTGGACACCAGCCGCTTCCGGCCCGGGGTGGACCCGGCCCACATCCTGAACATGATCGCTTGGATGACCGACGGCTACATCCACGTGCGCCGGATGGAGGGCAAGCCGCTGGATATGGAAGAGATGATGGCCGAGGTGGAGCGCTGGATGCAGATGTTCCGCGAATGGTCTTATAAGGAGGAGAAACAATGAGCATGCTGGAAGTGGACCGCCTCACACGGGACTACGGCGGCGGCAAAGGTGTGTTTGACCTGACCTTCCGGGTGGGGGAAGGGGAAGTGTTCGGCTTTCTGGGGCCCAACGGGGCGGGAAAGACTACCACCATCCGCCACCTGATGGGGTTCATTCATCCCCAGGCGGGCAGCTGCCGCATCGACGGCATGGACTGCTGGCGCGACCGGGCGCGCATCCAGCGGGAGCTGGGCTACATCCCCGGCGAGATCGCCTTTTTCGACGACATGACCGGCGAGGAATTCCTGCGCTTTCTGGAAAAATACCGGGGCCGGGCGGGCGCGGGCCGCAAGGCGGAACTGCTGGAGATGTTCGAACTTGCCCCCAAAGGCAAGATCAAAAAGATGAGCAAGGGCATGAAGCAGAAGCTGGGCATCGTGGCCGCCTTCATGCACGACCCGCGCATCCTGCTGCTGGACGAGCCCACCTCCGGCCTCGACCCGCTGATGCAGAACCGCTTCATCCAGCTGCTGGACGCAGAAAAGGCCCGGGGCAAGACCATCCTGCTCTCCAGCCACATCTTTGAAGAGGTGGAGCGCACCTGCGACCGGGTGGGCATCATCCGCGCCGGGCGGCTGGTGGCCGACGACCCGGTGGAGACGCTGCGGGGGCGGTACCTGCGCAGCTACACCGTCACGCTGGAAAGCCCGGAGCAGGCCGCCGCCTTCGCCCGGGACTTTGCCGGCGAACAGAACGGCCTTCAGGTGACGGTGCGCGCCCAGAAGAGCCTGGAGAACATCTTTCTGGAGTATTACGGGGGAGGGGAGAACCATGGAACTCACACTGTATAAGCGGGAGATGAAGGGCAGCTGGAAGCTGCTGGTCATCTTCGGGGCGGTGCTGACCATGTATGTGGCCATCATCATCTCCATGTACGAGCCGGACATGCTCAAACTGCTGGACAGCTACGCCCAGGCGATGCCGGAACTGATGGCCGCCGTGGGCATGACCGCCGGCGCGGCGGACCTGCTGGGCTTTATGATCTCCTACCTTTACGGCTTCATCCTGCTGGTGTTCCCCATGGTGTTCTGCATCCTGCGAGCGAACGGTCTGGTGGCAAAATATGTGGACCGGGGCTCCATGGCCTGCCTGCTGGCCGCGCCGGTGCGCCGCAGCGCTGTGGCCCTCACCCAGGCGGCGGTGCTCATCTCCGGCACGGTGCTGCTGGTGGGCTATGTCACGGGGCTGGAACTGGCGGTGTGCCAAAGCTCTTTCCCCGGCGAGCTGGCGGCAGGGGAGCTGCTGGCGGTGAACGCGGGCCTGCTCTGCCTGCATCTCTTCATCGGCGGGGTGTGCTTTTTGGCCTCCTGCGCCTTTTCCGACACGAAGTACAGCCTTGCCTTCGGCGCGGGCGTGCCCGCGCTGATGTTCCTGCTCCAGATGCTGGCCAACGCGGGCGACGCGGCCGAAAAAGCCCGCTGGTTCACCTTCTTCACCCTCTATGACCCCAAGGGCCTTGCGGCGGGGGAGGAGCAGGCCGTTCTCTTTGCCGGACTGCTGCTGGCCGGCGCGGCGGCGCTCTATGCCGCGGGCGTGGCCGTGTTCTGCAAAAAGGACCTGCACATCTGAATCAAAAGGGAAAGGGGCCCCGGCCAATGCTGGCCGGGGCCCCTCCTTGCTTTGCACAAAAAAACTCCCGAACGCCGAAGCGTTCGGGAGCCTGGTGCGGATGAAGGGACTTGAACCCATATGGAGTTGCCCCCACTAGAACCTGAATCTAGCGCGTCTGCCAATTCCGCCACATCCGCATCTATGTAAACGCGGCGCAAGGCCGCGAATACGCTGTTCTCACGTTGGACCGTGGGGTCCGCTGTGCGGAACGATAGCTATTTTAGCACAGAGTTCGGCGGTTGTCAACCATCTTTTTCAAACTTTTTTTGCGCGTGTTCCACAAGCTTCGAAAAAGTCTGCTCGCTCAGGTCGTGCTCCACGCGGCAGGCGTCCCGGGCGGCCACTTCCGGTTCCACCCCCAGCCGCACGAAGAACTCGGTGAGCAGCCGGTGCCGGTCATACACCCGCCGGGCAATGGCCAGCCCCGCCTCGGTCAGCACCAGCCCGCCGTCGGCGTCCACCTGCACGTAGCCGTTCTCCCGCAGCTTTTTCATCGCCACGCTCACACTGGCTTTGGTGAAGGCAAGTTCGTTGGCCACGTCCACCGAGCGCACGTAGCCCTTGCGCTCTTTCAGCATCAGGATGGCCTCGAGATAATCCTCCGAGGATTCATGGACCTGCATCTGTTCTCCCTCCGTTTCGGCGCGGCCGCTCTTTTGTAATATACCCTACCATATTTGCCGCCCTTTGGCAAGAACGGCCCTGCCGCGCCGCAAAAGGAGGAGAAAAAAGGGCCGGTTTGCAGTCAGCGCCCTTTCTTTTGCATTTTCGGAGACGGGGTCTTTCTTTCCCGGTGCGCGGGTGATACAATAGGGGTCGGCAAAGGGGGCAGGCGGCTTGGAATCCTTCGTTTACAGCGTGAACGCATCCCTGCCCATCTTCCTCACCATGGCGGCGGGCCTGGGGCTGCGGCGGCTGGGCCTGCTGGACCGGCACTTTGCCGATGTGGCCGACAAGTTCGTCTTCAAGGTCACTCTGCCGCTGATGCTCTTCGAGCAGATCCGCGCGGTGGATATTTACCACAGCTTCGACGGCACGTATCTGGCCTTCTGCGCGGGGGCCACCCTGGCGGGCATCCTGGTCATCTGGGCGCTGGCCCACCGCTTCGTGCGGCCAAAGGGCAGCGTGGGCGCCTTCGTGCAGGCCTGCTACCGCTCCAGCGCCGCCATCCTGGGCCTTGCCTTCATCCAGAACATCTACGGCTCCGCCGGCATGGCCGGGCTGATGATCCTGGGCAGCGTGCCGCTGTTCAACCTGTTCGCGGTGGCGGTGCTCACCCTGGAAGGGGAGGACGCGGGCGGCCAGCCGCTGAAAGCGCGCCTTGCCGGCGCGGCCAAAGGCGTGGCCACAAACCCCATCATCCTGGGCATCCTGGCGGGCTTTGCGGCGGCGCTTATCCGCCTGCCGGTGCCCACCGTGCTGGACCGCACGCTGGAAAATCTGGCCGGCCTGACCACCCCGCTGGCGCTGGTGGCCATCGGCGTGACCTTCGATTTCAAGGCGGCGCTGGGCACCTCCCGCCTGGCGCTCATCGCCTCGGCGGTGAAGCTGGTGGTGCTGCCCGCGGTGTTCCTGCCGCTGGGCGCGGCCCTGGGCTTCCGGGAGCAGATGTTCATGGGCCTCATCGTGATGCTGGGCTCGCCCTGCACCCCCACCAGCTACGTAATGACCCGCAGCCTCGGCGGCGACGCGGCCCTGGCCGGCACCACCGTCATGCTCACAACGCTGGCCTCCAGCGTGAGCCTGACTTTCTGGATCTTTTTGTGGCGCAGCCTGGGGGTCCTGTGAGGCCCTGTTTCTCTTGCTTTTCACCCCGGCGTGGGGTATAGTTAAAGTATAAAATGCCCGGAAGGGAAAGGAGCAACAGCATGAGTATTTTAGTGTGCGGCGGCGCAGGTTACATTGGCAGTCATACCTGCGTGGAACTTCTGGCGGCCGGCTATGACATCGTCGTGGCCGACAACTACTACAACTCCTGCCCGGAGGCGGTGCGCCGGGTGAAGGAGATCTCCGGCAAGGATTTCCGCTTTGTGGAGGTCGACCTCACCGACACGGAAAAGGTGGAGCAGCTGTTCGCGCAGAACCCGGACATTGACTCGGTGATCCAGTTCGCTGCTTACAAGGCGGTGGGCGAGAGCGTGGGCAAGCCCATCGAGTACTACACCAACAACCTCACCACCACCCTCACCGTGCTGGCCGCCATGCGCCGCCACGGCGTGAACAATCTGGTGTTCTCCTCCTCCGCCACCGTCTACGGCGACCCGGAGAAGGTGCCCATCGATGAGAACTGCCGCGTGGGCGGCACCACCAACCCCTACGGCACCAGCAAGCTGATGAACGAGATGATGCTCACCGACTGCTGCAAGGCCTACCCCGAGATGAACGTGGCGCTGCTGCGCTACTTCAACCCCATCGGCGCCCACAAGAGCGGCCTGATCGGCGAGGACCCCAACGGCATCCCCAACAACCTGGTGCCCTACATCGCCAAGGTGGCCGTGGGCGCGCTGGAAAAGGTGCATGTGTTCGGCAACGACTATCCCACCCCGGACGGCACCGGCGTGCGCGACTACATCCATGTGGTGGACCTGGCCAAGGGCCATGTGGCCGCCATCAAGAAGCTGGAGCAGAAGCCCGGCCTGTTCATCTGCAACCTGGGCACCGGCAAGGGCTACAGTGTGCTGGACGTCATCAAGGCCTATGAGAAGGCCTGCGGCAAGACCCTGCCTTACGTCATCGACCCCCGCCGCCCCGGCGACATCGCCACCGTCTACGCCGACCCCGCCAAGGCCAAGAACGAGCTGGGCTGGGAGGCGCAGTACGGCATCGAGGAGATGTGCGCGGACAGCTGGAAGTGGCAGAGCATGAACCCCAACGGCTATAAGGGCTGAGCGATACACAACACGCCAAACAACGAAGGGAGATAACGAACATGCAGAAGAAACCTATCTTAGTGGTGCTGGCTGCCGGTATGGGCAGCCGTTACGGCGGCCTCAAGCAGATCGACCCGGTGGGCCCCAGCGGCGAGGTCATCATGGACTACTCGCTCTACGACGCCAAGCGCGCCGGCTTCGAGACCGTGGTGTTCATCATCAAGCACGAGATCGAAGAGGCCTTCAAGGAGACCGTGGGCCAGCGCGCCGAGAAGTTCATGGAAGTGCGCTATGCCTACCAGCAGCTGGACGACCTGCCCGAGGGCTGCACCCTGCCCGAAGGCCGCGAGAAGCCCCTGGGCACCGGCCATGCCATCCTGGCGGCCCGGGACGTGCTGGACGCTCCCTTCGCCGTGATCAACGCCGACGACTACTACGGCCCCTCCGCCTTCAAGACCATCTACGACTACCTGGCCAGCGACGGCTGTGGCGTGGGCAAGTACGGCATGGTGGCCTACCGGCTGGACAGCACCGTCACCGAGCACGGCACTGTGGCCCGCGGCCTGTGCCAGGTGGATGAGAACGGCCACCTGGTCAACGTGGTGGAGCGCACCAAGATCGGCACCTACGAGGGCGGCATCCACTTCACCGAGGACGACGGCGCCACCTGGACCGACGTGCCCGCGGACACCCCCGTTTCCATGAACCTGTGGGGCTTCGACCCCAGCTTCGTGGGCGAGCTGAAGACCCGCTTCGTGCCCTTCATGCAGGAGCTGGCCAGCACCCCCAACCCCCTGAAGACCGAGTTCCTGCTGCCCACCGTCGTGGGCCAGATGCTCACCGAGGGCACCGCGAAGGTGACCGTGCTGCACAGCGCCGACAAGTGGTACGGCGTGACCTACAAGGAGGACAAGCCCGGCGTTGTGGCTGCTCTGGCTCAGAAAGTGGCCGACGGGCTGTATCCCACCCCGCTGTGGAAGTGATCGTTTCCCAAAAGCAGACCATGCAGGGAACGGCCGGCAAAGCCGGCCGTTCCCTTTGCCTGTGTAAAAGGGAGGACGCGATATGAAAGAAAAGCCCATCCTGCCGCCGTCGCTGCCCGAACGGCTGGAAACGGCGGAGCGGGGCGAAGAACTCGTCGCCATGGCCGCCGCGCGGCAGGAGCCGCTGACCCGCTGGCACTTCTGCGGGCTGGACCTCTGCGGCGAAACGCTGCGGGAGATTCGCTTTGAGCAGTGCCTGTTCGAGGGCTGCCGTTTCACCGGAGCCGACCTGCGGGCGGCCAGCTTTGTGGACTGCCGGCTGAAAAACTGCGAGTTTTCGGCGGTGCGGGCCGGCAAAGCTTATTTCCTGCGCTGTCAGCTGCAGGGGGTCAAGGCGCTGGCCGCCTCTTTGCCGGACTGCCGCCTCGCCTATGTGCGGCTTGAGGGGTGCAACTTCACCGAAGCGAACTTCACCGGCGCCAGCGTGGAGAACGTGCGCCTGGAGGAGTGCGACTTTTCCGCTGCCAGCCTCAGCGAATGGCGGCACAAAGGCCTTTCGCTGGCGCGCAGCAAGTTTTTCCGCACCAGCTTTTTCAAAACACCGCTGGCGGGGCTGGATTTCACCGACAGCGAGCTGGAGGGCGTGGTGGTGAGCGACGCCGCCGCGGAACTCAAAGGCGCAACGGTCAACGTGCGGCAGGCGGCGGAGCTTGCCCGCCTGCTGGGCGTGACCGTGCGCTGAAACGCGATTTTTTACCGAGGAGACAAGAGGAGAATCATGGCAAGACAAGTGGATCTTTTGAAAGGCAACATCCTGCGCTCGCTGACCTTGCTGGCGCTGCCCATCATGGGCAGCCAGCTGGTGCAGATGGCCTACAACCTGACCGACATGATCTGGATCGGCCGGGTGGGCGCGGGCGCCGTGGCCGCCGTGGGCGCGGCGGGCATGTTCATGTGGCTGTCCAACGGCATGGCGGTGCTGCCCCGCATGGGCGGTCAGGTCAAGGTGGCCCAGAGCATCGGCGCGGGCGACATCGAGGCCGCCGGGCGCTATGCCGCGGCAGCGCTGCAGATGGGCGGCGTGATGTCGCTGGTCTACACGGTGGCGATGTTCGTGGGGGCGGGGCCGCTGATCGGCTTCTTCCGGCTGAACAGCGCCGAGGTGGAGGCCCAGGCCCGGGCCTACCTCATCATCGTGGGCTTCGGCATGTTCTTCTCCTTCATCAATCAGGTGCTGGTGGCCCTCATCAACGCCACCGGCAACAGCCGCACCCCCTTTTTCGCCATGGCGGTGGGCCTGGGGGCCAACATCGTGCTGGACCCGGTGCTCATCTTCGGCGTGGGGCCCTTCCCCAAGTGGGGCGTTGCGGGCGCGGCGGTGGCCACCGTCACCGCCCAGGGCATCGTGTTCGCCCTGCTGGCCCGCTACGCGGTGCAGGACCAGACCCTGTTCGCCCACGTCCACCTCAAGCGGCCCGCCGTGCGCAGCGAGCTGGCGGCCATCTCCAAAGTGAGCGGCCCGGCCACCGCGATGAACATCATCTTCCCGCTCATCGGCATGGTCATCGCCCGGCTGGTGGCCGGCTGGGGCGACGCGGCGGTGGCGGTGCAGAAGGTGGGCAGCCAGATCGAGTCCATCAGCTGGATGACCGCCGACGGCTTTGCCGCCGCGGTGAACAGCTTCATCGCCCAGAACTGCGGCGCGGGCAACCTGCGCCGGGCGCGGCGGGGCTTCGGCGCGGCGTTTCTGCTCATGACCGTCTGGGGCATCCTGTGCAGCGCGCTGCTCATTTTCTGCGCCGCGCCCATCTTCCGCTTCTTCATCCCGGAGGCGGACGTGCTGCCCATGGGCGTGGACTACCTGGTCATCCTGGGCTATTCCGAACTGTTCATGTGCTGGGAGATATTGGTAGGCGGCGCCTACGCGGGCTTTGGCAACACTCTGCCCTCCAGCGCGGTGAGCATCGTGTTCACCGGCCTGCGCATCCCCGCGGCCATCGCCCTCAGCGCCACGGCCCTGGGCCTTTCCGGCGTGTGGTGGAGCATCTCCATCTCCAGCATCTTCAAGGGCGTCATCCTCACCGGCGTCTTTCTGGCGTTCCTTGCGCGGCTGACCAGAAAACAGCAGATCTGCGTCCAATGAAAGAAGCCCCGGGCCATGCGGCCCGGGGCTTCTGTGCGCGAAAAATTATTTGCAGTAGTGCTCGATGTAGGCCTCGCGGCATTTGTCGATGATCTCCATCGCGGCTTCGCGGCCCTGCTCCTCGTTGACCACCGTCTCTTTGCCCTCCAGGTTCTTGTACACCTGGAAGAAGTGGCGCATCTCGCTGAACAGATGGCTGGGCAGCTCGCTGATGTCGTGGTAGGAATTGTAGGTGGGGTCGCTGAAGGGGATGGCGATGATCTTCTCGTCCAGCTTGCCGCCGTCCAGCATGGTGAACACGCCGATGGGGTAGCAGCGCACCAGGCTCATGGGCTGGATGACCTCGCTGCACAGCACCAGAACGTCCAGCGGGTCGCCGTCGTCCGACAGGGTGCGGGGGATGAGGCCGTAGTTGGCGGGGTAGTGGGTGGAGGTGTAGAGGATGCGGTCCAGAATGATGAGGCCGGTCTCCTTGTCCAGCTCGTACTTCTTTTTCGAGCCTTTCTCGATCTCGATCACGGCGACAAAGTCTTCGGCGGTGATGCGGGCGGGGTTCATATCATGCCAGATGTTCGACATTAGTACAAAACTTCCTTTCCAGGCCGGGCGGCAAAGTGCGCCGCAGCCCCTCGTTTGCTATCAGTATAGCATATTCTTTGCGGCAAGACCATAGGCAGAAAAGAAAAACTTTTTACAAAGCCTTGACTTTTGCTCTTTCGCATAGTATGATATTCAAGCAGCGCTTCGCTGAGACCTGAACTTTCAGGCGCCCGTAGCTCAGGTGGATAGAGCAACTGCCTTCTAAGCAGTGGGCCGGGGGTTCGAGTCCCTCCGGGCGCACCAATATGTGGTGGCTATGGCGCAGTTGGCTAGCGCGCCAGATTGTGGCTCTGGAGGCCGTGGGTTCGAGTCCCACTAGCCACCCCACATTACAGGGAAAGCGAACTCGAAAGAGTTCGCTTTTTTCTATAAATAAGCTGGGTTGTCGCCAAGCGGTAAGGCACGGGACTTTGACTCCCGCATGCGTGGGTTCGAATCCCGCCAACCCAACCACGCCGTCGCAAGCTGTGCATCGCTTGCGGCGGCTTTTTTTGCAAAAAAGCCGCCGGCGTGCTCACCTGCGCCGCGGCGCCTTTTCCCCGCGAAATTTTGCTTGCGCAAACTTTCCTTGGGGCCCCGCCTGGGCCATGGCAGGGGGGAATATCGATTTTACCGCCCTGTGCAAAAACCGGCAGGCTCCGTCAGGGGCCCGCCAGCGTTTTTTTGCGGGCAGCGCAAGATCCCTCTTGACGTTACGCATCGTGTAATGATATAATCGTTACACAACATGTAACGTGATGGAGGGAAGAGCATGGAAGTCGTCAATTTGGACACCCGCGAAAAGCAGAACGCTTTTATGAACCCCGCCCGGCAGGATATTCTGCGCCTTTTGCAGCTGGCGGGCCGGCCCATGACGCCCAAGGAACTGGCGGACAAGATGGGCATTTCCGCCTCGTCGGTGACCTTCCACATCAAAAAGCTGGTGGAGCTGGGTGTGGTGGCTCTGGACCACACCGAGCAGATACGGGGCATCACCGCCCGCTATTACAAGGCGCTGAACGTTTCGGTGCGGCTGGGGCTGCTGGCCCCCGGCGGGGACGACGCGGCCCAGGAGATGTTTTTGCAGCGCACGGTGGAGCAGGTGCTGGCCGGCGTGCAGGGCCTGAAGCGGCTGGCAGGGGAGAAGGGTCTGGACGAAGAGGACGTGATGGGCCTGGGCGACATGCACAGCGGCGTGGTCTATCTCACGAGGGAGGAAGCCATTGAACTGCAGCGCAGGATGATGGAGTTCCTCAGCGAGAGGGAAACGCCCCGCCCCGGCGCCGCGGCCTACGAGTATGTGCTGATGGCCTACAACGCCGCGGAGGTGACGCCCGATGTTCGATAAACGCCACGGGCTGCTGCTCTTTCTCAACGGCCTTTCCAGCGGCCTGCTCTCGCCGCTGCTCACCCTGCTTTTGCTGGACAGGGGCCTCTCCCTGGCCGCCGTGCCGCTGGCGGTGGGACTCTATTCGGCGGTGGCGGTGATCTTTGAAGTGCCCAGCGGCATGGCGGCGGACCGCTGGGGCCGCAAAAACTGCTTCCTCGTTTCTCAGGCGCTGCTGCTGCCCGGCCTGGGGCTGCTGGCCCTGGGGCAGGGGATGGCGGCGGTGCTTGCGGCCATGGCCTTCCATGGGCTTGCCCGGGCCTTTTCCTCCGGCAGCCTGGACGCCCTGGTGGTGGAGGAATTCCTTCTTAAAAACGGCGCCGGGGCGCTGCCCCGGTGTACCGCCCGGGTCAGCGCCCTCACCAGCATCGGGCTGGCAATGGGCTGCCTTGCGGGGGGCGGCGTGTACGCTCTCACCGGCCGCATGTGGACGGCTCTTGCCCTGAAAGGGGCGCTGGTGCTGGTGCTGCTGGCGCTGAGCGCGGGCCTTGAGGAGCACCCGGTGGAGCGCGGGCAGGAAGAGCCGAACCCGGCGGTCCAGCTGGCCGCTGCCCTGCGCAGTCCGGGGCTGGTGCGAGCGCTGGTGCTCTGGCCCGCCGCCCTGGCGCCGGCGCTTTTTTCGGTGGAGGTGTTCTATCAGCCCCGGTTCGAGCAGCTGCTGAACAGTTCCGCCGCGGGCTGGGCGCTGGGCACCCTCAGCGCGGGGGCGTTTTACGCCTCGGCAGCCGGAGCGGTGCTGGGGCCGCGCCTTACCCGCCGCCCCACCCTGGGCCGGCTGCTGGGGGTCAGCGCTTTGGTGGGCGCGGGGCTGATGGCCCTCAGCGCCGCGGGCACGCCGGTGCTGTTCGTGGCCTTTTACTTCCACTTCTATGTCGTCAACGGCAGCACCGACTATCTCACCTCCACGCTGATGAACGAGGCGGCCCCGCCCAGCCAGCGGGCCACCCTGCTCTCCGCCAGTTCACTGAGCATGCAGCTGGGCGGGCTTGCCGCTTCGCCCCTGCTGTCGGCGGGGGCGGCGGTGGGCACCATCCCCCAGGTGTGGCTGGCCGCAGGCGGCGCGCTGACGGCGCTGATGCTTGTCTGGCTCGCGGTGCACCTGCTGCGTGCCCGCAAGACAAAATGAAAAACTCCCTGTCCGGCTGAAAAGCCGGGCAGGGAGTTTTTTTGATTCACCGATGCGCGCCGGTGCCCTTTTCCATCAGATAGGTGGCGGTGAGGTCCGCCAGATGCAGCTTGACAGCCAGCGGATAGGCGTCGTAGGCCTCGCTGATGGCGCGGCAGCCGCCCCGGGCGGCGTCGTCAAAGCCGCCCATGTGCCAGCGGATGGCCACCGCCTCGGCGGGCTTTAAACGAATGAAGCGCTCGATGAGATAAACGCTCTTCTCGCCGTGGCCGTAGGGGAACTGGTCCTCCACCATGAAGATGGGCACCTTTTCCCACTGGCCGGTGGCCTCATTTTTCACGTTGCGGCTGCCGGTCTTGTAGTAATTCGCCTTGCACAGATCGTGCAAAAGGCCGCAGATGGCCATGCTCTCGGGGTTGTCGCCCTCTTCAAAAAAGCGGTCCATCAGGGCGTGATACACGTTCAGGCTGTGCATCACCAGCCCCTCCTCGCAGGCGCCGTGAAAGCGGGTGGAGGCGGGCGCTTTGAAAAAGTCGGTGGTGGAGAGCCACTCCAGCAGTTTGTCCGCGCCGGGGCGGGTGACTTCCCGCCGCCAGATGTCGCAAAATTCTTCCCGGTAGCCCATCACAGTTCCATCTCGTCCAGGATGCCCTTCAGGATGGCGATCTCGTCGTGGCTCAGGCTGATGCCCTTGCCCATCTTGCTGCCGTCGGGCGACCAGTCGCGGATGTCGTACTTGGGCTCCCGGTCGTTCCAGCTCACCATGTTCAGCTGGCGCTCCCAGCCGTTGGCGCTCTGAGAGAGCACGGCGATGCGCTGGGTGATCTCGTATTTGAATTCTGCCATAACCTGATCCTCGCTTTTGATGGTTTTCCGTTTTGCCCCTTCGGGCAGACGTTCGCCTCTATTCTAATGTATCAAAAGCGAGAATGCAAGTGCGATTTGGCAAAAGCAGCCGTTCAGCCCTGGGGAAACTCCTCCTTGCTGCGCAGCTTGCTCTTCACCGTCTCATCGCTCTCCACCCAGCCTTCCCGGCAGGCGCGGGCCTCCACCTGGGTGTAGTAAAGCGCGCCCTTCAGCGCGCCCTCGGCCTGGGCCTTGGCCGCCTTGGCGCCGGGCTCTGCCGCGCCGGAGGCGGGGTCCGGGGCCGCGCTGCCGTTTTCGGGCGCGGCGGGGGGCACGGGCGGCTTTGGCGCCGGGCCGGGCATCGCGTCCAGTTCGTGGTGCACGAAATCCTTGAGAGTGCTCAAATGGATCATCTCCTTCCTTTCTATAAAGTGCGCGAAAAAAGGCGGAATATGCATCACGGCGAATGTAAAATCTGCAAAACAGAAGCTCCCGCGATTTTACCCGCTTTTTACCGGAAAGCGATAGCGGATTTTCGAAACCGGGCGGTATACTGTAACCGTTCCCCACAGGAGGGAAACAAAAAAACGAGCAACACATGAATCGTAAGGAGAGAAAAGAAAATGAAAAAGTTTGTTGCTTTTGCGGCCGCTCTGTGCATGGCCGTGAGCCTGGCAGCCTGTGGCAGCGCCCCTTCTTCCAGCGCCCCCGCCGCCAACACCGACAGCACCGACACCTCCGCCAGCACCCCCGCTTCCCAGACTGCTGAGCTGGAAGGCGCTGTGACCACCGGCGGCTCCACCAGCGTGGAGAAGGTCATCCTGGCCATGCAGGAGTCCTTCATGAACGCGAACCCCGGCGTTGACGTTACTTACGATCCCACCGGCAGCGGCGCCGGCATCACCGGCGCCTCCGAGGGCACCCTGGACATCGGCCTTTCCAGCCGCGCGCTGAAGGACGAGGAGACCGCCTCCGGCCTGGTGGGCACCACCTTCGCCCTGGACGGCATCGCCATCATCGTGAACAATGAGAACACCGTCACCGACCTGACCCTGGACCAGATCAAGGGCCTGGCCGACGGCACCATCACCAACTGGAGCGAGGTGGGCGGCCCTGACGCCCCCGTGGTCCTGATCGGCCGTGAGGCCGGCAGCGGCACCCGCGACGGCTTCGAGAGCATCGTTGGCGTGGAGGATGTCTGCGTCTACGATCAGGAGCTGACCAGCACCGGCGCCGTGATCGCCGCCGTGGCCGCCAACCCCAACGCCTTCGGCTACGCTTCCCTGTCCGCTGTGGATGAGAAGGTCAAGGCTGTGACCGTTGACGGCGTGGAGGCTACTGAGGCCACCGTGCAGGACGGCAGCTACAAGGTGCAGCGTCCCTTCGTCTTTGTCACCAAGGAGGGCGCTGAGCTGAGCGACGCCGCCCAGGCCTTCATCGACTTCGCCCTGAGCGAGGATGCCCACCAGCTGATCATCGACGCCGGCGCGGTGCCCCTGGCGTAACACACCCACGGTCCCCCGAAAAGAGCCGCACGGCGCGCGCCGTGCGGCTTTTGCCGGGCTGTGAAAGGAGAACGCCCATGAAAACCAAACACATCACCGAGGCGGTCATGCACGCCGTGTTCTTCACCTGCGGCATGCTGGCCATCGCCTTTGTGGCCCTCATCAGCCTTTACATCATCACCGCCGGCCTGCCCGCCATCAAGGAGATCGGCCTGGGCGACTTCCTGCTGGGCACCGTGTGGAAATCCACCGCGGCCGAACCCAGCTTCGGCATCCTGCCCTTCATCCTCACCAGCATCTGGGGCACCCTGGGCGCCATCGTCATCGGCGTGCCGGTGGGCGTGCTCACCGCGGTGTTCCTCTCCAAGGTGGCCAGCCCCCGGGTGGCGGGCATCGTCCGCCCCGCGGTGGACCTGCTGGCGGGCATCCCCAGCGTGGTCTACGGCCTCGTGGGCATGATGGTGCTGGTGCCGCTGATGATGCAGGTGTTCCACCTGGACAACGGCACCTGCCTTCTGGCCGCCATGCTGGTTCTTGCCATCATGATCTTGCCCGGCATCGTGTCGGTGAGCGAGACGGCGCTGAACGCCGTGCCGCCCGAGTATGAGCACGCCAGCCTTGCCCTCGGCGCCACCTGGATGGAGACCATCTTCAAGGTCAGCCTGCCCGCCGCGAAAAGCGGCATCGGCGCGGGCGTCGTGCTGGGCGTGGGCCGCGCCATCGGCGAGGCCATGGCCGTTATGATGGTGGCCGGCAACGTGCCCAACATGCCGGGCCTGTTCAAGAGCGTCACCTTCCTGACCACCGCGGTGGCCAAGGAGATGAGCTACGCCAGCGGCCTGCAGAGGCAGGCGCTGTTCAGCATCGCTTTGGTGCTGTTCATCTTTATCATGCTGGTCAACGGCCTCTTGGGCCGCATGCTGAAACGGGGGGAGAAGGAATGAGCACCATGCAGGCGACTTTGAACGCATCCGGCGCGCGCGCCGAAAAAGCTGCCGCCCCTTCGAAACTCCGCCTGCGCAAGGCCAAAAGCGCTGTGCTGCTGGGCCTCGTCTATACGGCGGCGGCGCTTACCTGCGCGCTGCTCATCGGCCTCATCGGCTACATCTTCGTCAAGGGCGTGCCCCACATCACCTGGCAGCTGCTCTCCACCGCGCCCAGCGCGCTGAAGGACACCATCGGCATCCTGCCCAACATCCTGAACACCCTCTACATCGTGGCCTTCAGCCTGCTGCTGGCCCTGCCGCTGGGCGTGGGCGCGGCGGTCTACCTCACCGAGTACGCCACCAGCCGCAAACTCATCGGTCTGGTGGAGTTCGCCACCGAGGCGCTGGCGGGCATCCCCTCCATCCTCTACGGCCTGGTGGGCATGCTGTTCTTCGCCCAGATGCTGGGCTTCAAGACCAGCCTGCTCTCCGGCGGCTGCACCCTGGTCATCATGATTTTGCCCACCATCATCCGCACCACCCAGGAGAGCCTCAAGACCGTGCCCGCCAGCTACCGTGAGGGCGCGCTGGGCCTGGGCGCCACCAAGTGGTATATGATCCGCACCATCGTGCTGCCTTCCTCGCTGGAGGGCATCATCACCGGCTGCATCCTGGCCGTGGGCCGCATCGTGGGCGAAAGCGCCGCCCTGCTGTTCACCGCCGGCGTGGGTACCGTCATTGCCAAAAATGTGTTCGCGGCCTTCTCCCGCAGCGGCGGCACTTTGTCCGTGGCGCTGTATATGTATGTGAGCGAGCGCGGCGAGTTCGACGTGGGCTATGCCATCGCCGCCATCCTGATGGTGCTGGTGCTGGGGCTGAACGCCGCCACCCGGCTGGTACGCAACCGAATGAAAAAGAAGGAGGGCGCACAATGAGCGAGACCCCCATTTTGCAATCGAAAGACCTTCACCTGTACTACGGCGAGACCGAGGCGCTGAAGGGCATTAACATCGAAATCCAGAAGAACGAGATCACCGCCCTGATCGGGCCCTCGGGCTGCGGCAAGTCCACCTTCCTCAAGACTCTGGACCGGATGAACGACCTCATCCCCAGCGTGCGCATCACCGGCGAGGTGCTGCTGAACGGCCAGGACATCTACGCCAAGGACGTGGACGTGAACGAACTGCGCCGCCGGGTGGGCATGGTGTTCCAGAAGCCCAATCCTTTCCCCATGAGCATCTACGACAACGTGGCCTACGGCCCCCGGCTCCACGGCAACCACTCCCACGCCGAGCTGGACGAGCTGGTGGAGAAGAGCCTGCGGGGCGCGGCGCTGTGGGACGAAGTGAAGGACCGCCTGAAAAAGAGCGCCATGGGCCTCTCCGGCGGCCAGCAGCAGCGTCTTTGCATCGCCCGTGCGCTGGCGGTAGAGCCGGACGTGCTGCTGATGGACGAACCCACCAGCGCTCTGGACCCCGGCAGCACCCTGCGCATCGAGGACCTGATGGCCGACCTGAAAAAGGACTACACCGTGGTCATCGTGACCCACAACATGCAGCAGGCCAGCCGTATCTCGGACAAGACCGCCTTCTTCCTGCTGGGCGAACTGGTGGAGTACGGCTCCACCATCCAGATCTTCCAGAATCCCCAGGACAAGCGCACCGAGGATTACATCACCGGCCGGTTCGGCTGACAAGGAGGCAACTATGCAGACCCGAAACAATTACACCGAGGCCCTGGGCCAGCTGCGCGTACATGTGATGGAGATGGGCGGCGGCATCGTGCAGGCCATCGGCCGCACCCAGCGCGCCCTGGAGCAGCTGGACGCCGACCTGGCCCGCTCGGTCATGGAAGGCGACGACGAGTTCGACCAGATGGAGCGGGACATCGAGCAGGAGTGCCTGACCCTGGTGGTCACCCAGAGCCCCGTGGCGGGCGACTGGCGGCGCATCGCCTCCATCATGCGCATGATCGCCGACCTGGAGCGCATCGCCGACCACTGCGCCGACATCAGCGAGTATGTCATCAAGCTTTCCGGCAAGGACAGGGTGGACCACATCCCCTATTTCTCTGAGATGTTCGGTCTGATGCAGAAGATGGTGCAGGACACCGTGCAGGCCTATGTGGACCTGGACGTGGAGAAGGCCCGCCTTGTGGCCGCCCAGGACGACGCCCAGGACGACTACTTCGAGGAAGTGTGCGAGGAACTGTGCCAGATGATGGCCGCCAACCCCGGCGCCATCTCCCAGTATGTGGACTATCTGATGATCGCCAAATACCTGGAGCGCATGAGCGACCATGCCACCAACCTGGCGGAGTGGATCGAATACATCGTCAAAGGCGAACTTCGCATCTGACCTTTTCTTTTCTCTTTTTGCCGTCCCCGGCCCGCAAAGGGCCGGGGGCGGCCTTTTGGTTTTAGAAAAGTTGCCAAGGACGCTTCATCGTGCTATAATAATGAAACTTCGGGCCGGGCAAAGTGCCCGCGCGCCGCAAAGAGGGGAGAGTGCAGCATGCAGAAAGTACCGTTCATCACACTGGAACAGGCCCGGCAGATCATTGCCGATGTGCCCACGCCGTTCCACATTTACGACGAGAAGGGCATCCGGGAGAACGCCCGCCGCCTTTACAAAGCCTTCAGCTGGAACAAGGGCTTCAAGGAGTATTTCGCCGTCAAGGCCACCCCCAACCCCTACCTGATGCAGATCTTGAAAGAGGAAGGCTGCGGCATGGACTGCTCCTCCTACACCGAGCTGGTCCTCAGCGAGGCCTGCGGCATCACCGGCCACGACGTGATGTTCTCCTCCAACGTGCCCCCCGTGCAGGACATGAAAAAGGCCGCCGAGATGGGCGCCTACATCAACCTGGACGACTACACCCACGTGGAGTTTTTGGACCGGGTGGCGGGCGTGCCCGAGACCGTCTGCTGCCGCTACAATCCCGGCGGCATGTTCAGCCTGGGCAACGACATCATGGACAACCCCGGCGAGGCCAAGTACGGCATGACCGAGGTGCAGATGGTCAGCGCCTTCAAAAAGCTGATGGCCAAGGGCGCAAAGCAGTTCGGCATCCACGCCTTTTTGGCCAGCAACACCACCTACAACGAGTACTATCCCACCCTGGCGGGCATCCTGTTCGAGCTGGCGGTGCGCCTGCACGAGGCCATCGGTGCCAAGATCGCCTTCGTGAACCTGTCCGGCGGCGTGGGCGTGGACTACGCCCCCTACCAGCCAAAGAGCGACATCGAGGCCATCGGCGAGGGCGTGCGCAAAAAGTTTGAAGAAATTCTGGTGCCCGCGGGCATGGGCGACGTGGCCATCTTCACCGAGCTGGGCCGCTTCATGCTGGCGCCCTACGGCCATCTGGTGGCCACCGTGCTCCACGAAAAGCACATCCAGAAGGACTACGTGGGCCTGGACGCCTGCGCCGCCAACCTGATGCGCCCGGCCATGTACGGCGCTTATCACCACCTCACCGTGCTGGGCAAGGAGGACGAGCCCTGCGACCGCATCTATGACGTCACCGGCGGCCTGTGCGAGAACAACGACAAGTTCGCCGTCGACCGGCCTCTGCCCAAGATCGAGATCGGCGACATCGTCGTCATCCACGACACCGGCGCCCACGGCTTCTCCATGGGCTACAACTACAACGGCAAGCTGCGCAGCGCCGAGGTGCTGCTGAAGGAGGACGGCTCCCACCAGCTCATCCGCCGCGCCGAGACCCCGGCGGACTACTTCGCCACCTTCGATTTCACCCCCTATTGGGACAAACTGCAAAAAGGCTGACCGCGCAGGCCGCCGCCCTCTGAGGCGGCGGCCTGTTACATTTTGTTTGCAATTCTTCGATTTACAGCCGCGTGCCCCGGGTGTATAATAGATAACTGAATCATTCAAGAAGAACGCCGCCTTCCGGCGGCTGAAAAACCAAAGGAGTGTGCCCCATGCCCAGCTATCCCCCCCGTGATATGAGCGAAAGCGAGCGCCGCCGCCGCGCCGCCGCCCGCGCCCGCCGCAAGCGTCAGGTGGCGCGCAACCGCCTGATCTTCTGTGCCGTCTGCCTCGTGCTGATCGCCACGGTGGGCTTCGGCGTGTTCAAGCTGGTGGGCGTTCTCACCGACGGGAAGGAGAACAGCGGCGCCTCGGGCCAGAGCACCAGCCAGACCACCAGTTCCTCCGGCTCCGCTTCCACCTCTTCCAGCGAACCGGCCAGCGAGCCCGCCAGTGAGCCTGCTTCCTCCGGCGAGACCGTCACCCCCGCCACCGACGGCGACTGGCGGCTGACCCTGGTGAACAACAATGTGGCCCTGCCGGAGGACTGGCAGATCACCACCAAGGTGGCCGAGGCCTCCACCCAGAAGGAGCTGGCGGACGAAGCCGCCGACGCCTACATGCAGATGAAGCAGGCCGCCGCCGTGGACGGGGTGGAGCTGCTGCTCTGCTCGGGCTACCGCACGGTGGAATACCAGCAGAACCTCTTTGACCAGGAAAAGCAGAAATGGCTGGACCAGGGCATGTCTGAGGAGGAAGCCTACGACAAGGCCAAGACGGTGGTGGCCGTGCCCGGCTATTCCGAGCACAACTCCGGCCTCGCGGCGGACATCGTCACCCCCGACCACCAGACCCTGGACTCCGCCTTTGCCAACACCGACGCAGCCAAGTGGCTGTTCGAGCACGCGCCGGAATACGGCTTCATCCTGCGTTATCCCGAGGACAAGCAGGCCATCACCGGCATCATCTACGAGCCCTGGCACTACCGTTATGTGGGTGTGGAGAACGCGAAAGCCATCACCGAGAGCGGCAAGTGCCTGGAAGAATACCTGGACGGGCTTTCCGCCTGACCGAAAAGGAGACCTATGAGCTTACACACCGAATCCATCGTCCCCGGCGTGCAGCTGCACACCCTGCCGGCGGATAAATTCAACCGCTGCCGCCTTTCCATCCACTTCCGCTTCGCCGCCGCCCGGCCCGCGGCCACCGACCACGCCCTGCTGCCGCTGGTGCTGGAGCGGGGCTATTCCGCCTGCCCGGACATGACCGCCCTCTCCCGCAAGCTGGCCAGGCTCTACGGCGCGGACCTCACCGTGGCCACCTTCATGCAGGGCGCCTGCCGGGTGCTGAGCGTCAGCGTCACCGGCATCAAGGACGAGTTCGCCCTGGAAGGGGAGCGCCTCTCCGCCGAATATGCCGCTCTGGCCTTCGGCGTGGCCTTTGAGCCCTATTTTGAGAACGGCGCGTTTTCCGCCGAGGCGGTGAACATCGAAAAGGCCACCCTCGCCCGCCAGCTGGAGAGCGAGATCAACGACAAGCGCCTTTACTGCGTGCGGCAGGCCCAGCGCCGCTTCTTTGGCAATTCCCCGGCGGGCGTCGCCCGGGACGGCTATCTTGAGGACCTGCCCGCCGTCACCCCCGCCAGCCTCACCGCGGCCTACAAGGACATCCTGCGCACCGCCTCCATCGACGTGATGGTGCTGGGCATGGACGAGGCCGCCGTGCGGGCAAAGCTGGCTTCGGCGCTGGAAGGGCTGCGCCGCGAGCCGGCCCCGCTGCCCTCGTTCCTGGCCATGCCCGCCGTTCCGGCGCAGCATTTTGAGGAAAAGCTGGACCTTGTGCAGGCAAAGCTGTGCATGCTGTTCACCATGGGCCGCCCGGCGGACCCGGAAGAGCTGGACGCCTACCGCATGGCCATGTGCGTGTTCGGAGGCCTGCCCTCCAGCCGCCTGTTTTTGAACGTGCGGGAAAAGCAGAGCCTCTGCTACTACTGCGCCAGCCGCATCACCGCCGCCTCCGGCTGCATGATGGTGGACAGCGGCGTGGAGCCCGCCAACGCCAAAAAGGCCGAGGCGGCCATCCTGGCGGAGCTTGTAAAGTTGCTGGAAGGGCCCATCGCCCCCGAAGAGCTGGAAAACGCCCGCCTTGCCCTTGCCAGCAGCATGGCCGGCGTGGGCGACAGTCTGGCCGGCATGGAGAACTGGTATTTCGGCGAGATCATGCGGGGCGGCCGTGTCAGCACCCCCGAGGAGGCTGCCGCCCGGCTGGAGACCATCGGGGCGGACAAGGTGCGGGACATCCTGTGCCGGTTCACCCTGTCGGTGAGCTATCTTGTGACCCAAAAGGAGGAGACCCATGGCTGAGAACTTTGAAGCCGTGCGCCGCGCCGTCGGCTGCCAGAGCGCCGTGCTGGAAAGCGGCCTCACCGTGCTGGTGCGCCCCATGCCGGGTTACAGCAGCACCTACGCCATCTACGGCACCCGTTTCGGGTCCATCGACCTGGACTTTGAGGTGGATGGAAAGACCGTCCATCTGCCCGCCGGCACCGCCCATTTTCTGGAGCACAAGATGTTCGAGAGCGAGGAGGGCGACGCCTTCGCCCGCTTTGCCAAGACCGGCGCTTCCGCCAACGCCTACACCAGCTTTGACAAGACCTGCTACCTCTTTTCCGCCACCGACAAGGTGGACGAAAACCTGGACATCCTCCTGAGCATGGTGAACGAGCCCTACTTCACCGAGGCCACCATCGCCAAGGAACAGGGCATCATCGGCCAGGAGATAAAGATGTACGACGACAGCCCCGACTGGCGGGTGATGACCGCCATCTTCGGCTGCCTGTATCAGAACCACCCCATCCGCCACGACATCGCCGGCACGGTGGAGAGCATCGCCTCCATCACGCCGGACATGCTCTACGACAGCTGCCGCGCCTTCTATAACCCCGGCAACATGGTGCTGGCGGTGGCGGGCAACGTGACCATGGAGCAGGTGCTGGCCGCCTGCGAGCGGGCGAAACTGCCCGCCCGCCCCGGCAGTGTGCGGCGCATCGAAGCCGACGAGCCCACGGCCATCGCCCGGCCCGAGGCCCGCTTTTCCATGCAGGTGGCAAAACCCTGCCTTGGCGTGGGCTTCAAGGAGGCCCCGGTGCGCGGGGTGAAGTTCGAGGTCATCTGCGACATGCTCACCGAGGTCATCTGCGGCGGCATGACCCCCCTCTACCGCACCCTCTACGACCAGAATCTGGTGAACCCCGGCTTTGACGGCGAGTTCCTGGCGCTGGACGGCCTGTGCTGCTTCATGTTCACCGGCGAGACCGACCAGCCGGAAAAGGTGCGGGACATGCTGCTGGCCGAGATCGAGCGGCTGCGCACCGAAGGGGTGGACGAGGAACTGTTCACCCTGTGCAAGAACCAGCTCTACGGCGAGATGGTGCAGGACCTGGAGAGCACCGAGAGCGCGGCCTCGCTTCTGGCGGGCAGCTTTCTGCGGGGCTGCCGGCCGGGCGAGGAACTGGAAGCCCTTGCCAGCGTGACCAAGCAGGACCTGGACGACGCCTTGCAGACCATGCTTCGTCCGGAGCGAAGCGCCACCGTGGTGGTGGACCCCGCCTGAGGGCAGAAAAGGAGAAACAGCTTATGATGACGAATCTGGTCCAGTTCCCCCGTCTGGGGCTGGAGCTTGAAATTGACCGGGTGGCCTTTACCCTGGGCGGCCTGAACATCTATTGGTACGGCATCATCATCGCCGCGGGCCTGCTGCTGGCGCTGGTGTTCGCCTTCCACTACGCGGCGGACTTCGGCGTGGACGCCGACCGCCTGGTGGACGTGGTGCTGGTGGGCACGGTGTGCGCCATCATCTGCGCCCGGGCCTACTATGTGGCCTTCGCTCCCTTCAAATACGACTCCATCTGGGACATGATCAACCTGCGGGACGGCGGCATCGCCATCTACGGCGCGGTGATCGGCGCGGCGGTGTTCGGCGGCCTTGCCTGCAAGTGGCGCAAGGTGCCCATCCTGCCCGCCTTCGATCTGGTGGCCATGGGCTTCCTCATCGGCCAGGGCATGGGCCGCTGGGGCAACTTCTTCAACCAGGAGGCCTTTGGCACCAACACCAACTCCCTCTTCGGCATGTACAGCCAGGGCACCCACGACTATCTGGCCCGCTGGCAGAGCCAGCTGGCGGCGGAGGGCGTCATGGTGGACCCCTCCATGCCGGTGCACCCCACCTTCCTCTACGAGAGCGTCTGGTGCTTCGTGGGTTTCTTCGCCCTGTGGGCCTTCATGAAAAAGCGTCGCTTCAACGGCCAAATCGCCCTGCTCTACGCCGTGTGGTACGGCGCGGGCCGCTTCTGGATCGAGGGCCTGCGCACCGACTCTCTGCTCATCCCCGGCTTGGGGCTGCGGGTGAGCCAGGTGGTGGCGCTGGCCTGCGTCGTCGTGGGCCTTGTGCTGCTGGTTGTACTGGGCAAAAAGTATAAGAACGTTCCCTTTGAGGTGCAGCTGGCGGTGAGCGGCGACACCCTCAAACAGGCAAAGGCCGCCGGCCTCACCGACGAGCAGGTGGCCTCCATCGCCGGCAAGCTGCCGGTGGGCGCGTCCCACGCGGCCTTCGCGGCCCAGACCGCCCAGATCGCCCAGACCAACTGGGAAGCCCGGGCCGCCGCGCTGGCCCAGACCGCCCCGGCTGAGGAAGCCGCCCCGGCGGAAGAGATCGCCCCGGCAGCCGAACATCAGGAGACAGCGGAAGAATAACCACCCGAACGAAAGGGGGAAAAACGCCATGGCGGCGCAGATCATCAGCGGAAAAACTCTGGCAGCCCAGGTCAAGCAGCAAGTGGCCGAAGAGGTGGCCCGGCTCAAAGGGCAGGGGATAGACCCCTGCCTCGCGGTGATGCTGGTGGGCAATGACCCGGCCAGTGAGGTGTATGTGCGGGGCAAGCAGAACGACTGCCATGAGTGCGGCATCGAGAGCCGCCTTGTGCGCATGGACGAAAGCGCCACTCAGGCTGAGGTGCTGGAGCAGCTGGGCCTTCTGGCAAACGACCCGTCGGTGCACGGAGTGCTGGTGCAGCTGCCGCTGCCCGCCCACATCGACGAGCAGGCGGTCATCGCCGCCATCCCCCCCGAAAAGGACGTGGACGGCTTCACCCCGGTGAACGTTGGGCGGCTGACCATCGGCCAGCAGTGCTTTCTGCCCTGCACCCCCGCCGGCTGCATCGAGATGCTCAAGGCCGCCGGCGTTTCCATCGAGGGCAAGCGGGCGGTGGTGGTGGGCCGCAGCAACATCGTGGGCAAACCCGCCGCGCTGCTGCTTTTGCGGGAAAACGCCACCGTCACCGTCTGCCACTCCCGCACCAAAGACCTTGCGAAGATCTGCGCCGAAGCGGACATCCTTGTGGCTGCCATTGGCAAGGCGAAGTTCATCACCGGCGACATGGTCAAGCCCGACGCGGCGGTGATCGACGTGGGCATCAACCGCGGCGCGGACGGCAGGCTCTGCGGCGACGTGGACTTTGAAGCCGCCGCCGAAAAAGCCGCCTTCATCACGCCGGTGCCCGGCGGCGTGGGCCTGATGACCCGGGCCATGCTGCTGTGCAACACGGTGCAGGCCGCCCGCATGGCCGCCGGGCGCTGAAAAAGCGCCCCATTCCGCCGGGCCTTTGCCCGGGAAAGGACTGAACCACATGGAAAAACGCATCGCCATCTGCCCCGGCAGTTTTGACCCCATCACCAAGGGCCACCTGGACATCATCCGCCGTGCGGCGAACCTCTTTGACGAGGTGATCGTCCTCATCATGGTGAACTACACCAAGACCAACACCGCCTTCACCGCCGCCGAGCGGGTGGAGATGGCCCGCCGGGTCACGGCGGACATCCCCAATGTGCGGGTGGACTACTACGCCGGCCTTCTGGCGGACTACGCCCGGCAGCAGGGGGCCTGCACGCTGGTGAAGGGCCTGCGGGCTGTGACCGACTTCGAGTATGAGTTTCAGATGGCCCTCACCAACAAAAAGCTCTATCCCAACCTGGAAACGCTCTTCCTCACCACCGACATCCAGTACATGTACCTGTCCAGCTCGGTGGTGCGGCAGGTGGCCAGCTTTGGCGGCGACATCTCCGAGTTCGTCTGCCCGGAACTTCTGGAGGACATCCAAAAGCGCCTTGCCCCGGCTCCCGGGGTGCTGCCCAACGCCTGAGAACGCATAAAAATGCCGGCGGCTTCTCCCTGAACGGGGAAAAGCCGCCGGCTCTTTTTTGTTCCGCGGGTCAGTCCAGCGCCTCGGCGATGAAGCCGCCGCCCATCACCGCGTCGCCGCCATAGAACACGGCGCTCTGGCCGGGGGCGGGGGCGCGGGCAGGCTCGTCGAACCGCACCAGTGTCTCGCCGTCGAAGGTGCAGCCCACCGGCGCGGCGGCGCTGCGCACCTTCACTTCGTAATGCCCGGCGGGCAGGGGCGCGCCGTCGGGGGTGTACACGCCCGAAAGACGCATGCCTCCGAAGAATTCCTCACCGGCCCAGCCCAGGGCCACGTCGCCGTTCTCCCGGATGGCCTTCACAAAGGCGGGCTTGCCCAAAGCGAGGCCCAGCCCCTTGCGCTGGCCCAGGGTGTAGCGCAGCACCCCCTTGTGGGGGCCCAGGTCCGCGCCGTCCGGGGCGATGAAATGCCCCGCCTTGCCCGCAAGGCCCCGGCCCTCGATGAAGGCGGCGTAGTCCCCATCGGGGATGAAGCAGATCTCCATGCTGTCCGGCGCGTCGGCGCAGGGGAGAGAAGCCTCCCGGGCCATCTCCCGAACGTCCTCTTTTTCAAACTCGCCCAGCGGCAGGCACAGCCGGCTCAGGATGTCCTGCCCCAGCCGGTAGAGCATGTAGCTCTGGTCCCGGGCGGTGCTCACCGCTTTGCAGACGGTGTAGACCCCGTCGCCCCGGTCCTCCACCCGGGCGTAGTGGCCTGTGGCGATGAAGCGGCAGCCCAGCTTGTCCGCCTCGGCCGCCAGCAATTTGAACTTCACCGCAGGATTGCACAAAACGCAGGGATTGGGGGTGCGCCCGGCGCAGTAGGCCGCGCAGAAGGGCTCCACCACTTCTTTTTCAAAGGCCTCGCCCGCGTCGATCACCGTCAGCGGCACGCCCAGCGCCGCCGCGGCCTTTTGGGCCTCGGCCACCGCCTTGTCGTGGGCGGGGGAGAAGCGGATGACCGCCCCCTGCACCTCAAAGCCCTGCTGGCGCAGCACATTCACGCAGACGGCGCTGTCCACTCCGCCGGAAAGCCCCACCAGCACCTTGTCCGCCGCCTCAAAGGTGGAAAACCCGTTGCCGGGCAAAAACGCATCGCTCATTGCTCAAAACTCCTTGATTCTTTTTCAGGCCTGCCGCCCGCCGAATTTTTTGCTCTCGGCCACCGCCAGCCGGTCACACCGCTCGTTTTCCGGGTGGCCGGCGTGGCCCTTGATCCATTTGTAGTGGATGACGTGGTCCTCGGTCAGATTCAGCAGTTTCTCCCACAGGTCGGGGTTCAAAGCGGGGGATTTGTCCGCCTTTTTCCAGCCCCGGGCGCGCCAGCCTTTGGCCCAGCCCTTTTCCAGGCCGTCGATGACATATTTTGAATCGCTGCACAGGGTGATCTCGCAGGGCTCCTTCAGCTGTTCCAGCGCCGCGATGAGGGCCGTCAGCTCCATGCGGTTGTTGGTGGTCTCGGCTTCGCCGCCGCTCAGCTCCTTTTCGTGCTGCTTGTAGCGCAGCACCGCGCCCCAGCCCCCCGGGCCGGGATTGCCGCTGCAGGCGCCGTCGGTGAAAATTTCGATCTGTTTCATGGGCTCCTCCGTCCTGCTGCCCCGCGGAGGCGGGGCGGATGCTCTTATTATACCCGCTTTGCCCCCGGCGGGCAAGGCCGGGCGGCAGGCATTCCGCGGCGCTTTTTTGTCTATACTGTCGTGAGGCAGCCCACCCTTTTTGTTGACAATAACCGATATTCGGCTGTATAATAAACGTAACTTTAAGCATCTGCTTAAAACCCGAGTGCGTTACAAAAAAAGGGCCCGGTCGCATTGAACAAATGGACTTTTCGTGCCCGGCGGCGCTGCCGCGAGACCCACCCGAACCCCCATCAGAGGGCTACATACGCCCATTCACCCCGCGCCTTGCCCCGGCCCGCGTTCTGCGGCGGCCCGGGCATCTTTCGCGCACCATTTTACGGAGGAAATTTATGAATCAACCCAATCCCGAAAAGAACGCCCGCAAACCCAGAGCGCCCCGCGCCCCCAAAGCCGCGGCCCAGTCAAAGCCCGAAGCGGGCAAGAACGGCAAGGCAAAACCCGCCCCCAAGGCGGCCCAGCCCGCCGAGAACCGCCCGGCGGACAATGCCCGCCGCAAGCCTTTTTACAGCCGCACCCGCCGGCCCCAGCAAAAGCAGAAGAACGGCCCCGCCGCCACCCCCATGCACATCATCCCGCTGGGCGGCCTTGGCGAAGTGGGCAAAAACATCACCCTGTACGAGTGCCAGGGCGACATGCTCATGGTGGACTGCGGCCTCGTCTTCCCGGACAGCGACATGTTCGGCATCGACCTTGTCATCCCCGACTTCACCTATGTGGTGCAGAATAAAGACAAGATCAAGGGCGTCATCATCACTCACGGCCACGAGGACCACATCGGCGCGCTGCCCTACCTGCTCAAGCAGGTGAACCTGCCGGTGTATGCCACCCGGCTGACCATCGGCCTCATCAAGAACAAGCTGGAGGAGCACGGCCTGCTGGGCCGCACCAAACTGGTGGAGATCACCCCCCGGCGCAAGTTCAAGCTGGGCTGCTTTACCATCGACCCCATCCATGTGAACCACTCCATCCCCGACGCGGTGGCCTTCGCCATCGAGTGCCCGGCGGGCGTGGTCATCCAGACCGGCGACTTCAAGATCGACTACACCCCCCTCTCCGGCGGGCCCACCGATCTGGCCGCCTTTGCGGAATACGGCGCCAAGGGCGTGCTGGCGCTGCTGAGCGATTCCACCAACGCCGAGCGCCCCGGCTTCACCGCCACCGAGAAGAAGGTGGCCCAGAGCTTTGCGAACCTGTTCCGCCGGGCGGACAAACAGCGCATCATCATCGCCACCTTCGCCTCCAACCTCTACCGCATCCAGCAGATCATCGATCTGGCGGTGGAGAACGGCCGCAAGGTGACCGTGAGCGGCCGCAGCATGGCCAACAACACCCAGATGGCCCTGGAACTGGGCTACCTGCACGCCCCCGAAGGGGTGCTCATCGACATCGAGCAGCTGAACAAGTATCCGCCGGAAAAGATCGTGCTCATCACCACCGGCAGCCAGGGCGAGCCGCTGAGCGCGCTCTCCCGCATGGCCTCCTCCAGCCACCGCAACGTGCATGTGGGCCCCGGAGATTTCATCATCATCTCCGCCACCCCCATCCCCGGCAATGAAAAGATGGTCACCAAGGTGGTGAACGGCCTGCTGCTGCTGGGCGCGGAGGTCATTTATGAATCCATGTACGACGTGCATGTTTCCGGCCACGCCTGCCAGGAGGAGCAGAAGCTCATCCTCACCCTCACCGCGCCCAAGTTCTTTTTGCCGGTGCACGGCGAGTACAAGCAGCTGAAAAAGCACGCCATGACCGCCGAGAGCCTGGGCATCCCGGCCAAGAACATCCACATCGCCGAGATCGGCCAGGACATCCGCCTGTCCGCCGACGCGCTTGAGACCTGCGAGCCGGTGCCCGCCGGCGCGGTGATGGTGGACGGCCTGGGCGTGGGCGACGTGGGCAACGTGGTCCTGCGGGACCGCCGCCATCTCTCCCAGGACGGTCTGGTCATCGTGGTGGCCACCGTCTCCGCCGACGGCCAGCTGCTGGCCGGGCCGGACCTGGTCAGTCGCGGCTTCGTGTATGTGCGCGAGAGCGAGGAGCTGATGGACGAGGCCCGCAAGCTGGTCATCCAGTGCTTCGAGCGCTGCCGCGCCGAGCGCGCCCACGACTGGAACAGCGTCAAGACCCGCGTGCGGGAGACGCTCTCCGCCTATATCTACCGGCGCACCAAGCGCAGCCCCATGATCCTTCCCATTCTGATGGAAGTCTGACCCTTTCCCCCAAGGAGGCGAATGTCCCATGCGTGACCGACCCCGTCTTACCCTGGAACTTGTCTGTGCGGCACTGCTGGCGCTGTGCTGCGTGCTCAGCGCCGTTCTGGCGGTGCTGGAGCCGGCCAGCCTTCTGGTGCTGGTGCCCGCCCTGGTGCTCATCGCCGTCGCCCTCATCCTGGGCGGGCGGCATATCCGCCGGGCGGTCTGCCGGGCCGTCAGCTGCACCAAATTCGAGGGCAGCGAACTGCAGCTGAGCCTTGATTCGCTGCATCTGCCCGCGGCGCTGCTCAGCGGCAAGACGATGGTGTGGTACAACGACGCCTTCCGCCAGCGGCTGCTGGCAGGGGAGGACGCCTTCCTCCAGCCGGTGAGCCGGGCTCTGCCCGGCCTGGACCTGCGTCAGTGCGCCGAGGAAAAAGGCCAGAACCTGGAGCGGGCGGGCCGGCGCTACACCGCCTTTTCCGCCCCCGGCGCGGGCGGCTACGCCATTTTGTATCTGACCGACGACACCGAGCTGAAAAACGCCGCCGCCGAATACGCCGCCAGCCGCCCGGCCTACCTCATCATCGAGGTGGACGGCTACCAGGAGCTGGTGGCCGACCTGCGGGACTCCGAGCGCAGCCATGTGATGGAGGCGCTCAACCGCACGCTGGAACAATATTTTGCCCGCACCAACGGCTTTTTGCGCCGGGTGTCGGTCTCCCGCTACATCGCCGTTGTGGAGGAGCGCCACATGAAGGAGATCGTGGCCGCCCGCTTCGATTTGCTGGACAAGGTCCGCTCCCTGAACGAAGGGGTGCAGCTGACCCTCTCCATCGGCGTGGGGCGGGGCGGCGGCTGCCTGAAGGAATGCCAGCAGATGGCCCAGCAGTCGCTGGACATGGCCCTGGGCCGCGGCGGCGATCAGGCGGCGGTGAAGACCCCCGACGGATTCGAGTTTTACGGCGGCGTGACCCGCAGCGTGGAAAAACGCAGCCGGGTCAAGAGCCGCATCCTGGCCAATGCCCTGGTGGACCTGGTGCGTCAGGCGGACAGCGTGGTCATCATGGGCCACCGCATGTCCGATCTGGATGCGCTGGGCGCAGCGGTGGGCGTGCTGCGCATCTGCAAAGGGCTGGATGTGCCCGCCGTCATCGCGGTGCGCCGCAAGGCTACCCTGGCGGCCAACCTCATCGAAGAATTTGAGAAGGCGGGCTTCGGCGAGGATTTCATCGAGCCGGAAAAGGCCGCCGAACTGGTCACCGAAAGCACCCTGCTGGTGGTGGTGGACACTCACATCACAAATCTGGTGGAAAGCCGCGAACTGCTGGAAAAATGCGGTCAGGTGGCGGTCATCGACCACCACCGCAAGGCCGTGGGCCACATCGAGACCCCGGTGCTCTTCTGCCACGAGCCCTACGCCTCCTCCACCTGCGAGCTGGTGTGCGAACTTTTGCAGTATGTGCCCGGCGAAGCGACCAATCCCACCCCGCTGGAGGCCCAGGCGCTGCTGGCGGGCATCATGCTGGACACCCGCAGCTTTGCCCTTCACACCGGCGTGCGCACCTTTGAGGCCGCGGCCTACCTGCGGCGGATGGGCGCGGTCACCGAGGAGGTGCGGCTGCTCTTCAATTCCTCGCTGGAGGAATACACCGTCAAATCCAATCTGGTGGAGAGCGCCCGCCTGTACATGGGCTGCGCCGTGTCCGTCTCCGGGGAACTGCCCCCGGGCATGGCGGTGGCGGTGCCCCAGGCCGCCAACGACCTGCTCACCATCAACGGCGTGGGCGCCAGCTTCGTGGCCGTGCAGAAGGGGGACGGGGTGAACATCTCCGCCCGCAGCATGGGCAAGGTGAACGTGCAGGTGATTCTGGAGCAGCTGGGCGGCGGCGGTCACATGACCATGGCCGGCGCACAGCTGAAGAACGTCAGCCTGGACCACGCCGAGCAGATGCTCTGCGACGCCATTGCCGACTATCGCCGCCAGCAGCAGGCCAGCGCAAAAAATCAGCAGCCGGCGCAGCCGTAAAGGCCGCCCGCCTGCTCACATAAAAGGAGAAAACGAACCATGAAGGTCATTCTGAAACAGGACGTCAAAACCATCGGCAAAAAAGACGAGATCCATGAAGTGTCGGACGGCTACGCCCGCAACTTCCTGTTCCCCCGGGGCCTTGCCGCCCCGGCGGACGCCTCCGCTGTGAACATGGCCCGCACCAAGAGCGAGGCCCGGGAGCACCACGCCGCCGAGGCCCTGGCCGCGGCGCAGGCCCTGGCGGACAAGGTGAAGGACAAGACCGTCACCCTCAAGGCCAAGGGCGGCGCCTCCGGCCGGCTGTTCGGCAAGGTCACCGCCAAGGACGTGGCCGAAGCGCTGAGCAAGGTGGCCGGGACCGAGATCGACAAGCGCAAGGTGGAGCTGGAGCGGGACATCAAGGACTTCGGCACCTATTCCGCCACTGTGAAGCTGCACCCCGGCGTGAGCGCGGCGTTCAAGGTGAAGGTGGAGGAACTGTAAGCAGGCGGGCCCCGCGCCCGCGCAAGGCAAAAGCCGCCCCGCGCAGAGACGGGGCAAAGGATGAGGACTCATGCAGGATTTTACTTCCGTTGATCTTGAATCGCTGGGCGTCGCAAAGCCCTACAGCATGGAAGCCGAGCAGTCGGTGCTGGGCGCCGCGCTGCTGGAGAGCGAGTCCGTTCTGCCGGAGCTGGTGGAGAGCCTGCGCCCGGAGATGTTCTATGTCCGTCAGAACGGCGAGATCTTCTCCGAGATGGTGCGGCTGTTCACAGCCGGCGAGCGGGTGGACCTGGTCACCCTGCTGGACGCGGTGGTGGCCGCCGGCGTGTTCGAAAGCCCCGACGCCGCCAAGGTGTATCTGGCGCGGCTGGGCGAGACTGTGCCCAGCATCAGCAACGTGGGGGCCTATGCCCGCATCGTGCAGGAGAAGTTTGTCTCCCGCCAGGTGCTGGAGGTGGCTCAGAGCATCCTGCAGCAGAGCGGCGAGGCTCCCAGCGCCGAGCTGCTTTTGGAAAACGCCGAGCAGAAACTCTATGAGATCCGCTCCGGCCGTGAGCAGAACAGCCTGACCAAGCTCTCCGCCGCCCTGGTGGAGACCCTGGGCACCCTGCAGAAGATCACCGGCCCGGACAAGTCCAAATACGCCGGCATCCCCACCGGATTTACTTATCTGGACACCATCCTCACCGGCCTGGGCCGCTCCGACCTGGTCATCCTGGCGGCCCGTCCCGGCATGGGCAAGACCAGCTTCGCTCTGAACATCGCCACCAACGTGGCCAAAAAGCAGCGGGTGCCGGTGGCCATCTTCAGCCTGGAGATGAGCAAGGAGCAGCTGACCAACCGCATCCTCTCCGCCGAGGCGGGCGTGGACAGCCACGCCTTCCGCTCCGGTGCGCTGGGCGACGCAGAATGGGACGACCTTGCCCACGCTTCGGAAATTCTGCACGACGTGCCCATCTATATGGACGACACCTCCGGCATCACCATCCCCGAGGTCAAGGCAAAAATTCGCCGGGTCAACCAGGACCCCTCCCGCCCGCCCATCGGTCTGGTGGTCATCGACTACCTCCAGCTGATGACCAGCGGCAAGCGCACCGAGAACCGCGTGCAGGAGATCAGCGACATCACCCGAAACCTCAAAATTATGGCCAAAGAGCTGAACGTGCCGGTCATCGCGCTGAGCCAGCTGTCCCGTGCGGCGGAAAAGTCCAGCGGCCGGTCGGACCACCGGCCCCAGCTTTCCGACCTGCGTGACTCCGGCTCCATCGAGCAGGACGCCGACATCGTGCTGTTTTTGTACCGCGAGGGCTACTACACCTCCATGAGCGGCCAGAGCCTGGAGGACTCCGACGCCTCCACCGCCGAGTGCATCATCGCAAAGAACCGCCACGGCGAGACCGGCAAGGTGGACCTTGCCTGGGACGGCGCCCACACCCGGTTCATGAACGTGGACTACAACCATGGAACGATTTGAAGAAAGGGTGCTGGCAGCCTGCAAAGAGCTGCTGGCGCCCGGCGACAGGGTCATTGCAGCGGTCTCCGGCGGGGCCGACTCCATGGCCCTGTTGCAGTTTCTGCTGGAATATAAAGACGCTCTGGGCGTGGGGGTGGAAGCGGCCCATGTTGACCACCGCATGCGCCCGGATTCCGCCCGGGACGCGGCTTTTGTGGCAAACTTCTGCCAGAAGAACGGCGTGCCCCTTCACGCCTTTGCCGCCGCCGCGCCGCCGGCCCGCCCCAGCGAGGAGTGGTGCCGCGAGCTCCGCTACGGCTTTTTTGAGACGCTGGCGGCACCCGGCGTGAAGATCGCCACCGCCCACACCCTCTCCGATCAGGCCGAGACGCTGCTTCTGCGCCTTGCCCGGGGGGCCGGGGTGCGGGGCGCGGCGGGCATCCCCGCCGTGCGCGGGTGCTTCTTGCGGCCCATGCTGGAGGTCACCAAGGCCGAGGCGGAGGATTTCTGCCGCCGCCGGGGGCTCGCCTGGGTCACCGACGAGAGCAATTTTTCCGACGACTACGCCCGCAACCGGCTGCGCCACCACGCGATGCCCGCCATCGAGGCGGCCTGCCCCGGGGCTGAAGCGGCCTTTGGGGAATTCTGCGCCCGCATGGGCGAGCTTGCGCAATATTTGCGGGGGCGGGGGGAACACTTGCTGATGAGCGCCGCCGCCGGCCCTGACGCATGGCGGCTGGATGTGCTGGCCGCCGCCCCGAAGACCGAGAGGGAAGAGGCCCTGCGCATTTTAGTGGAGGCCGAGCGGCCCCTGCGCAAGGGGGACATCCCGCGGCTGCAGGCGCTTTTGCAGCGGCGCGCAGGCGCGGTGCAGCTCACCGACGGGGCGCTGCTGGCGGTGCGGGACGATGTGCTGGAGCGCCGCCGCGTGACGGAACAGACCACCTTCGACCCGGTGGAGGCGCGGCCCGGCGAATACCGTCTGCCCGGCGGATTCGGGCTGCGGCTGCGGTTGGTGGAAGGGGACGATTGTGAAGAAACTATAAAATTTGCCCAAAGGGCGAAAAAACCCTTCGACAATTGCGCAGATTATGATAAAATAAGCAGTAGCCTTTGTCTGCGCACCCGCCAGCCGGGGGATGTGTACCGTCCCGCGGGGCGAAATGTGGACAAAACGCTGAAAAAACTGTTCAACGAAAAAAAGGAGCCAGCCTTCCGGCGCGGCGCCCTTCCGCTTCTGGCGGCGGGCAGCCGGGTGGTGTGGCTCTGGGGCGAGGGATTTGCCCACGGGCTGCGGCCGGACGAAACGACCCGGCGGCTGCTGGTGGTGGAGCCTCTCGACCGTGAACATAGGGAGGAAGAGGAATGAGCCAGAGAGACGATATCCTCAAGGTGCTTCTCAGCGAGGAGCAGCTGAAAGAAAAGTGCGCCGAAATGGGCGCGCAGATCACCCGGGACTACGCCGGCAAGAACCTGCTGCTGGTCACCGTGCTGAAAGGGGCCGTGGTGTACATGGCCGACCTGATGCGCTGCATCGACCTGCCCTGCGCCATCGATTTCATGGTGGTCTCCAGCTACGGCAGCGGCACCAAGACCAGCGGCGTGGTGAAGATCGTGAAGGACCTGGACCAGGACCTTTCCGGCAAGGACCTCCTCATCGTGGAGGACATCCTGGACTCCGGCATGACCCTCTCCTACCTCAAGGGCCTGCTGCAGGGGCGCAACCCCGCCAGCATCCGCATCGCCACCCTGCTGGACAAACCCAGCCGCCGCAAGGTGGACCTGAAAGCCGACTATGTGGGCTTTGAGGTGCCGGACGAGTTCGTGGTGGGCTACGGCCTGGATTACGATGAGCAGTACCGCAACCTGCCCTTTGTGGGGGTGCTCAAGCCCCACGTCTACGGCGGTTGATCAAAATGAAACGCGGGGGCAGGCCTCCCGCGGATAGGAGATGAGCTTTTGCAGCACAGACCAAAATTCAACGGCGTCTACATCGCCGTGCTGCTGGCGCTGGCCCTGCTGGCGTTCAACCTGTGGACCACCTTCTCCACCGCTTCCAGCGGGGTGAGCATGCCTTACTCCAAGGTGGTGGACTACTTCGAGGCCAATCAGGTGGTGGGCTTCGAGATGGACCTGAACACCGGCAACCTGCGTCTTGCCCTGAAAGAGGGCGAGGTGCCCCTGCCGGAGGGCGTGAAGGAGGCTGCCGCCGAACAGCAGCAGACCCTCAACAGCACCCAGGGCCTGCTCAGCGCCATGATGGGCAGCCAGCAGACCACCCAGGACATCCTGCCCTCGGGCGAGGGCATCTACCACATCACCTACCGGCTGCCCTATCCGGGCATGTTCGTGAACTACGTGCAGGACTACATCGACCAGTACAACGAGGCGAACCCCTCGTCGCCCATGGTCTATGACTACATCGCGGCCCGGGCCGAGGTGCCCTGGTTCGACATCCTGCTGATGGTCATGCTGGTGGGCAGCATGGTGTTCGTGTTCTACACCATGTACCGCGGCAGCCAGGGCGGCGGCATCATGAACGTGGGCCGCGCCAAGGTCAAAGACCAGACCGAGGACAAGCGCAAGACCACCTTTGCCGATGTGGCCGGCGCCGACGAAGAGAAGAACGAGCTGGAAGAGATCGTCCAGTTCCTGAAGAACCCCAGCCAGTTCAACAGCCTGGGCGCCCGCATCCCCCACGGCGTGCTGCTGGTGGGCCCTCCGGGCACCGGCAAGACCCTGCTGGCCCGCGCCTGCGCCGGCGAGGCCGGCGTGCCCTTCTACTCCATCTCCGGCTCCGACTTCGTGGAGATGTATGTGGGCGTGGGCGCCTCCCGCGTGCGCGATCTGTTCGACAAAGCAAAAAAGACCGCCCCCAGCATCATCTTCATCGATGAGATCGACGCCGTGGGCCGCCAGCGCGGCACCGGCCTCGGCGGCGGCCACGACGAGCGCGAGCAGACCCTGAACCAGATGCTGGTGGAGATGGACGGCTTCGGCGCCAACGAGGGCGTCATCGTCATCGCCGCCACCAACCGCGCCGACATCCTGGACCACGCCCTGCTGCGTCCCGGCCGTTTCGACCGTCAGGTCTATGTGGGCCTGCCGGACGTGAAGGGCCGCGAGGAGATCTTGAAGGTGCACACCCGCCACAAGCCCCTCGCTCCCGACGTGAACCTCAAGACCATCGCCCGCACCACCGTGGGCTTCTCCGGCGCTGACCTGGAGAATCTGGTGAACGAGGCGGCCCTGCTGGCTGCCCGCCGCGGCAAGAAGGCCATCACCGAGCAGGAGATCGAGGAGGCCAGCATCAAGGTGGTGGCCGGCCCTGAGAAGAAGAGCCGCGTGGTCACCGAGAAGGAAAAGCGCCTTACCGCCTACCACGAGGCGGGCCACGCCATCACCCACTACTACTGCAAGACCGCCGACCCGGTGCATGAAATTTCCATCATCCCCCGCGGCATGGCCGGCGGCTACACCATGAGCCTGCCCGAAAAGGACCAGAGCTACGTCACCAAGACCCAGATGCAGGAGCAGATCGTCACCCTGCTGGGCGGCCGCGTGGCCGAGCTGCTGGTGCTGGACGACATCTCCACCGGCGCTTCCAACGACCTGGAGCGGGCCACCAAGACCGCCCGGTCCATGGTCACCCGCTACGGCTTCTCCGAGCGGATGGGCCCCGTGGTCTACGGCTCCGACCCGGGCGAGACCTTCCTGGGCCGTGACTTCACCCAGGGCCGCGGCTATTCCGAGACCATCGCCGCCGAGATCGACAGCGAGATCCGCGACATCGTGGACGAGGCCTTCGAGACCGCCCGCCGCATGCTCACCGAGCACCGCGACCAGCTGGAAGTGGTGGCCCAGGCCCTGATGCGCCGCGAAAAGCTCAGCGGCGAGGAGTTCAAGACCCTGATGGAGGGCGGCCAGCTGCCCGAGGAAGCGGCGAAGCCCGCCGCTCCCACCGCGGCCGAGGAGCCCGCCCAGCCTCAGGCCCCTAAAGCGCCGCAGTCCGTGGAGACTGCCGAGCCTGCTCAGAGCGCTGAGCCCGCCGAACCCGCACAGAGCGCCGAGCCCGCCCAGACCCCGGACGACGAGCCCCGGGCCTGACGCGGATTTCGCGCAACGGTATGGAAAGGAGCGATCCTTCATGGAAGAAAATTTTGACCTGTTGGCCCAGTCCCGCGCCAACTACTTCACCAAGGGCAGCCCGGTGCAGTTCGTCAAAGTGGAGCTGCTCAAGGGCGACGTGACCGGCGACATCGCTGTCTGCCTGTCCTTCAAGAACATCTCCGCCGCCCGCCTCACCCAGCTGCAGATCACCTTCAAGTGCAAGGACCGCAGCGGCGCGGTGGTCTGCCAGGACCAGTTCGTCTACGAAGACCTGAACGCCGCCCACGGCGAGGTCTTCGGCGCGGACGACGCGGTGTATATCAGCTCTTCGCCCATCGGCAGCGTGGAGGTGGAGCTGGGCACGGCCCGCTTCGCCGACGGCAGCTCCGTGGACCTGACCGGCTATCCCCGGGTGCGTCTGGCTCCGCCCAAAAAGCTGCCCGCCGAGCTGGCCGCAAAGCTGTGCGAGCGCACCCACAAAGAGGGCCTCACCGTGGTGCCTCAGGTGCTGGACGAGGGCTGGTACTGCGCCTGCGGCGCTTTCCATCCCCGCGAGGAGGACGGCGTGTGGTGCAGCGAGTGCGGCTCCGACCGCATCCTGCTCCAGAACACCCTGTCCAGCCTGCTGCAGGGCGGCTCCAGCGAGCCTGTCACCGACGACGAGCCCACCCGCATGGTGCCGCCCGTCCGCCAGGAGGAGCCCACCCGCACCGTGCCGCCCATCTCCAAGCGCCCCGTGGCCGCCGAGCCCCTGGACGAGGAGGACGACGACGTGATCGTGGCTCCGCCCCGCCGCGCCGCCCGCCCCGCCGAGCAGGCGCAGCCCTCCCGCAGCCGCTACCAGGCCCGGGAGCAGTACGAGGAACAGTATGAGGAGCAGTACGACCAGGGCGAGGAAGATCCCCGCGACGTCATCGCCGGGCGCATCATCCGCTGGGCGCCTCCCATCACCGCCGTGCTGTGCGCCATCATCGCCGCTGTGGGCTTCCTGCTCACCCTGTGACACAAACCAAAAATAAAGCCGCGGTCCCTTCGCAAAGCGCAAGGGGCCGCGGCTTTTTCCATCCCTTGACATTTTGTGGTCGGGCGTGGTTAAATAAATTTGTATGCGCAAAATATAGAAGAACGACCCCGCCTTGTGCCGGGGCAAAGAGGAGAGAACGGTTTGGCAAAAAAACAGGAATACTCAAACGAGAGCATCGTCAGCCTCAAGGGCGCCGACCGGGTGCGCAAACGCCCGGCAGTCATCTTCGGCTCCGACGGGGTGGAGGGCTGCGCCCACGCCATCTTCGAGATCCTCTCCAACTCCATCGACGAGGCCCGGGAGGGCTACGGTACCCGCATCACCCTCACCCGCTTCAAGGATGGCAGCATCCAGGTGGAGGACGGCGGCCGCGGCATCCCGGTGGACTACAACGCCAAGGAGGACCGCTACAACTGGGAGCTGGTCTTCTGCGAGATGTACGCCGGCGGCAAATACACCGCGGGCGAGGATAACTATGAATACTCCCTGGGCCTGAACGGCCTGGGTCTTTGCGCCACCCAGTACGCCAGCGAGTGGATGACCGCCGACGTCTGGCGCGACGGCTTCCACTACCACATCGACTTCAAAAAGGGCGAGCCGGTGGGCGGTTTGAAAAAGGAGCCCGCCACCCGCCGCAAGACCGGCACCACCATCCGCTGGAAGCCGGACGCCGAGGTGTTCACCGATGTGAACGTGCCCGCCGAATACTTTACCGACACCATGAAGCGGCAGGCGGTGGTGAACGCCGGCCTGGAACTGGTGCTGGTGGACGAGACCGGCCCGGAAAAGGCCACCACCACCTTCTGCTACCAGAAGGGCATCGAGGACTATGTGAACGAAATTGCCGGTCTGGATGGCCTGACCCCGGTGGTCTACTGCGAGTCCACCGCCATGGCCCGCGACCGGGAGGACCAGCCGGAATACAAGGTCAAGATGAGCGCGGCCTTCTGCTTTTCCAACAAGAACCAGCTGCTGGAATACTACCACAACTCCAGCTGGCTGGAGCACGGCGGCAGCCCCGACCGTGCGGTGCGCACCGCCTTTGTGAACCAGATCGACGCATTCCTGAAGGCGAAGAGCATGTACAAGAAGGGCGAGAGCAAGATCACCTTCGCCGACGTGCAGGACTGCCTCATCTATGTTTCCAGCAGTTTCTCCACCCGCACCAGCTACGAAAACCAGACCAAGAAGGCCATCACCAACAAGGGCGTGGCCCAGGTGATGACCGAGTTCTTGAAGCACAACCTGGAAGTCTATTTCCTGGAAAAGCCCGACGAGGCCCAGAAACTCTGCCAGCAGGTGCTCATCAACAAGCAGAGCCGCGAGCACGCCGAAAAGACCCGCCAGTCCATCAAAAAGACCATGGTCAGCCAGATGGACATCGCCAACCGGGTGCAGAAGTTCGTGGACTGCCGCACCAAGGACCCCGCCCGGCGCGAGCTGTACATCGTGGAGGGCGATTCCGCCATGGGCGCGGTCAAGACCAGCCGCGACTCGGAGTATCAGGCCATCATGCCGGTGCGCGGCAAGATCTTGAACTGCCTCAAGGCGGACTATGACCGCATCTTCAAAAGCGACATCATCACCGACCTCATCAAGGTGCTGGGCTGCGGCGTGGAGCTGGGCGGCAAGAGCAAAAAGGACCTTGCCACCTTCAATCTGGATAACCTGCGCTTCAATAAAGTGGTCATCTGCACCGACGCCGACGTGGACGGCTACCAGATCCGCACCCTCATCCTCACCATGATTTATCGGCTGGTGCCCACCCTCATCAAGGAGGGCTACGTCTACATCGCCGAAAGCCCCCTGTATGAGATCAACACCAAGGCCCGCACCTACTTCGCCTACACCGAGCCGGAGAAGGCCAGCATCCTTTCCCGCATCGGCGAGAAGGAGAAGTACACCATCCAGCGCTCCAAGGGCCTTGGCGAAAACGACCCCGAGATGATGTGGCTCACCACCATGAACCCGGAGAGCCGCCGCCTCATCAAGGTGGAGCCGGAGGACGCCGAGCGCACCGCCGCCGTGTTCGACCTGCTGCTGGGCGACAACCTCGCCGGCCGCAAGGAGCACATCGCCGAGCACGGGGCCGAGTATCTGGACGAGCTGGATTTGTCCTGACGGCAGATTTGTGAGGTAAGACAAGAATGGCAAAAAAACAGACGAAAAAATCAGCGCCCGCCCGGCCCCAGCTGGGCGACAACGTGGAGATACCCGGCGCCGGTGTGGTGGTGCGTTCGCCCATCACCGAAACGCTGGAACAAAACTACATGCCCTACGCCATGAGCGTCATCGTCAGCCGCGCGCTGCCGGAGATCGACGGCTTCAAGCCCGCCCACCGCAAGCTGCTCTACACCATGTACGGCATGGGCCTGCTCAAGGGCGCGCGCACCAAGAGCGCCAACATCGTGGGCAGCACCATGCACCTGAACCCCCACGGCGACGCCGCCATCTACGACACTATGGTGCGCATGGGCCGGGGCAACGAGAGCCTGCTGGTGCCCTTTGTAGATTCCAAGGGCAACTTCGGCAAGGCATACAGCCGGGACATGGCCTGCGCCGCCAGCCGATACACCGAGGCAAAGCTGGAGCCGGTGTGCGAGGAGCTCTTCCGCGACATCGACAAGGACACGGTGGAGTTCGTGCCGAACTACGACGGCACCACCACCGAGCCCACCCTGCTGCCGGTGACCTTTCCCACCATCCTGGCCAACAACACCCTGGGCATCGCCGTGGGCATGGCCTCCAACATCTGCTCCTTCAACCTGAGCGAGCTGTGCGACACCACCATCGCGCTGATGAAGGACGAGAGCCATGACCTGCTCACCACCCTGCCCGCGCCGGACTTTGTGGGCGGCGGCGAAATTCTCTACAACGAGGATGAACTGCGCAAGATTTATGAGACCGGCCGGGGCAGCGTGCGGGTGCGCGCCATCTGGAACTACGAAAAAGACGGCAACATGATCGAAATCACCCGCATCCCGCCCACCACCACCGTGGAGGCGGTGATGGACAAAATTGCCGAGCTGGTGAAGGGCGGCAAGGTCAAAGAGATCAGCGACATGCGCGACGAGACCGACCTGAACGGCCTCAAGCTGACCATCGACCTCAAGCGCGGCCAGGACCCGGACAAGCTGATGCAGAAGCTCTTCCGCCTCACCCCCCTGGAGGACAGCTTTGCCTGCAACTTCAACGTGCTGGTGAGCGGTCAGCCCCGGGTGATGGGCGTGCGGGAAATTCTCACCGAGTGGGTGGCCTTCCGCGCCGAATGCGTGCGCCGGCGTACCTGGTTTGACCTCAAGGGCAAAGAAAAGCGGATGCACCTGCTGAAGGGCCTGGAGGCCATCCTGCTGGACATCGACAAGGCTATCTCCATCGTCCGCGAGACCGAGGAAGAAGAGGAAGTCGTCCCCAACCTGATGATCGGCTTCGGCATCGACCAGGTGCAGGCGGAGTACGTGGCGGAGATAAAGCTGCGCCACCTCAACCGGGAGTACATCCTCAAGCGTACCAAAGAAATTGAAGAGCTGGCGGCGGAGATCGAGCGCCTGGGAGACATCCTGAAAAGCCCGGCCAAGATCCGCCGCATCATCATGGACGAGCTTTCCGCTGTGTCCAAAAAGTACGGCCAGCCCCGCCGCTGCCCCATCCTCTACGACGCGCCCGAAGCCGAGGAGGCCGTGGAGGAGGACACCATGCCGGACTATCCCGTCACCGTGTTCTTCACCCGGGAGGGCTATTTCAAAAAAATCACCCCCCAGTCGCTGCGCATGAGCGGCGAGCAGAAGCTGAAGGAAGGGGACGAGATCAGCTGGCAGTGCGAGACCCACAACACCGCCTGGCTGCTCTTCTTCACCAACCGGCATCAGGTCTACAAGTGCCGTGCCGGCGACTTTGCCGACACCAAGGCCAGCGTTCTGGGCGACTTCGTTGCCGTGAAGCTGGGCATGGAGGAAGGGGAGACCCCCATCTTCCTGGCGGTCACCGACGACTACAAGGGCCACATGCTCTTCTTCTTCGCCAACGGCAAGTGCGCCCGGGTGCCCCTTTCCAGCTACGCCACCAAGCAGAACCGCAAAAAGCTCCTCAACGCCTACAGCGACAAGGAGCCGCTGGCGGCCATGCTGCAATTGCCGGAGAGCGAGGAGCTGGCGGTGCGCACCAGCGCCGGGCGGCTCTTGCTGGTGCACTCCACCCAGATCAGCGAAAAGACCACCCGCGATTCGGCGGGCGTGTCAGTCATCACCCTGAAAAAGAACCAGACCATCGAGAGCGTCAAACCCGCCTCTTCCATGGAGCTGGCCAATCCCCACCGCTACCGGGTGCGCACCCTGCCCGCCGCCGGTGCGCTGCTGCGGGAGGAAGACCTGGCCGAGCAGCTGCAGCTCACTTTCTGAAAGCGGCCGCAGCCCAAGAATTTCCTTGCATTTTGCCGGGTCTTGTGCTATGATGTTCATTGCATAAAAGCGTGTAACAAAAGCTAAGGAGCGTTTATAGTATGAGTGTTATCGAGATCATTTGCGGCGTCGTGCTGATGTTCGTGGCTGTGGCCATCATCTATCTCACCCTGGCGCAGGAGTCCAAGGGCAAGGGTCTGTCCGGCGCGATCATGGGCGAAGGCGGCATGATGGAAGCCGGCCGCACCCGCCGCAAGGACGCCAAGCTGGCCAAGGCCACCCGCATCCTGGGCGTTGTGTTCCTGGTGGTCATCCTGCTGGTGAGCGTCATCAGCGTCATGGAGTAAATCCGTAGTTTCAAGGGGGTTCGCAGACGGCGGGCCCCCTTTTTCTGAATCGTCCCTGTGTGGGGCATGGGGGAGAGTATATGTCCATTCGATCAAAAGTGCTGCGGGAGCTGGAAAAACGCCCCCGCCGGCTGGGAGAACTGAAAAGCATGCTGGGCAACGACAAGAAGGTCCAGCGGGCAGTGGAGGAACTGGCGTCCAGCGGGCGCATCCTGTGCAAAAACGGCGCGTGGTTCGCCGCCAAGGGCGGCCTTGCCGACGCGGCCATTCCCTGCAGGCTGGTCAAGCTGGGCGAAAACTTCGCCTTTGCCGCCCAGGCCGAAGGCCCGGATGTCTTCATCCCCGGGCGGGGGTTGAACGGCGCGATGCCCGGCGACGAGGTGCTGGTCAAGCTGTTCGACAAGCCCCGGGTGCCCGGCAGCCTGGAAGGCGAGGTGCTGGCGGTCACCAAGCCCCGCGCCACCTTTGTGGGCGTGGTGGTGGCCGAGGGCGGCAAGCTGTTCCTCTCGCCGGACGACTGCCCCTTCCTGCGGCTGCAGATCAAAAAGAGCGCCGCCGGCGGTGTGCGGGCCGGCGACAAGGCGGCGGTGGAGCTGCTGGAGCGGGGCGGCGACTACGCCGACCACCGCGCCGGCGTGGCCATGCGCTTCGGCAGCGCCGACAAGGCCCGCCAGTGCGTGCGGGCGCTGCTCTACGCCGCGGGCCGTACCCGCCAGTTCCCCGACAAGGTGAAGGCGGAAGCCCGCGCCGTGGCCGAGCCCGGCCCGTCGGACTTCAAAAAGCGGCTGGACCTGCGGGCCGAGCCCATCTTCACCATCGACTCCGCCGAGACCAAGGACATCGACGACGCCATCAGCGTCACCGCCTGCGCCGACGGCTGGCAGCTGGGGGTGCACATCGCGGACGTGAGCCACTATGTGCGCGCCGGCAGCGCCATGGACAAGGAAGCCATGCAGCGGGGCACCTCGGTCTATTTTGCCGACAACGTCATCCCCATGCTGCCCCGGCAGCTGTCCAACGGGGTGTGCAGCCTCAACGAAGGGGCCGACCGGCTGGCCTTCTCCTGCATCATGCAGCTGGACAAGACCGGCGCGGTGCAGAATTTCCGCTTTGAAAAAACCGTCATCCGCAGCCGGGTGAAGGGCGTTTACTCCGAGATCAACGCCCTGCTTGCCGGCACCGCCGACGAGGCGCTGGTGGAAAAATACGCCCCGGTGGCCGGCCAGCTGCCGGTGATGGCGCAGCTCTACCAGCGGCTGGACGCCGCCCGCAAAGCCCGGGGCGCCATCGACATCGAGACCGACGAGGCAAAGCTCCTGCTGGACGAGGACGGCCGCTGCATCGGGCTGGAAAAGCGCCAGCGCGGCCTCTCCGAGCGGATGATCGAGGAGTTCATGCTGCTGGCCAACCAGTGCGCGGCAAAGCTTGCCCGCAGCCATCATCTGCCCTTTGTCTACCGGGTGCACGAGAGCCCCGACGCTGAAAAGACCGAGCGGCTGAAGGACCTGCTGCACATCGCGGGCCTGAACGCGGATTTCAAGGGCGAAGCCCCCACTGTGGCGGAGCTGGGCGCCATTCTGGACGCCACCCGCGGCCAGCCTCTGGAGCGGGCGGTGCACATGGGCGTTCTGCGCAGTATGGCCAAGGCCTGCTATCAGCCTGTGCCCAAGGGGCACTTCGGCCTGGCCCTGGAGGACTACGCCCACTTCACCAGCCCCATCCGGCGCTACCCGGACCTTGCCATCCACCGCATCCTCAGCGACTTCTGCGCCGGGGTCAGCGGGCGGGAGCTGGAAAGCCGCTACACCGACTTTGCGGCCCAGGCCAGCGAGGCCTCCAGCGCCGCGGAGGTGACGGCCATGCAGCTGGAGCGCAGCGCCGACAGTTGCTACAAGGCGGAGTATATGGCCGCCCATCTGAACGAGACCTTCCCCGGCCGGGTGTCCGGCGTGAGCCGCCACGGCTTCTTTGTGGAGCTGGACAACACCGCCGAGGGCTTTGTGAAAGCGGAGACCCTGGGCGGCGAGCCGGAACTGGTGGAGGGCTTCAGCCTGCGGGCCGGCGGCCGCCGCTGGCAGCTGGGCGACCAGGTGCTGGTGAAGGCCGTGGGGGCCGACGTGGCCCTGGGCCGCGTGGATTTCGAACTGGCGGAATAACCAAGGGAATATTTGCCTAAACTGGTGGCATAAACCTTTTTTGAAGGAAAGGGGAGTGCACACCATGGGCCTTGCGCTTTTGTTTGCAAAGTCCGCCCCGGTCTCATCTGAACTGGCCGCATTGAAGCCGCCCTGCCGCGGCCCGCAGCAGCTGGAACAGGACCTGCGGGACTGCATGGCGGACATGCGCCAGAACCAATTACTGTTTGACATGGAGACCGAGCCGGAGCTCATCGACCAGCGCATCTACGAGTATCAGGCGATCCAAAGCCGCTACCGCTATCTGCAGCGGCAGGCCCGGGCCGCGGGGCTCCGGGCCATCCTGTGAGCGGGGCGCCCTGGCCGGTGTGGGCCGCCGCGGCGGCGGTCCTGCTGGCGGTGGGGCTTGCCGCGGCACGGCACCGGCGGCCCGCGGGGGCGGCGCTCTCCAGCGCGGTGGCGGGCGTTGCCGCCCTGGGTGCGGTGAACATGCTGGCCCCCTTCACCGGCGTGGGCCTTGCCCTCAACTGGTTCACCTCCTTCGCGGCGGTGGTGCTGGGGGTGCCGGGAGTCATCTGCCTGCTGGCCATGCGGCTGATTTTTCAGACATAATGACAAAAAGGGCGTTCCCTGAAAACGGGAACGCCCTTTTTGTAAGAAAACGACCGGACCGTAAGCCGGGTTCTGTATTAAACGGCAATCTATCTTGGCCTTGCGTTGCCGCAAGGCTCACGCCACCTCCGGGGCGCGCGGGGAGCGCATATGCCCCATACGGGTGTTGCTTCTGGTAGGGTTTACATAGCCGCAAAGTCGCCAGTGCGCTGGTGAGCTCTTACCTCGCCTTTCCATCCTTACCGCGAAAAACGCGGCGGTTTCTTTCTGTTGCACTATCCCTGGGGTCGCCCCCGGCTGCCGTTAGCAGTTACCATTCCCCTGTGAAGCCCGGACTTTCCTCAGAGCGGACGTGATGCCGCCCCGCTGCCGTATGTTCCACTCGTTTTCCTGCATGGTATTGTAACACAAACGTCCGCCCGCCGCAAGTTTTTTGCGCCGCGCGGGCGTTTGCGGCCCAAATTTTTCTTGCAATGCAGCAAAAGCGGTTTTATAATGACACTATGGGCCGCTAAAGCGGCAGAGGGAAAGTATAGAAAGGGGTTTTATCCATGTTGAAAAACGAGTATCTGGCCCGTGTGTACGCCCAGGTGGAGCAGCGCAATCCCGGCGAGAAGGAGTTCTTGCAGGCAGTGCGCGAGGTTCTGGAGAGCCTGCAGGTCATCTGCGAAAAACACCCCGAATATGAAAAGAACGGCGTGCTGGAGCGCATCGTGGAGCCCGAGCGCTTCATCCAGTTCCGGGTGTCCTGGGTGGACGACGCCGGCAAGGTGCAGGTGAACCGGGGCTACAGCGTCCAGTTCAACAGCGCCATCGGCCCCTACAAGGGCGGCCTGCGCCTGCATCCCAGCGTGAACGCCTCGGTCATCAAGTTCCTGGGCTTCGAGCAGATCTTCAAGAACAGCCTCACCGGCCTGCCCATGGGCGGCGGCAAGGGCGGCAGCGACTTTGACCCCAAGGGCAAGAGCGACGGCGAGATCATGCGTTTCTGCCAGAGCTTCATGACCGAGCTGTCCAAGCACATCGGCCAGTTCACCGACGTGCCCGCCGGCGACATCGGCGTGGGCGCCCGTGAGATCGGCTACCTGTTCGGCCAGTACAAGCGCCTGCGCAACGAGTTCACCGGCGTGCTCACCGGCAAGGGCCTCAAGTGGGGCGGCAGCCTGGTGCGCACCGAGGCCACCGGCTACGGCCTGTGCTACTTCACCCAGGAGGCTCTGGCCTTCATGAAGGGCGACAGCTTCGCCGGCAAGACCGTGGTCATCTCCGGCAGCGGCAACGTGGCCATCTACGCCTGCGAAAAGGCCGCGCAGCTGGGCGCCAAGGTGGTGGCCATGAGCGATTCCTCCGGCTATGTCTACGACCCCGCGGGCATCGACCTGGACCTGATGAAAGAGGTCAAGGAAGTGCGCCGCGCCCGCATCGTGGAGTATGCCAACGCCCGCCCCGGCGCCACCTTCACCGCCGGCTGCAGCGGCATCTGGACCATCCCCTGCGACATCGCCCTGCCCTGTGCCACCCAGAATGAGCTGGACGGCGAGAGCGCCAAGGCCCTGATCGCCAATGGCTGCAAGGTGGTGTGCGAGGGCGCCAACATGCCCAGCACCCCCGAGGCCATCGAGGCCTTCCTGGCTGCCGGCGTGCTCTACGGCCCCGCCAAGGCTGCCAACGCCGGCGGCGTTGCCACCAGCGGCCTGGAGATGAGCCAGAACAGCCTGCGCCTGTCCTGGACCTTCGACGAGGTGGACGCCCGTCTGCAGGACATCATGAAGGGCATCTTCCATGCTGCCTACGCGGCCTCCAAAGAGTGCGGCGTGGAGGGCAACCTGATGGTGGGCGCCAACGTGGCGGGCTTCATCAAGGTGGCCGACGCCATGGTGGCTCAGGGCATCGCCTACTGATTTTTTCAAACCGTGCGGCTGAAAGCGCCGCCTGCCGGGGACCCGGCGGGCGGCGCTTTTTCCTTTCGCTGGAAAAACCCACAGCAAATGGACGGGGCGGGGCGGTTGCGCGGCGGCGGCTTTTGTGCTAAAATGTAAAAGTACGTCACATGGTAAAAGGGGAGGTGGGCGCATGCCGCAGCAAACGCCCCAGGACCTCGCCTTCCCGGTGGCGCAGTCCTTTGACGGATACGCTTTGCGGGATTTCCTCGCGAAGATGGGCGTTTCGTCAGGCCTTGCGCGCCAGGTCAAGCGCGCCGGCGGCTTTTTTGCCGACGGCAGGCCCCTGCGCACCTGCGACCGGGTGACCGCGGGCATGACCGTGCGCTTCGCCCTCCCTCCCGAGCCGCCCACCACCGTGGCGGCGGAGGACATCCCCCTGCGCATCGCTTACGAGAGCGAGCACGCCGTGGTGCTGGACAAGCCCGCCGGCATGGCGGTGCATCCCACCCTGAACTACGCCGGCGGCACGCTGGCCAACGCCTGGATGGGCTGTTTGGCGGCGCGGGGCGAAACGGGCGTGTTCCGCCCGGTGAACCGCATCGACTGCAACACCTCGGGCCTTGTGCTCTGCGCAAAGAACGCCTTTGCCGCGCCGCTGCTGGCCGAAAGCGCCGAAAAGTGGTATCTGGCATTGGTGGAGGGCACGCCGCCGGAGGAAAAGGGCGTTATCGACGCGCCCATCGGCCGTGCGCCGGGCAGCATCATCCAGCGCTGTGTGTGCGCCGGGGGCAAGCCCAGCCTCACCGAGTATGAGGTGGTGCGCCGCTGCGGCGCCCACACGCTGGTCAAGGCCCGCACCGTCACCGGGCGTACCCATCAGCTGCGGGTCCACTTTGCCCACGTCGGCTGCCCGCTGGCGGGGGACGACCTCTACGGCGGCAGCCGGGCGCACATCGCCCGCCACGCGCTCCATTGCGCCTGCATCCGCTTCACCGAGCCCGTTTCGGGCGGCGCCGTGGAGGTGGAAAGCTCCCTCCCGCCGGACATGGCAGCACTGGCGGAAATGTGACGGGGATTTGAAAATCCTGTGAAAAACCGCACCCGCGGCTTGTCCCCAAAAGGGCAAAAAGTGTACAATAAAATATGAACACGCGCACAGCGCGTGCATCTTTTGCAAGAAAGGAGGAGACAGCGCCCATGGCGATCAAGGAAAAAACGCCGCCGGAAGAAAAACAGCTGGAAGGCGGCCAGCCTGCCGCCACGCCGGAACAGACCGGCCCGGAAACCGCCCAGGCGGCCCCGCCCGAGGTGAAGAAAAAGCGCAGGGCTGCTCCGCCTCCCAAGGTGAAGAAGGCGCTGGACCCCCTGGTCACCAAAGCCAAGCAGAAACCGCAGACCGCGGTGCTGGGCCAGTTCCTGTATGATGTGGGCTTCTGGGCCGAGTACACGGTGCTCCGCGCCGGCCGCCGGCTGCGCAGCATCGGCGAACGCATCCGCGAAAAGGCGTGCGCCGTCGGCCTGTTCATCAAAAACACCGTCGGCAAGGGCCTCGTCAACGCGTGGCATGAGCTCAGCGCTCCCTTCGTCCGCCTGTGGAACGGCTTCAAAAACATCGCCGCCCTGGTGCGGGAAGAAAAGAAGACCGTTGGCACCGCAAAGGCGGTGGGGGAAGGCCTAGCTTACTTCGGCCGGGGCGTGCGCCGCTATGCACCGCTCATCCGCCCGTCCTTCGCTTATGTGCTGCCGGTGCTGGCGCTGGGCCTCTTCGTCTATGTGGTCAACACCGTTTTGGGCTACAACTACGTGCTTGCGGTGGAGGTCAATGGCAAGGTCGTGGGCCATGTGCAGAGCGAACAGGTGTTCGATGCCGCCACCGCCGAGCTCACCCAGCGCATCGACGCGCTGGGCGACGAGAGCCGTGAGTTCACCATCACTCCCACCTACTCGCTGGACGTTTCCGACACGCTGATGGACGAGGCCCAGATGGCCAACGTGTTGCTGCAGGAATCCAGCGACGAGATCCAGGAGGCCACCGCCATCTATGTGGACGGCGAGCTGCTGGCGGTCACCACCGAGGGCGAGGAGCTCCACGAGTTCATCGACAGCCTCAAGGAACCCTATGAGGACCCGGACAACCCCAACCTGCGGGTGGAGTTCACCAAGGACGTGGAACTGCAGGACGGCAACCTCTACTTCACCGATTCCCTCACCGACCTGCAGAGCATCATCGACGTGCTCACCGGTGAGGAGCAGGGCGAGGTGACCTACACCGTGCAGCAGGGCGACGTGCCCAGCAGCGTGGCCAGCAAGTTCGGCCTGTCGGTGAGTCAGCTGCAGGCCCAGAACCCCCAGCAGGACATCCTCACCAGCTTCTATGTGGGCGACGTGCTCACCATCAGCCAGGCGATGCCCTATCTGGAGGTCAAGCGGGTCATCACCCGCACGGTGCAGGAGGAGATCCCCTACGAGACCGTCACCACCGATTCCGCCGACCTTCCCTTCGATACCTACAAGATCGAGCAGGAAGGCGAGAACGGACTGGACGAAGTGGTCTACGAGGATACTTATTACGGCGATTCCAACACCCCCGAGACGGTGGAGATCAGCCGCACCACACTGAAAGAACCCGTCACGCAGGTGCGTCTGCGGGGCACCAAGCTGGCCAACGGCATGGTGGTCTCCGGCACCAACGGCACCTGGGTGTGGCCGGTGCCCAACTACAAGGGCATCAGCCGCTGGATGAGCTCCACCCACAAAGGCGTGGACATCCGCGCCAACTACGGCGCGTCCATCATTGCCTCCGACGGCGGCGTGGTCACCACGGCCGGCTGGCACTACAGCTATGGCAACTACGTCATCATCAACCACGGCGGCGGGCGGCAGACGCTCTATGCCCATGCCAGCAGCCTCGCCGTGCATGTGGGTCAGGCGGTGAGCCAGGGCCAGGTGATCGCCTATGTGGGCTCCACCGGCAACTCCACCGGCAACCACTGCCATTTCGAGATGTTCGAAAACGGCGTGCGCATCAGCGCGAAAAAGTATTTCGCCGGTATGTGACCTTTCCCAAATCGTCAAGAACGCCCTTCCTCCGGCAAGGAGGAGGGGCGTTTTTGGCGGAAAAGGGCCCTTCGAGGCGCATTTGTGGGCAAGGCGGAGGGCACGATCGGGCGAAACAGGGCGGAAAAGGGGGCACGGTGTTGGGATTTTTGAGCATAGAAGTTACAATTTCGGCAAATACTACCCCTAAGGGTTCCCTTTTTGCGCCGTTCGGTGTATAATATAGCAGTTACAGTGCCCGACATGGCTCTATGGGAGCCTGCAAGTGTGCCTATGCGGAGGTCATCCAATTGGAGAAATTTGTGATCAACGGGGGCAAGCCCCTCACCGGCGAAGTTTCCATCAGCGGTGCGAAGAACGCGGCGGTGGCGATCCTGCCGGCTACCATCCTTGCGGCGGATAAGTGCATCATCGAAAATCTGCCCGACATCAGCGACGTGGCGGTGTCGCTGCAGATCCTCAGCGCCCTGGGCGCCCAGATCCGCATGCTCACCAAAAACAGCTACGAGATCGACACCAGCCACATCACCGCCACCCAGGTGCCGGACGAGCTGAGCCGCCAGATGCGGGCCAGCTATTATTTTCTGGGCGCTCTGCTGGGCCGTTTCGGTTCCGGCAAGGTGGCCATGCCCGGCGGCTGCAATCTGGGCCCGCGCCCCATCGACCAGCACCTCAAGGCCTTCTGCGCCCTGGGTGCGCAGGACTCGGTGGAGTACGGCATGATCGAGGTGTCCGGCCAGCCGCTGGTGGGCGCTCATGTCTTCTTCGACACCGTCTCGGTGGGCGCCACCATGAACGCGATGCTCAGCGCCGTGCTGGCCGAGGGCCAGACCGTGCTGGAGAACGTGGCAAAGGAGCCCCACATCGTTGATTTGGCCAACTTCCTCAACATGATGGGCGCCGACGTGCGCGGCGCAGGCACCGACGTCATCAAGATCCGGGGCCGCAAGGCGCTGCACGGCTGCACCTACTCCATCATCCCCGACCAGATCGAGGCCGGCAGCTACATGGTGGCCGCGGCTATCACCGGCGGCAACGTGCTCATCAAGAACGTCATCCCCAAGCATCTTGAGCCCATCACCGCCAAGATGGAACTGGCGGGTGTCATCATCGAAGAGTACGACGATGCGGTGCGGGTGGTGCGCACCGGCGACCTGCTGCCGCTGAAGATCAAGACCATGCCTCATCCGGGTTTCCCCACCGACATGCAGCCGCTGATGACGGTGCTGCTCACCCTGGCCCGCGGCACCTCCATCATCACCGAGGGCATCTGGGAGAACCGCTTCCGCTATGTGGATGAACTGGTGCGCATGGGCGCGAACATCCAGGTGGACGGCCAGGTGGCGGTGATCGAGGGCGTGCCCGAGCTGCAGCCCGCGCCGCTGCGCGCTTCCGACCTGCGGGCCGGCGCCGCGCTGGTCATGGCCGCGCTGGCAGCCAACGGCACCAGCGAGATCGACGAGATCAGCCACATCGAGCGGGGCTACGAGGACCTGGTGGAAAAACTGCAGGGCCTCGGCGCCGACATCCGCCGGGTGGAAAAGCCCGTTTCGGTGCTGCCCCAGGCGCTCTAAAAACAGATCATCGGGGCTGTGGCGCGGCAAAGCGCCCACAGCCCTTTTCTGATACTTACTATAACGAGAGGTTTCCATGGCATTCTTCACATCTCTGTATTCCGGCTCCTCCGGCAACTGCTCGGTGGTGCGCTGCGGCGACGAATACCTCCTCATCGACATGGGCAAAAGCTGCCGCGTCACCCTGAACGCCCTCAAGGCGCTGGGCCTTTCGGTGAGCGGCATGAAGGGCCTGCTGGTGACCCATGAGCACAGCGACCACATCGCGGGCCTCAACGTCTTTTTGAAGCATTACAGCGTGCCGGTCTACGGCAGCGCCGCCACCCTCGACCACCTGGACGGCCTGGGCGTCACCCCGCCGGGGGCGGAGCTCATCGCCATCGAAGGCCGCTGTGAGCCGGTGGGCGGCTTTCTGGTCAGCGCCTTTCCCACCAGCCACGACGTGCCCTGCTGCGGCTTTCGCATCACCGCGCCGGACGGCTCGGTCATGGCCATCGCCACCGACCTGGGCTGCCTCACCGACCCGGTGCACACCGCCCTTTCCGGGGCCGATCTGGTGGCGCTGGAGGCCAACTACGACCTGCACAGCCTGCGCTACGGCAGCTATCCCTATTACTTAAAACGGCGCATCGAGTCGCCCCGCGGCCACCTGGACAACAACGAGTGCGCCGCCAAAATTCTGGAACTGGTGCAGCAGGGCTGCAAAAAGTTTGCCCTGTGCCATCTGAGCAAGGAGAACAACACCCCGGACCTTGCCCTGGGCGCGGTGCGCAGCGCGCTGGTGGCGGCGGGCGTGACCCCCGGCCCCGGCGTGCGGGTGCAGGCCCAGAAGCGCGCGGAGCCCAGCGACTGGATGGAGTTTTGAACGATGCAGAGGATCGACCTTATCTGTGTGGGCAAGCTGAACGCCGCCTATTGCGCCGAAGGCGTGGCGGAGTATCAGAAGCGGCTCAAGGGCCTGTGCGAGTTCCGCATCATCGAGCTGCCGGAGGTCACCGTCAGCGAGAAGAACGCCGGCCCCGCGGTCATTGAGAAAGCGCTGGAAAAGGAGGGCAAGGCCATCCTTGCCAGCGTGCGCAAGGGCGCGGCCATCGCGGCCCTCTGCGTGGAGGGCAAGCTGGTCAGCAGCGAAGACCTGGCCGACCTCATCGCCCGGCAGGCGGTGGGCGGCGCGGGGGACATGGCCTTTGTCATCGGCTCTTCCCACGGGCTTTCCCCCGAAGTGAAGCAGGCCGCCGCCTTCCGCATCAGCCTGGGCCGCATCACGCTGCCCCATCAGCTGGCGCGGCTGGTGCTCACCGAACAGCTTTACCGCGCTTTTTCCATCAACAATCACGGCAAATACCATAAATGACGTTTCGCAAAAAAGGAGGTCGGACACCATGAAAAAAGTCCTTTCCCTGTGCCTCGCCGCCGCCCTGGCTCTGAGCCTTGCGGCCTGCAAGAACGAACCGGAGAGCTATCCCGTGGAGGTGGTGGGCCCCGAGCGCACCAGCGCCCCCGTGCCCACGGCAGACCCGGAGGCGTCCGCTTCGCCCCAGCCCGGCTGGGTGGTGGCGCCCCGCACCGACATCGACATCCAGAAGAGTCTGGCGGACTATGCTAAGCCCCAGGCCACCCAGCTTGCCCAGCAGGACCAGCTTGCCTTCTTCCTTCAGAACGATAAGATCGGCGTGATCGACCTGGACGGCACGGTGCGCATCCCCGCTGAAAAGGACGTGCACTGGTGCGATGTGTGCGGTATCACCAACTCCGACGAAAGCGAGATCTACGAGCAGGACGGCACCGTGGTGGGCTCCGGCGGCCACGGCCTTGCCTCCGGCACGCTGTATTACGATGTGAACAGCAAAAAGGTCTATGCGGAGGACATGGGCTGGCTCTACTCCTGGGAGGAGATCAAGGCCAGCACCAACCAGCCCTTCATCGCGGACGCGGTGTCCATCACCCCGAAGGAGGGCGCCGGCGGCCCGGACGACACCTACATCAGCGCCACCGACACCCCTGTGGACGTGGGCGAGGTGCAGGGCAAGATCATCATCATGCCCGACGGCACCGCGCTGGACGGTGTGGTCTATGAGGACGTGACCAGCGCCTCCGAAGGGCTGTTCGCCGCCAAGATGGCGGGCCTGTGGGGCTTTGTGAATGCCACCACCGGCCAGCAGGCCGTTCCCTTTGTCTACGAGGCGGTGCGTCCCTTCAACGAGGGTCTGGCGGCGGTGAAGACCGCCACGGGTTGGGGCTACATCAACACCTCCGGCGCCGAGCAGACGGTGATGACCTTTGAGAACGCTCAGTCCGCTTCCGGCGGCAAGGCGTGGGTCAAGACCGCCGACGGCTGGGGCGTCGCCCTCCTCAGCGACTGGAAAGCCTGATACTTACTTTGAATAAAAAAGCCGCCCGCCGGATGCTTTCCGGCGGACGGCTCGTTTTATTTATTTCAGGAACGCAAGGTCGATCTCGTAGGGGCTTTCGGTGGAGTGCTTCATGGGGGCTTCGACGCTGTATTTTGCCAGCGCAGCCGCAGCCTTGGCCGGGTCGGCCAGAGTGCCCGCGCCGCCCACACAGCCGCCGGGGCAGCCCATGCCCTCCAGCAGGTAGCCGTTGTACTTGCCCGCGCGGGCCATCATCAGCAGGCGCTTGCAGTCCGCGAGGCCCTGGGCGCTGGCCACCTTGACCTCCCGGTCGGGGTCCATCTGCTTGATGGCGTTCACCACGGCCTGGGCCACACCGCCGCTGGCGGCAAACCCGCGGCCGTCGGCGCTGGCATGCTGGAAGTCGTCGCCGGGCTCAGCCTCCAGGGTGTCAAAGTTGACGCCCTTGGCCTCAAACATGCCCATCAGTTCCTCAAAGGTCAGCACGAAGTCCACGTCGCTGCGGACGGTGCGGCGGCTGGCCTCCAGCTTCTTGGCGGCGCAGGGGCCCACAAAGGTGATCTTGATGTCCCGGCCCAGCTTGTTCTTGGCAAGGCGGGCGGTCAGCACCATGGGGGTCATGGCCATGCTGATGTACTGGGCCAGCTCCGGGAACAGCTTCTTGGCCATCACGCTCCAGCTGGGGCAGCAGCTGGTGGCCATGAAGGGCTGATACTCCGGCACCTCACGCATGAAGTCCTTCGCTTCCTCGATGGTGCAAAGGTCCGCGCCCACAGCCACTTCCAGCGTGTCGATGAAGCCCAGCTGGCGCATGGCGGCCTTCAGCTTGCCGGGGGTCAGGCCCGGGAACTGGTTGACAAAGGCGGGAGCCACGATGGCGTAGTTCTTGTCGCCCTGGCGGATGCTCTGAATGAGCTGGAAGATCTGGCCCTTGTCCACAATGGCGCCAAAGGGGCAGCTCACAAGGCACATGCCGCAGGAAACGCACTTGTCGTAGTCGATCTTCGCCCGGCCCAGCTCGTCCGAGCCGATGGCGTTCATGCCGCAGGCGGCGGCGCAGGGCCGCTCCATCTTGACGATGGCGTGATAGGGGCACACGTCCACGCACTTGCCGCACTTGATGCACTTGGACTCATCGATCACCGAGCGGCCGCCGGGGGTGAAGCGGATGGCGTCCTTGGGGCAGACCTCCTTGCAGGGATGGGCAAGGCAGCTGCGGCACATGTCGGTCACTTCCACCTTTTTGGGAGGGCAGGCCGAGCAGGCGAACTTGATGATGTTGATGAGCGGGGGATCGTAGTATTTGCTGGCAATCACGCTGTTCTCGATGCCGGCGTTGGTGGGCGCCTGCTCGTCCAGCGGGCGCAGGGGCAGGCCCATGGCCAGGCGGATGCGCTCGGAAACGATGGCGCGTTCCAGAAAGATGCTGTTGCGGTGGGTGCCCACCTCACCGGGAATGATCTTGTAAGGCAGTTTCACCATCTCGGCGGCGTAGTCCTGTCCCTCGTAAGAAAGACGGGCCACCTCGGTGAATACCTTGCGGCGAATGTCGGTCACGGTGGTGTAGATACCGCGCATTGTGCTCATAAATGAACTCCTTTCCGGAATTGGGATCCCAAACGGCCGCCACACAAACGGCCCATATTAAAACTATACCATAAAGAGCCCGTGCCGCCAAGGGCGCAATTCACATTTTACACGCTACATGCCAAAAATTTAACGATTGTACAAAAACCGCAAACACCCGCCCGGATGCTTTGTGAAAGGTACGAAGGGAAAACAGCAAGAAAGCCCGCCCCGGCGCGGTTTGTCCGGGGCGGGCGGCGGCCCGAAGGCTCAAAGGATCTTGTTGATCTGCTCGCCGGCCAGCCAGCAGTCCAGGCTGTGGAAAACGATCTCGGCGCGCTTTTCCATGGACTGGGCGGTGGCAAAGGCCACGTGCGGGGTCACGATGGTGTTGGGGGTGTGCAGCAGGGGATGGTCCACGGGCAGGGGAGGCTCGGTCTCGAACACGTCGATGCCCGCGCCGCCAAGGCGGCCTTCCTGCAGCGCGGCGGCCAGGGCGGCAGTGTCCACCACCGGGCCGCGGGCGGCGTTCAGCAGCAGTGCACCGGGCTTCATGCGGGCGATGGCTTCGGCGCCGATGAGGCCCCGGGTGGAGTCGTTCAGCGGGCAGTGCAGGCTGAGGATGTCCGCCTGGGCCAGCACCTCGGTCATGGGCAGGTAGGTGATGAGGTCGGTGTCGGGCTTGTGGCTGTGGTCGCCGGAGGCGATGATGCGGCAGCCGAAGGCGCTGAACAGCTGGGCCACCCGGGAGCCGATGGCCCCGGTGCCCACCAGACCCACGGTCTTGCCCCGCAGTTCCTGACCCACCAGACCGTCCTTGGTGCCGCCGGTGCGGCAGCGCTGCTCCACCTGGGGCAGGTTGCGCAGCAGCGCCAGCGCCATGCACACCGTCAGCTCCGCCACCGAATCGTTGGAGTAGCCGGAGGCGTTGCTCACCGCCACGCCCATCTCGCGGGCGGCGTCCAGGTCCACGTGGTCCACGCCGGTGAAGGCCACGTCGATAAATTTCAGATGCGTGCAGGCGCGGATGACCTCGCCGGGCAGGGGCATGTTGGCCAGCATCAGCACGTCCGCGTCCCGGGCCTCTTCAATGAGGCGGGCGGTGTCCCCGGTGCGGGGATAAGAGGTGAATGTGTGGCCCGCAGCGCCGAGCTGCGCCGCGTATTGTTCCAGCAGGCTGTCCGAAATGCCCAGAGACTCCAGCAAAACGATGTTCATAACAAAACTTCCTTTCGATGGCGGGACCGGTGCGGCCCGTCGGATCTTTACCGTGCGGTGCCCGCAGGCAGTCGCGCCTTACCTTATTGTAGCACTGCGGAAAAGGCTTGTCCATTGACCAGGAAAGAAAAAGGCCTGTGCGTGCGTGCATCAGAACAGAACAGCCTCGCCAGCAGGTTTGAAAAAATAACCGGCTGTTTTCGAGCTTGGCCGTTGGCACTTTCTCAAGTGCAGGGGCAGAAGCTGTTCCGACGCCACGCCTGAAAAAAGGTGATGTCACTTGCCACAAAAATAAAGGAGGGAATTTGGAAAAAAGCATGAAAATCTGGCGACGCCAAAGAAAAATATCTGTTTGAATTGACAAGAAAAAACGAGCATGCTATAATTTGGGCATCAAAGGATGTAAACGATTACATTTTTTATTTCCCAAACAAGTAAACGATTACATTACGGGGGAGCTGCATGCGAGCGCCGACGATCTCTCAAGTTGCGAAGGAGGCGGGTATCTCCGTAGCAACCGTTTCCCGCGTCATCAATCAAAAGGGAGGCGTCACGCCCGAGACGGCCCAAAAGGTAATGCAAGCCATTCAGCGCCTTGGTTATCAACCCAATGTGTGGGGCAGGAACCTAAGGCGTGGTGAGAGCCAGGTCGTTCTTGTGATGGTCCCCAATGTGACCAACCCCTACTATGCGCCGATCATCGCGGGCGCGGAAGATACATTCAGCGCGGCAGGATACAGCATCATGCTGTGCATCACCAACATGGATCCCGCCCGAAGGGGAAATTATCTGGACCTTATGCGCAACCGCCGTGCGGACGGAGCCATCCTGATGGATGTGTCAATGGATGACCGGAATATGGTGCAGCTGGCCGGGGAGTATCCTTTGGTGCAATGCTGCGAATATTGCGACTCCAAGGACATCAGCCATGTGTCCATCGATAACTTTTCCGCTGCCCGGGAGGCTGTCAGCCGCCTTGCTGCGCTGGGGCACACCCGGATCGGGTATATCGGTGCGAAAAACAGCTTCATTTCCACTGCGCAGCGCCAGGAAGGTTACCAATCCGCCCTCGAAGAGCTGGGCATTGGCCTGCGGCCCGACTATGAGGAGTCTGCCGGCCGCGACTATAGCTTTTCCACCGGTGTGGAGGCTGCGGGCAGGCTTTTGGACCGGGCAGAACGCCCCACGGCGCTGTTTTGCGTGTCCGATATGCTGGCCCTGGGCGCTGTTCAGGCCGCCCGGGAACGGGGACTCCGCATCCCGGAGGACCTGTCCATCGTAGGCTTCGACGATGTGGAGTATGCCTCCATGTTCCAGCCCCGGCTGACCACCATCCGCCAGCCCTGTTACCGAATCGGCGCCCTTGCCGCCTCGCTTCTGCTGCGTCAGATGCAGGGGGAGAGCGGGAGGCAGGCGGTGTTCCTTCCCCACGAGTGGGTACCACGGGATTCCACGGCCGCTTGGCCGCTGAATGATACTGACCCTGGCAAACAATTTTTAAGGAGGAAAAACAAATGAAACTCACAAAATTGGCCGCGCTGATTTTGGCCGGCGCCATGGCTCTGTCCCTGACCGCCTGCGGCGGCACTGGCACCGGCAGCAGTGTTGCCACCAGTGGCAGCACCGGCGCTACCAGCGACAGCACCGAGGCCACCAGCACTTCCGGCGAGGTCTACAAGATCGGCGTTCTGGCCCCTGAGGTCACCCACGGCTGGTCTGCCGGCGTGGCTTACTACGCCGAAAAGCGCTGCCAGGAACTGGCGGACGAGGGCAAGATCGAGTACCGCGTGTCCGTCAGTGGCGACGGCGCCGAGATGACCAACCAGCTGGACGAGCTGAAGACCTGGGGCGCGGACGCCATCGTGGCTTTCCCCCAGTGGGAAGGCATGGAAGTGCCTATCCAGCAGGCGATCGATGAGGGCATCACCGTTGTGAACTTTGATATCGAGATCGCTGCCGATGGCATCTATCGTGTGGCCGGCGACAACTACGACATGGGCTTCCAGAGCGCTCAGTACATCGTGGACAAGATCGGCACCGAAGGCACTGTGGTCATCCTGGACGTGCCGACCTCCGGCTCCGTGGCTGAGCTGCGCAAGCAGGGCTTCCTGGAGAACCTGGCCGAGATCGCTCCCGACATGAAGACCATCGAGTACGCCACCCAGTTCACCCGCGAGGACGGCCTGGCCGACATGGCTGACATCCTCACCGCCAATCCCCAGATCGACGCTGTCTACTCCATGGACGACGAGACCTCCATTGGCGCTCTGCAGGCCATCCGTGACGCCGGCCGTACCGACATCAAGGTCATCACCGGTGGCGGCGGCGCTCAGGAGTACTTCAACATGATGCTGGCCGATGAGAACCAGGACATCTGGCTGCAGTCCGCTACTTACTCCCCCGACATGGTGGAGGACGCTGTGGATATGGCTGTTGAGATCCTCAACGGCAATGTGCCTTCCGATCCTGTGAAGATCATCCCCACCACCATCGTGGACCGTGAGAACGCCTCTGAGTTCCTGGATGAGAGCTCTCCGTACTAATCTTCCCTCAGGCAAAGGGGGCTATGGCACCAGCCATAGCCCCTTTCCTGAAAGAACAGAAATGGATGTGATCCCATGACACTGGAGATGCGCGGCATCTGCAAATCCTTTGGCGCCAATGATGTACTTAAGCAGGTGGACTTCTCCCTGAAGGGCGGCGAGATCTGCGCCCTGCTGGGTGAGAACGGGGCGGGCAAGTCCACTTTGATGAACATTTTGGGCGGTGTGCTTCCCGCAGACCGGGGGGAGATCCTCATTGACGGCACTCCGGTCCATTTTCACACGCCTGCCGATTCCCTTCATGCGGGAGTTGCCTTTATCCATCAGGAATTGAGCCTGATCAATGACCTGGCTATTTATGAGAATATGTTCATTGGCCGGGAGCTGAAAACAAAATCCGGTTTTTTGGATGCAAAGACCATGATCCAAAAGACCCAGGAGGTCTTTGACCGCCTGGACCTGACCTTGGACCCCAGGGCGATGGTTCGGGATCTGGACGCCTCCTACAAGCAAATTGTGGAAATTTCACGCGCGATGATGATGCAGGCATCCCTGATCATCATGGACGAACCGACGACCTCCCTCACGGACCCGGAGATCGAGCGCGTGTTTGATATGATGCGTATGCTGAAAAAGCAGAACGTGGCCATCATCTTCATCTCCCATAAACTCAAGGAAGTAATGGAGATCTGTGACCGGTACACCGTCCTTCGCGACGGCAACATGGTGGCCTCCGGGCCGGTGAGCGAGGTGACCACCGAAGACCTGGCCCGGTTCATGGTGGGCCACGATGTGCGCACAGAGAATCTGCGCCAGAGCCGTGAGCTGGGCAAGGAGATCCTCCGGGGCGAACACATGGAGGATGGCGCTCACTTCCATGACATTTCCTTCTCGGTGCGAGCCGGGGAAGTGCTGGGCGTCACCGGTCTGCTGGGCGACGGACGCAGCGAGCTGTTCCAGGCGGTGTTTGGCGCTGGCCCCTATCAGGGGAACCTGTGGGTGGAGGGCAAAGAGGTAAAGGTTTCCAGCCCCTCTCAAGCCATCAAGCTGGGCATCGGTTATGTGCCCCGCAACCGGAAGGAAAACGGCATTATCAAGGATCTGGACATCGTGGAAAATGGCTCCATGGTGACGCTGCCCAAACTGACGAAAGGCGGATTCCTGGATCTGGCCAGACGGGACACAGAGTTTGAGCAGCAGGTCCAAAGCCTGCACATCAAGATGGAAAACAAGATCGACCTCATCACCAGCCTGTCCGGCGGCAACCAGCAAAAGGTGGTGCTGGCCAAATGGCTGTCGGCCCATCCCAAGGTCCTCATCCTGGACAACCCCACCCAGGGCGTGGATGTGGGGGCAAAAGAGGAGATCTACGATATCATCCTTCGCCTGGCTTGTGAAGGAGTGGCCGTGGTGGTCCTCTCCAGTGAAGCCCAGGAGATCATCCGCGTGTGTGACCGGGCGCTGGTCATGTATCACGGCGCCGTCCAGGGAGAGGTCTCCGGGGCGGATATGAACGAGCAGACCATTATGCACCTGGCCACCGGCGGCGGTGTGACCGCAAATCAGACAGAGGAGTAAGCGGCTATGGAAAAGAATCAAGTGTTGCAGAAACCCGGAAACCGGTTCATGGAGGCGTGGAAGCGCAACCCCCTGATCAGCACCGGCGTGGTGCTGATCCTGATGGTGATCATCCAGACCGGGATCATGATCTATAACTTCGGAAGCGGGAGCATCGGCGAGTTGCTGCTCTCCCTGCTCACCAACTGGCTGAACATTCTGCGCAACAATGCCCCTGTGGGCATCATCGCGCTGGGCATGACCTTTGCCATCATCTCCGGCGGTATCGATCTGTCGGTGGGCTCCACCCTGGTGGCAGTGGGCGCAGTGGTCATGGCTGTGGTGGACAGCACCGGCCTTCTCGCCTCCGTGGGAATCACCGGCGTGCCCGCCTATTTCATCGGCATTGTGGTGGGCGTGGCGTTCGGCGCCTTCCTGGGCTGGCTCAACGGTGTGCTCATCGCCCACGGAAAGCTGCCTCCCTTTATTGCCACCCTTGGCACCATGCAGATCTTCCGTTCTGTTACCCAGCAGCTGACCCAGCACGCCAATCCGTCCGTGCCCAAGGGCTTTTTGCAGATCGCCAATCTGAAGGTGGGCAGCTTTTACATCATGCCCATCGTCTACTGGATCATCCTGGCGGCGGCTCTGTATGTTGTCTCCAAGCGGACCACCTTTGGCCGCCATGTGTATGCGGTGGGCTCCAACGTCCGCACCGCCCGGCTGTCCGGCATTGATGTGAACAAGGTAAAGCGCCGTATCTACATGCTCACCGGCGTGTTGGTTGCTTTTGCAGCCATCATTCAGGTGTCCCGCATCGGCTCCATGGACTATGCCAGCGCCGGCAGCGGCTATGAGATGGATGCCATCGCCGCCGTCATCGTGGGCGGCACCAGCATGGCCGGCGGCAAGGGTTCCATCGTTGGCACCGTTCTGGGCATGCTCATCATCGGCGTGATGAACAACCTGCTGACCCTGTTCGGTGTGCCTCCCTTCCTGCGCGAGGCCTGCAAGGGCGTGATCGTGATCGTGGCCGTGCTGCTTCAGAAGAAGGAAGCCGACGCCTGATGGTGTTTTGAAAATCGGAAAGAAAGAGGGCGTTGAAGTATGTTTAACATCGGTGTCATAGGGTGCGGCAAGATCGCACAGGTGCGCCACATCCCCGAATATATGGACCATCCCCAGGCAAACCTGGTCGGGCTGTTCGACCTGAATCCGGAGCGGACCAGGGAGCTTGCCGGGAAGTACGGTGCCAAAGCCTACTCCTCCTGGGAGGAGCTGCTGGCAGATCCCACCATTGACGCAGTGAGCGTCTGCGTGGCCAACAACGCCCACGCGGAGATATCCATCGCCGCCCTGAAGGCAGGGAAGCATGTCCTGTGCGAAAAGCCCATGGCAACCACCCTGGCCGACTGCGAGGCCATGGTGGCCGCCGCCAGGGAGAGCGGGAAATTTTTGATGATCGGCCAGAACCAGCGTCTCACCCGGGCCCACCAGAAAGCCCGGGAGCTGGTGGAGCAGGGCGCGTTGGGGGATATCATCTCCTTCCGCACCACTTTTGGCCATGGTGGCCCCGAGACCTGGAGCGTGGACCCGGGCAAGAACACCTGGTTCTTTGACAAGAACAAGGCCGCCATGGGGGCTATGGCTGATTTGGGCATTCACAAAACCGACCTTATTCAGTACCTCACCGGTCAGACTGTGGTGGAGACCACTGCCAGGGTGACCACGCTGGATAAGAGAGGGCCGGACGGTCAGCTCATCGGGGTGGACGATAACGCCATCTGCATCTACCGTCTGAAGAACGGTGCCATCGGTACCATGACCGCCAGCTGGACCTTCTACGGTGCGGAAGACAATTCCACCGTCCTTTACGGCACCAAGGGGATCCTGCGGATCTATGACGATTCCAGCTGCTCCATGAAGCTCATCTCCGCCAACGGGGAAAAGACCCTCTATGAGCTGGAGGCCATTCAAACCAACGACAACCAGACAAAGTCCGGCGTCATCGACTGCTTTATGGACTGCCTGGTGAACAACAAGGCCCCGGAGATCTCCGGTGAGTCTGTGCTCACCGCCATGCGGGCTGTTTTTGCCAGCCTGGAGTCCTCCCGGACGGGCAAGACGGTAGCAATCCCGCAGAACTAAGGAGGAAAAAACAATGAAACTGGGATTTGTCAGCGCCATTTTGGATGGCTGGACCTTTGAGGAAATGATCGATGTGGCCCACGACATGGGCTACACCTGCGTGGAGGTGGCCTGCTGGCCCGCCGGAAAGGCCGAGCGCCGCTATGCCGGTGTGAGCCACATTGACGTGGACAGCCTCACCGATGAGAAGGTCGCGTACATCCTGAACTACTGCAAGGAGCGGGGAGTGGAGATTTCCTCCCTGGCTTTCTATCCCAACACCATGGACGAGGATCTGGAGAAGCGCCAGGCCAACATCGACCACCTGAAGAAGGTCATCCTGGCCAGCGAAAAGCTGGGAGTGGGCATGGTCACCACCTTTGTGGGCCGCTCTACCCACAAGACCGTGGAAGAAAATCTGGAGCTGTTTAAAGAGATCTGGCCTCCCATCATCGCCCTGGCCGAGGAACACCATGTGAAGGTGGCAATCGAGAACTGCCCCATGTGGTTCGACGAGACCAACTGGCCCGGCGGGCAGAACCTGTTCACCAGCCCCGCCATCTGGCGCAAGTGCTTTGAGATCATTCCCAGCCCCAACTTCGGCATCAACTATGATCCCAGCCACTTTGTCTGGCAGCAGATGGATTACATCCGTCCGCTGTACGAGTTCAAGGATCGGATCTTCCATGTCCACTATAAGGATATCAAGCTCTTCCCCGAGAAACTGGCGGATGTGGGCGTAATGGCCCATCCCCTCCAGTACATGGCTCCCAAGCTGCCCGGCCTGGGAGATGTGAACTGGGCCAAGTATGTCTCCGCCCTCACGGACATCGGCTATGACGGCTGCACCTGTGTGGAAGTGGAGGACCGCGCCTTCGAGGGAAGCCGCGAGCGGATTTTGGACTCTCTGCGTATCTCCAAGCGGTATCTGGATCAGTTTGTCATCTGAATCATCAAACGGGGAACCGCACAGCGGTTCCCCGTTTCTCTTGCCTGAAAACAAGAAAAAGCCCGTCATTTTCATGCGAAAATGACGGGCTTTTGGTCGGAGTGGCGGGATTTGAACCCACGGCTTCCTAGTCCCGAACCAGGCGCGCTACCAACTGCGCTACACCCCGAAAAAAACAGCAGCAGCAAATGCCGCGCTGCTGCTGTTTCTTGGTTGGAGAAGAAGGATTCGAACCCTCACAAACAGAGTCAGAGTCTGTCGTGCTACCCTTACACAATTCTCCAATATCCTTTTTGCGCCGCGAGGCGTTCTCGCGAGTGCTTTATTATTATAGCGAAGCTGTGGGGGTTTGTCAACACCTCTTTTCAAATTTTTTTGCGGGTCGCTTTTTTTCAAAACCCATTGACAAAAAGGGCGCGGTGGGACTACTCTTAAACTACAAATTTAGAAAAAACGCGCCCTGCTTTTTCTGCTGTGGCGCGCGGTGAAAAGGGGATATGCAAAGATGAAACGACGTGTTGGCATCCTCACCTCCGGCGGCGATTGCCCGGGCCTTAACGCTACCATCCGGGGCGTTGCGAAGGCGCTGTATGAACGCATGGCTGACGATGTGGAGATCATCGGCATCATGAACGGATATCAGGGCCTCATCGACGGCGACTGGCGGGTGATGGAGCCGCGGGAGTTCTCCGGCATCCTCACCGTGGGCGGCACCATCCTGGGCACCAAGCGCACCCCCTTCAAGCTCATGCGAGTGGTGGGCGACGACAAGGTGGACAAGGTCGCCGCCATGAAGAAGAACTATAAAGAGATGAAGCTGGACTGCCTGCTCTGCCTGGGCGGTAACGGCACCCACAAGACCGCCAATCTGCTGGCGCAGGAGGGGCTGAACATCATTGGCCTGCCCAAGACCATCGACAACGATATCTACGGCACCGACGTCACTTTCGGCTTCCACACCGCGGTGGACATCGCCACCGAGGTCATTGACCGCATCCATACCACTGCCGGCAGCCACAGCCGCTGCATGGTGGTGGAGATCATGGGCAACAAGGCCGGCTGGCTGACCCTCTATTCCGGTATCGCCGGCGGGGCGGACATCATTCTCATCCCGGAACTACCCTACACCATCGAAAACGTCTGCGCCGCGGTGGAAAAGCGCGCCAAAGAGGGCAAGGCCTTCTCCATCATCGCCGTGGCCGAGGGCGTCTATGACGCTGAGGAAGCCCGCATGAAGAAGAAGGAGCGGGCCGCCAAGCGCGCCGCCGCCGGCGAGCGCACCGCCACGAACCGCATCGCCCGCCAGATCGAGGAGATGACCGGCTGTGAGACCCGCGTCTGCGTGCCGGGCCACATGCAGCGCGGCGGCAGCCCCTCTGCCTACGACCGGGTGCTTGCCACCCGCTTCGGCACCTATGCGGCCAAACTGGTGGCCCACGAGCACTACGGCGTGACGGTGGCCATGGTGAACGGCCACGTCACCGAGAACCCCCTGGAGGAGATCGCCGGCAAGAGCCGCCTTGTGCCTGACGGCCACGGCATGCTGGAAGTCGCCCGCAGCATGGGCGTATGCCTGGGCTGAACCGGAGCGATGCCGGCGGCCGGTCATGACCAAAGTTGAGGTGAACGTATGTTGATGTCAGTGGTGACATGGCTTGTCATCCCTGCTTTGAGCGCGCTGCTGTATTGGAGCCGGGCACTTCCCGGCAAAGGCTGGAAGGCCGCGCTGATCAAGCTTTTGCTCGTTGTCTCCGTTGCCGACTGGCTGACGTTCGCAACGGTGAAAAACATTTACCCCACGCTTGAATGGATGTGGAAGGCTGTGGGCCTCGCCCCCAATATTTATCAGCAGTATGCGGCGGCGTCCGCGGGCTATGCACTGGCAGGCGTGGTTTTGCACCTGCTGCTCACAGCCACAGGGCTCTGCCGGGCAAAGGTCCGGGACGTCCCCGCGCCCCATCTGAACGAAAAAGCCAAAACGTGGGCCAGCGCGGCTTTCGCGGCGGCCCTCTTCCTGTTCAATTTCGTCAGGATCTTCGATAACAATTTCTGGGGCGATGAAGCGTTCTCCATCCGCTTGGCGAAGATGTCCGTGCCGGAGATGCTGCAGGCGACGGCGGAGGACGTGCACCCGCCGCTGTACTATCTGTTCATGATCCTGGGATACCGCTGCTTTGGGAATGCGGCATGGGGCTATCACCTGATTTCCGTCTTGGCCTGCGCGGCGCTTCTGGCGGCGGCATTCTTCTGGGTGAGAAAAAGATTCGGAACGACGGCGTTTGTCGTCTTTGCGGCGCTTTCCACCTTGATGCCCACGGCATTCAGAAACAATGTTGAAGTGAGGATGTATTCTTTCGCGGCGCTGTTCGTCACCCTCGCTTACATTTCTTTTTATGAAATACTGAACTTCGGAAAGAAAAGCGCTTACGCCGCGTTCACGGTGTTTTCGCTCTGCGCGGCCTATACGCACTACTACGCATTGATCTCCGTCGGCTTCCTGTATCTTGTCCTGCTGTGGCTTGCGTGGCGTAAAAGGCTCACGGTGCGGCCGGTCCTCATTGCGTGCGGGGCAACGGTCGTTGCGTATCTACCGTGGCTTTTCATGTTCATTCAAACCATGAAAAGAACGGCGGAGTCCTTTTGGATCGCCTACGTCCCCAGTTTTGGAGATGGCTTGAACAGCGTGTTTGAACAACAAAGCGCATGGCTCAACACGTTGTTCCAGGCGATGCTGATCGCTGCGCTGCTTTGGTCGCTGAGGGGCAACATTCAGGCGTGGCTAATGAAAACACCCTGCTCCTGGAGCGACCTTGCGGTCTGGTTTGTCGCGGGGATGCTCATGCTGGCCGGAACGATATTGACAGGTGTGGCAGTCTCGACGCTGGTCAGGCCGGTCTTCCTGCTCCGCTATCTATATCCGGTCTGTGTGACCAGCTGGCTTTTGTTCGCTGTGCTCCTGTCCAGAGTCCCCCTTCGCAGGGCCGCGTCGCTTCTGGTGGTCTTGTCGCTTCTGCTGGTCCAGCTCCCTGCCGATCTCAGAACATACCGGGCGGAAATGGAAGAAGAAACCCTTCGCGAATATACGCTTCAGCAAAATCAGTTCGACAGCGACACCGTGCTGCTCACCGATATATCTCATTTTTCCTGGACGATCTTGAGCTATTACTACCCCGAAAACGAGAACAAAGCCCTGAATATGGATGAATCCCTGGAGCCGCAGCGGCAATATGCGCTGTTCCTGTCCGCCCCTCTCACAGAGGAGCAGAGCGAATGGCTCGCGGAGCAGGGAAGGGCCGCCGCCCCGGCTCCATTCGAGGGTCTGCTCGGCACAAGCACCGTGTATATTTACAAGGTGCAGTGAGCCGACGGCCCCGGCTGAGCGTATTGACAAACGCCCCGCCGCCGCTTTATAATGTATAGACACAAATGCGCCGATGAAGAGGGCGCGCCGCACATCCCTTCCTTGCAGAGAGCCGGGGGCAGCTGAAAACCCGGCGGAAGGCGCGGCGGGCTGTCGCTTCTGAGCAGGCGCGGCGAACGCTTCAGTAGCCGCGCACGGTCTGCCCCCGTTACAGGGCTCTCGAGTGGCCGCGTTTTCGGCGCGGCAATTTGGGTGGTACCGCGGTTTTGTATTTTTACAGGCCGTCCCAAGTGTGTACGCACATGGGGCGGCCTTTTTGTACGCCCCGCCAGAACTCACAGGAGGGAAAAACATGAAAGAACTGGAAAAACTGTATGATCCCGCCCGTGTGGAGGACGACGTCTATGCCTTTTGGCTGAACGGCGGCTACTTCCACACCAAGGCCGACCCCGACAAAAAGCCCTACACCATCGTGATGCCGCCGCCGAACGTCACCGGCCAGCTGCACATGGGCCATGCCATGAACGGCACCTGGCAGGACATCCTCATCCGCTTCAAGCGGATGCAGGGCTACGCTGCCTTGTGGCTGCCCGGCACCGACCACGCCTCCATCGCCACCGAGGCCAAGGTGGTGGCTCAGATGAAGGAAGAGGGCCTCACCAAAGACATGCTGGGCCGTGACGGCTTTTTGGAGCGCGCCTGGGCCTGGAAAAACCAGTACGGCAACCGCATCGTCAGCCAGTTCAAGAAGCTGGGCTGCTCCTGCGACTGGGAGCGCGAGCGCTTCACCATGGACGAGGGCTGCTCCGAGGCCGTGCTGGAGGTCTTTGTCAACCTCTATAACAAGGGCCTCATCTACCGGGGCAACCGCATGGTGAACTGGTGCCCCCACTGCAACACCTCCATTTCCGACGCCGAGGTGGAGTATGAGGAGAAGGCCGGCCATTTCTGGCACCTGCTCTACCCGGTGAAGGAGACCGGCGAGATGCTGGAGCTGGCCACCACCCGCCCCGAGACCATGCTGGGCGACACCGCGGTGGCCATCAACACCGAGGACCCCCGCTACGCCCATCTCCACGGCTGCCATGTGGTGCTGCCGCTGGTGAACCGCGAGATCCCCATCGTCTGCGACGAGCACGCCGACATGGAAAAGGGCACCGGCGTGGTGAAGATCACCCCCGCCCACGACCCCAACGACTTCGAGGTGGGCCAGCGCCACGGCCTGCCCATGGTCCGCGTCCTCACCTACGAGGGCCGCATGACCAGCGCGGCGGACCGGGCCGCCTGGGAGGAACTGAAGGCCAGCGGCCGTGCCAGCGCCGACGAGCCCGAAGTGCTGGACTGCGGCAAATACGCCGGCATGACCGCCGCCGAGGCCCGCAAGGCCATCCTGGCGGATCTGGAAGCGGGCGGTTACCTCAAAGCCACCGAGGACATCTCCCATGAGGTGGGCACCTGCTACCGCTGCCACACCGTCATCGAGCCGATGATCTCCAAGCAGTGGTTCGTCAAGATGGAGCCGCTGGCCGGCCCCGCCATCGAGAGCGTGGAGAAGGGCGAGATCAAGTTCGTGCCCGAGCGCTTCACCAAGAACTACATCAACTGGATGAAGGGCAGCCGCGACTGGTGCATCAGCCGCCAGCTGTGGTGGGGCCACCGCATCCCCGCGTGGTACTGCGCCGACTGCGGCGAGACCATCGTGGCCAAGACTGCCCCCGCCACCTGCCCCCACTGCGGCAGCGCCGCCCTGGAGCAGGACCCCGACACCCTGGACACCTGGTTCTCCAGCGCCCTGTGGCCCTTCAGCACCCTGGGCTGGCCCAAGCAGACCGAGGACCTGGCCTATTTCTATCCCACCAACACCCTGGTCACCGCCTATGACATCATCGGTTTCTGGGTGTCCCGCATGATCTTTTCCGGCCTGGCCTACACCGGCAAGGCGCCCTTTGACACCGTGCTCATCCACGGTCTGGTGCGCGACGCCCAGGGCCGCAAGATGTCCAAGAGCCTGGGCAACGGTATCGACCCGCTGGAGGTCATCCGCGACTACGGCGCCGACGCACTGCGTCTGACCCTGGTGCTGGGCGGCACCCCCGGCAACGACACCCGCTTCTCCGATGAGAAGATCAAGGCCAGCCGCAACTTTGCCAACAAGCTGTGGAATGCCACCCGCTTCGTGATGATGAACCTGCCCGAGGACTTCGAGGCCGGTCTGCCCGCCGCCGACAAGCTGGACCTGAGCGACAAGTGGGTGCTCTCCCGCCTGAACCATCTGGCCAAAGCCGCCACCGAGAATCTGGAAAAGTTCGAGCTGGGCTTGGCCGCGCAGAAAATTCAGGACTTCATCTGGGAGGTCTACTGCGACTGGTACATCGAGATCGCCAAGGTGCGCCTGAACGGCTCCGACCCTGTCGAGGCGGACACCGCCCGCAAGGTGCTGGTGTATGTGCTCACCCAGGCGCTCAAGCTGCTGCATCCCTTCATGCCCTTCATCACCGAGGAAATTTACCACGCCCTGCCCGGCACCGGCGAGAGCATCATGATCGAGCAGTGGCCGGTGTTCACCGACGCGCTGGACTACGCCGCCGACGAGGCCGACTTTGAAAAGCTGATGGACTACATCAAGGCGGTGCGCAACCTGCGTGCCGAGATGGGCGTCCATCCCGCAAAGCGCAGCAGCATGGTCATCGAGACCGCCGACACCGCGGCCTTCCGCCGGGGCGGCGAGTATCTGGCCAAGTTTGCCTTTGCCACCGACGTCACCGTCACTGAGCATTACGACGGCCCCACCGACGGCATGGTGCAGGCCATCACCCACAGCGCCCGGGGCTTCATCCCCATGCTGGAGCTCATCGACCGGGACAAGGAGCTGGCCCGCCTGAACAAGGAGAAGGCCGGCGCGGAGAAAGAAATCGCCATGTTCACCCGCCAGCTGGATAACCCCGGCTTCGTGAACAAGGCCCCCGCCCAGGTGGTGGAGGACATCCGCGCCAAACTGGCCCGCGCCCAGGACAAACTGGCCCGCATCGACGAGAGCATCGCCGCCCTGGGCTGAAAGGCGAAACGCCGAAAGGAAAACTGCCCTTGGAAACAAAACGCAAGACCAGTCCGCTGGTCATCCTCGCCCGCATCATCTTCACCGGCTGCCTCATTTACAGTGTCTGGTTCATCTTCCAGAACTCGCTGCAGATCGCCCAGGCCTCCAGCGAGCGGAGCCAGCAGGTGCAGGAGATACTGAACGCGCTGGCCGCCAAGGTGGGGCTGGGCCCCTTCTCGCTGCACACCGTGCGCAAGATGGCCCACTTCGCCGAGTTCAGCGTGCTGGGCTTCTGGTTCATGCTCTGCCTGCGGGTCTACACCCGGCACTTTGTCCGTCACGTCAGCTGGCCGCTGCTCTGCGGCCTGCTGGTGGCGGTCATCGACGAGACCATCCAGCTCTATGTGCCGGGGCGCACCTCCAGCACGCTGGACGTGCTGCTGGATTTTTCCGGCGTTCTGTGCGGGCTGTTCGTGGCCCTGCTGATTTTGCTGTTCATCCGCATGTGCGGCATTTTGTGGCGCAACAGAGAAAGGGATGAGGAATGATGCCAACGGCTCTTGACTGGCTGCAAAGCCTGCCCCGCCTTTCGGGCGAACCCGGCCTTGACCGGATGAAAGCCCTGCTGGCCGCGCTGGGCGACCCCCAGAAACGGGGCCGCTATGTCCACATTGCCGGCACCAACGGCAAGGGGAGCGTGGCGGCCTTCACCGCGAACATCCTGCAAAAGGCTGGCTTCAAAACGGGGCTGACCATCTCCCCCTATGTGCTGGACTTCCGCGAGCGGTTCCAGATCAACGGCCAGATGATACCACCCGACGATTTGGAACGCCTGGCCGCGAAGGTGCGCGCCGCCGCCGAAACGCTGGCGGAGACGCCGGTGCAGTTCGAGGCGGTCACCGCCCTGGCCCTTTGCTGGTTCGACGAGGAGCAGTGCGACATTGCTGTGCTGGAGACCGGCCTCGGCGGCCGCTTCGACGCCACCAACGCAGTGGAGAACACCCTGGTGGCGGCCATCACCCGCATCGACCTGGACCACACCGAACTGTTGGGCGGCACGGTGGAAAAGATAGCCGCCGAAAAGGCGGGCATCGTCAAGCCCGGCTGCATCGCGGTGACTTACCCTGTGCAGGAAAAGGAGGCTCTGCAGGCCATTGCCGCCGCCTGCATCCGCGAAAAGGCGGACCTGGTGGCCCCCGAAGCGGAGGACATCCATCTGCGCCGGGGCGGCCTGTTCGAAAACCGCATGGAATACGGCGGCTATGAGGTGAACCTCACCCTGCCCGGGGCGCATCAGGCCTGCAACGCGGCCATGGCCATTGAAATTGCTTTGGCACTGTGGCGGCAGGGCCTGGACATCCCCGATGAGGCCATTCTGGAAGGCCTGGAAGCCACCCGCTTCCCGGCCCGCATCGAGGTGCTGCGCTCTCAGCCGCTGGTCCTGCTGGACGGCAGCCACAACCCGGCGGGTGCCGCGGCGCTGGCCGCCACCCTGGGGGCTCAGAAACTGCCGCAAAAGCCCGCCGCCGTGCTGGGCGTTCTGGCCGACAAAGCCGCCGCCGAGATGCTCCGTGCATTGGGCGACAGCTTCAGCACCATCTACGCCGTCACGCCGGACTGCCCCCGGGCCATGTCCGCCGATGAGCTGGCTGAACTTGCTTCAAAAGAACTGCCGGAAGTGCCGGTCTATCTCTGCGCCGACCTCGGTCAGGCGCTGGATACCGCCCTCGGCCTGCCCCAGGGCGCTGTTGTCTGCGGCTCGCTCTATCTGGCGGCTCAGGTCCGTCCCATGTTGTTGGAACGGCTGTGACCCATCGCCGCCACGTTGCGGCAAAATATTTGCACCCGACCCCGTATACTTGGTAATTGCCAGGTATACGGGGCTTTTTGTTTGCATATATGCCGGGCAAAGGAGGAAAAGAAGGATGGCAAAGGTCACGTTCACCCACGCGGGCGATACACTCATCGCCTATCTGTCGGGCGAGATCGATCACCACACCGCCCAGCTTCTGCGAGAGCAGATAGACGGCCGGATCGCCGGCAGCATGCCCGCTCAGCTGGTGCTGGACTTCGGCGGCGTGGATTTCATGGATTCCAGCGGAGTGGGGCTCATCCTGGGCCGGGCAAAACAGATGCAGGCGCTGGAGGGCCGCATCACGGTGCAGAAAGCGCCGCCCGCTGTGGCCAAAATGCTGCGGCTGGCCCGCATCGAATCCATATAAATAAAAGGAGCGCACAGGCAATGAAAGCAAAGAATCTGGTCAAACTCAGCTTTTACTCCCGCAGCGTCAACGAGGGCTTCGCCCGGGGCGCGCTGGCGGCCTTCCTGGCCCAGGCGGACCCCACCGTGCCCGAACTGGCGGACGTCAAGACCGCCGTCAGCGAAGCAGTGACCAACTGCATCGTCCACGCCTATCCCGGCGGGGTGGGGCTGGTGCACATGTCCGTCGCCCTGTACGACGGTGGAAAGATCAAAATTACCATCACCGACAAGGGCGTGGGCATTGCGGACGTGGAAAAGGCCATGCAGCCCATGTTTACCACCGGCAACCCGGAGGAGCGGGCGGGCCTGGGCTTTGCGGTGATGCAAAGCTTCATGGACAAGGTCAAGGTCACCAGCAAGCCGGAGCAGGGCACCCGCGTGGTGATGACCAAGACCCTCGCCGGCCGCGGCTGAACCTCTCTTACATATCTTTATATAGAGAGGGGGCTTTTCCGTGCCGACCAAACTGGGCCCGCGGGAGGAGTTCATACAAAACAATCTGGGCCTTGTCCACGCCTGCGCGGGGCGCTTCCGGGGCCGGGGCATCGAGTACGACGACCTCTATTCCGCCGGCTGCATGGGCCTCGTCAAAGCCTACGACGGATTCGACGAGGGGCGGGGCGTGCAGTTCTCCACCTACGCAGTGCCGGTCATCCTGGGAGAGATAAAAAAGCTCTTTCGCGACGGCGGCACCGTCAAGGTCAGCCGCTCCCTCAAGGAGCTGGGTCTCAAGGTGAACACTTTGCGTGAGACCATCATCAAGAACACCGGGGCTGAACCCACAGTCGGTCAGCTGGCCGAGGCGTTGGGCGAACGCCCCGAACAGGTGGCCCTGGCCATCCGGGCCGGGCAGCCGGCCATCTCTCTCACTCCCGCCGCCGACGCCGAGGACTCCCGTCAGCTGGACATCCCGGTGGATTCCCCTGAAGAGGACCTGGCGGACCGCATCGGGCTGGAAGAGGTGCTCTCCGGTCTGCCGCCCCAGGACCGTACGCTCATCTACCTGCGCTTTTTCTCGGGCAAGACCCAGAGCGAGACTGCCCGGGTGCTGGGCACCACACAGGTACAGATCTCCCGGCGGGAGCGCAAAATTCTGAAAGCGATGCGGGAACTTCTGCTTCAGGGATAGAAAAACTTGAGAAAATTTTTGCAGAAGAGCGGCCAGAGGCCGCTTTTCTTTTCGCTTCGCTCCAAAATGTTCAATACGGATAGTAAACTGAAAAAGCGCTGATCCAAGCCTTTCGTACAGCCTGTATAAACCGCCCTTGCAAACAGTCTGGAAAATCAACAAAAACGGGCAAGACAAATGGGCAAAGTGCCAAAAGACTGACTTTTCGCGAAAAAACATGCTTTTACCCGTTGACTTTTGGCCTCCCGGTGTGGTATTATAACGGAGCCGCAAAACACGAGGTTAGCCGAGTGGAAAGCTTGCGAAAAAACTTTCAAAAAACTCTTGACAAAGAGCGAAACGAGAGATATAATAAGCAAGCTGCCTCGCAAGAGGGGCGGCAAGAGGACCTTGAAAATTGAACAATAAGAAGAACTTGAAGGACCCTTTTTGAGTGT
>ERZ1673695.190-NODE-190-length-107860-cov-7.343138_pt1 | contig 107860 bp, 100 predicted proteins | sample MGYA00580225_ERZ1673695 | MGnify/ENA primary metagenome ERZ1673695 (study PRJEB41218, sample SAMN15661739) | gut metagenome | host: Homo sapiens | place: Canada: London | collected 2015-08-20/2019-03-30 | study: EMG produced TPA metagenomics assembly of... | reverse complement strand
TAGCGAAGCGGCTGCTGGGTGCCGCAACCCGTCGCTGTTCGCGGAGAAAGCTCCCTGCTGGCCTGCTAACTACTATCGCCGTAACTGTGAGCTTCCAACTCACAGTTTTGATACAGGCGCACCCGCACCCCAAAGCAGGGGAGAGGTGCGCGTTTTGAGCGCCGGGAGGCGCACAAGGAGTTTAATTATGGCAGAAGAACGTATTCAAAAGATCATGGCTGAACAGGGTCTGTGCTCCCGCCGTGCGGCAGAACAGATCATTGCCGAGGGCCGCGTGAAGGTCAACGGCCACCCCGTCAAGGTGGGCGACAAGATGGACCCCAACCGCGATGTGCTGCACGTGGACGACGAGCGCATCTATATCCGCAAGGATCAGCAGATGTACTATCTGGCCCTGTACAAGCCCCGCGGCTATGTGACCACCGCCAGCGACGAGCTGGGCCGCAAGACCGTGATGGAGCTGGTGAGCGATATCCCCGCCCGCCTGTACCCGGTGGGCCGTCTGGATAAGGACAGCGAGGGCCTGCTGCTCATGACCAACGACGGCGCGTTTGCGCAGGCCGTCACCCATCCGTCGGGCGGCATCTCCAAGCTGTACCGCGTCACCGTGCAGCCCCGCGCCGATGAAGGCCAGATCCTGAAGCTGAGCAGCGGCGTTGTGCTGGACGACGGCACCAAGACCATGCCCTGCGCCATCAACGTTGTTACCGACGAGCCGGGCCGCACCGTGATGGAAATGACCCTGAAAGAGGGCAAAAACCGCGAGATCCGCCGCATGTGCGAGACCGTGGGCCTTGAGGTGGTGCGCCTGAAGCGCAATGCCGAGGGCGTGGTGAAGCTGGGAATGCTCAAGCCCGGCACCTACCGTGAGCTGACCAAGGCAGAGATCAACGGTCTGCGTGCCGCTGCCGCCAAGGGCCGCGCCCAGACCCGCAGCGCCGCGGTGCAGTCCAAGGCTGCCGCGCGCCGCCCCCGCGGCCCGGTGGGCAAGGGTGCTGCCCCCAAAAAGCGCAAGTAAATACACCTGTAAAGGGGAGAAGTGTCCAAAGATGCTTCTCCCCTTTTTGCTGCTGGGTGGAAAGATGAATAACTGTCAGCTCTTCACCTTTCAGGTGAGAAAAATTGAAGTCCGCCGCAAATACACCGAAAACGGACGCATCTGCAACGAAAATTGCGGTACGACCCTGCGGCAGGACGGGTTGTGCACGCGGGAAAGACAAAGAATACTTTTGACAACAAAAGTTCATCTCACTGAAGCGCCCCTGTTCTTCGACCAAATTTGTGCTATAATACAAAAGCAACGCTTCGCCCGGCCCCGCAAAGGGCAGGGCAGAGCAGAACGGAAAACAAGGAGTTTGGAATCATGGAAAGAGAAAAACTGAAGTCCCGGCTGGGCTTCATTCTGCTTTCAGCGGGCTGTGCCATCGGCATTGGCAACGTGTGGAAGTTCCCTTATATTGCCGGTCAGGGCGGCGGCGGCGCGTTCGTGCTGTTCTACCTGCTCTTCCTCATCATTCTGGGCCTGCCCATCATGACCATGGAGTTTGCGGTGGGCCGCGCTTCCCGCAAAAGCCCGGTGCGGGCCTATCAGGCACTGGAAAAGCCGGGCCAGAAGTGGCACATCCACGGCTACCTCACCCTCATTGGCTGCTATCTGCTCATGATGTTCTACACCACCGTGGCAGGCTGGATGCTGCACTATTTCTACATGACCGCCACCGGTAAGCTGGCAGGCCTGAACGCCGATCAGGTGGCTGGCAAGTTTACCGAAATGCTGGCAGACCCCGGCGTGATGACCTTCTGGATGGTGTTCGTGGTGGCACTGGGCATCTTTGTATGCGCCAAGGGCCTGCAGAACGGCCTTGAGCGCGTGACCAAGGTCATGATGATCGCCCTGCTGGTGATCATGGTGGTGCTGGCCGTCAACAGCCTGTTCATGCCCGGCGCAAAGGAAGGCCTGAGCTTCTTCCTCGTGCCCGACTTCGGGCGTATGAAAGAGGTGGGCGTGGTCAACACGCTGGTGTCCGCCATGAATCAGGCCTTCTTCACCCTGAGCCTTGGCATTGGCGCAATGTCCATCTTTGGCAGCTACATCGGCAAGGAGCACTCCCTGCTGGGCGAGTCCGCCCGCATCGTGGTGCTGGATACCTTCGTGGCCATCACCGCCGGTCTCATCATCTTCCCGGCCTGCTTCACCTACGGTGTGGACCAGACCAGCGGCCCCAGCCTGATCTTCATTACCCTGCCCAACATCTTTGCCAACATGGCCATGGGCCGGTTGTGGGGCTCCCTGTTCTTCCTGTTCATGGCCTTTGCAGCGCTTTCCACCGTGCTGGCCGTGTTCGAGAACATCATCTGCTGCGGCATGGAGCTGACCGGCTGCAGCCGCAAGAAGTCCAGTCTGGTGAACTTCGTGCTCATCACTCTGCTTTCGCTGCCCTGCGTGCTGGGCTACAACGTGTGGGCATGGGACGGCTTTGCCGTGTTCGGCGGCGCTGTGCTGGATCTGGAGGACTTCCTCGTGAGCAACCTGTTCCTGCCGCTGGGCAGCTTGGTGTACCTGCTGTTCTGCGTTACCAAGTACGGCTGGGGCTGGGACAACTATAAAAAGGAAGTCAACACCGGCAAGGGCCTCAAGATGCACGACTGGATGCGCGGTTACCTGACCTGCGTGCTGCCGGTGATCGTGCTGTTCATCTTTGCCTTTGGCATCTACGATAAATTCCTCTGATAGTTACTTTGGCCCCTCTTACTGCAAGAGGGGCCTTTTGCGGCAGAAAGGAACCTTCCATGCATATCCTGATCTGTGACGACGATGCGGCGTTCGGCGCGCGCATGGCAGAATATGTCACCGTCTACTTTACCGCCCGCAGCGTGCAGGTGCACACCGCCGTCTGCACCAGCGCAGCCGAGGTGCTTGCAACGCCGGAGCTGGAGCTGTATCAGCTGGCGTTTCTGGACGTGGACATGCCCGGTGCAAACGGCATGGTGCTGGGCCGTCAGCTCAAGCAGAAGTGCCCCGGCCTGATGCTGGTGTATGTTTCGGCCTATCTGGAATTTGCGCTGGAAGGCTACACGGTGAACGCCTACCGCTACCTGCTCAAGCGGGACATTGCGCGCACCCTGCCCAAGTGTCTGGACGACCTGCTTGCCGCCCTGACCGACCAGCGCAAGACTCTGACGGTGCACCACAACCGCACCGAAACGGAAATTCCGCTGGATCAGATCTATTATCTGGAAAGCGACCTGCGCCAGATCAACGTCTACGGCGACATTGCCCGCCGGCCCATCTGCACCTACTACGGCAAGATCGCCGACCTGCCGCCCATGCTCTACGAGAACGGCTTTTTGCAGGTGAGCCGCAGCGATGTGGTGAACATGAAATATGTGCGCAGCATCCGCAGCTACCGCGCCCTGCTGAAAAACGGGGTGGAGCTGAGCGTGAGCCGCGCAGGCTATGCGGCCATCCAGAACGCATATCTGGAATGGAAGGGGCAGTATGTGGATGAGTGATGCATTTGCGGAAATGATGCTGGGGCATCTGGTGTGTCTGGTCCAGGGGAACGCCTTTATTCTGGTGGAGTGGGCCTATCTGGGCAGGGGAAAACTGCGCTGGCCGGTTCTGTGGGCAGAGCTGCTGTGTATGGGGCAGCTGGGCCTGTCACTCGCAACAGGAATGTCATTTTTCAATGTGCAGAGCGTCCTGCTCAATGTGCTGTACCTTTTTGTTACGGCGCAGCTGTTTGGCGGAAACTTTGCCGATAAGCTCACCGCCTGCCTGATCAACGGCACCATGTGCCTGCTGGTGGAGAACACGGTCAACTATACCTACTCCTGGTTCACAGGAGTGCGCACCGGCGAAGCATGGCAGCACACCGGCTGCCTGATCGCGCTGTGCGCCGCGAACCTTATCGTGGGTGCAGCAGTTGCGCATTCCCTGTACAGCTGGAACCAGAAGTGTGCTCTGCAGCCGCTGCAGGCACTGGTGATGTCCTTTTTCCCCGGGGTGGCTGTGGTGCTGAACATTGTGCTGATGGTCACAGGGACCCAGCAGCCCGCTACCCGGATGACCATGCTGCTCACCTTTGGCATGAGCGTGGCGGTGCTGGTGCATATCGCCATCGTGCAGATGTTCAACGATCAGGTGGTGCAGCGGCAGAACTCCCGCTACCGTGCTCAGCTGGAACAGCAGCGCGCCGAAGCCCTGCTGGATTCCTACACGGAACAGCGCCGCCTGACCCACGAGTTCACCAACCACATGACAGCCCTTACCGCCCTGCTGGATCAGGGGGATCTGAAAGGCGCACAGGCCTACATTGCCAGCGTGAGCAAAACGGTGGCGGCGGGCACCACCATCATGGATACCCACAACCCGCTGCTGGATTCCATTCTGAGCAAAAAATACGAAGAAGCGGCAAAAGTTGGCGTGAACATTTACTTTGACCTGTGCGATCTCAAGCGGATGCCCTTCGACAGCATGGATATGGTCATCGTGCTCTCCAACCTTCTGGACAACGCCACCCGCGCCGCAGCGCAGGCCCTGCCGCCGGAGGTGCATGTGCGCATCCGCAAAACGCCGGAAGAATACCTGATCTCGGTGCGCAACCGCGTGCAGGAAGACCTGCTGCTGGAGGAGGGCAAGCTGCCCGGCACCACCAAAAAGGAGAGCGGCCACGGCATGGGCCTTGCCAACGTGCAGGACGTGCTGCGCAAGTACGGTGCCGAGTACACCGTGAGCTGCCGCGACCGGTGGTTCCGGTTTACCTGCGCCATCCCGTGCGCAGTTCATGACATGAGCACCGACAATTTATGACATGTTCTGTGCAACAGGCACGCAACAATGCTATACTAAGGCCAGTAAAGGTGACCTCCTGCCGGGGCAGGGCGGATTTGCGGCCAAAGGAAGACCTGGTGAAGCTTTGCCCCCTGTGCAGTGATCCGGGCAGCGGTGCGTGTTAAGCTGCTCTGTTTTCCCTTTGCTCTTCGCTGTGCAGTCCTCATGCGCTGCGCAGCTCATCTGGCGGGGCTTTCAACGGCGAACTTTGGGGTTTGCTGCTGATAAAGTCACTCGGTACGTCGCATTTCTGTCCGGCAGGTGCTGCTTGTGGGAATGGAGCATCTGCCACACAGGGCATTTGCGTCGGTGAGAGTTCCGTCAGATTTTTTATTGCAAAAAAAGAGCTGCTGTACGGCAAAATTGCCTGGTACAGCAGCTCTTTTTCTGTGTCGTTATTCCGGCTTTACCTGCAGCTCCTGCTCGCAGTAGATGCAGCGGTATTTGCCGTTGGAGCTCAGCTCAAAGATCTGGTCGCACTCTTCCTCAATGGAGGAGATGCAGCGGGGGTTGCGGCATTTTACAATGTTCACAAGGCGCTTGGGGGGCATCGGCTTTTCCTTGCGCACGGCCTTGCCGTTTTCAATGATGGTCACGCTGATGCCCGGGTCAAGGTAGGCCAGCACATCCAGGTTCAGCCAGGAAGCATCGCCCTCCACCTTGATGATGTCCTTGCGGCCGCTGGCGGTCTTGCTGCTGCGTGCATTCTGGATCAGCGCCACGCTGGCGGTGCGGTTGCCCGCAATGCCCAGCAGGTCCATCAGGCCAATGGCAGTGCCTGCCTTGATGTGGTCGATCACGATTCCGTTCTGAATTTCATCGATGTTCAGCATATCAGTTCTCCTCCTTAGGTGCCTTGGGGTCGCGCAGGCCCAGCAGGGTCATGATCAGTGCCATACGCACATACACGCCGTTCTGCACCTGCTCAAAGTAGGCGGCGCGGGGATCGTCGTCCACGTCCAGTGCGATCTCGTTGACGCGGGGCAGGGGATGCAGCACAGCCATATCCGGCTTTGCAAGGCTCATCTTTTCCTTGGTGAGGATGTAGCTGTTCTTCAGGCGGATGTAGTCCTCCTCGTTGAAGAAGCGCTCCTTCTGCACGCGGGTCATGTACAGGATGTCCAGCTCCGACATGGATTCCTCCAGACTGCGGGTCTCCTGGTAGGGGATGCCGTTGGCCTCCAGCACGTCCTTTACGATGTAGTCCGGCACGCGCAGCTCTTCCGGGCTGATAAGCACGAACCGGATGTTCTTGCAGCGGGCCATGGTCTTGATGAGGGAGTGCACGGTGCGGCCGAATTTCAGGTCGCCGCACAGGCCGATGGTCAGGTCATCCAGCCGTCCCATGCGGCGGCGGATGGTCATGAGGTCCGTCAGGGTCTGGGTGGGGTGCTGGTGGCCGCCGTCGCCCGCGTTGATCACCGGGATGCGGGAGTAGCGGGAAGCGCGCAGCGGTGCGCCCTCTTTGGGGTGGCGCATGGCCACGATGTCCGCATAGCAGGACACCACGCGGATGGTGTCGGCAACGCTTTCGCCCTTGCTTGCGCTGGACACGTTCTCACTGGGAAAGCCCAGCACATGGCCGCCAAGGTTCAGCATGGCTGCCTCAAAGGAGAGGCGGGTGCGGGTGGAAGGCTCGTAGAACAGGGTAGCCAGCTTTTTATGCCGGGCCACCTCCTGATACGCGGCCGGGTCGTCATGGATGCGGTCGGCCAGGTCGAGCAGAGTGGAAATTTCCTGCTGGGTAAAATCCAACGGGTCGATCAGATGTCGCATGGGTGCATACCTCCGTCAGTTTTTTGGTTTAGAGCAGCTTGCGTAAAATGGAAAAATCAAAGAAGTTTGTGTAGTAGCTCAGCGAGCGCATCACCGGGCGGCACAAACGATTGAAACACACTTCGTCCAGCAGCAGCATGGCCTCGCCCGGAGCAAGGCGCATGGCGGAGCGGATGGCATCGTCGCCGCAGCTTGCCTTCAGGTGGGCGACGTTGGAGGAAATCTGCTGGTGGCACTCCCGTTCCAGAATATCGAACACGCCGCCGGTCAGGTCGATGCGGGTGTAGTCTCTGGCACCGAACAGTGCTCTGGGCAGGTAGTCGATGGAGTAGATCACCGGGGTGGTGTCGGCCAGAATGCGCTTTTTGATGCAGATCACGTCGTCGCCCGGCTCAATTTCCAGATCGCGGGCCAGCTCTTCACCGGCACGGATGGGAAATACCTGAATGCCGTCGGCGTGGGGATAGCTGCCAAAGCTGCGGATCAGCGGGTAGTATTCCAGCTTCTGGTCCAGCCGGCTGCGCAGGCTCAGCACAGCGCGGTTCACCACCGTGCCAATGCCGCGCACGCGCTCCACATAGCCTGCGCGCTCCATCTCGCTCAAAGCATCGCGGATGACGGTGCGGCTCACGCCCAGCTCAGCGGCAAGATCTACCTCGGCGGGCAGACGGTCGGCCCGGGCATAGCGCCCGGTGCGCAGCTCTTCCAGCAGACTGGCAACGATGCGGTCGCTGATCACAGCACCGCCCAATCGGTTGGAAGAGGTAAGTGCAGATTCCTTCATGGTTCGGTTCCTCCGTTCACGGGCAGGGAATGCTCCCCGCCGGGACTTGAAGCCTGCGCCGCACGGCACCTTTGTGACCACGCCATACGCCGCAGACCCCTTTATACTTTATTATAACATAAATTGACATTTATAAAAGCGGCATTTATACTGGAAACAGCGAAAAAGTATGATTTTATTTTGGAGGGAAACGCAAGATGGAAGTTTTTCTGCACAAGATCTGCGGCCAGCCGGTGCAGCCGCCGGTGTCCATGCAGCTGTGCCGCTGCACGCCGGAGCAGGCCCCGGCGGTGTACGCCTTGCAAAACGAGGTGCGCGCCGCCATGCCGGACCCGGAGCAGTTCGTGCCGGACACGCTGGAAAACATCACGGCCTATGTCCGCAAGGACCTGTGCATCGGCGCATGGCAGGGCAGCCGCCTTGGCGGGTATCTCATCGTGCGCTTCTGCGGGCGCAGCGCACACAACTATGCGGCCTTCATGGATGTGCCGCGCACCGAGTGGGAGCACTGGGCCAATGCGGACAGCGCCATCGTCCACGCAGACTTTCGCGGCAACGGCCTGCAACGGCTCATGCTGGAAGCAGCGCTGCCGCTTTTCCCGAAAAAAATCACCCATATCGGTGCTACTGTCAGCCCGCAGAACCAGTACAGCCTGCACAACGCCCTTGCGTCCGGTTTTGCCATCGTCTCCCGGCGGGAAATGTATGGCGGCCACGACCGCTACCTGCTGGCAAAAGACTTGTAAAAAAACAGGGCTGCGTTCCCAAATGGATGCAGCCCTGTTCTTCAGTCGATAGAAAGTTTAAGCCTGTTTTTCATCTTGTGCCGCACCACCAGCAGGCAGGCCAGATGCACAGCAGCCGTCAGCACCCAGCTGATGGGGTAGCTGATGTACAGCATGAACGGTGTGCGGTTCAGCTGGAAGATGGTGGCGATCCACACCAGCCGCAGCAGGCAGCTGCCCACAAGGCTCACCACCATGGGCAGCACGCTGTAGCCAAGGCCGCGCAGGCTGCTGGCCAGCGTATCCATGATGCCGCACAGCAGGTAGGTGCCGCAGATCACCCGCAGGCGTTCGTATCCGGCGGCGATCACCGCCGCATCCGAGGAGTAGAAGTGCAGCAGCTGGGTGCCCGCCAGCACCGCACCGCCGCCCAGCACCACGCCGGTCACGATGGCGCACAGCAGGCAGTTGAGGACAACACGGTTCAGGTTCTGGTACTTGCGTGCGCCCATGTTCTGGCTGGTAAAGGTCACCGCTGCCTGCGAAAAGGCGTTCATGGCGGTATAGACGAAGCCCTCCAGATTGGCGGAGGCCGAACTGCCTGCCACCACCGTGGAACCAAAGGAGTTGATGGCCGACTGGATGACCACGTTGGACAGGCTGAACACGGTGCTCTGCAGACCGGCAGGCAGGCCGATAAGCAAAATCTGCTTCAAGGCACCCATGTGGAAGCCCAGATGATGCAGATCCAGATGCAGCGCGCCCTCCTCCTTCATCAGCATCCGCGTCACCATGCAGGCGGAAACGGTCTGGCTGATGATGGTAGCCAGCGCCACGCCTGCCACGCTCATGGAAAAGCCAATGACGAACACAAGGTTCAGCACCACGTTGATGATGCCGGCTGCTGCCAGACAGTACAGCGGGCGCTTGGTGTCGCCCACGGCGCGCAGCAGCGCACTGCTGAAGTTGTACAGCATGGTCATGGGCATCCCGATGAAATAAATTTTAAGGTACAGCGCAGAGAGGTCGATCACATCCTCCGGGCAGCTCATCAGCTCCAGCAGCCCCCGGGCTGCAAAGAACCCCACCACAGCCAGCAGCACGCCGCTGACAAGGCCCAGCGTCACCGAGGTCTGCACCGTGTCCTGCACGCCGTGGTCATCTTTTGCACCAAAGCAGCGGGCCGCCACCACGTTTGCGCCCAGCGAAAGCCCCACGAACAGGTTCACCAGCAGGTTGATGAGGGAACCGTTGGAGCCCACTGCCGCCAGTGCGGTGCTGCCCGCAAAGCGGCCCACGACCACTACGTCCGCAGCGTTGAACAGCAGCTGCAGAATGCTGGAAGCTGCCAGCGGGATGGAAAACAGGATGATCTTTTGCAGCATCGGGCCGCTGGTAAGGTCAGCGGAGCGGCTTGTCTGAGCCATGAGAAGAGTACCTCCTTTTTATCGTTTACGCGGAGAAGCCGTTTTCCGAAGCATTGCACACTGCTTAGGAGGACAGCATCTGAAATATAAATTTTTCGTAAATAAAGGGAACCGAAGGCATATTATAACGCGCGGCGCAGAAAAATACAAGTGGCACCGCCGAAAAAATGCAAATTCCCGGCGGTGCCGCTTATAAAACGATCAAAAACATTTCTTGAAGCACGGCAGAAGAGTTTATTCTTCCTGCAAAGCGTCCCGGAACAAAACCCGCAGATAATCCCGCCCGCCGTAGAGGACGCGGTCAATATAAATATCGTTCCGAAAAGCATGATAAAAAATCAGATACTTTCCGCTGACGAGAAAGCGCTCATCCAAATAAAGTTCATGATCCAGCGGAGCTACGGAAGAAAGCAATGCACCGCTTTCCGGGAACAGCTTTAATTGTTCAGCAGCATCCATGATGCGGTTCAGAATGCGCTCTGCAGAAGGCAGATTTTGCAAGTCGAACGAGATATAATCCCAGATGTCGTCCAGGTCCTGACGGGAACGAGTTGTATAAATGAGGTTATTTTCCATTGGCTCTTGCGCGGAAATGCGCCCTCATTTCTTCCGGAGTGTAAAGCTTTTCCGTCTCACCAGAGCACCGTCCTTTTGCAATTTCATTCATAAGCCGGATGGTAGCCTGCGTTTTCTCATAATCTTCCATGTCCAGAATGGCATACTTTCCACGGCCGTTTTTGGTAAGAAAAACCGGCGATCCTGCTTCCACATCGCGAAGGACTTCGTTGTAATTCCGCAGGTCAGAAATAGGTTTGATGTTCGGCATAAGATCAACTCCCTTCATCTGTAGTATAACAAATGCTGCTGTGAAATTCAACGTAAAATTTGCAGCTGATAAAAGTGAGATCCTACAAAAAAACCGCCGTCCTGTCGGGCAGCGGTCTTCTGATAAAATAAGTTTACGCTTCCACCGTCTTCCAGTGCTCCGGTGCGGCAAAATCGCTCGTCTCGCCGTCATCGGTGTACATCCGGCAGCGGGCGCTGCCATTTTCGTCCGGGCATGCCCACAGGGTCAGGCTGGTCTCGTCCAGCTGGGCGGTGCAGCTGGCGGGTCTTGCCACCGGCACCGCATGGCCCGGGCGGATGAACAGCAGCACTTCGTCCAGTGCGCAGCGGACGTAGCGGTGCCCGGCGGGCAGAAGCTCGGTGTCGTAGTCGTCCACACTGCGGATGCGGTAGAGCTTCATTGCTTCCGGCAGGTAGACATGCCGTCCGCTGGCGTTCTGGGTGTAGACAGGCGCTACCATCACACCCTCGCCCAGCAGCAGCTGGTCCTGCACCTCGCGGGCATCCGGGTCAGCGGGAAAATCAAAGCCCAAGGGCCGGAAGTAACTGGTATTTTCCAATGCCGCCTTCATGAAGGTACTATAAAGGTAGGGCAGCAGGGCATACCGCAGCCGGAGCATCTTCCGCAGGGCAGGCAGCATATCCGCAAAGCGGTAGTATTCCTGCATCCGGGAGCCGTCGGTGGCGTGGTTGCGCATCAGCGGCGTGAACAGGCCGAACTCCAGCCAGCGCAGAGCCAGATCGGGCGTAGTATCGTAGGAAAAACCGCACAGGTCGGCACCGGTATAAAGAAAGCCGCACAGCTGCACATTGGGCATCATCTGGATATTGGCCAGAAGCTGTGCCCATGTGGAAGCGTTGTCACCCAGCCAGATGCCGCCGTAGCGGTGGCTGCCGATGAAGCTGGAACGGCTGTAGAGCAGCGTGCGTCTGCCGGGCCGCAGGCGGGCAAAGGCTTCGCCTGCCGCACGGGTCATATTGCCGCCGTAGAGGTTGTGCACCCTGTCATGGCGCACCCGCTGGCCGTTCACATCGTGGTAGAAGCTGGCGTAGTCCTCGGGGGCGTTCATCAGGCCCAGCGCGCCGCCTACCACCTTGCCAAAGAATTCATCCTGCACGATGTTGTCCTTCCGGCTCAGTTCGTCCATGCTCTCAAAGAAAGCCTTGAGCCGCTCGGGTGAGTAAAACAGCGCAGGCTCGTTCATATCGTTCCAGAAGCCCTCGATGCCGCAGTCGGTCAGTGCCTTGTACTGCCGGCCGAACCACTCCCGCACCTCCGGGCGCAGGAAGTCCGCAAAGTAAGCCTTGCCGGGCCACACCGCCGCCACAAAGGGGGTGCCGTCGGCTTTGGTGCAGAAGTAACCGTTTGCAAGGCCCTCGGCACAGACGGGGTTCTTCGGGTCGATGCGCACACCCGCATCGATGATGGGCACCAGCCGGATGCCCTGTGCCTTCAGTTCGGCGCTCAGGGCGGCAAGGTCCGGGAAGCGCTGCTTGTTTACGGTAAAATCCGCGTAGTCCTGCATGTAATCGATGTCCATGCAGATCATATCCAGCGGCAGATCGTTCTCTTTGTACTGGCGGGCCACCTCCCGCACGTCCTCAGCGGTTTTGTAGCCAAAGCGGCTCTGTGCCAGACCAAAGGCCCACTTGGGCGGGATATAGCTGCGGCCGATGAGCTGCCGGAACTGGCGGCTGATATCGTTCAGGTCGTCGCCGGTGATGATGTAAAGCTCATGATCCGGCTCTTCGGTGGCAAAGCGCAGGGCATCGTATTCGGTGTAGCCGATATCGTAACGCACTTTGCCCGGGAAATCGATGAACACACCAAAGCATTCACGGCCTGCGCCGCCGTCAATGAGCAGAAAATTGTGCGCACCATAGTAGGAAAGCTTATCCTCGCTGTGGCGGGCTTCGTCGGTGTTGTTGGTCACGTAGTGCCAGCCGCGCTTGTTGATGCCGCGGGGCATTTCGCCCAGACCGTACACGATGGCATCCGGGGCCATCCGGTAGGCCCAGCCGTCTTCTTCGGCTGTGAGAAAGGGCACCGGCCCGGCGGAAACTGGGATCTCCTGCACCACACTGTCGGTGGGCAGGGGCAGGCCAAAACGGAAACGCTGGATCATAGGGAACCTCCTTGTAGCATCCTTGCCCTCTCCGTCACGCCTTTCGGCGTGCCACCTCTCTCAAAGTGAGAGGTTTTGCTAAAGGCCCCATCTCCGAGGGGGCTGTCGAGCGAAAGCGAGACTGGGGAGTGGACTTCTCATTTTCTTTATCTTACCCCGGGCCACGCTGCAAAACAAGAGACAAAACCGGCACTTTTTTGCCACAAAACCGGCAGAACGCAGTCAAAGCATAAAAATATCGGCGGCAGGCGGCGGATGCAATTGCAAATTCTGGCCCATACTGTTATACTGGAACTGCTACTTTGAATCGGAAAATGGAGGAAACCCATGTATCGCAATGGAATCAAGCGCCTGCTGGCGGTGGTGCTGTCGCTGTGCGGCATGATCTGCCTGTCCTGGCTTTTTCTCATTCTGGCCGTCGCCATCAAGCTGGACTCGCCCGGCCCGGTGTTCTTCAAACAGAAGCGTGTGGGCATTGGCAAAAAGCACTTTTACATTTTAAAGTTCCGCACCATGCGCATCGATACGCCCCACGATATGCCCACCCATCTGCTGCACGACCCGGACCAGTATATCACCCGCATGGGTCATTTCCTGCGCAAGACCAGTCTGGACGAGCTGCCCCAGCTGTGGAACATCTTTGTAGGTGATATGGCGGTCATCGGCCCGCGGCCTGCTTTGTGGAACCAGTATGATCTGCTGGCAGAGCGCGACAAGTACCATGCAAACGATGTGCGCCCGGGCCTGACCGGCTGGGCACAGATCCATGGCCGCGACGAGCTGGAAATTGCCGAGAAGGCCAAGCTGGACGGCTGGTATGTGGAGCATCTGAGCTTTGGGCTGGATGTGAAATGCTTCTTTGGCACCATTGCCGCGGTGCTTAAGCACGACGGTGTAGTGGAGGGCGGCACCGGCACGCTGCACGATGAGAAAAAGTGACTCCTTCTGCCGCCATGCCAAAGCCTCCCTCCCTGAGAAAGACTTCCCCCGGCCGGGGGAAGATGTCGCGCCAGTGACAAAAAGGGGAATGGGTGGCATCGCGCAGCGATGACGGAAGGAGTTCGTTCGCCATATCTCTTGATTTATCCCCGGAAAAGCGTATAATAAAACAGTACACAAGACGTCAAAGGAGGATTCCTGTATTATGGAACGCACCTATATCAACGAGGCTCAAAAGGCCATCGGCGGCACGGTCAAGGTGCAGGGCTTTATCGAGAACCTGCGCAACAGCAAGTATATGGCCTTTATCGTGCTGAAGGATATTACCGGCAAACTGCAGATCACGGTGGAAAAGGAAGATTACCCCGATCTGGTGGATACCATCGATCAGCTCACCCCGGATTCCGTCATCACCGTCACCGGCAAGGTGGTGGAGAACGACTACGTCAAGATGGGCGGCGTGGAGATGATCCCCGAGTCCATCGAGATCGAGAGCATTGCCAACGCTCTGCCCATCGTCCGCAAGGAAATCGCAGCCACCAAGAAAAAGAAGGCTGTGGAGCGCTCCAGCATCGACCAGCGCATCGATTACCGCTGGATCGACCTGCGCACCGACGAGAATCAGCTCATGTTCAAGGCACAGAGCTGCTTTGTGAACGCCATGCGCAAGTTCCTGCTGGACCGTAACTTCATCGAGATCCACACCCCAAAGCTGATCGCTGCTGCCAGCGAGAGCGGCTCTGAGGTGTTCAAGGTGGACTACTTTGACCGCAACGCCTATCTGGCACAGAGCCCTCAGTTCTACAAGCAGATGGCCATGGCTGCAGGCTTTGAGCGCATCTTCGAGACCGGCCCTGTGTTCCGCGCCGAGAAGAGCTACACCAACAAGCACTCCACCGAGTTCTCCGGCTTCGATCTGGAGTTCAGCTACATCACTTCCTATAAAGACGTGATGAAGATGGAAGAAGAGCTGCTGACTGCCGGTCTGCAGGCCGTCAAGGACAACTACGGCGACCAGATCAAGGAGATGTTCGGGCAGGAAGTGATCGTTCCCACCACTCCGTTCCCGGTGGTCAAGCTGGCTGACCTGTACAAGGGTCTGGAAGAAGAGTTCGGCTACACCGTCGATGAGAGCGAAAAGGGCGACCTGACCACTGAGGCCGAGCGCCTGAGCTATGAGTGGGTGAAGAAGTATTACGGCCACGAGTTCCTCTTCATCACCGATTATTCCGCCGAGAAGCGTGCGTTCTACCACATGCGCGACGAGAACGGCGTGCCCCAGGGCTACGACCTGATCTGGCGTGGTGTTGAGATCACCACCGGTGCCCAGCGCGAGCACCGCTACGAGGTGCTGAAGAAGCAGGCTGAGGAAAAGGGTCTGGCCGATGATGTCAAGTTCTATCTGGAGTTCTTCCAGTACGGCTGCCCGCCCCACGGCGGTTTCGGTCTGGGCATCGACCGCCTGACCATGCTGCTGTGCGGCCTGACCATCAAGGATGCCGAGTTCCTGTTCCGCGGCCCCAACCGTCTGACCCCGTAATTGTAAAAATGTTTGTAAAGGCTCCTGTGCCGCTGGCATGGGAGCCTTTTGTCATATCCGGCCTTTTCCCAACATACGATTACAACAAGCGGACCGGAATCCTGTCCGGTGCACAGCGCAAACGGGAAGGGGAGAGCAATTTGGCAAATCAGGAACAGAAGAGCATCTGCCGCGAGATCGGCGCACGCACCGGCGGAGATATCTACATTGGGGTGGTTGGCCCGGTGCGCAGCGGCAAATCCACCTTTATCAAGCGTTTCATGGAACAGCTGGTGCTGCCCGCCATCGGCCCGGCGGCTGCGCGGGAGCGTGCCCGGGACGAGCTGCCCCAGTCGGCAGCGGGCCGCACCATCATGACCACGGAACCAAAATTCATCCCGGAAGCAGCCGTGCCCCTGCAGTTGGAGGGCGGCGGCGAGTGCCGGGTGCGGCTCATCGACTGCGTGGGTTACATGGTGGAGGGGGCTATGGGCCACGAGGAGAACGACAAGCCCCGCATGGTCAAAAGCCCGTGGTTCGACCACGAGGTGCCCTTCGACCTTGCCGCCGAGACCGGCACCCGCAAGGTGATCTGCGAACACTCCACCATCGGCATCGTGGTCACCACCGACGGCTCTGTGAGCGACATCCCGCGGGAGGGCTATGCCAGAACCGAGAAGCGCATCGTGGAAGAACTGAATGCACTGGGCAAGCCCTACATCATCCTGCTCAACAGCACCCACCCGGATGCGCCGGAGACGAAGCAGCTGGCCGAGGGCATGGCACGGGACTACGACCACACCGTGCTGCCGGTGAGCTGCGTGGATCTGGACGCGGAGGCACTCGGCAGCATCCTGCGGCAGGTGCTGTACGAGTTCCCGGTGCAGGAGCTGGATTTTGCCCTGCCGCGCTGGGTCACGATGCTGGAAAATGGCCACTGGCTGCAAACGCAGGTGTACGATGCGGCCATGCAGCTGGCGGCAAAGGTCTCCCGCATGAAGGATGTACCCTCCGGAACAGACGCACCTGCGCTGGAATGTGACGCGGTGCAGCGCTCGGCCATCAGCGGCATCGACCTTGCAAACGGCAGTGTGCGCATCACGGTGGAGCTGAAGCCGGAAATTTTCTATCAGGTGCTGAGCGAGCAGACCGGCCTTGCCATTGGCGACGAAGCGGGCCTGATGCCCTGCATCATGGAGCTGGCAAAGGCCAAACGGGAGTACGAGAAGGTGCGCAGCGCCCTTGAGCAGGTGGAAGCCACCGGCTATGGCATCGTGATGCCCACGGTCAGTGAGCTGAAACTGGAACAGCCCCAGATCGTGCGGCAGGGCACGAACTACGGCGTGCGGCTGGAAGCCTGCGCGCCCTCCATCCAGATGATGAAGGCCACCATCCACACCGAGATCAGCCCCATCGTGGGCACCGAAAAGCAGAGCGAGGACCTTGCCCGCAGCCTGCTGGCCGGCTTTGAGGACGACCCGGAAAAGCTGTGGGAATCCAACATCTTTGGCAAAAGCCTGCACGAGCTGGTGAACGAAGGGCTGCAGAACAAGCTGCTGCACATGCCGCAGGAGGCCCGCACCCGCCTGCAGGAAACGCTGGAACGGGTCATCAATGAGGGCTGCACCGGGCTGATCTGCATCCTGATCTGACCGCTACAAAACAGAAGAGGGAAGCGCCGCGCGGGTGCCTCCCTCTTTATTTGTTCACTTTTCTTCTTCGGTCAGCTTATTGATGAGCATTTGGTAGATCTCGTTGCCCTTGAGGATGAACTGCTTTTTTACCAGCTCGGCGGTCAGCCGGTCCGGTGTGCCGAGGTCCAGACAGAACAGCTCACTGTCCAGCCCTTTCACCGTGCAGCGGATGGTGCAGTGGCCGTCCTCTTTTTCGGTAATGCTGGCACTGTACTTGGCTTCCTTGCGGGCCCATGTCTGGCAGCGCAGCACAGCGGCCACAGCGCGCTCCCGCACACTGCGGGGCAGGTCGTAGGCAAGCTCCTGCGCCACTTTGCGGCCCTTCTCGGTGATGGTGTAGCTGCCCTTTGTCAGGGTGACGAGCTGCTGCCTGGTGATATCGTCCAGACACGAGCCGATCTCGAAATAGTTCACCAGCGCTTCTTCCATCAGGGCGTTTTCGATCTCCTGCCGGGTAATGGGTCCGGCATTTTTGACCAGATAGCACAGCAGCAGCCGGATCTCGGTGCTGCTGGTCAACCCGCCGGGACGTACACCGGCAGTAAAAGCATCATTGGCGGCCATCGTTCCATACATCCCCCTTGCATTCCTTTTCTTTTATAGTATAAAGGCTTTCACGCCGGATTGCAAGCCGCAGCGGCAAAATCTGTCTCAATGCGCTTGGGGCTTTCCGGCGTGGAATACACCCAGTGGTCCAGATGGCCCTCGGTGATGAAATACTTCAGCTCGAACCGGTGACGCTGGCTCAGGGCATGGTTCACGATCACCAGCTTGATCTTCATTTTTTCCGGCAGGATGTTCTTGATGTAGACGCTCACCGCCTGCCCGGGCACAAGGTCGGTGCAGCTCTCGGCAAGGCCCGCGAGGTTGGGCGCGATCTCGATAAAGGTGCCGTATTCCTCCACGCTGCGCACGATGCCCACCACGGTCTCACCCACGGTGAACCCGGCCGCATTTTCCTCCCATGTGCCCAGCAGTTCCCGGATGGTCAGCACAAAGCGGCCCTGTACATCCCGGTTCTTGACGGCGCACAAGATCTGCTGGCCCACGCTCACCCGGTCGGCGGGGGAGGAGATGCGGCTCACCGACATGCAGTCGATGGGCAGCAGGGCACTGATGCCGCAGCCCACATCACAGAACGCGCCAAACGGCTCGATATGGGTCACGGTGCAGGGCAGGATATCGCCGGGCTGCAGGGTGTCCAGATAGTCGGCCTTGCACATCTGCTGCGCCAGCGCGCGGGAGAGCCGGTAGAAGGGCTGACCGTTCTCGTCGGTGTCCAGCGCTTCGATCACAAAGCAGGTGGGGCGGCCCACCCTCGTCAGCACCGCAATGTCCCGCACGGTGCCGTTTGCGGCACCATCGGCGCACTGGGCAAAGGGCATCACGGCCCTCACCCCGCCGATCTCGAACCGCAGCTGGCGCTGGGTATCAAAGGCCAGAGCAGTGGCCTGCAGGATCTCGCGGTTTGCCATGGCGGCGCGCAGTTCAGTGGGGGACAGGCGCGCAGCAGAACGGTAGTTGCCTTCGGTACGGTAAGCTTGCATCATCTTTCATTCCTCTTTCTCTGCTTTTTAGGCCGTGCTTGGAACGGCAGCGGCCTTTCTGTTAAAACTTATGCATCCGCATGGGCGGATATTTGCATTTTGTGCGGCTTTGCATTATACTATATCTGTATGCGCAGCAAACCGGCACGCCGGGCTTTGCGCACACACCGCCTGCTGTTTTGGGCAGGCAGAAGGGAGAAGCAGAGCTATGGACATTGCTGTAGGCGATACCATCCTCACCCGCAAAAAGCACCCCTGCGGAGCGTCCAGCTTCGAGGTGCTGCGCGTCGGCATGGATTTTAAGATCCGGTGTACCGGCTGTGGGCGCGAGGTGATGCTGCCGCGTGCTAAAATTGAAAAGAACATCAAAAAGGTGGTAAAACCCGGGCAGGCCTAGCGCCCGGCGCAGCACGCATCCGGGGCGGAAAGGCCCCGGAGCCGTTCGGCTGCACGAACATGAATCTGAGTTTGTAAGGAGAACTGCCGGAATTATGCCGAACATGTTTACCCAGATGGATGCTGTCTGCCACCGCTTTGAAGAACTTTCCATCCGCCTGAACCAGCCGGATACCGCCGCAGACCCTGCGCTTTTCCGCAGGCTGATGCGGGAGTACCACGATGCAGAACCTGTGGTGCAGGCCTACCGCGCGTGGCAGACCGCACAGGATCATCTGGCACAGGCCAAAGCTCTGCTGGAAGAACCGGGCGCACTTGACCCGGACTTCAAGCAGATGATACAGCAGGAAATCAGCGAAAAAAGTCAAGATGTGGAAAAGCTGGAAAATAATCTCAAAATTTTGCTGCTGCCCAAGGATGTGAACGATGGCAAAAATGTCATTGTGGAGATCCGCGGCGGCGCAGGAGGGGAGGAAGCTGCCCTGTTTGCCCACAGCCTGCTGCGCATGTACACCATGTATGTGCAAAGCAGGGGCTGGCAGCTGGAAATGCTCAACCTCAACGAGACGGAGCTTGGCGGCGTGAAGGAGGCCATCTTTTCGGTGGACGGTGCCGGGGCCTACAACCGCCTCAAGTACGAGAGCGGTGTACACCGTGTGCAGCGTGTGCCGGAGACCGAGACGCAGGGCCGCATCCACACCTCCACGGCCACGGTAGCTGTGATGCCGCAGGCCGAAGAGGTGGACTTTGCGCTGGACATGAAGGACCTGCGCATCGACACCTTCCGCTCCTCCGGCGCGGGCGGTCAGCACATCAACAAAACCTCCAGCGCCATCCGTGTGACACATCTCCCCACCGGCATGGTGGTAGAATGCCAGAACGAGCGCAGCCAGTTCCAGAACAAGGATAAGGCGCTGGAGATCCTGCGCAGCCGCCTGCTGGCCCAGAAGCAGAAACAGCAGCAGGATGCCATCAACGCCAGCCGTCAGGGGCAGGTGGGCACCGGCGACCGCAGCGAAAAGATCCGCACCTACAACTTCCCGCAGGACCGCTGCACCGACCACCGCATCGGCCTGACCGTGCACAATCTTTCCAAGATCATGGACGGCAATCTGGACGAGGTGATCGACGCACTGGCCACCCGCGAACAGGCCGAAAAGCTGCAAAAGCTCAACGAGCAGGGCTGAAATGCGGCTTTGAAAATAAAACGATATCCTGTCGATAAATACTGAAAAGCATAAATACTTTACAGATAGAAAGAACGATGATCCGTATGGAAATGAAAACTGAAATTTTGCCCGCATCGGACGAAAAGAGCATTGAAAAAGCCGCTGCCCTGCTGCAGAACGGTGAGCTGGTGGCCCTGCCCACCGAGACGGTTTACGGCATTGCTGCCGATGCCCGCAACGGCGAGGCTGTGAAGAAGATCTTTGTGGCCAAGGGCCGCCCGCAGGACAATCCCCTGATCGTCCACGTCACCGGACCGGAAATGCTGCCCGGCCTTGTCAGCGAGGTGCCGGAGCGCGCCCAGCTGCTGATGGCTGCGTTCTGCCCCGGCCCGCTCACCATCATCATGCCCCGCGGCCCGGAGGTGGCAGCGGAGTGCTGTGCCGGTCTGGACACCGTGGGCATCCGGATGCCCAGCCACCCGGTGGCCCGCGCCGTCATTGAAAAGAGCGGCTGCGCCTTTGCTGCCCCCAGCGCCAATCTTTCCGGCAAGCCCAGCCCCACCAACGCGCAGGATGTGTTCACCGATATGGACGGCCGCCTGCCGCTGATTTTGGACGGCGGCGAGTGCGACGTGGGCGTAGAAAGCACTGTGGTGTCGGTGGTGGGCGAAAAGCCCACCCTGTTCCGCCCGGGCCACATCACGCTGGAGGACCTCGAGCGTGCCCTCGGCGAAGAGGTGGAAGTGTCCAAGGCCATCCTTGAAAAGCTGCCGGAGGGTGCTGTGGTGCGCAGCCCCGGCATGAAGTACAAGCACTACGCACCCAAGGCGGATGTGACCTTGCTGGACGGCACCTTTGAGCAGTTCAAAGCCTATGTGGATGCCCACGCCGAGCAGAATCCCAGCTGCCTGTGCTTTACCGGCGAGGCGGAAAAGCTGGGTGTGCCCTGCGTGGAGTATGGACGCGAGGGCGACGGTGCCGATCAGGCAAAGCACATCTTCCGCTGCCTGCGTGCGCTGGATGAGCAGGGCGATGCCGTGGTCTACGCCCGCTGCCCCAGAAAAGACGGCCTTTCCATGGCGGTGTACAACCGCCTGATCCGCGCTGCGGCCTTCCGGGTGATCAAGCTATGATCGCGCTTGGCATCACGGGCCGCAGCGGCTGCGGCAAATCCACGGTCACGGCGGTGTTTTCGGCCCACAGTGTGCCGCTGGCCGATGCCGACCAGATCAGCCGCGAGATTTTACTGCCCGGCTCGCCGCTGCTGCCCCGGCTGGCCCAGCGGTTCGGCGCAGACATTTTAAAAGCAGACGGCACATTGGACCGCCGCCTGCTGGCTGACCGTGCTTTTGCCACCCCTGAGGGCAAAGCAGCGCTGGACAGCCTGACCCATCCGGAGATCGTGCGCCGCATCCGTGCGGCAAAGCAGGCGGCGCTGGATGGCGGAGCACCGCTGTTCGTGCTGGATGGCGCGGTCATCGTGGGGACTGCGGCGCAGGCCGAGTGTGACCGCCTGTGCGTGGTCACGGCACCGTTTGAGACCAGTGTGGCCCGCATCGTGGCCCGGGACGGCATCTCGGCTGAGATGGCCGCCCGCCGCCTGAACGCCCAGACACCGGAAAGCACCCTCACCGCGCAGGCAGACTATGTGCTGCGCAACGATTCCAGCCTTGCACATCTGCAGGCTGCGGCAGAGCAGCTCTGCACAAAGCTTCTGGCAGAAGGAGGTGCGGGAAAAGAACTTTGAACAAACGATATAACGAACAAGATCCTGCACCGCAGTACGACCCGGAGACGGCCCGCATCCGCCGCGCTCTCCGCGCCCAGAAGGCACGCCGCCGCAAAAAAATGCGCAGCCGCAGGCTGTTCCTGCTGGGCATGGCGCTGATCCTGCTGTTTGTGCTGGTGCCCAACTTGTGGGGCAGGGCAGAACGGCTTTTATACCCCCGCAAGTACGAAGCGCTGGTGGACCAGTGGGCGGAGACTTACGGCCTTGACCCGCTTCTGGTGGATGCCTTCATCCGCACCGAAAGCGGCTTTGACCCGCAGGCCACCTCCACTGTGGATGCCCGGGGCCTGATGCAGATGACCGAGGAGACCTTTATCTGGCTGCGCAGCAAGATCGCACCGGACGAAGGACTGCTCTTTGCAAATCTCTACGACCCGGAGACCAGCATCCGGTTCGGATGCTATTACCTGCACCTGTGCATGGAGCGCTACAACGGCGATGTTGCCACTGCCGCTGCCGCTTATCACAGCGGGTGGGGCACGGTAGATGCTCTTTTACAGATGGAAGAGCACTCCGCAGACGGCGAAACGCTGCAGGGCTTTCCCTATAACCAGATGAACCATTACATAAAAAAGATCACTTCCTGCTATGCGCGGTATCAGCGCATCTATGCAGAAAGCTGAGAGGAGATAAGGAAAATGAGCGAGAAACTTACCGCAAAGCAGGCTGCCGAACAGCTGCTTTACAAGCCGGAGTACGCCGCCGACAAGAGCGCCGACGTGAAGGAAAAGGCTGCAGCCTTTGCCGAAGGCTACAAAGCCTTCCTGAACGCTGCCAAGACCGAGCGCGAAGCTGCCGCCGCCAGCGAAAAGCTGCTGCTGGAGGCCGGTTACGAAAAGTTTGAGCCGAAAAAGACCTATGCCCCCGGCCAGAAGATCTACTTTGTGCAGGAGCACAAGGCGGTGGTGGCCGCTACCATCGGCCGGAAATCTTTTGAGGAGGGCTTCCGTCTGGTGATCGCCCACATCGACAGCCCCCGTCTGGACCTGCGCCCGAACCCGCTGTACGAAGCAAACCACCTCAGCTACTTCAAGACCCACTATTACGGCGGCATCCGCAAGTACCAGTGGGGCACCATGCCGCTGGCCATCCACGGCGTGTTCACCCGTGCTGATGGCTCCAGCGTGTCCTTTGCAGTGGGTGAGGACGAGAATGACCCCGTGTTCTGCATCACCGACCTGCTGCCCCATCTGGGTGCCGAGCAGAACGACCGCAAGCTCAGCGAGGGCATCAAGGCCGAAGAGCTGAACGTGCTCATCGGCTCCGACGCTGTGGAGGATGCCGACATCAAGGAGGCCGTCAAGCTGAACACCCTGATGCTGCTGCACGAAAAGTACGGCATCACCGAGCGGGACTTCACCCGCGCTGAGATCGAGGTGGTGCCCGCCCATAAGGCCCGGGACGTGGGCTTTGACCGCTCCATGGTGGGCGGCTACGGTCACGATGACCGTGTGGACGCATACCCCGCCCTTATGGCCGAGATCGAGACGAAAGATCCTGTGCACACCACCGTCTGCGTGCTGACCGATAAGGAAGAGATCGGCTCCGACGGTGTGACCGGCATGCAGAGCATGTATGTATTCCACTTTATGCAGCTGCTGTGCCGCGCCGCCGGTCAGGACGACATCCTTGCCTTCCAGAACAGCGTGTGTCTCTCCGCCGATGTGACCGCCGCCTACGACCCCTCCTGGGCAAATGCCTTCGAGCCGCAGAACGGTACTTACGCAGGCCGCGGCGTGGCCTTCTTCAAGTACACTGGCAGCCGCGGCAAGAGCTCTGCCAGCGATGCTTCCGCTGAGCTGGTAGGGGATATCACCCGCCTGCTGGATGCCAACGGCGTGGCATGGCAGATCGGTGAGCTGGGCCGTCTGGATCTGGGCGGCGGCGGCACCATTGCCAAGTACGTGGCCAACCGCGGCATCCCCGTGCTGGACATCGGTGTACCGGTGCTGTCCATGCACTCGCCCTTTGAGGTCATCCATAAGACCGACCTGTACATGGCCTACCGTACCTTCTTGCTGTTCTGCCAGAACGCGGAATAAAGATTTAGCCCCGGATCGCCCGCAGCCGCGCGCATTCCGGGGCTTTTTTCAAAAAATGCTTGACCTTCAAGTGTCTTTAAGGTGTAATGTGAGTGCGGAGGTGAAGCAAATGAACATCAAACAGGCTTCGAAACAAAGCGGGGTGTCCGCCCCCAATATCCGCTTCTATGAAAAAGAAGGACTTCTGAATCCCGCCCGGCTGCCTGGCAACGACTACCGTGATTACACGGAACAGGACATCCGCACTCTCCGGTTCATCCGGATGCTGCGGATGCTGGATGTGCCGCTTCCGGTCATCCGATCCGTGCTTGCAGGCGATGCATCGCTGGGGAGTGTCCTGCGGGAGCAAAAGACCGCACTGGAACAGCGCGCAAAGCAGCTGGAAGGGGCGGCGCGTTTTTGTGCAGAACTGGCCCGGCAGGACCCGTCTGTGGCATCACTGGATGTGGACGCCTGCCTGACCCGGATGGAAAAGCCTGCCGTACAGGGTGCGTTCTGTTCTGGCTGGCTGCAGGATTACCGCACGCTGGCACAGGTGCAGCACCAGAGGCATTTTTCCTTTATTCCGGAGGGCAGCATCAACACCCCGCAGGAGTTCACAGCGGCCCTGCAGACCTACGCAAAGGCCAACGGGATGCAGTTCAGCCTTGAAAAAGAGGGGATGTACCCGGAGCTTTCGCTGGATGGCATTCCGTATAAAGCTTACCGAAACCCGGGCAAGTACCGGGATGAAATCTGCTGCGATGCCGTGCATCCCGAGCAGCTTGACACCGGGCTTCCCTCCCGGCGGGAAAAGCTGCTGCGCATCGCGCGTATCGTGCTGCCGCCGGTGTGCACCTTTGCCGCCATCATGGCGGCAGGGTGGGTAGTCACCGGCGGTGCAGGCTGGCTCTGGCTAGCGGCGCTGGCATCCGGCGGGGTGCTGCTGGGGCGCTGCATGGAAAAGTGGCTGTAAGGAGCATCACCCCAGCGGCAGCGCTTCGGCCACCGTCAGAAAGGTGTAGCCGTTGTCTGCATACCACCGGATAATGTCCGGCAGTGCTTCGGCGGTGGTGTGTGTGGAGGAAGAATCGTGCATCAATACGATGCAGTTCGTCTGCTGCCCGGTCTCGTGCACCACATTGCGGTAAATGGTGCCCGCGCTTGGGTGCCCGCCCACGGCATCCTCGGCGCACACGTTCCAGTCCACCCAATGCCAACCTTTCTGCTCTACTTCGGCTTTCAGCTGCTTCATCAGGCCTTTGCCGCCGTAGCGCCGACTGACGGTGTTGGTGCTGCCGCCCGGAAACCGTAGATACCGGATGCTCTCGGCATCCACATAGGGCGCAATGCGCTCCTTTAAAAGGGCAATGTCCTCCCAATAAGCGTCGCTGCTGCGGTAGATATCGCTGTACTCGTGGGAAGCAGAGTGCAGCGCGATCTGGTGCCCGGCGCTGACCGCTTCGGTGAGCAGGGGCAGATACTTCTCGTTGTAACCGGTAGCCACCACAAAAAATGTGGCGTGCACTCCGGCTGCGTTCAGCGCGCTGAGCACATCCGGTGTGGTCTTGCTGGGGCCGTCGTCAAAGGTCAGGCAGACCCACTTTTCCGGCAGCGGCTGGGCAGCAGGCTCCTGCTGCTCCTGTGCCAGAGCCGAAACGGCGGGGGAGAGCATTGAAGTGTCCGGTGCCGGGGTAAGATCCTGCGCCTGACATCCGGTGACGACCGGCGGCGCAGCAGATACAAACCCCATAATGAGGGCGAACAGCATCACGGCCGCAACTCTGGCCCGCCTGCGCCGTGCGAGATATTCTGCAAGCTTCAAGAGCAAAACCTCCTTTGTCTGTTTGGTTTGCTCTTATCAGAATATGAACGACGGCGGATTCTATGAAAAAATCAGCCCACTCTCTGGCGCTTATCCAGCCGCATCTTGTCGGCAATCATCGCAATGAACTCCGAGTTCGTTGGTTTTCCCCGCAGGTTATGGATGGTATAACCGAAGTAGCTGTTGAGGGTGTCCACATCGCCCCGGTCCCATGCCACCTCGATGGCGTGGCGGATGGCGCGCTCCACCCGGCTGGCGGTGGTGCCGTTTTTCTTGGCGATTTCCGGGTACAGGCGCTTGGTCACGGCGTTGATGTACTCCGGCTCGTTCATGGTGAGCAGGATGGCATCCCGCAGGAACTGGTAGCCCTTGATATGGGCGGGGACACCGATCTGATGCAGGATCTCGGTAACGGTCAGCTCATCGCTGTCCACGCTGGTGTGCAGGATGTGCTTTTCCGGGCCAAGTGCCGCCTTGAGCACCCGTGCGGCAAGCACGGTCTCATCAAAGGGTTTTACAAAGTAGTAGGCAAAGCCTTCGTCCAGCAGCTCCTGTACCATCTCTTCGCTCTGGAAGGCACCGGTCACGAAGAAGGAGGTGTGCCGCTCACCGGCGGCATTGTAGCGCTGCTTGACTGCAAGGGCATCCAGACCGGGCATAAAAGCATCCAGCAGGACCACCTGCGGGCGCACGGTGAGCATTTTCTGCAGGACCTTGTTGCCGTCCTTTTCCACAACGGTCACGTCCACGCCCTTCTGCTCCAGCGCTTCGCGGCAGGCGGCAGTGAACGGGGCACCAGTATCCGACATCAAAAATCTAACTTTGTCCATGGTTGTTTCCTCCAATGTGTGCAGTTCCCTTAACACCATGGATTTTACCATAATTTTCCAGAACTTTCAACGGTTTATATTGGTAAATTTTGGCAAAGAAAATCGAAACCCGCAAATTATTTTGCGTTTTGGGTCTGCGTATGCGCTGTATCGCCTGTTTTTTCAACAGCGCGGGCCTGCTTGAGCATGGTCTGAGCAAAAATGCCGTAGCCCCGCGTGGGGTCGTTTACCAGCACATGGGTCACTGCACCCACCAGTCTGCCGTTCTGCAGGATGGGACTGCCGCTCATGCCCTGCACGATGCCGCCGGTTTTGGCAAGCAGCTGCCGGTCGGTCACGCGCAGGATCATGTTGCGGTGGGGGTCTGCGTCGTTTACCTTTTCAATGCGGATGCGGTATGCCTTGGGCACCTCGCCGTCCACGGTCGTCCAGATCTCGGCATCGCCCGGCACCACCTCCTGTGCAAAAGCCATCTCCAGCTCCGGGCCGGAAAATGCAGCCCGTGTTCTGCCATAGACCCCGGTCTTGCTGTTGATGCAGATGCTGCCAAGCGCATGGGTGCTCAGAAAGCGGCCCTTCAGCTCACCGGGGCTGCCCACGGTGCCGCTGGTACACCCCACGATCTGGCAGGGGACGATCTCGCCGCTGCGCAGGGCCACGCTCTCACCGGTGTCGCTGTCGCTGATGGGGTGGCCAAGCCCGGCAAACACCCCGGCGGCATTGTCCACAAAGGTCATGGTGCCTACCCCGGCGGAAGAATCCCGCACCCACATCCCGGCGCGCCACTGCCCGGCGGTGCTGTCCCACACGGGGGTCAGCCGGGTCTGGAATTGCTCACCATTGCGGATATAGACCACCTGCACCGGTGCGCCTGCGGCCGTTTCCAGAGCATCGTGCACGGCATCGTTCGTCTCGGTCAGGGTGTCGTCCATGCGCACCACCCGGTCGCCCAGCCGCAGCCCGGCCTTCTTGGCGGGGTTTGCGGTGCCGTCCGGGGTGTTCAGGTCGGAAAAGCCCACAATGAGCGCACCCTCGGAGAACATTTTAACGCCGAAAGGCGTACCGCACACGGTTACCACCGGACGTGTTTCCACCAGAGCGCGCACAGTCTTGACGGGCAGCCACCCGCCAATGGACAAAGTGGCCTGATAGCTGCCCGCAGCCTGCGTGCTGGCCGCGTTGCGGGAGCCAGCGGTGCGCAGCGGCTGCACATAGGCAAAACGGGGCAGGGTAAGGGTCTGGCCGGGTTCCAGCAAAATTTCAGCAGGCAGGCTGTGCCACAGCCAGCCCAGCACCGCCAGCGCGGCCACCAGAAGATAAGTTGCCGCAATGCTGCCAGCGCGGCGTAGTTTTGATCTGCGCATCGGCAAAAAGCCCCTTTCCGCCATGGAAAATGATACGATCGTCCGGCGATAGTATGCGCTGTGAAGGGCGGAAATATCAATGCAGTGATTGACTTTTGCCGCCGGAACTGATACTATATTAAGGCGGTTTGGCCGCAGCTGCAGAATAGAAGAATACGCGGGTATGGTGGAATTGGCAGACGCGCAGGATTTAGGTTCCTGTGCCGCAAGGCGTGTGGGTTCGACCCCCACTACCCGCATACAAAGAAAAGCACGTTGATTCGTACAGAACCAGCGTGTTTTTTCTTATCGTGGTAACACTTTTGGTAACACTATTAAGTTTTCAGACTGCTCTCACCAGCGCATTATACAGCATTTCAATGAACTGCACCGCGCTGGGCGCACCGGTCAGCGGATAGCCTGCCAGCTGCTGCACATACTCCGGGTTTGTGAGCCATGCACCTTTAGCTGCCCGGCGGACAGCGCTTTGAATCGCTTTTGGCTCACATCCTCTGCGGTCGGCGATAGGGGTATAGATATCTTTCTCCACGGCCTGCAGGCGGTCTTCCTGCTCACAGACCAGCTCAAGACACTGGCACAGGATACTGTAGGCGCTCAGATTGCGTGTGATGCCCATCGGGCGCAGCAAATCATTGACCTGAGTGGACAATTCGGAAACGATCATAGTTGACACATCCTTTCTATGCGTCAACTCTAACCGAAAAATACTTTAAATTTACCAATTACGTCGATATACGTCGTAAAGCGTCGAAACACGCCAAACAAAAACAGCCCCGAGGAACCGTCAGGCTCCCCGGGGCTGTTGCTATGTATGGCTATTTTGGGCAGGGCGGCTTACTTTCCCTGTGCCTTCAGTTTGTCGTAGGTCTGGTCTGCCTGAAGGGCTGCGGGGGTGAAGCTGTTGTTCTTCCACCACGCGACCAGCGCGGCCACGGTGGTGATGCCAGCGGTGACCAGCTGCTCCACGGTCTGGCTCTCGATGGGCAGGATGGGCTTGCCCAGTGCAGACAGCACCTGATTGGTCAGGGCCAGCAGCAGGCAGGCGGTGCGGGCAATGGTGCCTGCGGAAATGGTGGGTGCGTTGTAGGTGTGTGCGTTCATAGTCAGTTCCTTTCTCTTTCGTGTTCGTCTGCTTCTAAATCAGCGATGCGGTGGTTGGCCACCTTCATCTGCTCTTCCAAAATGGGGACGCGGCGGGCAAAATTGTTGTGCTCCCGCACCTCCCGGGTCAGCTCTTCCAGCTTGGTGTCGGTCACGGCCTGACTGCGGCTGTTGGCGATCAGCACGCCGATCAGGGTCACCGCACCGGCAAGGATGGCTGAGATGATGCTTTCCACTGGTTTCACACCTCCATCACGGGGATGCCGTAATCCTCTGCGCACTGGTGTTCGATACGGCAGCCGCGGGCATTCTTCCAGCCCGGAGCAAAGATTGCCACATCGGCCTTTGCAAGGAACTCGATGCTCCGGGCCAGATAGTCCAGTGGCTTTGCTGCCGGGCCGAAATCATCAAAGAAGGTTTCCAGCGGAGCCACATCTTCACCCAACAGAGCCTTTGCCTTGCTGATCGCGGCGGTGCGTTCCTGAAGTACCTGTTCATCGGACAAGCCACCCATGGGCTGGCTGATAAAAATAGTCTTGCTCATTATTCACCTCACAGCGTCCACCGGCTCTTGTTCGGGCGGGTGTCCACGTGCACCCAGCCCTTGGCCCGGCCTGCCTTGACCGGGTAGCGGCCCACGCCGCCCCAGCCGGGCATCAGGCTCTCGGCGTAGGCTGCCACAGCCAGCGGGTCGGTGCCCTGCACCTGAATGTCAGCGGCCCGGCCCAGCAGGTGCTGGCTGGATTTAGAGCCGCCCACCCTCGTGTTGTGGCTGGCGGTGCGGTAGCCGCTGGTGATGGTCACGGGCTTGCCGAAGTGCTCCCGGATGCACTGCAGCAGCACCACAAGGCCCTCGTCAATGAGGATGGTGTCGGTGCCGTCGCGGCAGCGGAACTCCCGCACACGGAACGCGGGAGAGAGCTGCTTTGCGCCGTCCTTCTTCAGGCTATACTGCTTGATTGCCATATGTATCACGTCCTTTCACGGGGTCAGGCCCCGATTTTCACGTTCTCTTTCAGCTCCTGATCTGCCTTGTCCTCCGCGTCCAGCGCATCGTAGTACGCCTGCGCCAGCTGCTCCACCTCTGCGATGTCATCCTCTGTCAGCAGTCCGTTGTCGTAGTGCATGTATGCTTTATCCAGCCAGAACGCAACATCGCGTCCTGCGGCGATTTCCCGCTTGATGGAGCGCAGGGTCAGGTCATGGCGAGCTTTACTTTTGATAGCCATAAATAACCTCCTTAGGTCGTTGTCATGGACGCTACTGCGTCCTCAAGGTCAGTGATGCGTTTGATGGGGTCCGCCCTGCCGGTCACCGCCACGCTGTCTGCGTTGGTCAAGACCGTGTTTAAACCGCTTAGAGCGGGGATGGGCTGTGCGCCGGTTGCGGTGATGGGCACAGGCTCTGCCAGCTTGTAGCAGATTTGGACGGGAGTTCCGGCGGCGTACTGGGCGGCGAGAAGTGCCTTCCATTCATCAAGTGCGTATTTTTTAGCCATTGTCGCTCCAAGGTAGATATTAAAGGTGTCAACAAAAAGACTGTCACCACCATAATTGTAGCGATACAGAAAATGGCTGCACACGCCATTTAATGGAATATTTGTTTTAGTGGTTGCGCTGTTCAATACGATATAAGTATCGTCCTTCTTCCAGTTTTCTTCTCCGGTTAATGTTAGGACATCGTATAGATTTTGCCCCTCTCCCGTCACTGCATCCACCGTGCCGCCGTAGATGGTGCAGGGCAGGGTCAGGGTTGCGGTTTGGCCGGTGTATGGTGTGTAGGTGGTGGGAACGGTGGTGCCCGGAACAACTTCAATTTGAAATTTGAAGTCGTTGAATACTGTGCCCTCTCGCCAGCATTGCAGCATAAAAATAAGCTCGGTTTCTACCAGCGCAACGTCTCGTGCAATATATGCATCAAGGTTTTTGCTGGTTGTATCACCACGGAAGTAATGATTATAATCCGTTGCGAACAGCGAATAGGCAAAAGTAATGCCGTCACCGCTTCCAAGAGAGGCACTTCCGCCTACCTTTTTGACGTACATGGTGTAGGTTTTTCCCGCAACCCAATGCAGCCGACACATTCCAATTATGATATTGGTTCTGCGAGTTAATGCTCCGTTAAGCGTAATATTTTTTTCTGCGTCTACTGCTATTTTAATGTCTGAATTGGAATCGTTTGTGCTTAAAAACTCAATAACATTCTGCCCGCACCGCTCGACCGTCACGCTGTCTCTGCCCTTGATGGGGCGAACATTGTCAGGGGATGGCTCGCCACTGCCTTCCTGCGTCGGCTCCCAGCTCGCCTTAACGCCCAGCGGATATCCCGCCACAGGGTAGCACACAACAGGGTTGCCGCTTTCTTCCAGCGGTGGACAGAGCATATGGGCCAGCACCACCACGTTGTGCCCGGCCTGCAGCACCTCTTCCAGCGCGTCCAGCAGCTTGCCGAACTCTTCCTTAACATAGGTGTAGCCCTTGCCGTAGCCGAAATCTTCGATGCCGTTCACCTTGGCTTTGGCACACACGGCCTGAATGCACAGGCGTTCAGCCCAGTCGGCGGTATCAATGACCAGCGTGCCGCAGGGGACACTGCCCTTGCGTACCTCGGCCACCTCATCCAGCAGCATGGCCCAGCTGGTGGGTTGGGGCAGGCGCTTGACGTTCAGCCGCTTGGTGCCGCCCTCGGTGTCGATGAAAACAGGGTTCGGGAAATGGGATGCAAAGGTGCTTTTGCCGATGCCCTCGGGCCCGTACAGCACGGTCTTGACCGGCGAATTCTGGATGCCGGTGGTAACTGCATATTTGCTCATTTAGAACGCTCCTTTCGTCCAGCTTTTCTGCTGGGGCTTTTCGGTGACGGGCGGCAGGGTGGTTTCGGCATCCTTCACCATGCCGTCCTCAATGATGATCTGGCACTCGCTGCCGGTGGAGACCCGGGTGGCAATGGCCTGCAGGTGTTCCGCTTCCAGCCATGCGGAAAACTCCTGCAGGGTGGTCATGTCCATCTGTTCCAGCTTGTCCAGCAGTACAAAACCGCAGTCCGGGTTCAGGCGGCGGACGATGGCAGCGGCCACCCGCAGCTGGTCGCTGCCGGACATATCCCGCCAGTGCTTGCCTTTATAAGTAAGGGCACCGTCCTCTACGCCAAGGCCCGGCAGGGGCAGGTCGGCACCGTTCAGCAGGGCCATACGGTCGGCACGCTTCTGCGTGATAGCTTCAGTCAGGCGCTTATATTCACTGTCATACTGGGCGGCCTCGTCCTCGGCGCGGGATTTTTCGAGGTTGGCGCGCACCTTCTGGTTGATCTCCTCAATATCCCGGATGGATGCTTCCAGTTCGGCAGTGGATTCGTCCTGAAGATCTTCAGCAGCAGTCTGGGCGATTTTTACATCGGCCTGCATGGTCACCAGCCGCTGCTTTTCGCCAGTCAGCTGAAACTCAAGGTCTGCAACGACCTTTTTCTGCCGTTCAAGCAAATCCGAGAGCTGGGCCAGCTGCGTCCGTTTGCGCTGGTTCTCTCCGTTGCGGGCCAGAATATCCTGCTGCTGGCGGATGAGGTCGGACGCGCTGACCGGCTTTTCCGGTGCATCCGGGTAGGAGATCAGCTCCTCGGCAAAGTGCTTTTTCTGCTGGGCCAGCTGGCCGGTGAAGGTGCGCTTGTCGTACAGGGCTTTGATCTCAAGATCCCGGGTGTGCAGTTCGGTGCCGATGCCGATGATCCGCAGCAGGATGTCCGCCTTTTCCTTGTCGGATGCTTCCATGAAGCGGGGAAGATCCAGCGCCAGCGGCTCGATGAAGGCGTTGAGCAGCTGCTGACCGCTGCGGCGTCCGGTGGGGTCGGTGACGGTCAGGGTGCTGTTCTTGCCCTTGCGTTCCACCACCACGCCATTGGAGAGCTTGACCTTGAGGTGGGCGGGAGCCACGGCCCCGTCCCGCTGGGCGGCGTCCGGGCGGAAGCGGTCGCCGCCGAGAGCCCACGCCAGCGCGTCCAGCACGCTGGTCTTGCCCTGATTGTTGTTGCCGCCCACGAGGGTGAGCCCGGTGGGCGACGGCGTAAGCGCAACGGCCTTGATGCGTTTGACGTTTTCGGCCTCTAAGGCCATGATCTTTACAGACATGCGGATACCTCCCCTTGAGCGGATGCGAGTGTGTGAACGAACTGGTTGATCGCGGTCTCCCGCTGGTCATCCGGCAATTTGCGGAACTGCATTTTAGCGGACTGAACGATGCTTGTGATGGAGCGCCCGGCCAGAATGATGCTGTCGTAGGCATCGCGGGCGTCCTGTTCGCTGCCGGAAGAGACCTGTTCCAGCCGTGCCTGTAGGTCGGCGGTCATCTCGGCGGCTAAGTCCTCGGCGATGTCGTGGGCCCGCTGGTTTGCCCGGCGTTCCACTTCCTCCTCGTCCACCACGGCGGCGATGGGCTGCTTTTTCAGGGCCGCATTTTCTTCCTGCAGCTTATCCGCCCGGAGCTTTGCTGCTTCGGCCACCTGCCGAGAGCCGGAAAGCTGGCCCTCGGCGTTCTTGGCCCGGGCTTCGGCCTTGTCGCGCTCGCCTTCGGCCTTCTGGCACTGGAGCCGGGCAGCAATGCGACCCTCGTCTGCATCGTGGTAGCTCTGCTGAAGCTCGGCGTTCTGTTCTTTCAGGCCGCGGATGTCGGCAAGAGCGGATTCATAGCGGCTTTCTGCTTCTTCCCGCTTTTCCGCATCCTTATGGGTCTGGGCTTCGGCGCTTTTCACCAGCTCCTTGAAATAGGCATTTTCCTTGCGGGCGTTCTGAGCGGACTTCTCGGCAGCGTCGGCACGGTCTTTCTCGGCTTTGAGTTGGGCCAGCAGCTCCTGATACTCCTTGTAAGTAGTGATGTCACCGCTTTTCACCTGCCCCACCAGCTCTGGCGGGGCACTGGGCTTGGCGGCGGCATACAGCAGAGAGGGCGGCAGCTCTTGCAGAATGTCCTGCTGGCGGGGCGAGCTGCTTTCAAACATTGAAGAGATCTTCAGCAGCCGGTAGGCAGTATCCTTCGTGATGCCGATGGACAGACACCACTTCCGGAAGTTATCCTCACTGTACTGATTGTTGTGCTTGTCGCAATTTGCGACGAGCACGTCATGCGCGATCCCGACCGCTTCACCCATCCGGATATAGCCGCGTGCAGCCATTTTCTTTCCGTTCTGGTATTCTTTTTCGGCCAGATGCAGGTCAGCCACCGTCTGGTCGGACAAACCGGAGTAATCAAACTTCGGTGCCATGCTCTCTGGGATGAAGGTCAGGTACTTGTCAGAAGAGCTGCCGGAGCCAGCGGATGGTGCAGCGTTCTTTCCGGTTGCATTGCCCGGAGCATTGGAGCCGCTGACAGCATCTGCCTTCTCCGTCGTAGGGCTTGACCCCTCCGGTGCTGCCGGGGATGCCGCAGTTTGGCTTTCCGCAGCAGTGGCAGCATCCGAACACTGCGCGGATGGGGTAGGGTGTTCTTCCACCGGTTCAATGGGCGCGTTCTTGCAGGGCTTGGCATTTTTCAACGCGTCCAGCATTGCGCAGTCGATTTCGTACTCATCCAACGGGGCGAACTCCGCGCCATTGGTCAGAAACGCCTGTGGGGTCAGATTCTTGTCTGCTGCCTTGGCCCGCTCGAATTTCTGCGTCATGAGGTGGCTTTCTTTCCAAATGCTGCCGTTCCAGTGCCAGAGCCGTCCACGGTAATAGGCATAAACCGTCTCGTTGGAAAGTTTGGAACTGATGATGTAGTCCGTCATACCCGCACCTCCGTGTCCTTGAGGCGGTCCAGCATCTTGGCCTGCACATCCTTGCTCATGGGCTGGATGTCGTTGCCCTTCCAGCCATAGCAGAGGATAGGGCCGTAGATATGCTGGCCGCGATAGATACGGTTCAGGTCTCTGCCCATGATGCCGTACACCAGCACTGCCGGGGTGCGTGGCAGGACTTTCTGCTCACAGGGGCACCGCAGCAGTGCTTCGATGCCCTGCAGCGTGTCCGGCAGGGTGGTGACTACCGGTTCTTTGCCCGGTTCGATCAAAATTCCTTTCATTGTAAAACCTCCGATTTTGTGATATCATCGGGGTGATGAAGTCGTTCAAACTCATCATCCCTTGCAGCTCGTCGGTGTTGGCGCACCGGCGGGCTTTTTTCGTATAGTGCGTACCGGCGGCAGGCTGTCCACCTCGCTGCGGTCGATACGTTCCCGCGCAAATGTGTACTTGTAAGTTCGATGGCTGCCGTTGAGCCCATGGCTGACGGCAGACGCAAAGCTGTTCGCGCTCTTGTAGCCCAGCCGCCAGGCACACATCTCAGACGTGCCGGATGCCAGCAGATCGCCGGTCTTTGCGGCCCAGACGGTGTACCACATGACGCGGGCAGGGTTTTCATTGCGCGCCCTGTAATCCCTGCAATATTGGTTGTGGCGCTCTCTGCGGCAGGAAGCGCAAAAGCGCAGGTTGCCAGCAACATTTTCCATCACCTTGCCGCAGTCCAAACAAACGCGGGTAAAGTGCTTTCCTTTATTCATGGGTGGTGTCAGCCCGCCTTCCTTCCGCTCTTCACGGTGTTGCGGGGCTGCTGGTGCACCTTCTTGCTCCGCTTTTTCTCCTGATCGGCGGCGTAGAAGCCCAGCCGGGCAAAGAATACCGCCAGCAGGATCAGCACCATGGCCGTGATGAACGCGCCGTCCGAGACGGTGCCGCCGGTCTGGAAGCTGCCCTCCAGCCCCATGCCGTACAGCAGGCCCACCACAAAGCAGGCCATTGCCAGCCAGTACCAGACAAAGGATTTAATCTTCATTGGTGGGTTTCCTCCATTCTGTCCATAAGATCAGCGGCAGCTGTCATGATGTTGATGATTGTCTCTGCTGGGTCTTTGCTGTCCATACAGATTCCCGCGACCAATGCGGTGCAAAGAGCCGCTTGTTCCATCTGTGTGCCGCAGGCGTAAATTTTGGGGTTGCCATCCGATCCCAGCTGGATTTTCAACTGAGCGTTCGGGTTGATTTTCATGCTCCTACCTCCTGATAGTCAGTTGCGGGGCCGCAGCTGTCCAATGTCCATCCAATGACCGGGTGCCATTCGCCATCTGCAAAAACCTGCAGGCCGGTGTGGGTTTCGTCCTTGACTTGCCCGCCCAGCTGGTAGCAGCCGGATGCCCGGCTTCCATCCCAGCGGAACCACTTGTTCCAGAACGTCGGTGCCACGTACGCGCATCCGGTGGGCGCGTCGGCCCGCTCGGATGCAAGGGTGTACTGTTTGCTCATGTGGATTCTCCTTCCTCGACACGCGGGAAGAAATACTCCCCGATTTCATTCTGCCGGATGCCCAGCAGCTCACACATTGCAGTGATCTCCGTGCTGGTCCACGGGTTGTGTCCCTGCATCCTGCCGCTCATGGTGTCCCGGCCAATGCCGATGTACTCGGCCACTTCCTGATCGCGGTAGCCGCAGCTGTGGAACCGTCCCCGCAGCTTCCAGTATGGGATCTGCTTGAAAGTGCCGCGAATGGTTGATGTGTTCAACATTTTATTCCTCCTTCTTTTCGGCGGGCAGCCCATCCAGCAGGCTGTCCATCAGGGCGGCGTAGAACGGGTAGCCTTTGGAAACGATGGTCAGGTTGTCAATGGCGCTGGTGAGGAAGCTCTGGGAGCCGCGCACCACGTTCTCCATGGTGCGCACCGTGTCGCAATGCTGGCCGTAAATGGCCTTGAACTCGCCGCACAGGGCCTTGACCTGCATATACTTGGCCTTGCTGTCCTCGCGGTTCTTGCGGCACTCGTCCAGAAAAGCGGTGTTCTCGTCCAGCTTCTTCCGGGCTTCGATCACCCGGTCGATGGCGTTCTGGATGTTGGCATCCTGCACGGCCCGCTGCCCTTTGTGCTGCGCGGCCAGCTGCTTTTCCATTGCATTGAACGCGGAAATGTACTTCAGCTTCCACTGCACCGCCTCCTTGCCGGTAAAGCCCATGGCCAGCAGCGAAAAGCCGTCCCGGTTCATCAGGTACATGGGGTACTTCTGGTGGTTCTGAGGGTGGGTGTACTCGGATTTGAAGAACATCTGGGTCACAGCTGAATTTTCAGCGCTCTGGGTCACAGCGCAATTTTGCGCTGTGATATCTTTGGGGGTCTGCGCAATTTTGCGCACCCCCTCCAGAATGTCCTCGATTGCGCGAAGAACATCTCGGTGGTTCTTCCCGAAGCGCTTAGCGACTTCCCGGCTGGATGCCACCGGTTCGCCGTTCTGGGTGGATAAGATGATGTCGTTCATGGTGAAGATGTACCTCCTTGTGGGTGGCTCCCTTCTGCGGTAGAATAGAGGGGCAGAAGGGAGGTGATAAAATGCAAAATTTTTACGAGTTGAGCTCTGCAGCTCAGACGGCAGCATACCAGCTGTCAGAACTCAGCAATTATGTGTCCGAAGCAGCGAAAATGGCGGATTCTGTTCGCATGGTGAGCAACCAGATGAAATCGATTTACCAAACCGCAGAATGGAACAACATGGCGTACCGCTTGGCGAAAGATGCCAGATTATGTGTGCCAGAGTATCAACTATCCAATCTCGCCAAGAATCTGGCTGGTCAGGCCAGAGCAAATCTCAATTTCACCAATCAGATTTCGGCGCTCTACGGATCGGCAATGGAAAGTCCCGCTTTCCGGTTATCGACAGAAATGCTGAATTCCAATGTGCTAAATCTCACCACCGCACTCCGAACAAGCAACATTACAAATCTTTACTCAAATGCTGCGGCTTTTGCGGATCAGTTAGACTCGATATGGAGCGAAAGTACTTACAGCGAAAAAGAATCCGAAACCGTGCCGCTGGCAAGTACTCAAGCTGTTCTGGATGAAGTCGAACCACTTCTACCTACAGAGGCGGTTGAAACTATCAACGCCAAAATCGCCGAAGTAAAAACTCCGGATAATGCAATCCCCCAAAAAGACTGGGTTGGAATTATCAGCATCATCGTTACAATTCTTCTGTTTTTGGCAGGTCAGGCATTGTCCAGCGAACATGACAAAAAGGAAGAATCTTCATGGTCTGCAACGGCAGAATATCAACAGGAAATGCTCGAAATACAGCGAGAGGAAGCAGAAAGGTCAGAAAACTTCAGACAGCGCACGGAGGAGCATTTCAAAATCGTTGAGGATACGAATGAGCGAATCGCCGAGGCTTTGGAGATGCTCGCCAACCAGAGCGTTGAATTGGATGATCGAGGTCAAAGTGTCCTCGATTCGGATGATTCTCAAGATGATGCAGAGGATCAAGATTCCATACAGGCCGCTCAGCAGGAACAAGCCGATGCTGAGGATTGACCTGCTCCGTTTAAGCTCCTGAACTTCCTTTTCTATCTTCGCCCAGCGTTCCTCTTCCACAGGTCCGCTGGGCTTTTTGTTGTTGTCCATGTGGTTCACCTCCTTGTGGTTGGCTCCCTCCTGCGGTATACTTGGGCAGAAGGGAGGTGGAAATCATGAGTGATGGAAATAAAATTCGGCACAATCTGGCACTTGCTTATGCAAACAACAAATTGCAGATTGCGTTGCAGCGCGGTGAGCGTCCGCAGGGTCTTGACTTGAATGACCCTGCACAGGCAGCCTGCGTACTGGCTTCTTGGTACAGCGACTGTCTGGAGCAACTAATCAATCTTGAGGATAGTAAGATTTATAGTCCCTCCAGCATGGATTAAATAATCCGGTCATCGCGCTCAGTTTTTACGGATGCAGAAAGCAGACTAATGATTCGCTCTGCGTCCGAAAAACTGACATTTTCGCTCTTGAGCTGCTCGAACAGCTTGAGGGCGATTTTCTTTAAGCGCTCGGCGTGTTCGCGGCGCTCTTGGATTTCTTTCTGGATGTTGTTCTTCATCTTCTTCACCTCCCTTGAAATGTAACCTGTCAAGTTACTTAATGGCCAAAAAATACGGCCTGCGGATTGTCGATACTCAAAAGTTCCACAATCTTTGAGGCTTCATCTGTACCAAAAACACGTTTCTTGAGCTTGCGTGTTAAGGTTTGCTCAGAAATTCCAAGTTCCTGAGCCAACATTTTTTGAGTGTAGCCTGCTTTGACCATGTACGACTTGAGCAAATTGACGTTTACCACACTTTTCACCTCCAAACGGCCCCTGTGTAACTTATGAGGTCACAAGAATAATAGCATCATATTTGTAACCTGTCAAGTTATTTTTGATAATTGAATTAAAAATATTGTAAACTGGTGGTTTATCTGCTATACTATAGACATCAAAGGAGGTGCTCACGGTGACTGTAGGCGATCGCATTCGACAGGTACGTCAAGAGCAAGATGTAACCCAACAGGAGCTTGCCGATTACATCGGCGTATCAAAGCAGGCTGTATATAAGTATGAAAATAATATTGTAACCAATATACCGACAGACAAGGTTGACGCTATTGCCAAACGGCTGAAAGTATCCCCCGCCTACCTGATGGGCTGGGAAGAACAGCCGGAGCCCAAGAAGCCTACCATCCCCCCGGGCTTTGAGCCGATGCCAAAGATGAAGAAGATCCCGCTGATCGGCAGCATTGCCTGTGGGGAACCCATCACGGCAGAGCAGAACATTGAAAAAATGGTGGACGTGCCGGAGAACATCCGGTGCGATTTTTCCCTGACCTGCCACGGTGACAGCATGGTGGATGCCGGCATTCACGATAAAGACGTGGTGTATATCCGCATCCAGCCGGAGGTTGAAAACGGCGAGATTGCCGCAGTGCGCATTGATGGCGAAGCCACTCTCAAGCGGGTATATTACAACCCCGGCACGCTGACCCTGATGCCTGCAAACCCGGCCTATGCGCCTATGATCTATACTGGCTCCCAGCTGGAAGAGGTGCACATTGAGGGCAAGGCCGTAGGCTGGACGCACTGGGTAGGGTGAAAAGCGATATTTCACTAAAATTTGCGAAAAATAACCAATAATTGATTATTTTGCAAAATGAGTTGACAAAATCAACAAAAACGCATATAATGGGGGTGCATCTTTACAGGATGCCATCAGAAACATGATGTTTCAAAATGCTTAACAGACCCCTGGTAGTAAGCCCCCCGCCGATATGGGGAAGGCTGAATCCTGGGGTCTTATTTTTTACCAAAGGAAGTGTAACACAAATGGCAAAGACAGCAATTCTGGTTGATGGCGGCTTTTACCGCAAACGTGCAGCCCACTTGTGGGGCAAAAAGACCGCCGAGGAACGTGCGAAGGAACTGAATGCTTACTGTATGGCCCACCTTCACGATAAGGACGGCAACGAGGAGCGTCAGCTGTACCGCATTTTCTATTACGATTGTGAGCCAGTAGGCCGCCGCAGCGTGTACCACCCGCTGACAAAGAAGAATGTGGATTTGGACAAATCTGATACTTATACATGGACGCAGACCTTTTTGGAAGAATTGCGGAAGCGCAGAAAATTTGCACTCCGCCTTGGTACATTGTCCAACCAAATGGCCTACAATCTGCGCCCGGATGTGACCCGCAAGCTTCTTGCTGGCACAAAGCAGCTGGAAGAGCTGACCGAGGACGATTTCGTTTTTGTGGCTCAGCAAAAGGGCGTGGACATGCGTGTTGGTGTTGATATTGCGTCACTCGCGTATAAGAAGCAGGTTGATCAGATCATTCTGATTGCCGGTGACAGTGATTTTGTCCCCGCTGCCAAGCTTGCCCGACGGGAGGGCGTGGACTTTATCCTTGACCCGATGTGGGCTGATATCAAGCCTGATCTGTTTGAGCATATTGACGGCCTGAAGAGCCAGTGGCGTAAGCGCAGCGAAAAAGCTGAAGCGAAGAAGTAAGGCCAAACAATGTGCAAATTTTGCACATTGCTTCCAGCCGTTGCAAAATCTGCAACAGTTCAATAAAAACAAAAAACGCCCCCGGTGCTACCAACACCGAGAGCGTTTGCAGAGTGGCTTGCCCCAGAGGGTACAATCCAACATGAACACTTGTATTGTACCACCTCCGGGCAGGCTTGTCAAAGTGTACCCTTGTGTATGGAGGTGGATTTTATGAAAAAGAGAACCAACACGGCATTTTGGGTCGAGAAGGAAAGCCGCTGGTGCATCGCGGTGCAGAAGAACGGTACCCGCAAGCGCTTTTACAGCAGCACGCCGGGCCGAACAGGACAACGGGAAGCAAACGCAAAAGCGGACGCATGGCTGGATGACAGTATCCGGGACGGCAGGAAGAAGGTAGCCACCCTCTATGCCGAGTGGGTGGAAGAGCTGAAGCTCACCTGCGGTACATCCTATGTGATCCAGTGTAATAAATACGGCGAATACTACATTCTCCCGGTGTGTGGGAACATCCGTATCGACGAGCTGACCGAGGGCGATCTTCAAAAGGCAATTGACATGTCTTTCAAAAAGCGCTGCCTCAAAAAAGGGGGGAAGCGCACGAGTGACAAACCTCTGAGCCGCAAAACCCTTATGACGATCCGCTCAACAGAGATCAGCTTTGTGAAATGGTGCCGCCGGAACAAGTACAGCGCCCTGTTTCCTGAGCTGTCGATCCCGAAGAATGCCCGGATGGGGAAGAAGAATATTTTACAGCCATCTGCATTGAAAATCCTGTTTGACGTAGATAGCCGCCTTTACTATGGAAAGCGCGTCTTTGACGAATATATTTATGCCTATCGTTTTGCGGTGGCTACAGGTGTACGCCCGGGGGAGCTTGTGGGGCTCTGGTACGGCGACATTAAAGGGAACACCGTCAATCTGCGCCGCAGCATCAACCGGATGGATGAAGAAACCACCGGAAAGAATGAAAACGCTATTCGTTCGTTCGATATGGGAAAGGAAGCCCGCGAGGCATACGAAGCGCAGACAGCCTTACTGAAGGCTTCCGGGATCCCGCTGAACTATACCACCTCTTTGTTCCAGATCCAGAACCAGAGGGCTTTATTCAAGCGCTGGAAGAAGTACCAGAAGGATAACGGAATTGAGCCACAGGTTACGCTGTATGAGATGCGGCATACATTCGTCAGCGTCGAGTCCGGCGTGCTGACAGACAGCCAACTAAAAATGCTGGTAGGCCACAGCAAGAACATGGACACTGCCGGAGTGTATCGGCACGAGCTTGACGGTCAGAGGGAAGATCTTGCTGCCGCTACCACCGCGGCATTCAAAAAGGCACAGGCCTGAATCTGGTAACAGTTTTGGTAACACTCTTTTTTGTAAACGTAGCAAAATACATGGGATACAAACCAACCACACTACCTTTTTAGCAAGTGTTTAGGCGCGTTGCAGATATGCTTTTGACGTCACTCAATCATTTTTTGTTGTTCGACCCCCACTACCCGCATAAGAGAAAAAACGCGATGAGTTCTCAGAATTCATCGCGCTTTCTTTTATATAATAAATAGTGTTGTTCGAGGTCTGCTCCCTCGCACAAAAAGAAACCGGTACAAAATGAGTACACCCCTGATAGACATTCCTATTGATTGGGACCCGCAGGCTAAGCAACAGCCTACTGGGCTGATTGCTTGCGGCATAAATGCCGCCGCCTTGTTCGAGGTCCCCTCCCTCGCACAAAAAGAAAAACCAGCACACAATGTGTACTGGTTTTTGGTGCGAGGGAGGGGACTCGAACCCCCAAGGATAAACCACACGCACCTCAAACGTGCGCGTCTGCCAGTTCCGCCACCCTCGCATACCGTATTGTTTTCGCAGCCCTGAAATCTCTGAGGTGAAAGACCGTGATGCGGACTGCTTGAATATATTACCACGTTCCCGGCAGATAGTCAAGCGCTTTTTCTCTTTTTAAATGAAATTTTCGGGCCGTCATTCCTTAAGAATATGTTGGTTGAAATGCATGGATGGGTGTGATATTATAGAACTAACTATCTCTGCTCAGTTGTTTTGGCAGCAGGGAAGAAGATGATAAGGATACGGCGGAAATGCATTTCTGCGCAGGGTGCAGACCGACCGGTTTTTTGAAAGGAATTTGAGTGGACGCAGGAATGAACGAGAAAAAAGAAAATGTTATTGTAAACGGTTTTTTCTGGCGCTTTGCAGAGCGGTGCGGTGTGCAGCTGATCTCAGCGGTGGTGTCCATCCTTCTGGCGCGCATCCTTACACCCGATGATTACGGCAAGGTGGCACTGGTGACGGTGTTCAACAATATCATGTATGTCCTGCTGGACTGCGGCATTGGCACCGCGCTGGTGCAGAAGAAGGAAGTGGACGAGCTGGATTACTCGTCGGCGTTCTTTTTCAGCATTGTGCTCAGCTTTGTGCTGTATGGGGGAATGTTCGTGGCGGCACCGTATCTGGCTGCTTTCTACAATGACCCCAGCATGACCCCGATCTTTCGCGGCATCAGCCTGACAGTGGCGGTCTGCGGCATCAAAACGATCCAGCAGGCGCATGTGACCCGGAACATGAAGTTCCAGTATTTTTTCTATTCCGCCTTTGCGGGCGCAATCGTATCCACGGTCCTGGGCCTGGGCCTTGCCTATATGGGCTTTGGAGTCTGGGCGCTGGTGGTGCAGCAGGTATCCAATATCACGGTGGACACGCTGGTGCTGTGGAAGTTGTCCTCCTGGCGGCCTAAGATGGAGTTTTCGTGGCAGCACCTGAAAGGGCTGCTCTCTTATGGCTGGAAGCTGCTGGCCTCGTCGCTGAGCAGCGTCATCTACAACAACCTGCGCAGCCTGATCATCGGCAAGATGTACACCTCGGCGGATCTGGCGTATTACAATCAGGGCGATAACCTGACTTATAATATCGCGTCAAGCGTGGATACTTCCATTGAGAGCGTTTTGTTCCCGGTCATGTCCTCACTGCAGGATGACCGTGCGCAGGTCAAGAACATGACCCGCCGCTCCATCAAGACCTGTACCTATATTATTGCGCCGGTGATGATGAGCACTGCGTTCTGTGCCGAACCGCTGGTGCGCCTGATCCTCACCGAGAAGTGGCTGCCCTGTGTGCTGTTCCTCAGGGTGTTCTGTCTGGGGTATGTGTGCTGGCCGATCATCACGGCAAACATGAATGCAGCCAAGGCGGTGGGCCGCAGCGATCTTTACCTGAAATGTCAGCTTTTGAACGAAGGGGTGTGCATCCTTCTTCTGCTGGCAACATTCCGTGTCAGCGTCGAGGCCATTGCATATGGTATGCTGATCACGAATATTGTGACCCAGATCCTGGATGCACAGCTCAACAAAAAGCTGATCGGCTATGGCTATCTGGAACAGATGCGTGATATCCTGCCGACCCTGCTGCTGGCAGCGGGCGCGGGCCTGTGCATGTATCTGGTCATTTTCCTGCACCTGCCGGATCTGCTGACGGTGATCATTCAGGTGGTGGTTGGTCTGGGCATTTATCTGACAGGCTCTGCCATTCTGGAATTGGACACCTTTGAATATTTCAAGGATGTGCTGGCTCCGTCCATCCGGCAGAAGCTGAAACGCTGAAACCGGCATTTTGAATCGTGTAAAAATCCGTCGGGCAGGTGATGTCCGACGGATTTTTGTTCTTTTTGTCTAAAGTATACAAGAACAAACATTAAAAACCGGCAAAGCGACCATTGAAAAAACGCAACTGATATACTAGAATATAAGTACAAGAGCGCGGCACACGGCTGCGCGGAAAATGCAAAGCAGAAAATATAAAACAGGAGGATTTTCCTATGCCTATGAAAATGGGTTGGCGCTGGTATGGCGAGGGCAACGACCCCATCAGCCTGAGCGACATCAAGCAGATCCCCGGCGTGACCAGCATCGTCTGGGCGTTGCACGACAAGATGCCCGGCGAGATCTGGGAGATCGACGAGATCCAGAAGGTAGCCGATCAGATCCACGCTTACGGCTTCGACATGGACGTGGTCGAGTCGGTCAATGTCCACGATGACATCAAGATCGGCCTGCCCACCCGCGACAAGTACATCGAGAACTACAAGCAGTGCATCCGCAATCTGTCCAAGTTCGGTGTCAAGGTCATCTGCTACAACTTCATGCCGGTGTTCGACTGGACCCGTACCGATCTGTTCCACCCCGTGGGCGACGGCTCCACTGCACTGTTCTACGAGAAGGACAAGATCAAGGGCGATTACAAGGCTATGGCTGAGTACATCATGTCCTTCACTGAGAAGTATAACATGACCTTCCCCGGCTGGGAGCCGGAGCGCATGGCAAAGCTGGACGAGCTGTTCAAGGCTTACGCCCCTGTCACCAAGGAAAAGCTGTGGGAAAACCTGAAGTACTTCCTGGAAGCACTGATGCCCACCTGCCATGAGTGCGGCATCAAAATGGCTATCCATCAGGATGATCCCCCTTGGGATATCTTCGGCCTGCCCCGTCTGCTGGTGGATGCTGAGAGCATCGACCGCTTCCTGAGCATGGTGGATGATCCGTACAACTGCCTGACCCTGTGCACCGGCAGCCTGAACGCAAACCCCAACAACAACTGCGCCGAGATCGTGCGCAAGCACTGCGACCGCATTGCCTTTGGTCACATCCGCAACATCCACCACTTCCCCAACGGCGACTTCTCCGAGGCTGCTCACCGCGACTGCTGCGGCGAGACCGGCATCATCGAGGTGCTGCGTGCTTACCATGACTGCGGCTTTGAGGGCTACATCCGTCCCGACCACGGCCGTCAGCTGTGGGAGGAAGGCCCCGGCAACTGCCGCCCCGGTTACGGCAAGTATGACCGTGCTCTGGGCGTTCAGTACATGCTGGGTGTCTGGGATCTGCTGGATCGTCTGGATGAAGAGAAAAAGAAGGGCTGATAAATATGAAGCTGTCTGAGATCAAAAACGGCAATCTGTCCGCCGAGTGGGCAGAGAAGGGTTATGAGCTGCCCAAATTCGATATCGAGGCTGTCAAGGCCAAGACCCACGCCGAACCCACCTGGGTGCACTTCGGCGCAGGCAATATCTTCCGTGCATTCCCGGCTGCCATCCTGAACGATGCGCTGAACACCGGCAAGTATGACCGTGGTGTCATCGTGGCCGAGAGCTTTGACTACGAGATCATCGACAAGGCTTATCGTCCCTACGACAATATGAGCCTGCTGGTCTGCCTGAAGTCCACCGGCGAGATCGAGAAGAAGGTGGTGGCTTCCGTTACCGAGAGCCTGAAGGCTGACTACTCCTTCGGCGAGGACTGGGCACGTCTGGTGGAGATCTTCCAGAACCCCAGCCTGCAGATGATCTCCTTCACCATCACTGAGAAGGGCTACGGCGTTGCTCCTGCTGATCTGGAGCGCGGCCTGACCCCCGTGCTGGCCATGGGCAAGGTCACTGCTCTGCTGTACGAACGCTTCAAGGCCGGCAAGCTGCCCCTGACCGTCCAGAGCATGGATAACTGCTCCCACAACGGCGATAAGGTCAAGAACGCTGTCCACGCCTATGCTGCCAAGTGGGTGGAGCAGGGTCTGGTGCCCGCCGAGTTCCTGGCCTATGTGCAGGACGAGACCAAGATCACCTTCCCGTGGAGCATGATCGACAAGATCACCCCGCGCCCGGATGCCAAGGTCCAGCAGATGCTGGCCGACGACGGCTTTGAGGACAACTACACCATCGTCACCGAGAAGCACACCTTTACCGCTCCCTTCGTCAACGCCGAAGAGACCCAGTACCTGTGCATCGAGGATCACTACACCAACGGTCGTCCTCCGCTGGAGCTGGGCGGTGTGCTGTACTGCGACCGCGAGACCGTGGACAAGATCGAGAAGATGAAGGTGTGCACCTGCCTGAACCCGCTGCACACTGCCATGTCCATCTATGGCTGCATGCTGGGCTACACCCTGATCTCCGCCGAGATGGCAGACGAGGATCTGCGTGCTTTCATCCAGAAGATCGGCTATATCGAGGCCATGCCTGTGGTCGTTGATCCCGGCGTGCTGAACCCCTACGAGTTTATCGGCGCTGTCATCAACCGCCGTCTGCCCAACCCCTTCATGCCGGATGCTCCCCAGCGTATCGCTACCGATACCTCCCAGAAGCTGGCCATCCGCTTTGGTGAGACCATCAAGGCCTACGAGGCACGCGGTCTGGACAAGAGCAACCTGATCCTGATCCCGCTGGTGCTGGCAGGCTACGCCCGCTACCTGAAGGGCATCGATGACAACGGTCAGGCTTTTGAGCCTTCCACCGATCCGCTGCTGGCTGAGCTGCAGGCCATTGTGGCTCCGCTGGAGGTCAAGGAAGGCGAGCAGGACTTCAGCTGCCTGAAGAAGCTGTACAGCCGTGTTGACGTGTTCGGCGTGGATCTGTATGCCGTTGGTCTGGGCGAGAAGATCGAGGCAATGGCCAAGGAGCTGTTTGCAGGCCCCGGCGCTGTGCGCAAGACCCTGCACAAGTATACGCTGGCCCGTTGATCTGCTGACACGATAATTTAAGATATCTTCGCACCCGCGCTGCGCTTTGCTTTGCCGCAGCGTGGGTTTTTTATATACAAAAAAGAACTGCTGAACGAAATGTCAGCAGTTCTTTTTTGCGTGTGCATATTTTTTGGGATTAACCTTTTCTGCAGTCGTGCAGCTTTTCTTTGGGCAGGATGCCGGCCAAAAACTTCCACACCACTTCCATGCGGTCGTTCAGTAAGTAAGCTTTCTCTTTTTCTACGTAGAGGTACACCGCATTGTCCGTGCGGTAGGCGCAGTAAAAGCTGTCCCATGCGTGGCGGCTGGTGGGTTCGGGCTTGTCCTGCTGGCCGTACATCCACACAGCAATGCCGGTGTCGGCCAGCTCCACACGGTAGAAGGCACGCGGCAGGTGCATCTGTTTGATCTGCCGGGAAACGCTGCGGAAGAACGAGTAAAAGTAGCTCACCGGCAGGCCGATGCCCACAATGGCAAGCACAGCAGCCAGCAGCCCGGCACCCGGGCGCTTGCCCAGCTGCGAAAGGCAGACGGCGGCAAAAGCCAGCATGATGGCGGCAAAAACAGCGGGACGCAGCCATGCTTTGCGGTGATGGAATGCATCGAACACGGCAAAATCGCGGAAGCCCTGCTCACCCATGGTGGTGGAAACGGAGATGGTCTGGGACATAAAGTCGCCTCCTTTGTATTTACAGGCATCGTACCACAATTGCGCGGTTTAGGCAAGAGAAAAACATGCAAACCTTGCCAATCCGGCCCAAAGCGTGGTACAATAAATCGTTACCAAACGAAAGGAGGCGGCAGGCTTTGCAGCACCGCAAGCGGCAGATCACCCTCAAGCAGCGCATGGGCTTGTGTCTGGCAGCATTTTTTGCGGCCTTTGCCATGCAGCTCACGCTCAATGGCTACCAGTCCAGAGCAGTGCAGGCAGTACAGGACGCGCAGATGGGCTGCTTCAACGCCATCAGCCGCTTTCAGGGCGGTGTGGAAAGCTCTATTTCCGTGCTGGAGAACTACCGCTGGGAGAACAGCGAGCCGGAGGAGATCATTGACCGGCTGCAGTCGGCATCTTCCATCTGCAACGCATGGCTCTGGCGCATCGGTACCAGCCTGAACAGTCTGGAAAGCGTCAGCGATGAGCAGCGGGTGCTCTACAGCGCAGTGGATACGGTCTATCAGACCTACACCGGCCTGCTGGATGAGCTGGAAAACGACCTGCTCAGCGGCAACGATGCCGCAGCTTCCCAGCTGTATTATGCAAAGGTGGTGCCCTGCGGCGATTACCTGAGCCAGTACACCCTGCAATTGCTGGAAACCGCCATTCAGGATTCCCAGACCACCTACACCACCATCTCGGCCCTGAACGAGCGCATCACCATGCTGCAGACGGTGGTGGTGGCGCTGTGCGTGGCGCTGGGCTGCGTTATCGGTTTGATGGTCATGCGTCTGCTCACGCCGGTGCAGCAGATGATCGCTGCCTCCCGCGCCATTGGCAAAAGTGAGTTCGACACCCCGGACATCCCGCTGCCCAAGCAGCCGGAGATCGCTCAGCTGGCCGAGTCCTTCAACATCATGAAGCACTCCATGGCCCAGCAGGTGACCACCCTGCAGGAGAAAAACGAGATCGAGCGGGAGCTGCACCGCCAGAAGACCGAAGCACTGGAGCTGCAGAACCGCATGGAGCGCAGCCGGCTGCAGCAGCTGCGCAGCCAGATCGACCCGCACTTTCTGTTCAACACCCTGAATGTGATCCAGCAGACCGCCGGCACCGAGACGGCCTACCGTACGCAGGCGCTTATCATGGCGCTTTCGCACCTGCTGCGCTACAGCCTGATGAGCAACGATGAACAGGTGCCGCTCTCCCGTGAGGTGCGCATCGTGGATGAATATTACTCCATCTACCATGTCCGCTTTGGTGAGCGGGTGCGTATGGAGTGGCGCATTTCCGATTCGCTGGATCTTACCGAGACCATGGTGCCGTCCTTTATTTTACAGCCCATCGTGGAAAATGCCTTCAAGCACGGCATCTGTCCCAAAGAGGAGGGCGGTGTGGTGCGCATCCGCGTGAACCCTCTGCGGGAGAAGGGACTGCTGTGCATCCGCGTGGTGGATAACGGCGTGGGCATCCAGCTGGATCAATTACGACAGCTGCGCGGGGCGCTCAGCCAGCCCGGTGAGCGCTGGGAGCATATCGGCATTTATAATGTTGCGGCCCGCCTGCGTCTGCTGGATCGGAACAGCCGCTTTGTGATACGGTCCCATCCGGGACGCGGTACGGCGGTGGTGCTGTATCTGCCATTGGTGGAAAATGAGGAGGAGTTTGAGGAATGATTCGTCTGTTGATCGCGGATGATGAAGCACTGGAACGGGAAACGCTGGCGGACATCGTGGCCCGCCGCTTTGAGCACGAAGTGACCATCGAGACTGCCGAGAACGGCCGCAAGGCAGCGGATACGGCGGTGCTGTGGGGCGCAGACCTGATCCTGATGGACATTGAGATGCCCGGTATGAACGGTCTGGATGCAGCCCGCGCCGTGCTGGAACAGCGCCCGGAGTGCAAGGTGATCTTTGTTACGGCCTACAGTCTGTTCCAGTACGCCCACGAGGCCATGCATCTGGGTGCCTGCGATTATCTGCTCAAGCCGGTGAACCCGGACGAAGTGGAAGCTTCCATCCGCAAGGCCATCCGTCAGATCGAGGCGGGCCGCCGCCTTGCAGAGCTGGCTCCGGTGGAACCGGAGCCGGAAGCTGACCCGGAGAGCGATGCCGCCGAAGCAGGGGAGAACGACCGCAATGCACTGGTCATGGCCCATGTGCGCAAGTATATGGAGGATAACTATATGTTCGACCTCTCGCTGGACAGTGTGAGCGAGATCCTGCATATCAGCCCGGCGTATCTCTCGGCACAGTTCAAAAAGTACCAGAAGATGAACTTTCTGGACTGCCTGACCGAACTGCGGATCAACGCTGCCAAGGAGCTGCTCACCGACCCGTTCCGTTCGGCAGCAGAGGTGGCTTCCATGGTGGGCTACGAGGATTCCAGCTATTTTGCCCGCACCTTTAAAAAACGCACCGGCATGACCCCCACCCAGTACCGCAGGGAAGCGGCCAAGGCTGCACGGGAGGCCCGCCTGTGACCCGCCGCCAGATGCTCACCGCCCTGTTCGGCGCAGCCGTGCTGGCACTGCCGGTGGCGGGCTGCGGCCATCAGCCGGTGCAGGAGCAACAGGGGGCGGAACTGATCCTGCGCTATGCGGAGAACCAGCCGAAGGATTATCCTACTACGCAGGCGGCGCTGGCCTTTGCGGATCTTGTGGCCCAGCGCACCGATGGCCGCGTGAAAGTGCTGGTGTACAGCGGGGGAGAGCTGGGCGCGGAGCAGAGCGTGATCCAGCAGATGCAGTTTGGCGGCATTGACTTCTCCCGCGTGTCCCTCAGCCAGCTGGCAGAGTACGAGCCGGCGCTGAGCGTATTGCAGCTGCCGTACCTTTACACCGACGCCGACCAGATGTGGCGCGTGCTGGATGGGACCATCGGCGACGAGTTCCTCTCCACGCTGGAGTCGCTGGAGCTGACCGGCCTTTCCTGGTTCGATGCCGGTGTGCGCAGCATCTACACCCGGCAGAAGGTGACAGGCCTTGCAGATCTGCAGGGCCTGACCATCCGCGTGCAGGAATCGGACATGATGAGCGAAATGATCACCGACCTCGGCGCAAAGCCGGTAAAGGTAGTGTACAGCAAGGTGTATGCCGCCCTGCACAACGGTGAGATCGATGGCGCAGAGAACAACTGGCCCAGCTACGAAGCCATGGGTCACTACGAGGTGGCACCTTACTTTTTAAAGGATGAGCATACCCGCGTGCCGGAGGTGCAGCTTGCAAGCCCTGCTGTGATGGAAAAGCTGGCCGCACTGGACGAGCGCTACCCGGAGATCATTCGCCTGTGTGCCCGGGAGAGCGCCAAGGTGGAGCGCAGGCTCTGGGCGCAGCAGGAGGCGGAATCGGAAAGTGATCTGCGTGCAGCAGGCATTGAGGTGACAGAGCTGGACGAAGAAGAAAAGGCAAGGTTCCGTGCTGCTGTGCAGCCGATGTATGATCGGTTTGCCCGGCAGGGCGAATTGATCGCCCGCATCCGGCAGGCATAAGCCCCACAGCAAAGCCCGGAAAAGATGGACAAAGAAATCAGGAAAACAGAATAAAGAACCGGCAAAGTGCTGTGTGCTCTGGACCCCAAAGGGAAGGGCATCCAGCGCTTTGCTTCTATCTGGAATACAGAAATGTATCCATCTGTTAGGCGAAGGTGCACAAACAAAAAGTAAAGCACTTGGCATTTTTCACAAAAGAAATTCTGACATTCTTTCAAAAAGCAGGACATTTTTTGAAAGCCCTTGTTTCGTTTAAAAAAATTTGCTAAAGTGTGTACAGTAAATGAACGGTATGCGGGTCCTGTGCAGACCGGGCCGTTCGGGAGATTTAAGGAGGACGATTTATTATGAAAAAGATCACTCGTCGCAGCTTTCTGGCAGCAGCCGGTGTTTCCGCCGCTGCTCTGGCTCTGACCGCATGTGGTGGCTCCAGCAATTCTGCTGCTTCCACCTCTACCGCAGCTTCTTCCACCGCAGCTTCTGCTGCTGGTGATGCTACTGCCGCTGCAAACGATCCCAAGGTGACTCTGGTCTACGCCGAGGTCAACCCGCTGGATACCATCGTTGGCCAGACCGCTACCCACTTCAAGGAGAAGGTCGAGGAGCTGACCGGCGGCTCCGTCGTCATCGACGTGCAGGCTTCCGGCGTTCTGGGTTCTGAGAACGACGTTCTGGATGCAATTCTGGGCGGTTCTACCTCCATCGATATGAGCCGTATCTCCGCTTTCGCACTGACCAGCTACGGCTGCAACAAGTCCAAGCTGCTGTCCATCCCCTTCACCTTCGAGAACCGCGCACACTTCTGGAACTTCGCCAACAGCGATCTGGCACCTGAGTTCCTGAACGAGCCTCAGGAGCTGGGCCTGCCCGTTCGTGGTGTCTTCTACGGCGAAGAGGGCTTCCGTCACTTCTTCACGGTCAACCCGGTCTCCGGCATCGATGATTTCAAGGGCCTGAAGCTGCGCGTGTCCAACGACCCCGTTATGAACGGCATGGTCGAGGGTCTGGGTGCTAACCCCACCGTCGTTTCCTTCGGTGAGCTGTACAGCGCACTGCAGACCGGCGTTGTGGATGGTGCTGAGCAGCCCATCGCAAACTACAAGTCCAATGCATTCCCCGAGGTTGCCAACAACCTGATCCTGGACGGCCACACTCTGGGCGCTATTCAGGCTGTTATCACCGATAACGCATGGAGCAAGCTGACCGAGAACCAGCAGGCTGCCATCATGGAGGCCGGTGCTGATACGCAGGCCTTCAATGCAGATCTGTCCGAGACCGCTGAGAACAAGGTTCTGGATGAGCTGAAGAGCTCCGGCTGCAATGTCGTGGATGTTCCCGATAAGGCACCCTGGCAGGAAGCTTGCCAGAAGGTCATCAGCGAGAACACCTCCGATCAGGCTGAGCTGTATCAGCAGCTGCTGGACATGAAGGCATAATTGAAAAAGCCTTTCCTGTTCTGAGATAGTATATAGCCCGGCGGGGGACTACGGGATACGCCCGCAGACCTGCCGGGCTTTTTATATGGAGGAATTCATATGCCGAAAATCTTTACCACTTTGGATAAGATCAAGCCGGCGTACGACATCACCTACAAAGTGGTCCTGTTTATCTGCAAGCTGCTGCTGATCGCAGATATCCTCATCACTACCATGTCGGTCATCGGTCGTTACGTCTCGTTCATCCCGGACCCGGCATGGTCGGAAGAAGTTGTGCTGACCTGTATGAGCTACATGGCCGTGCTGAGTGCTGCTCTGGCCATCCGCCGCGGTGCTCATATCCGCATGACTGCGTTTGACGTGTATCTGCCCAAAATCGCCGTCAAGGTGCTGGATATTCTGGCCGATCTTGCCGTGTGCATTCTGGGTGTCATCATGATGGTGGTCGGCTGGAACTATGCCACCACTCTGGGCGGCCGCGGCTTCTACGTGTCCATGCCCTGGCTGAGCCGCTTCTGGATGTACTTCCCGGTGCCGCTGGCCGGTGTTGCCATGATCATCTTCGAGATCGAGGCACTGTACAACCACATCAAGAGCATTTTTGTAAAGGAGGAAGTGTAATATGACAGTTCAGACACTGGCAATCATTGTCCTTCTTGTCAGCTTCTTTGTAATGATCTTCCTGCGTTTCCCCATTGCATACGCCGTTGGTCTTTCCAGCGTGCTGTGCATGATGGTGCAGGGTCAGGCACTGACCGATGTCTGCCGTCTGATGGTCAAGGGCATCTCTTCCTTCAGCCTGATGGCTGTGCCGTTCTTCATCACCATGGGTGTGCTCATGGGCTCCGGCGGCATTTCTGAAAAGCTGATCGCTCTGGCTGATGCCTGCGTGGGCTGGATGCGCGGCGGCATGGCAATGGTCAACATCGTTGCTTCCTACTTCTTCGGCGGTATTTCCGGTTCTGCATCTGCAGATACCGCTTCCATCGGCTCCATCATGATCCCCATGATGGTCGATCAGGGCTACGATGCCGACTTCTCCACTGCTGTTACCATCACCTCCTCCTGCGAGGGTCTGCTGGTTCCTCCGAGCCACAACATGGTCATTTATGCCACCACTGCCGGCGGCATCTCGGTCGGCAGCCTGTTCCTGGCAGGTTATCTGCCCGGTGCTCTGCTGGCCATCGTCCTGATGATCGGTTCCTACATCATCTCGGTCAAGGAGAATTACCCCAAGGGCTCTCCGTTCAGCATCAAGGCCTTCGTTAAGCAGCTGGGCACTTCCATCTGGGCACTGGCCGCTGTTGTCATCGTTGTGTTCGGCGTTGTTGGCGGTGTGTTCACCGCTACCGAGTCTGCAGCTATTGCAGTTGTCTACTCTCTGTTCGTGTCGGTGTTCGTCTACAAGGGTCTGGACTGGAAGGGCGTCTGGCATGCACTGGATGAGTGCGTGAACACTCTGTCCATCGTGCTGATCCTGATCGCTACCTCTGCAGTCTTCGGCAACTGCCTGACCATGCTGCATGTGCCGGATCTGGCTGCAAATGCCATCACCAGCGTCACCGATAACCCCTACATCATCGCTCTGCTGATCGACCTGATCATCTTGGTTCTGGGCTGCATCATGGATATGGCTCCCATCATCCTGATCGCTACTCCCATCCTGCTGCCCATCGCAACCTCCATCGGTATCGATCCCATCCAGTTCGGTATCATCGTGGTTCTGAACTGCGGCATCGGCCTGCTGACTCCTCCTGTCGGCGCTGTGCTGTTCATCGGCTCTGCCGTTGCAAAGCGCCCGATGGAAAAGGTCGTCAAGGCGACCCTGCCGTTCTACCTGTGCATGTTCGTTGCACTGCTGCTGCTGACCTTCGTGCCCGACATCAGCCTGGCGATCCCCAAGCTGCTGGGCGGCTACGTCAGCCCCATCACCAACCCGCTGGGTCCTGTGTTCATCCACTGATGGCCTGACGGCGTAAGGTAAAACCGTTAAAGTCCTCTGCATGAAAGTGCAGGGGACTTTTTGTATGCTAAAAACTTTATTTTCCCTCTTGCATTCTGTCGGAATCGTGCTATAATAGTAAGGCAATCGTTTCCAAGGCCGCTCGACGGGGTAGCCGATATTGAAGGTTGTGATGGGCACATACATTTATAATATGGCCCCAATAAGTCAGAACCAGAAATGAGGTGAAAAGAATGAAACAGGGTATCCATCCGAACTACGTTGACTGCACCATCACCTGCGCATGCGGCAACGTCATTAAGACTCGTTCCACCAAGCCTGAGATCCACGTCGAAGTTTGCTCCAAGTGCCATCCTTTCTACACTGGCAAGCAGAAGCTGGTTGACTCCGGCGGACGTGTTGAGCGCTTCAACAAGCGTTTCGGCCGTAAGTAATTATGGTTTTCTGAGCACCGTTTCCTTTGGGAGACGGTGCTTTTTTGCTGCCTTTTTGGCATATGAAAGGGCGGCCTGAATCATTCTTAAGAATTCTTTTTGCATCCCGCTACAGGATTGTCTTAATTTTTACACATTTTCGGTCTAAAATATACCAGCATTGAACTAGATGAAAAAGGAGCGTTTGCTGTGATCGAAGTATCGCATCTGAGCAAAAAGTATGGCACGCACCCTGCCATTGAAGATTTGTCCTTTACGGTGGGCGACGGCCAGATCTTCGGCCTGCTCGGCCCCAACGGCGCGGGCAAGTCCACGATCATGAATATCCTCACCGGCTACCTTGCCCCCACCTCCGGTGAAGTGAAGGTGGCGGGCTTCAGCCTGCCGGAGCAGGCCCAGCAGGCCAAGGCCTGTGTGGGCTATCTGCCCGAGCAGCCGCCGCTCTACCCGGAAATGACGGTGCAGGAATATCTGGATTTTGCTGCAGAGCTGAAAGGCATCAAAAAGAAGGCCGACCGCAAAGAACAGGTGCGCAAAGCTGCCCGCCGCACCGGGCTGGAAGAGGTGCTGCCCCGGCTCATCCGCAGTCTGTCCAAGGGCTACCGCCAGCGCGTGGGCATTGCGCAGGCACTGCTGGGCGCGCCGCAGCTCATCATTCTGGACGAGCCTACCGTGGGCCTTGACCCTGCACAGGTCATCGAGATCCGCAGACTGATCCGGGAGCTGGGGAAAAGCCACACGGTCATCCTGTCCAGCCACATCCTCAGCGAGGTGCAGGCAGTGTGCAGTCAGGTACTGATCCTTTCCAAGGGGCATCTGGTGGCGGTGGGTGCGCCGGAACAGCTGGCCGAAAAGCTGAACCCCGGCAGCCGTCTGCGCGCTACCGTTCTGGGCGGGGGGAAGACTGTGCTGAAAACAGTCGGCTCCATTCCGGGCATCCGCAAGGTGGAGATCGAATCCGAGGCCGACGGACAGGTGACCTTTACCGCAGAAAGTGCCGATGCTTCTGACCGCCGCGCCGAGGTATCCCGCGCCCTTTCGCAGGCCGGATGCACGGTGCTGGCGCTGGCAGCGGAAAACAGGACGCTGGAGGAAGTGTTCCTTGCACTGACCGAAAACGAGTCTGAAACACCATCGGATGAAGGGGAGGAGAAAACGGAATGATCGCCATTTTCAAACGCGAAATCCGCAGCAGCTTTCATGGCATGATCGGCTACGTGCTCACCGCCTTTATGCTGGCGGCAACGGCCATCTATTTTGTTGCCCTGAATCTGGGCTACGGCCTGACGGATTTTGGCTATTACACGCTTTACCGCACCACGTTTGTGCTGCTTTTGTATATCCCGGTGCTCACCATGCGCTCCTTTGCAGAGGAACGCCGCACCCGCACCGATCAGCTGCTGCTTACCAGCCCGGTGTCTGTGTGGGAGATCGTGCTGGGCAAATTCTTTGCCCTGTGCGTCATCTTTGCACTGCCGTGCCTTGTCGATGCGGTCATGATCCTTGTACTGGCCGCACTGGGTGCCACCGGCACGGCCACGCTGGCAAACTTGGCCGCTCTGCTGTGCTATTATCTCATGGGCTGCGCCGCCATTGCCATTGGCGTGTTTCTTTCCAGCCTGACCGAGAATCAGATCATTGCTGCGGTGGCAGGTGTTGCCGCACTGCTGCTGGCCTACATGATGCCCAACCTGCGCAGCATGTTCACCGCAGGCAGCGCAGTGGCGCTGGCCCTGTTCACCGCCATTGCGGCAGTGCTCAGTGTGGTGGCAGGCCTGCGTACCCGCAGCTTTACGCTGGGCTGCCTGACCTTTGCGGGCTGCTGTGTGGTGCTGACGGCACTGTTCCTGCTGCAGAGCAGCTGGCTGACCGAAGCGTTCAGCGCGGTGCTCAGCGGGCTGTGCCTGTTCACGCCGTTTGAAGAGTTTGTCAACAACAGCTTTTCCATCCCGACGCTGGTGTACTACCTGACCGTGACCATGCTGTTTTTGTTCTTCACGGCGCAGGGGCTGGAAAAGCGCCGCTGGAACTGAGGGGAGGGGAACAACATGAAAAATTTCAAAGTTTCTTCCTCCGCAAACGGCAAGGTGTTCCGCAATGGGCTGTACTCCACGGCCATTCTGGCAGCAGCCATCGTGTTGGCCGTGCTGATCAACCTGCTGGTGGGGGCCATCCCGAAAAAATACACCGAGTTCGACCTCTCTGCCGCCAAAATGTACACGCTGGGCGACAGCTCCAGGCAGCTGATGCAGAGCCTGGATCAGGACGTGACCGTTTATTATCTCTGTGAGACCGGCAGCGAGGATGCTATTATCACCAAGCTGCTGGATCACTACGCCGACGAGAGCGGTCACTTCCACTGGGAGCAGAAGGACCCGGCGCTTTACCCGACCTTTGCAGCGCAGTACGGCGCAGAGAATGCATCCACCGGCAGTCTGATCGTGGTCAGCGGTGAGAACAGCGAAGTGCTGAACGCCGCCGAACTTTACGAGTACGATTACTCCGATTACTACACCACCGGCGCTGCCAACGTGACCTTTGGCGGCGAAAAGCAGATCAGCTCTGCCATCTACAAGCTGACTGCCGCAGCAGAAAGTCATGCCTACTACACCACCAACCACGGCGAGCAGGCGCTTACCTCCTCACTGACCGAGGCGCTCAAGGCGCAGAATATCGATGCCCAGCCGCTGGATCTGCTCACCGGCACCATCCCGGAGGACTGTGATCTGCTCATCATCAGCAACCCCGCTTCGGATTTTGCAGCTGACGGCCTTGTGGATGAGATCGCGCAGCTGCAGGCCTATCTGGAAAACGGCGGCAAGGTGCTGCTGACCACCAGCGGCTATACCGAAACGCCCAATCTGGATGCAGTGATGGCACAATTCGGCCTTGCGCGTGAGCCGGGCCTTGTGGTGGAGGGCGATGCGGGCCACGCGCTGTACGGCTACCCGTACTCGCTGTTCCCGGACTACGCGGCCGCCGACGAAAGCACCGCGCTGGACGGCGTGAATCAGAGCACCCATGTGATGCTCTCGGTGGCACAGGGCATCACCATTACCGAGACAGACGATGTGACGGCGGAACCGCTGCTGTATACCACCGAGGATGCCTACAGCAAGCAGGACTTTGATGCCAGCTCTTCTTCCGCAAAGGAAGCCGGCGATACCGACGGCCCGTTCTCGCTGGCCGTATGGGCGCGCAATGACTCCACCGGTGCCGAGGTGATCTGGATCGGCTGCCCCAACATGGACAACGAGCAGGTGTACCAGTCCATCCCGGGCAACCTGACCTTCCTGCAGGGCTGTGCCGCTTCGCTGGTAGGGCAGAGCCTGCTCATCGACACCAAAGCACTGGAAGCTGCACCCATCACGGTCCCGGCTTCCGCATCCATGACGCTGGGCATGGTGTTCGTATTCGTGCTGCCCGCAGCAGTGCTCATTGCAGGTGCTGTGGAGGTGCTGCTGCGCCGCCGCAGGTAAGGGGGCACTGCCATGAAAACAAAACAGCGCACCCTTGCGGTGCTTCTGGTGCTGGTGCTTGTGCTGGGCGGGCTGCTGTGGTTTGTCAGCCGCAGCAATGCTGCAGAAGAAGCTGCTTCCAGCGCCGCCGCAGAGGGCAGCATCCTGCTTTCTTCTTATGCGGCAGGCGATGTGACCAGCATCCGGTATGCCTATGGCGGCGAAACGCTTACCCTAAATTACGATTCCGGCAGCTGGACGCTGGCGGATGACCCGGACTATCATCTGGATGCATCTGCCTGCAATACCATGGTCACGGCGCTGGCATCCCTGAACGCCAAGCGTCAGCTCACGGCTCAGCCCGGCGAGGACTACGGCCTTGCCGACCCGGCTGTTACGGTCACGGTGACGGCGGCAGGCGAGACGAACACCTTTGCCTTTGGCACCGAGAACCCGGTCACAGGAGATCTGTACGTGCAGAAGGCAGGGGACAATGCCGTGTACACCGTTTCTGGCAACAAGGCGGCCTGCTTTGAGCTGACCAAAGCAGACCTTTTTGGCGCGTTCAACCCGGCGGGACTGACGGCCTCCGCGCTGGAAAGTGTTTCCATTACGACGGGCAGCGGCACCCTTGCACTGAATGCAGTCTCTGAGCCTGCGGAAGCGGAGAGCGATTCCTCGGAAAGTGCGGCCGATTCCACTACCTATCAGACCGTGTGGCGGCTGGCCGATGAACCCTCTGCCGATCTGGACGACAGCAAGGTGCAGAGCATCCTCTCTGCTCTGGCAGGCTATGTGACTGCACAAATCGCGGATGCCGACCCTTCGGCCTATGGCTTTGCTGCACCGCTTGCAACGGTGCGGGCCGCCTCTGCCGATGGGACCGTGACCCTCCACTACGCCGAAAATGCAGACGGCTGCTGGATGATGGTGGAGGGGGACAGTTCCGTCTATGCGGTTGACCTTGACACTGTGCAGGCCCTTCTGATAACGGCCGCTGCCTTAAAAGCGGAATAAAAACCTTTGTGCGCCGTATGCGGAAAGCCCGCTGCGGCGCATGTTTTTTTGTTGCGGCGTGTAAAGCTTCGGCAAACATTGGCAGAGTGATTGACATTTCAGCAAAGATTGATTAAGATAGACGAGACAGGGCAGAATAACTGCGCAATATAAGAGCCTGCTTTTGCAGGTTCTCCGGTCGTCATGGATGTTGTGCGGGGCTGGGTCGCCCTGGTACGAGGGATGGGGCATGGCCCTGTCTTTTTTCGTATCTGAGTTACAAGGAGGATAAAGTAAAAAATGGACAACTCGGTGATCGTTTCACTGCGGGATATCGTAGTGGAATTTGACGGTCAGCGCATTCTGGATGGGCTGAACCTCGACATCCATGACAAAGAGTTCGTAACGCTGCTGGGCCCTTCCGGCTGCGGCAAAACCACCACCCTGCGTCTGATCGCAGGTTTTCTGGAACCCAATTCCGGCAAAGTGCTGCTGAAAGGTGAGAACATTACCGGCGTGCCGCCCTATAAGCGCCCGGTGAACACCGTTTTTCAGAAATACGCACTGTTCCCGCACCTGAACGTGTTCGAGAACGTGGCCTTCGGTCTGCGGCTCAAAAAGATGGACGAAGAGACCATCCGCCGCAAGGTGCGCAACATGCTGGAAGTTGTTGGCCTGAAAGGCTTCGAGCGCCGCAGCATCAGCCAGATGTCCGGCGGCCAGCAGCAGCGCGTGGCCATCGCCCGCAGTCTGGTGAACGAGCCGGAGATCCTTCTGCTGGATGAACCCCTTGGCGCACTGGACCTCAAGCTGCGCAAGGAGATGCAGCTGGAGCTGAAGCGCCTGCAGCGCGAAATGAACATTACCTTTATTTATGTTACCCACGATCAGGAGGAAGCCCTTACCATGTCCGATACCGTCGTGGTCATGAACGGCGGCAAGGTGCAGCAGATCGGCACGCCGGAGGATATTTACAATGAGCCGAAGAATGCCTTTGTTGCAGACTTCATTGGCGATTCCAACATTGTGGACGGCGTGATGCACCGGGATTTTCTGGTGTCCTTCTCCGGCGTGGACTTCCCCTGTGTGGACCGCGGCTTTGCCCGCGAGCAGAGCGTGCAGGTAGTGGTGCGTCCCGAGGATATCGAGGTGGTCTCTCCTGTGGAAGGCCAGCTTGTCGGCGTTGTGAACGATGTCATCTTCAAGGGTGTCCACTTTGAGATGCATGTGGAGTGCGAGGGCCGCGAATGGCTGATCCATTCCACCCGCGCCTGCACCCCCGGTGAGACCATTGGTATGCGCATCGGCCCCAACGAGATCCACATTATGGCGCGTTCAGAGGGGTGAGCCGCAATGATGAAGATTTACGATAAAAAGCTGGCCTATCCGTACTTTGTATGGATGACGCTGTTCACAGTGGTGCCTTTGATCATCGTGGTGTACTATGCATTTACGGATGCAAACGGAGCTTTCACGCTGGATAACCTCACCTCCATCAGCGGCTACGGCTCGGTGTTTGCCCGCAGCCTGCTGCTGGCCCTCATTGCCACGGTCATTTGTCTGGTCATTGCGTTCCCGGTGGGCTATTTTCTTTCCCGCCTGCGGGTGAACAAGCAGCACATCATGCTCATGCTGGTCATGCTGCCCATGTGGATGAACTTCCTGCTGCGCACCTATGCATGGATGGGCCTGCTCAGCATCAACGGCCCGGTGAACGCCGTTCTGGGCGTGTTCGGCCTTGGCCCCTTCAATATGCTCAACACCTCCGGTGCGGTGGTGCTGGGCATGGTGTATAACTATGTGCCCTATATGATCCTGCCGCTGTACACCAGCATGACCAAGATCGACCAGAGCCTGGTGGAAGCTGCGCAGGATCTGGGCGCTTCCACCACCAAGACCCTTCTCCGGGTGCTCATCCCCATGAGCGTGCCCGGCATCAGCACCGGCATCACCATGGTGTTCGTCCCGGCGGTGTCCACCTTTGTTATCAGCCGTATGCTGGGCGGCGGCTCCAACCTGCTCATTGGCGATCTGATCGAGATGCAGTTCCTTGGCAACAGCTACAACCTGAACGTGGGTTCTGCCATGAGCCTTGTGCTGATGATCATTGTGCTGCTGTGCATGAGCTTCACCTCCAGCTTTGATGAAGATGAAATGGAGGGCGTGTCCTGATGAAAACGAAACATCTGCGCCTGATGCAGCGCGTCTATATCGTGCTGTTTTTCTGCTTCATGTACCTGCCCATTGCATACATGATCGTATTCAGCTTCAACCAGTCCAAGGGCTATTCGCTCTTCACCGGCTTTACCCTCAAGTGGTACTCCAGCCTGCTGCACAACTCCTCCATCCTGCATGCGCTGCTGGTCTCGCTGGAAGTGGCTCCGATCTCTGCGGTCATTGCCACTGTGCTGGGCACGGCGGCAAGCCTTGGTATTGCGTCCATGGGCCGCGGGAGCCGCCTTGTCGTCACCAACATCACCTATATCCCGGTGGTCAACCCGGAGATCATCACCGGCATCTCGCTCATGCTGCTGTTCGTGGCCTACCAGCGCTTTGCCGGGGGTGTCTCCTGGCTGCCGGATACCATCATGGGCTTCCCGACGCTGCTCATTGCGCATATCGCGTTCAATGTGCCATATGTCATCTTCAACGTCACGCCCAAGCTCAAGCAATTGGATATCAAGCTGTATGAGGCAGCGCTCGACCTTGGCTGCGACCCCAAGCAGGCCTTCTTCAAGGTCATCCTGCCGGAGATCAGCCCGGCCATCCTGTCGGCGTTCCTCATCTGCCTGACCTATTCCATCGACGACTTCATGATCTCCTATTTCAACTGCGGCACGGTGGAAACGCTGCCCATCGCCATCTACTCCATGACCCGTAAAAAGGTCAGCCCGGAGATCTATGCGCTGTCCACCATCATGTTCGTGGTCATTCTGTGCATCATTCTGATTTCCAACGCAATGGAGAGCCGCAGCTACCGCCGCGACCAGAAGGCGCTGAGAGGGGAGGGCGTGTGATGAAACGTTTTGCTGTGCTGCTGCTGGCGCTGGCAATGACGGTCTGCTGTGCAATGCCCGCCTTTGCCGCCGGTACCATCGAAGTCACCGAGGATGTCTCGGTGTCGGACGATTACGACTGGACCCGCTTCAAGGGCCAGAACGTGGCCATCAATGTCTATAACTGGGGCGAGTACATCTCCAACGGCTCGGACGACAGCGTGGACGTGGTGGCGGCCTTTGAAAAGCTCACCGGCATCAAGGTGAACTACACCACCTTCGACTCCAACGAGTCCATGTACGCAAAGCTCAAGTCCGGCGCAGCCAACTACGATGTGGTCATTCCGTCGGATTACATGGTGGCAAAAATGATCGCCGAGGGGATGCTCAAGCCTCTGAACTACGACAATATCCCGAACTTCAAAAAGATCAATCAGGAATACGTGAATCCGGATTACGATCCGCAGAATGCCTACACCGTGCCCTACATGCTCTGCACCACCGGCATCATTTATAACACCACCATGGTGGACAAAGCGCCCACCAGTTGGGCCGACCTGTGGGACGAGCAGTACGCAGGCAATATCCTGATGTTCAACAACAGCCGCGATGCCTACGCCATTGCTGCTTTTAAGAGCGGCCACGATATCAACCCGCAGTCTACCGAAGAGGTGGATGAGGTGGTGGAAGAGCTGAAGGCTCAGAAACCGCTGGTGCAGGCCTACGTCATGGATGAGATCTTTGATAAGATGATCGGCGGCGAGGCAGCCGTCGGTGTGTACTACTCCGGCGATGCCATCACCATGATCGACGATAATCCCGACCTTGCATGGGTGTTCCCGGAGGAAGGCAGCGTGCTTTCCGTGGACTGCATGACCATTCCTGCTGCCAGTGAACATCAGGAAGCTGCGGAAATGTTCATCAACTTCATGTGTGAGACGGACATCGGCAAGGCAAACGCCGAGTACATCGGCTACACCACCCCCATGCAGGATGTGTGGGAGGTGCTGGACGAGGATCTGAAGGAGAGCGAGATCGCTTATCCGTCCGAAGAGAAAGCCGCCAAGGAAAAGGTGTTCACTTCCCTGAGCGACGATGTGAACAGCGAGCTGGACGTGAAGTGGAGCGAAATGAAGAGCTACGACGAGGGTGGCAGCAGTCTGCTGTTCCTTGCTCTGCTGGCAGCCATGGTAGCGCTGGCCTGCTTCAACATCTGGCGCAAGGTTCGCAGGCGCAACCGCAATCAGTATTAAACGCAAAGGAGGCTGCTGCACAGAACAACGTGCAGTGGTCTCTTTTTATAGAAAGGAAAAACCATGGAACAGTTCTTTTACACCGAGACCATGACAGTCATGAACGCAGATGCCGACTTCCGCAGCCTGCTCAAGCCCAGCGCCCTGCTGCGCTATGTGGAGCAGATTTCGACAGACCATGCCCGCGCCTTTGGTATGGATGACCAGTTCTTCAAAGATCGCGGTGTGACCTTTCTGGTGGGCAAGCAGGCCCTGAAATTTGACCGTGTGCCTCAGCGTGCCGAAACGCTGACCCTTACCTCCCGGGCGCAGGTCAGCAAACACGGTTCCGTCAAACGCATCACCACCCTGACCGATGCTGAGGGCAAAGAGGTGGCTATGGTGGACTGCCGCTGGATCGTGGCAAGCCTTACGGAGGGCCGTATCCTGCGGGAGCCGGGCTGGACGGTGGAGAATTTCTGGAACGATACGGTGGAGGACGAGCTGCCTTTGCAGCTGCACAAGTGCAAGGATGGTCTGACCAGCGCAGGGGAGTGGACGGCGCATTATTCCCAGTGCGATCTGAACGGCCATTTGAACAACGCATTCTATCTGGACCTTGTCTGCGATGCGCTGCCGCTGGAAGTGATGCGCAAAGGCCCCGTGACCTTTGCTTCTATCAACTACCACCGCGAGATCCCGATGGGAGAAACGGCAGAGGTGTTTTATGCCCCTTCGGCGGATGGCTGGTATGTGGTCGGAAAGCACAACGGCCAGACCAGCTTTGAGTGCTATCTGGAGGTGGGAAAGACAAACGTGTAAATCGTTGATTTCTCAAGAGAACCGCTGCGCCGCTTTTAGCTGAAAATAAGCGAGCAATGCAAAAAAGCGTCACCCGTGCAGAAAAAACGGCGCATTTTGAGAATTGCATCCTCTGAGGAACAGGGAGTACTCTTTTATTAGAAGGATCTTCTGATTGTCCAAAGGAGGATAAAACAAATGAAAAAACATCTCCGAATCCTTGCGGCCGTTCTGGTACTGTGCTTCAGTCTGCTGTGCCCGGCGGCATCTGCCGCCAGTGTACAGACTGCGGCCTGCAAGCCGTCCACTGCAGCCGTTCAGACCATTTCTGCCGGCAAAAAGACGGAGCAGATGGTCTGGGTCCCAACGCACGGCGGCAAAAAATATCACAGCAAGTCTACCTGCAGCAATATGAAAGACCCGGAAAAGGTTACATTATCGAAAGCAAAAGCGGAAGGCTTCACTGCTTGCAAAAAGTGCTATTAAGAAAATAAATAATGATCTGCAAAGCCCTTGCCGGAAATTTTCTGGCAGGGGTTTTATATGTGTCTACAAAAAGTTAACAAAAGAAATTACAGAAAAATTACAAAACCCTATTGCAAAATGGTTTCAAAAGAGTTACAATATGGTTACAGCAAGGGCACAAGCCCTGCTGAGTGTGAAATCTTTTTCTTCTTGTTTTTTGGGATATCGGGCACAGGTTCTCCTCCTCCGGCTGTTCTCCTTCACAGTCGTGATCCATGTGCCGCACAGGCGGTATCCCGCTTCGTGTGCAAAAAAGCTCGTCCGTTCTGGACGAGCTTTTTTGCATCCATAAATTACGCAAAAACCGGCTTCTCATGCGGGAAAGTATGACCTTACGCCATTTTGGTGGGCAATTTGCCTGTTTTTCTGCAAAGGACATTTACAAAGTTTGGCGCGGCGGGGGTTTGTATTCCGGCTGGCTTTGTGGTACAGTATATACAATCAATTTATAGGTTGCAAACATGAATCCGATTGATGTTGATGCGTTAAGAGAAAAGGAGTTTGAACATGGCTTATTTCTATAAAGAACCTTCCCGCACTTTCGGTGAATATCTGCTGATCCCCGGCTATTCCTCTGCAGAGAATATCCCCACGGCTGTCAGCCTCAAGACCCCGCTGGTCAAGTACCGCAAGGGCGAGGAGGAGTGCCCCCTGCAGATGAATATTCCCATGATCAGCGCCATCATGCAGGCGGTCTCTGGCGATAAGCTGGCCATTGCACTGGCCCGTCAGGGCGGCGTGTCCTTCATCTACGGCTCTCAGAGCATTGAGAACGAGGCCGCCATGGTGCGCCGCGTCAAGAGCTTCAAGGCCGGTTATGTCGTGTCCGATTCCAACCTGGCCCCCACTGCCACCCTGCACGATGTGCTGGAGCTGAAGGCGCGCACCGGCCACTCCACCATTGCCATCACTGCCGATGGCACTCCGAGCGGCAAGCTGCTGGGCATTGTTGCATCTCGTGACTACCGCATCAACCACACCCCGGATGATGCCCCTGTCACCACCTTCATGACTCCCATTGAAAAGCTGGTCACTGCACCGGAGAACACCTCCCTGCACGACTGCAACAACATCATCTGGGATAACAAGATCAACACCCTGCCTCTGGTGGATGCCGAGGGCAACCTGAAGTATATGGTGTTCCGCAAGGACTACGACTCCCACAAGAAGAACGCCAACGAACTGCTGGATAAGAACAAGAGCTATGTGGTGGGCGCAGGCATCAACACCCGCGATTACGCTGAGCGCGTGCCCGCACTGGTGGATGCCGGTGTGGATGTGCTGTGCATCGACTCTTCCGAGGGTTACTCCGAGTGGCAGAGCCGCACCATCGGCTGGATCCGTGAGCACTACGGCGATACCGTCAAGGTAGGCGCAGGCAACGTTGTGGATGCCGAGGGTTTCCGCTTCCTGGCCGAGGCTGGTGCAGACTTCGTGAAGATCGGCATTGGCGGCGGTTCTATCTGCATCACCCGCGAGACCAAGGGCATTGGCCGTGGTCAGGCTACCGCTGTCATCGAGGTGGCAAAGGCCCGCGATGAGTACTATAAGGAAACCGGCATCTACGTGCCCATCTGCTCCGACGGCGGCATCGTCCACGATTACCACATCACGCTGGCACTGGCCATGGGTGCGGATTTTGTGATGCTGGGCCGCTACTTTGCCCGCTTTGACGAAAGCCCCACGAATAAGGTGCGCATCAACGGCCAGTATATGAAGGAGTACTGGGGCGAAGGCTCCAACCGTGCCCGCAACTGGCAGCGCTACGATCTGGGCGGTTCCAGCAAGCTGAGCTTTGAGGAAGGCGTGGACAGCTACGTGCCCTATGCCGGTCCTCTGGCTGACGGTGTGCAGACCACTCTGTACAAGGTCAAGAGCACCATGTGCAACTGCGGCGCTCTGTCCATCCCGGAGCTGCAGCAGAAAGCAAAGCTGACCGTGGTTTCCTCTACCTCCATCGTTGAGGGCGGCAGCCACGACGTTGTGCTGAAAAATGCTACCCCCAATATCATCAACGGTTAACACGTTTGTTCTGAAAGCCGCCCATGCTGTTTGTGTATGGGCGGCTTTTTCTTACCGGAAATTGACCGGGATTTTCCAAAAATGCTTGCACCGCTCTGCGTTTGGTGATATCATGATAGAAACGCACTGTCAAGACAGGCAGGCGCGCAAACCTTCCCACAGGTCAGAACGGCAGGGGACAGCAAGGAGCCTTTGCCGGGTGTAAAGAAGAGAGGATACTATTCATGGACGAAATCAAGGTTGTGCCTTATATTCCAGATGAGGACTACGACAACCCCGCAATGGTCGTGGATTTTTATGAATTTACAATGGCAAACTGTCTGTTCCTGCACGGATTCAAGGACACCACGCTGGTGTTTGATATGTTCTTCCGCAAGAACCCGGATAATCAGGGTTACTCCATCAGTGCCGGCCAGCGCAAGCTGACCCGCTTCCTGCTGAACTACCACTTCAATGCACAGGATATCTGGTGGCTGCGCACCAAGGGCATGAGTGAGGAATTCTGCGAGTATCTGCGCACCTATCAGTGGAAGGGCGACATGTACGCTCTGCCCGAGGGCACGGTGGCATACCCGCATGTGCAGATGGTGCGCATCGAGTGCGACCTCGTGGGCGCAATTCTGATCGAGACCTATCTGCTGCAGACCATGAATTTCCACAGTCTGATCGCCACCAAGGCTACCCGCGTCACCGGCCTGAACACCCACACGCCCCGCAGCGTGATGGAATTCGGCACCCGCCGTGCGCAGGGCGAAAGCGCTGGCAACGATGGTGCATATGCTGCTGTTCTGGGCGGCTGCGTGGGCACTGCCAACTGTTTGGCCGAGATGAAGTTCGGCGCGGAGGTCAAGGCTGTGGGCACCGTAGCGCACAGCTTCATCGAGTTCTTCCCCACGGAGTTTGATGCCTTCAAGGCCTTTGCCGATACCTACCCGGATTCGGTCAGTCTGCTGCTGGACACCTATAATATCATGGAGAGCGGTCTGCCCAACCTCATTAAACTGGACGATTACCTCATCGAAAAATACCCCAACGACCCGAACCGCCGCGTCAAGAGCGCCCGTATCGACTCCGGCGACCTGGCCCGCGGCTCCAAGCGCCTGCGCAAGGCACTGGATGCGGCCGGTAAGCCTTACATCAAGCTGGTGGCTTCCAATGGTCTGGACGAAAAGAAGATCGCCAACATGGAGCTGTATGAGCACGCTCATTTTGACTCCTACGGCGTGGGCGAAAACCTGATCACCTCTGCTTCCGACCCCGTGTTTGGCGGTGTGTACAAGCTGGTGGCGGTCAAGCAGCCGGACGGCAGCTACACTCCCAGGATGAAGTGCTCGGATTCCGCCAGCAAGGCCATCATTCCGGGCAAGAAGATGCCGTGGCGCCTCTACGATGAAAATGGTCAGGCCCAGTGTGACCTGATCGCCATGGATGATGAAGTCATCGAGGCGGGCAAGCCCGTCACGATGGTCAATCTGGACTCCGATGCCATCGAGCGCACCGTCACCATTACCCCCACCAAGGTCAAAAAACTGCTGGTGCCGCATGTGCTGAATGGTCAGCTGGCCATTGAGCTGCCTTCGATCGCAGAGAAGAAGGCCTACATTGCAAAGCAGCTCACCGAGGAGACCTGGGAGAGCGAACTGCGTCTGGAGTGCCCGCATAAGCACTATGTGAACATGACCCCGGCTGTGGCCGAGTGCCGTTCCAAGATGTATGCAGAGCTGCACGGCGGCAAGGTGTAAAATAAGCAAAATAAAAAGCCCCTCAAGCGTAAGCTTGGGGGGTCTTTTTATGCCGCCGACGGGGGTCGAACCCGTACTCTGTCTCCAGAAAGGGATTTTAAGTCCCTCGTGTCTGCCAATTTCACCACAGCGGCATACAACGCTAATAATAATACAATAGAATGGCTTCTTTGTCAAGAAAAAGCACAGAGCCGGTCTCTTCATCCTCCATTCACGATTCATTTGTAAAAAGTGCTTTTTCTTTCCGTAGTTTCATGGTATAATAACCTTCAGATACGGTTTTCCGGGCCGTAGCCGCGTGCTTTGGCAGCGCGGCAGAAGAGGGCAGAGCGGGCAGCGTACCGCTCTGCTGGGGCAGTGCCCGCAAGATAGGGCGGGCGGGAAATACAAAAAGAGAGGCGAATTGAGATGTTGGATATGATCAAGTGCAGCACCGGCGGCGCATACTATGCCCGCGGTGAATGGGTGCCTGCAGACGGCGAAGCAAGCGCCGCACTGGCAGCAAAGGGCTTTGATGCCGCAGCCATCGAGAACGCAAAGACCGGCACCATGGCCTACAGCATTCTGCAGGCCCACAACACCAGCGGCGATGCCGAAAACCTGAAGATCAAGTTCGATGCCATGGCCAGCCATGACATCACCTTTGTGGGCATCATCCAGACGGCCCGTGCGTCCGGTCTGGAGAAATTCCCCATTCCGTATGTGCTCACCAACTGCCACAACAGCCTTTGCGCCGTGGGCGGCACCATCAATGAGGACGACCACCGCTTCGGCCTGTCCGCCGCCAAAAAATACGGCGGCATTTTTGTGCCCCCGCATCTGGCGGTCATCCATCAGTACATGCGCGAAAAGTTTGCGGGCTGCGGCAAGATGATCCTTGGCTCGGACTCCCACACCCGCTACGGTGCTCTGGGCACCATGGCCATTGGTGAGGGCGGCGGCGAGCTGGCAAAGCAGCTGCTGGGCCGCACCTACGATGTGGCCCGTCCGGGTGTTGTTGCAATTTATCTCACCGGCTCTCTGCCTGCAGGCTGCGGCCCGCACGATGTGGCCATTGCGCTGGTGGGCAAGCTGTTCAAGAGCGGCTATGTCAAAAACAAGGTGATGGAGTTTGTCGGCCCCGGCGTTGCGTCCCTGCGTCAGGATACCCGCAACGCCATCGATGCCATGACTACCGAGACCACCTGCCTGTCCTCCATCTGGGAAACCGACGAAACGACGCAGAAATTCCTTGCGGTGCATGGCCGTGCCGCCGACTATAAGAAGCTGGCTCCGGCCGACCTTGCTTATTACGACGGTGTGGTAGAGGTGGACCTTTCTGCCATCCGCCCCATGATCGCACTGCCCATGCATCCCTCCAATGCATTTACCATTGAAGAGCTGAACGCAAACCTTGAGGATATTCTCCATGCCTGCGAGCAGGATGTGCAGAAGCTGATCGGTCGCAAGGATGTCAGCCTTGACCTGTGCAGCAAGATCGAGAACGGTAAACTGCGTGTAGATCAGGGCGTGATCGCAGGCTGCGCAGGCGGTCTGTACGACAGCATTTATGAAGCTGCCTCCATCCTCAAGGGCCACACCGGCGGCTGCGGTGACTACGCCCTGAGCGTGTATCCCGGCAGCCAGCCCATCATGATGGAACTGGTGCGCACCGGAGTCATCCACGACCTGATGGCCAGCGGTGCCACCGTCCGCACTGCGTTCTGCGGCCCTTGCTTCGGCGCAGGCGACGTGCCCGCCAACGGCGCGCTGTCTATCCGCCATACCACCCGCAACTTCCCCAGCCGCGAAGGCTCCAAGCCCGGCAACGGCCAGCTTTCCGGTGTGGCACTGATGGATGCCCGTAGCATTGCGGCCACCACGGCCAACGGCGGCATTCTGACCCCGGCTACCGATATCGACTATGATCCCACCGTGCCAGAGTATCAGTACGATCCTTCCAGCTACGATACCCGCGTGTATCAGGGCTTTGGCAAGGGCGATTACGATGCTCTGCTCAAGCTTGGCCCCAACATCAAGGACTGGCCCGAAATTGCACCGCTGGGCGATAACCTGCTGCTGAAGGTGGCATCTTACATCACCGACCCTGTCACCACCACCGACGAGCTGATCCCCTCCGGTGAGACTTCGTCTTACCGTTCCAATCCTCTGGGTCTGGCCGAGTTTACCCTCAGCCGCAAGGACCCGGAGTATGTGGGCCGTGCCAAGGCCGTGCAGGCCGAAGAAAAGGCCCGCCGTGCAGGCGAGGGCAGCGCCGAGGTGCTGGCCCAGCTGCACAAGGTGCCCGGCTGCGAAAACCTGACTTGGAACGATGTGCAGATCGCATCCACCATCTTTGCCGTCAAGCCCGGCGATGGTTCTGCCCGTGAGCAGGCGGCCAGCTGCCAGCGTGTGCTGGGGGCCGGTGCCAACATCGTTACCGAGTACGCCACCAAGCGCTACCGCTCCAACCTGATCAACTGGGGCATGCTGCCGTTGCAGCTGGTGGGCGCAACGCCGTTCGGTCTGGGCGACTATGTCTTTATCCCGAATGTCCGCGAGGCCCTCAAGGGCGACCTGCAGGACATCAAGGCCTATGTGCTGGGCGACACCGCAAAGGAGTTCAGCCTGTACATGGCCCCGCTGACCGCCGACGAGCGCAAGATCCTGGCCGACGGCTGCCTGATCAATTTCTATAAGCACTGATATGATATAAGGCTTCCTCTTTGGGGGAAGCCTTTCTCTGGTTTTCTTGGGAGGTTCATTTTCCATGCCCGGCGATCTTCACAACCATTCCACCTGTTCCGATGGCTCTGTGCCCATCCACCGCCTGCCGCTCATGGCGGCGCGGGCGGGGCTGGACACCATGGCCATTTCCGACCACGACACCCTGCTCAGCGTGAACTACTGCTATGAGCACCCTGTGCAGGACGGCGTGCGCCTGCTCCCGGCCACCGAGCTGACCGGCTATGACCATGAGCATAAGCATCGCGTGCACCTGCTGTGCTACTTCCCGGACCCGGAAAGCCGGGAACTGAAGGAGCACTGCGACATCCTGCGCCAGCGCCGCAACGAGTGCGGCCTGCAAAGCGCAAAGGAGATCGAAGCGCTGTACCCGCAGTTCCGCACGGAACAGGCGCTGGAATACGCAAAGGACAGCGGTGTGCTGTTCAAAAGCGGCATTATGGAAGCGCTGCACCAGCTGGGGCTGTGCGATGCTGTGTACGGCAAGCTGTATAGTTATCTCTTTGGCTGGGAGCCGCGCGGTGTGGTGCTGCATCAGGTAAAGTATCCCTCGGTGCAGGAAGTGATCGCCACGGCAAAAGCTGCCGGTGCGGTGCTGGTATTTGCACACCCGACCGTTTACAAGAGCATGCCGCTGGTGCGTCAGCTTGCCAAAGAGGGCATCATCGATGGCATTGAGGTGGAGCACCCCCGCAACAGCCCGGAGGACAGGGCCGAGTGTGCTGCTCTGTGTGAGCAGTATGGGCTGATCCATACCGGCGGTACGGACTTCCACGGTGCAAACCACAAGGTGCCGCACCCGGTGGGTACCTGTACCACGGCAGACGATCAGGTGGCCCGCATTCTGGAGCTGGCCCACAAGCGCCGCGGTATTGATGTGTGACCCGGTCACATTGACATTCCGGCACGCTGCTCTATAATAGAAGCAGACGATCTTCGTCGGGATTTCTGTCAAAAAGAGAGGATTTTGAACTATGAGCAAGGAATTCAGCTTCCCGAACAGCGGCACCTGTTCCAAGCAGACCAACTTTGTGCTGAACGATGACCACACCATTGCGTCCATGGAGGTCATTGGCGGCTGCAACGGCAACCTGAAGGGCATCTGCCGTCTGGTCAAGGGCATGAAGGCCGAAGATGTGATCGACCGCATGGAGGGCACGCTCTGCGGTTTCCGCAATACCAGCTGCCCGGATCAGATCGCCAAGAACCTGAAAAAGGCTCTGGCCGAAATGGACTGAAAAAATCAAACAGCGAAGGGGGAGATGCCTGCGGGTATCTCCTTTTTGTTTTCCCATCCCGACAGAAAGAGATGTTTTTTTTCTGTGCTTCGGGGCTATACTTCTTGTGAAAACGAATTTCATCAGCAAGGAGCGGGCAAATGAGTATTTGGGAAAAACTTGGCTTTGGCGGGTACAAGGGCTTTTCGCACGAGTCGGATCAGCTGCTGCGCAGTGCGGTGGAGCTTGCCGGGAACCTTGGCTGCGAAAAAGCCGATACCGGCCACCTGCTGCTGGCGATCCTGCAGCAGGATCACGGGGCGGCAGCACGGTTTCTGGAGGGCAAGCAGATCCGGGAACCGGAGGTGCGCCGTCAGCTGGCCGAGAGCCGCCGCGCACCGGCTTTGCATCTGGATCGCTACGCTCTTGCGCCGGACCTCAAGCGCACCATGGATTACGCCATCATCGGGGCACAGAACGCGCACCTGAACCGGGCCGAGCCGGAACATCTGCTCTGCGCCATGCTGGAGGATGACGGCTGCACAGCAGGCATCCTGCTGGCATCCATGGGCGTGCAGCTCACAGATGCCGTGCGGGAGTGTCGCCAGCTGTCCGGGCAGTTCGTACTGCCGTATCAGATGCGGACCACGGTCAGTGCGCCGCGCGGCAGCCGCGCCAGTGATAAGTACTGCCGGGATCTGACCCGCCGTGCTGCGGAACGGGAACTGGACCCGGTGTTCTGCCGGGAAGCAGAGCTGGACCGCATGGTGGAGATCTTATGCCGCCGTCAGAAGAACAACCCCTGCCTTGTGGGGGAGCCGGGCGTGGGCAAGACCGCCCTTGCCGAAGGGCTGGCCCAGCGCATTGCCACGGATCGTGTGCCCCGTGCGCTCAAGGGCCGCCGTCTGCTGGCACTGGATATGGCCAGCCTTGTGGCGGGCACCAAATACCGCGGTGACTTTGAGGAGCGGTTCAAGAACCTGCTGGAAGAGCTGGTGCGGGACGGCAGCTCCATCCTGTTCGTAGACGAGTTCCACACCATCGTGGGTGCCGGTGCGGCGGAGGGCGCCATCGATGCTGCCAGCATCTTAAAACCGGTGCTGGCCCGGGGCGAGATACAAATTATCGGCGCTACCACTACCGAAGAGTTCCGTACCCACATCCAGAAGGATGCCGCACTGGAACGCCGTTTCGGCAAGGTGCAGGTAGAGGAGCCTACGCCTGCGCAGGCGCTGGATATCCTCAACGGGCTTGCGCCGCGCTATGAGTGCTACCACAATGTCTGCCTTCCGCCGGAAGCGCTGCAGGCTGCGGTGGAGCTTTCGGTGCGATATCTGCCGGGGCGCTTTCTGCCGGATAAGGCCATCGACCTTGTGGACGAAGCCTGTGCGGCGGCACGCATCCGGGCCGAGCAGGCAAAGCAGTCAAAGCCCACGCTGATGCCGGACGATATCGCCCATGTGGTGGCGCAGGCCAGCGGTGTGCCGGTGGAGCGGGTAGGTGAGCAGGAGCGGGAACGACTGGACAAGCTGGAGGAACGTCTCAACGCCGAGATCGTGGGCCAGAGCCGGGCTGTGGCTGCGGTGGCAGGTGCCATCCGGCGCAGCCGCACCGGTCTTGGCGAGCCGGGCCGGCCCATGGGTGCCATGCTGTTTCTTGGCCCCACGGGAGTGGGCAAAACGGCTCTTGCCCGGGCGCTGGCGGTCAGCTGGTTCGGCAGCGAAAAAGCCCTGCTCAAATTTGATATGTCGGAGTATCAGGAGCAGCACACCGCTGCCCGGCTGCTGGGTGCGCCGCCGGGCTATCTGGGCCATGACGAGGGCGGACAGCTGACCGAAGCAGTGCGCCGCCGCCCTTACAGTGTGGTGCTGTTTGACGAGATCGAAAAGGCACACCCGGACATTCAAAACATCCTTTTGCAGATACTGGAAGATGGCCAGCTGACCGATGCCATGGGCCGCAAGGCGGATTTCCGCAACACCATCGTACTGCTCACCTCAAACCTCGGCGCACGTTTTTTGGCGGGTCAGAGCACGCCGCTGGGCTTTGCAGCGGGCAGCGAAGCCGTGTTTGAAAAGCAGTCTGCGCAGGCCATTGAGGAGGCAAAAAAGTGGTTCCGGCCAGAGCTGGCAGGCCGTCTGGACGAGATGATCGTATTCCGTCCGCTGGCCGACGACAGCCTGTGCGCCATTGCCGAAAAAATGCTGTGCCAGCTGGAGCAGCGTGCCGCCCGCAGCGGCTACCAGCTGCATCACACACCGCGGGTAGGGCAGGCACTGGCAGCAAAGGCCCGCTCTGCCTACGGGGCCAGAGAACTGCGCCGCGCAGTGGACAGGGCAGTGGAGCAGGCACTTGCGGATCAGATCGCATCCGGCACGGCCTGCGTGGGCCAGCACTGGACGGCGGACTGCTCGGCGGATGGTGCTATCGTCCTGCGGGAGGACGAAACCGCAACACTGTAAAGCATCTGAAGCTCAAAAGGACCGCCCTGAGTTACAAGACCCGGGGCGGTATTTTTTTGTCTGCAGGGGGGAGCGGAGACGTCCGCTCCTTTTTTGCGCGTACGGGGCAGGGACATTGTGAGATTGGCTCTTGCATCCTTTTGGTTTTCTGTTATCATAGAAGCAACAGAATTGCAGGAGGAAGTCCATGCGCACATTGTTTCTTTTGAACCCAACTGCCGGTAAGGCCGATTGCACCCGTACGCTGCCGCAGCAGATCAATGTTGCCGCCGCGCGTGCAGGGCTTGCGCCGGAAGAATATACCATTCAGGTCACAAATCACGCCGGTCATGCCCGGGAGCTGGCCAATGCCGCTGCGCAGCAGGCCCGGCAGAGCGGGGAAGAACTGCGGGTCTTCACTGCCGGCGGCGACGGCACCTTCAACGAAGCGCTCACCGGGATCTATGGCTATGCAAATGCAGCCGTGGGCTGTCTGCCCTTTGGCAGCGGCAATGATTTTCTGCGCACCTTTGGTACAAAGGAAGAGTTTCTGGATCTGGATGCCCAGCTGGCCGGTGGGCCGGTGAGCATCGATCTGATGCAGACCAGCCTTGGCCTTTCGGCCACCATCTGCGCTGCCGGTCTGGATGCGCAGGTTGCCTACGGCATCCCGAAGTTCCGGCGCATCCCGCTGTGCGGCGGCGAGATGGCCTATGTGCTTTCCATTGTGGAACAGCTGTGCGGACACATCGGCCGCAGGGTGGAGTACACCATCGATGGTGAAACGCTGGATGTGGACTGCCTGATGTGTGCCATCTGCAATGGCCGCACCTATGGCGGCGGCTTCTATGCAGCGCCGGAAGCACAGCCCGACGATGGCTGGCTGGATGTATATATCATCCGCAAGGTGAGCCGCGTGACCATTGCAAAGCTGCTGGGAATGTACAAGAGCGGCAAGCACTTCCAGAACGGTCAGCTCGTCAGGGCTGCAGAGCCGTACTTCATTTACCGCCGCGCAAAACAGGTGAGCCTGCGCGCTGCGGATGGCCGCGGGCCGATCGTTGCCACGGCAGACGGTGAATGCGCACCCAAGGAGCAGATCACTGTACAGGTACAGCCGCTGGCAGGGCGCATCCTTCTGCCAAAGCCTGCTTTTGAGCGCTTTGCAGCGCAGAGGACGGCACAGAGTGCAGACCGAACATGAAAAACCAGAAGAAGAGACAGCTTTTTTGTCCAAGAAGAAAGCTGTCTCTTTTTCGCTGTACGGCTGATTTTTTCATCTGTCATAAATTCTTAACAAAAAGAAGCAAAAAAGGTCTTGATTTTTCGGGTCAAGATGAGTACAATACACTTAGCACTCAGAGAAATGGAGTGCTAAAGAACCAAAGAGCCGATATGAGGCCCTTTGGACACAGCAAAGTTTTAAATTATATTTTTACTATAGGAGGGCAAGAACTATGAAGATCATTCCTCTTGCAGACCGTGTTGTCATTAAGGCTGTTGAGGTTGAGGAGACCACCAAGGGCGGTCTGATCCTGACCGGCAGTGCTAAGGAAAAGCCCCAGGTGGCTGAGGTCATCGCTGTCGGCCCCGGCGGCGTTGTGGACGGCAAGGAAGTCAAGATGACTGTGAAGGTCGGCGACAAGGTCCTCACCAGCAAGTACTCCGGTACCGAGGTCAAGGTGGACGGCGAAGAGTGCACCATCGTCCGTCAGGGCGATATCCTGGCAGTCGTTGAGGACTGAGTGGTTTCCCCTCTGATATTTGAAAATTGAGCTTTAAAGGAGCGATTTGATTATGGCTAAGCAGATCAAGCAGGGCGAGGATGCCCGCAAGGCACTGTGTGCCGGTATCGACACCCTGGCAAACACCGTTAAGATCACCCTGGGCCCCAAGGGCCGCAATGTGGTGCTGGGCAAAAAGTTCGGCGCACCGGTCATCACCAACGATGGCGTGACCATTGCCAAGGAGATCGAGCTGAAGGACGAGTTCGAGAACATGGGCGCACAGCTGGTGCGTGAAGTCGCTACCAAGACCAACGACGCAGCAGGCGACGGCACCACCACCGCAACCGTTCTGGCACAGGCCATGGTCACCGAGGGCATGAAGAATGTCACCGCCGGTGCAAACCCCATGGATATCCGCCGCGGCATGAGCAAGGCTGTTGCCAAGGCTGTTGAGACCATCAAGGCTCACAGCCAGAAGGTGAAGGACAGCAACGATATCGCCCGCGTCGGCACTATTTCTGCAGGCGACCCCGAGATCGGCCGTCTGATCGCCGAGGCTATGGAGAAGGTCACCTCCGATGGCGTTATCACCATTGAGGAGAACAAGACCACCGCTGAGACCTACAACGAGATCGTGGAAGGCATGCAGTTCGACCGCGGCTACCTCACCCCGTATATGGTTACCGATACCGACAAGATGGTGGCTGATCTGGACAACGCCGCTATCCTGATCACCGATAAGAAGATCAGCGTGATTCAGGATCTGGTCCCTCTGCTGGAGCAGGTGATGCAGAACGGTATGAAGCTGCTGATCGTGGCTGAGGACATCGAGGGCGAGGCTCTGTCCACTCTGATCGTCAACCGCCTGCGCGGCACCCTGAACGTCTGCGCTGTCAAGGCTCCCGGCTTTGGCGACCGCCGCAAGGAAATGCTGCAGGATATCGCAACCCTGACCGGCGGCACCGTGATCTCCTCCGATCTGGGCTATGAGCTGAAGGATGCTACCGTCCAGATGCTGGGCCATGCCCGTCAGGTGAAGGTCTCCAAGGAGAACACCACCATCGTTGGCGGTGCAGGCGATAAGGATGCCATCGCAGCCCGCATCGCTCAGATTCGCAGCCAGATCGAGGTCGCTACCAGCGATTTCGACCGTGAAAAGCTGCAGGAGCGTCTGGCAAAGCTGGCTGGCGGCGTGGCCGTCATCAAGGTCGGCGCTGCTACCGAAGTTGAGATGAAGGACAAGAAGCTGCGCATCGAGGATGCTCTGAACGCAACCAAGGCTGCTGTTCAGGAAGGCGTTGTTGCCGGCGGCGGCACTGCTCCTATCAATGCGATTCCCGCTGTGCGCGAGCTGTGCGACACGCTGGAAGGCGACGAGCGCACCGGCGCCAAGATCGTTCTGAAGGCTCTGGAAGCTCCTCTGCGCCAGATCGCTAAGAATGCCGGTCTGGAAGGCAGTGTCATCATCGATAAGATCATCTCTGCCAACAAGCCCAACTACGGCTTTGATGCTCAGAACGAGGTCTTTGTGGACGATATGATCGCTGCTGGCATCGTTGACCCCACCAAGGTCACCCGTTCCGCTCTGGAGAACGCAGCCTCCGTCGCTGAGATGGTGCTGACCACCGAAAGCCTGGTCGCTGATCTGCCGGAACCCCCTGCTGCACCCGCTGCTGCAGGCGGTGACATGGGCGGTATGGGCGGCATGTACTAATAACTGCCTAAAAACCGCATGAATCCTTGATTTTTGGAGCACGCGAAAGCGGATTTACGCCAAACTTACGCCACTTACGCCAAAAATCAAAGCGCACTATAGGGTAACAAAATCGGCACTCGCTGAAAAGCGGGTGCCGATTTTTTGCGTCTGGGAGTATTGAAGAATCGTGAGCCTGCTGGTGGATTCTGCGAGAGACAGACTGTCAGCGGCTTTATTGTTGACGAAGAACAAAGGTAGGGATACAATAAGCCAAAATCCTAAAATGCCAAACAACCCAAGTGTCTGAAGGAAAAAGAGGATGCCATTGTGGAAGCGCTGAAGCATTTTAAGATGATATAAATAGAACTCCCACGATTGCAAACGTCTGCTCGCTTGCAATCGTGGGAGTTCTATTGTTGTTTCATTTTTCCATCAAAATCTTTATGCAATCTTTATCTACATCTTCATGACCTTTTAACTTTTTCACTATCAAATCAGTAGAGAGCACGATATCCATCAGTACTGCATCGATATTCCTTCTACTGGGTAGTTTTAATACTATCTCATATAAGCAACAATCAAGGTAATTATGCAGGTGCTCTCCTAAGAGCTTAATATTTGTAGGTTCGTCTCCCGAATGAATAATTGCATTTCTCGTTCTGTATAGCCGTCTCAAATGCCAGTCTATTCTTGACGTATATCTATCGATTTCCTTTAATACCGATTTTTTTGTTTTAAACATATCAGATATCTGCATTATTCTACTACGAAGGACAGGATAGGATTTCAAATCATTTACGATTCTAGTCCTAAGTTCTTCATATTGGGGCAGTGCTAAAATTTCGGCCAACCATGTACTATCATCATATTCAGAAACTTCTTTTTTTAAGACCGCTATATATTCTTCTCCCAAATTATCCTTTAGATAATCTTCTAACTGCTCAAAAATATTCGGTATATAATTCTTTTGTAAAATAGGAATTACTTTTTCTTCAACATCATTCAGTTTGCTTTTGCTTTGACTTTCAACAAATAATACTTCCAAGGCTGACCAAAGATTTAAAAAGCCATTCGACAGATTTTTCTCGGAAATTGCCGTATTGTGCATTACAACTGCTCTATCAATATAGTAAATTGCCTCTTTGGAATTAAATAGCAACATGGAAATAACCCTTTCCGTTACTTGCCCTGTTGTAATCACATCCTTTTCAGCCAGATAGTGTCGAAAACAAAGTGGCTTCATTTCAACAAAAGCAAACTTTCCTTGATCATCAATCACTTTGCATTTATTATTTATCCATCCCTGTTTCTCGTTCCCTAAAAAATTGTAGTATTTAAAGAAGAGATTTAATTTATTATATGCTTGTTCAGCCACTGCTCTTTCGTCATAATCTTTTAGTGTTAGTTTCACTAAAACATAACGACCATTCTTATACCTCAAATCCAAGGCTTCTGAAAACACTCCAAACTCTGCATCAAAGCGACGTTCTAATATTTCCTTAAATGCTAAAACGGATTTTTTCACAGGGACATAAACTGTATAATTCTTCTTCTTGAAGTCAAATCTTTCCAGAAAGATTCTTAGCGATTCCATTGAACTTACTGGTGTCTTAAAGAAAACCTCCTTGACATAATAATAAATATATTCCCCACTATATCCTCGCCCGATAAGTTCAGGAATGAAGCATCTTAATGCTTTCTCAATCTTTTTCTTTTCATTTTCTTGAGGAACAATCTTTTTTATATATGCCACGCACCAGTTGTTATAATCTTTTAAAAATTCCCATAAATATAGCATTATTTTCTTTTGATTGGTTGAATTGGATGTATTGAGTTTATCTAATATGTTTTTACACTCCTCCTCTGTTAAGTTATCTTGAATAACAACATCACTCTTAAAAGAACCTTGAAATTCATCCACAATGTGTTTTAATTGGGTTTCGGCTATTGTTCTATTCTCAATACTTTCGTCTGTTTCAAGGTATTCTAAAACCAACAAATGCGTATTCAGTGCTGGAACAGAATACAACGTATCTGTATATGAATATAACATTTCCTCAATTCTTTGCGCAAAATAAAGCAAGCCATCCTGATTGAAATTTCCAATCCAATTTGTAGGTCTACTGAATTTCATACTATTTCTCCGTTTTCTTATTTATTAATTTAGCAGGAGAAGGTCCATATCTCCTGTTTTCATTCCATTTTTTTAGCATTTCTGATTTATTATACTATTTGCAATGTGCTATATCAACAGCACCATTTGAATTTGTGCGTTTTGCACAACGGCTTATCACCATTTTATACAAAACAGCCGCCCAGCGACCTTACGGTCTCGCTGGGCGGCTTATTTTTTGCGTTTCCACAACAGATATTCTTCGTAGCGGTGCATCTCGTTCTGTTCTTCTTCGGTCAGGCGCTGGCGCTGTTTGCGGGCTTCGTCCGAGGGGTCGATGTCGGTCAGACCCAGCAGGTAGTCGGCGGAGGTGCCGTAGTACCTGCAAATGGCAATCAACATTTCGTGGTTTGGGGAACTCTTTTCATGCTCCCAACTGCGGATGGTAGAGGTTGCAACATTAAGGGCTTTGGCGAGTTCTTCCTGCGTTTGGTTATTCCAATCTCGCAGGTCGGCTAATCGTGCTCCAATCATCTTTTTCCCGCCTTTCTTTGCCATAAGTATAGGTGTTTCATATCACTTTTGGTAAAAAACGCCGAGAATCTTGTTAATTTGTCTCGAAAGTGATAAGATACTTGTTAGTATAGGCTGAAAGTGCTAAGAATATTATCACTTCCGCCGCAACGCTAAGGCAAAGCGAGGGAATCCCCGTTGGAACAACTGATCGACTTTCACGCACCGGAAGTGCAGGCGGTGCTGGATACGCTACTAAAAGATAAATCCACCGGCAAAAACATCATCTGGGCCACCGACCCGCCGGAGGAGCTGCAAACGGTAATGTACGAACCGGTGACGGATAGATCTCAGATTACCACCCAGCAGCTCGGGCTGACCCACTACGAGGTGGTGTTGCCCCGGATGATGAAGCAGACCGACACCCAGCAGCAGCGCACCCGCAAAAAAGGCGAGGTGTTCAGCCCGGCATGGGTCTGCAACAAGATGAACAACGCACTGGACGCCGACTGGTTCGGTGGGCTGGGGGCAGGAGAGACCGCCGGGCAGTTCACGGTGGAGCTGCCCCAAGGCTGGCAGACGGTGGAAACGCCGGTGCAGTTTCCAGTTTGCAAGGGCAGGACCCCGGCATGGGTGCAGTATGTGCAGAGCCGCCGCTTGGAGGTGACCTGCGGCGAAGCCCCCTTTCTGGCGTCCCGCTACGATGCCGCCACCGGCGAGATGATCCCGGTAGCCCGGCGCATTGGTATTCTGGACCGCAAGCTGCGTGTGGTAAGCGAGAACGCTGCCACAGAGGACGAGTGGCGCAAATATGCCACCCATGCGGTGCAGTCCACCTACGGCTACGAGTATCAGGGAGATAACCTTTTGCTGGCACGGGTCAACCTCCTGCTGACCTATGCAGAGCATCTGCAAGCCCGCTGGCAGCGCAAACCCACAAAAGAAGAGTTACAGCCTATTGCCAACATCATCAGCTGGAATCTGTGGCAGATGGACGGCCTGCGCCTGTCCGTGCCCGGCGGCAAGCCCCAGCCGGAGGCAGAACAGCTTGACCTCTTTTCCATGTTCGGAGCGGCAGAGCCGCAGCCGCCCACGGTATCCTGTAAAGTGAAAAACTGGCGCAAGGGCAGCCATGGAACGACCCAGAACTTTGAAACCATTCAGGAAGGGAGTACCAGCATGAAGTTTGATTATGTCATCGGAAACCCGCCGTATCAGGAGGAAGCTCCGGGAACAAGTACAAGCGATAAACCAGTATACCATACATTTATGGATGCGGCTTATAGCGTTTCAGACAAGGTTGAACTGATTACGCCTGCAAGATTTTTGTTTGATGCTGGTGCAACTCCATCTGTATGGAATAGAAAAATGCTGAACGATACGCATTTCAAAGTGCTTCAATATGAATCAGATGCTAAATATTTCTTTAGTAGTATTGAACTGCCCGGTGGAATCGCAATATCATACAGAGATGCAACTCGCAATTTTGGAGCAATGAAGCAATTTATTCAATACAATGAACTTAATAAAATTGCCCGAAAAGTTAAAGAAAAACATGAAAAGACACTGAATTCCATTATGTATCCGCAGAATAAATTTAACCTTTCAAATCTTTATGAGGATTTTCCGATTTTAAAAACTCGAATTGGAAGTGACGGAAAGGATAAAAGATTTCGTCAAATTGTAATGGAACGATTTCCGGAGATTTTTTCCGAGCAAAAGAGCGATGATAGTTTAAGAACACTGGGTTTGATTGGTAGGCAGAGGGAATACCGTTATATATCAAGAAGATACGTTGAATACGAAACATGGATTGATAAGTATAAAGTATTTGTTCCATTTTCAAATGGTGCATCTGGAACGTTGGGAAAAGAACCTGCAAGACTTATAAGCAAGCCGGCATTAGGGCTACCGGGCGATGGGATTACGCAAACATTTATTGGGATTGGTGAATTTGGAACTAAGACAGAAGCCGATAATTTGATGAAATATATATTGTCAAAATTTGCTCGTATACTGCTTGGTATTCTTAAAGTAACGCAGGGGAACAAACCTGAAACATGGTCTTACGTTCCCCTTCAGGACTTTACCGCTCATTCCGACATTGATTGGAGCAAGTCGGTGGCGGAAATCGACCAGCAGCTTTACCGCAAGTATGACCTGACCGCAGACGAGATCGAATTTATCGAGACCCATGTAAAGGAGATGGCATAATGGCTGGCATAACCCTGCGCACTGCCCGGCAGGTGGTGCCCATGATCTACGCCTATACCACCCCGGAAATTGCCCGGCACAACGGCTGGACGAAGATCGGCTACACCGAGCAGTCGGTGGACAAACGCCTGAAACAGCAGACCCACACCGCCGATGTGCTGTACCATGAGGAGTGGCGGGGCAATGCCGTCTACGATGACGGCAGCGGCGAGGTGTTCACCGACCACGATTTCCACGCCTACCTCCGCAAGCTGAACGTGGAGAACGACCGCAAAAACGAGTGGTTCCATCTGGATGGGCAGCAGTCCCGGCGGTATTTTCAGGATTTCCGCATGAACCGGGGCCGGGTGCAGCTGGATGCCGCCATCGCCTACACCCTGCGGGAAGAACAGGCAAGGGCTGTCCATGACACCAAGACCTATTACCAGAGCCACCCCGGCGGGGAATACCTCTGGAACGCCAAGCCCCGCTTTGGCAAGACCCTTTCCGTCTACGATTTCTGCAAGCAGGTGGATGCACAGACGGTGCTTATCGTCACCAACCGTCCAGCCATCGCCAATAGCTGGTACAGCGACTATGTGCGCTTTCTGGGCAGGGAGTCCGGCTACCTCTTTGTCAGCCATGTGGATGCCCTTGCCGGGCAGCCCCATGTGCTGGACGAGCAGGGCTATCTGGATGCCGCCGCACAGGGCGAGGAAATGTATAAGCGCATTGAGTTCGTCAGCTTGCAGGATATGAAAGGCTCCAAGTATTTCGGCGGCGAGTACGACAAGCTGCGCCACCTGACCGAGCTGAACTGGGATGTGCTGGTCATCGACGAAGCCCACGAGGGCGTGGACACCTACAAGACCGACCTTGCCTTTGACCGCATCCGCCGCCGCTTCACGCTGCACCTGTCCGGCACGCCCTTCAAGGCGCTGGCGAACGACAAGTTTGCCGGGGATGCCATCTTCAACTGGACCTACGCCGACGAGCAGGCCGCCAAGCGGAACTGGCAGGGTGAACCGGGGCAGCAGAACCCCTACGCAAACCTCCCTATGCTCAACCTCTACACCTACCAGATGTCCGAGATCATCCGAGACGAGATCCAGCAGGGCGTGGAGATCGACGGCGAAACGCAGGAATTTGCCTTTGACCTGAACGAGTTCTTTAAGGTGAAGCCCAATGGCAGTTTTGAGCATGAGGCCGAGGTGGACCGCTTTCTGGATGCCATGACCACCCAGAACAAATTTCCGTTTTCCACCCCGGAGCTGCGTGCCGAGTTGAAGCACACCTTCTGGCTGCTGAACCGGGTGGACAGTGCCAGAGCGCTGGCGAAAAAGCTGCAGGCGCACCCGGTATTCCGGGACTATGAGGTGATCCTAGCCGCCGGTGACGGCAAGCTGGACGACACGGACGAGAACCAGAAGAGCTTTGACCGGGTAAAAGCCGCCATCGCCCATCACGAAAAGACCATCACCCTGTCGGTGGGGCAGCTGACCACCGGCGTGACCATCCCGGAGTGGTCGGCGGTGCTGATGCTCTCCAACCTGAAAAGCCCGGCGCTGTATATGCAGGCGGCGTTCCGTGCCCAGAACCCCTGCCTTTTCCACGAAAACGGCACCTTCCGCCGCAAAGAGAACGCCTATGTGTTCGATTTTGACCCCGCCCGCACTCTGCTGATCTACGAGCAGTTCGCCAACGACCTTTCACAGGACACCGCCAGCGGTAAGGGCGACACCGAGGAGCGCAAGGCGCACATCCAGAATCTGCTCAACTTCTTCCCGGTCATCGGCGAGGACGAGGAAGGGGAGATGATCCCGCTGGATGCGGAGAAAGTCCTCAGCATCCCCCGGAAGATCAAGTCCAAGGAAGTAGTGCGAATGGGCTTCCAGAGCAACTTTTTGTTCCAGAACATTTCCAACGTGTTCAGTGCGCCGCAGGAGGTGCTGGACATTCTGCAAAACTTCCAGCCCATCAGCGAAGCCAAGGCAAAGCCCATCCAGATCACCCCGGACACCGGCGCAGACCTCTCCCTGAACGACAAGGGCGAGGTGGATTTGGACGAGGGTTACGTCATCGGCAAGGCAGCGGATGTGTTCGGGGCAAAGATTTACGAAAGCACCCCGGCGCTGGACACCGCCCTGCAAGACCTGACCGATGCCCCGGCTCCTGCCAAAGAAGAGCATCTGGAACCCCTGAAAAAGAGCATCACCAAAGAGATCATCACCCCTATGGTGGAGCAGGCAAAGCAGGAGTATGGTCGGGACCTGAAGTTGTCCGACCAGAAGCGGTTTGAGAGCGCCGCCAAAGCCAAGATGGACGTGGCGGTGAACAAGGTGGTGGACAACTACCGCATCGACCAGAGCCAGTTGGAGACCCAGCGCACCCAGCAGCTACAAAGCTGCACCACCGCCCAGCAGCGCCAGCAGGTGAACCGGGAGTTTGACGCAAAGCAGCAGCAGAGCACCGCCGCCCTGATGGAGACCCTGCAAACCACCATCCAGCAGACGGCGCAGGAAATGCAGCAGACCATCGTGCGCACCGTGGAGACCAACCAGAAGGAGCAGGAAAAAAAGGGCTACGAGGACACCGTCCGTGACCACCTCCGGGGCTTTTCCCGCACCATCCCGTCCTTCCTCATGGCCTACGGCGACGAGACCGTGACACTGGCAAACTTTGACCAAATTATCCCGGACAAGGTCTTTCAGGAGGTCACCAGCATCACGCTGGAGCAGTTCCGCTTTTTGCGGGACGGCGGACCGTACATCAACCAAGCCACCGGACAGGAGGAGCATTTTGCAGGCCACCTGTTCGACCCAGTGGTGTTTGACGATTCGGTGAAGGAGTTCCTGAACCTGAAGGTCAAGCTGGCGGATTACTTTGACGAGAGCCGCACCGAGGACATCTTCGACTACATCCCGCCCCAGAAAACCAACCAGATCTTTACCCCCAAGTGGGTGGTGAAAAAGATGGTGGACTTGTTGGAACAGGAAAACCCCGGCTGCTTCGATGACCCCGGCAAGACCTTCCTCGACCCCTACATGAAGTCCGGCCTGTACATTACGGAAATCGTCAAGCGCCTCTACCGCAGCGAGAAGATGCGGCAAATCTTCCCGGACGATAACGCCCGGCTGGAGCATATCTTTGCCAAGCAGGTCTATGGCCTTGCTCCGACCGAGATCATCTACCGTATTGCCATCAGCTACATTCTGGGTTTTGCAAAGAATCACGGCATCACCGCCCACCATATCCGTCAGGCCGATACGCTGGAATTTGCCAAGGCGGGCACCATGGAAAGGGAACTGGATAAGATCTTCAGAGATTGACCAATAGAATACGGCATAAAACCAAAGGCGGCTGTCTGCATGGGTGCAGATGGCTGCCTTTTTGTGCTATACGATTACGAAAACGGACGAATTTGTCAGTTCTCGTTACATCGGAGCCGGACGAGCTGTTTTTCTGGACAGCTTGCCCGGAGCAAGAGTGCAGAGGTGCGGGTCGCCAGTGGCGACCTCAAAAGGCCGCAGGTATTTTGAAGCACCGACCGAGCCGACAGGCGAGACCGCAGCCCTTTGAAGGGAGTCAAGGGGGAACGCCTTGCCCAGTGATATGATGCTGTGCGTCATATCCTACTGGGTATTATCTGGCGCAAAATGGCGGCAGATCCAGCAGCTCCGCTGCTGCGCACTCTCCCGGCAAGCTGTTGAAATGAAAGAAGCCTCCGCTAAACTTTATACCAAAATCGGGGAAAAGTAATCAAAACAGGTTCACTTAGGGGGCTAATAATAGGCCTACGAAGCCCACGACTTTTGCAATTTCAGGTGCTATGATAATTACAGAGATGCAGCATCTTAATGATTCCCCGCAAAGAAAGAATAGCGATGCAACAAGAAATGGGAACGATGCTTCCTACTTTCACCGAAAATTAGGAACTCTCAGTTCCTGTTCGATTCCAAGTTTCTCTGTTATACTTTTCTTGCAGAGCGAAAGCAAACTCTTCTAAGCGGAAAGCGACAAACGCCATGATCTCCCACTGAGGGAAGGAGCGGTAGGCCACTTTCTTTGCAGTAGAACAAACACATAAATCCTTTTCTGAAAGGACTACCTCTCGATTCCGAGAGAAGATTTCAAGACACGGTCTTGAAATGCGAGACCCGTTGCTTGGAAGAATTGTATCACTTCTGTGATTTGATCGCACGAGTGGCCGTACACAAAAATTACAGGAAAAGAGGGATGTCTATCTGAAATTAACACGACACAACGGACGAGCCGGAACCCACGGCACTTACAACCCCAAGCACAACGACCGCAGTTTCAACCTTGCCAACAGTGAGCACATCGACCCGGAACGCGCCAAGGGCAACATCTACTGGGATTGCTTTCACGGTTTCCGTTCGGCTCTTGACCCACAAGACCCGGATGATCTGGCGGCAACCTTCTCAGATGTGGAACGGCAATTCTATGAGACCCACTACACGGCCTTCATCGAAAGCCAGAACGAGCGCAACGCCAAGATCCGTCACACGGAACGCAACCGCTCCATTCCCGACCTGCTGTCCAGCCGCAAGACCTGCCCGGAAGAAACTATCTACCAGCTTGGAACGCTGGATGAACACGCTTCCGCAGAGGACTTGCTGAACATCGTCACCGAGTTCATCGAGGAGTTCAAAGCAAAGTTTGGCAATCATGTTCACGTTCTGGATTGGGCACTGCATCTGGACGAAAGCACACCCCACATCCACGAGCGTCATGTGTTCGACTGCGAAAACAAGTACGGCGAGGTGGCACCCCAGCAGGAAAAGGCATTGGAAGCACTGGGCTTCGAGCTGCCTGACCCGGCTAAGCCCCTCAGCCGCCGCAACAATCGCAAGATCACCTTTGATGCCGCCTGTCGGAAAATGTTGTTTGAGATTGCCAAGCGGCATGGGCTGGAATTGGAGGAAGAAGCGGAGTACGGCAACCGCAAATATCTGGAAAAACAGGACTTCATCCTCGCCAAGCAGAAGGAGCAATTTGCCGCCCAGCAAAGCAAGCTGGACGAATTGACCTTGAAAGTTTCGGATATGGAGACCCTGCTGGAAAATGTTTCGGCCCCGGCCACTCTGCCCGCCTTTGCGGACGTAGCCGACCCGGAGCTGACCCAAGCCGCCCAGTGGGCCATCGAGCAGGGCTACCTGAAAGCCCGCGCCGACGGCAGCTTTAAGCCGGACAAGGGTGTCGCCAAGTGGCGCGTCATCCGCGGCTACCGGGCAGTGACCGAACCATGACCGTGCAGGTAAAATAGCCCCACAGCACAAGGCCCCGCAGACTTTGAAAAAGGTCTGCGGGGCCGCTGTTTGTTTATTGCAGCGTCTCCTTGGTGCGCAGGCGGCGGCAGGCGTCTTCCTTCACCAGCTCCAGCACCACCGCCGTCAGCGGGATGAAGAAGAGGATGCCAAGGATGCCGAAGAGCTTGCCGCCGATCATGGCTGCCACAAGGGTGTACAGGGGCGAAAGCCCTACCGATTTGCCCACCACCCGGGGGTAGATGAACTGGTTCTCGATGAACTGCACCGCAAGGTAGACCAGCAAAGCGCGCGCCGCTAGCAGGGGGTCCACCAGCAGCACCAGCAGCACGCTGATGACGCAGGAGAGCAGCGCCCCCACATAGGGGATGATGGCGCAGATGGCGGTGAGCATCCCCACCAGGCTGCCGTAGGGGATGCGGAAGAGGGAGAAGGCGAGGCTCATAAGCACGCCGAGGATCACCGCCTCGCTGCACTGGCCCGTGAGGAAGTTGGCGAAGGACTGGCGGAACAGGCGGCAGAACTTCAGCACCCAGGCGGCGTGACCGGGCTTGAGGTAGGCGCGCACCAGGGTGCGGGCCTGGTGGCCCAGGCTCTGTGCCCCCAGCGAGAGGTAGACGGAGATGATCAGCGCAAAGGAGGCCGTCACCACAAGATTCACCGTGGCGGAAACGGCCCCCACCGCGTTCACCAGCACCGTGTCGAGGCCGGAGGTCACCTTGTGCAGCAGCTGCTCCCAGTCGATGCCCTCCAACCGGCTCATCAGCCAGCCCATGTCGGGATCCTGGGCGTGGAGGTAGGCCGTCCAGCGGGGGATGTTGGCTTCAATTTGCAGATACAGGCTGTGGAAGGACTGCACCAGCTCCGGGATCAGCAGCGTCAGGGCCAGCACCAGCACCAGCACCACCCCCAGCAGGGTGAGCAGAAAGCTCAGCAGGTGGAGCGCCTTGCCCGAGGGCTGCTTTCTCGCTTTGGCAAACAGCCGCCCCAGCCGCTTTTCCAGCCCGGCCATGGGCACGCTGAGGAACAGCGCCAGAATGCCGCCCGCCAAAATGGGCAGCACCAGATCCACCAGCTGCGCGGCAAAGGCCAAAACGTCCGAAAGCCGCAGCAGCGCCACAAAAAGCGTCACGCCCACCACCGTCACCAGCAGGGCCTGTTTCGTGTTCGATCTCATCCAAATGTTCCTTTCCCGGAGCGTCTCCGAGGTTTTTTCTTTGTATTGTATCCAGAAAAAACCAGCTTGTCAAGCAGCCGGGGCGCGGCGCAGCACGCGCTTTACAGCCGCCCCCGGAGCTTCCGGCTTAAATCGGCCAGACACCATGCGATGGCCATGCCGCCCGCAATGCCCAGCGCCGCCAGAAAGGTCTGCTCCCCAAAATGCTCGGCGGCGGGCAGGTCGTTGGAGACGACGGCGTTCATGCAGTAATACAGGGTGCTGCCGGGGATGGCCGCGGTGATGAAAAACGGGGTAGAGGAGGCGTTGCGGCAACGGGCAAGCATCTCGGCGTAGAGGGCCGCGCAAAACCCGGCCAGCAGGTTGGCCAGAACCGAGAGAAGATTTCAAGACATGGTCTTGAAATGCGAGACCCGTTGCTTAGAAGAATTGTATCACTCCTGTGATTTGATCGCACGAGTGGACGTACACAAAAAATACAGGAAAAGAGGAATGCCTATCTGAAATTAACACGACACAACGGACGAGCCGGAACCCACGGCACTTACAACCCCAAGCACAATGACCGCAGTTTCAACCTTTCCAACAGCGAGCACATTGACCCGGAACGAGCTAAAAGCAACATCTACTGGGACTGCTTTCACGGTTCCCGTTCGGCTCTCGCTCCACAAGACCCGGACAATCTGGCGGCAACCTTCTCAGATGACGTATTCTATTTGAGAATGATGCAACGTCTTTTCTATTCGATATCGGTGGAAATCGCATGGTCGGTATGGTATACTAAAATTAACCCCTATATGCGCTTTTCACAGAAAGGAGCTTCTAAATGCCTGAAAAGCGCAAGGATAGCAAGGGCCGTGTTTTGAAGGATGGCGAAAGCCAGAGAGCAAACGGCACCTACGACTATCGTTATACCGATATCCACAAGAAACGGCGTTGTATTTACGCTAAATCCCTGACAGAGCTGCGGAAAAAAGAGGAAGAACTGTGGCGCGATCTGGCAGACGGCATCGACTATGCTGCCGGAGAGATGACAGTGGCTGATCTGGTTGACCGCTATATGAACCTGAAACGTGGGTTGAAACCCAATTCACTTCGGTCGTACAACACAGCGGTCAAGCGGATTCATGCTGACCCTTTCGGGCAAAAAGCCATTAAAACGGTAAAATTGTCCGATGCGAAAGGCTGGTTCGTGTTTCTGCATGACAGCGGTTTCAAGCAAAACACCATAGGAATCCTGCAAAGCGTTGTCAGACCGGCGTTTGAGATGGCGGTGGAGGATGACATCATCCGCAAGAATCCATTCAAGTTCAAGCTGTCGGACGTTGTGCCGAAGGACGCTTATGTGCGCAATGCCCTGACCAGAGAACAGCGGGAGAAATATCTGCAATTCGTTCAAGACTATGGCGGAAACTATTATGATGATATCGTCATTCTTATGGGAACCGGCTTGCGTGTGAGTGAGTTGTATGGCCTGACACGAGCAGATATCGACTTTGAACGACACTGTATCCATGTCCGGCGGCAGCTTTGCCGGACGGCTGAAAAGCCCTACTTTGTCACACCGCCGAAAACAAAAAGCGGTATCCGCAATGTTCCCATGACAGATACCGTTTGTGCAGCGTTGCGGCGTGTAGTAAAAGCAAGAGCGTCCACGAAAGTGGAAGCGCTGGTGGATGGTTGCAGCGGATTCCTCTTTCTGGACAAGTCCGGAATGCCGAAGGTGGCAATGCACTTGGAAAACTATATGCGTGGCGTGCAGGGAAAGTTTGAGAAGGCGTACGGCAAACCTGTTCCGCGCATTACACCTCATGTGCTGCGACACACCTTCTGCACCAATGTTCAGCAGGCCGGGCTGGATGTAAAAAGCCTGCAATACCTGATGGGACACTCCAATGCCAGTGTGACGTTGGATGTCTACACGCACAGCAGCTTTGAATCGGTTGAAAGAGCCTTTGAACAGATCGCCGGCAACCTGTGATTTTCGACGCATGAAGCGGAACTGCTTACGCCGAAACTTACGCCAAAACTTACGCCAATCACCCGGTAAGTGGCGTAGATTTGCGTAGAAAAGCGTGGATCGTGCAAAAACGGAGAATCTGGAAAAATCGGTTTGTGGCCTTGATAATTCTACAAAAGTCTACGTTTCCCGATATTCGTGATTCGGCTCCAAAAGTGTGGTTTGGAAGGGCGGCATGTACTAAGCCAAAACCGCAGCTCCCAAGAATCCCAATTTATAAAAAGAACGCAGGCAGAACTTTTCGCAAAGGCGAAGGCTCTGCCTGCTTTTTTGCACCCCTGCCGCACTTTTCTCTTCGCCGCAAATGTGCTACAATAGCCTTAGCATAAGGAAAAGGGGAACGCGCATGGCCAGAAACAGGCAGAACCTGAACATCATCTACATCTCGGACCGAATGCGGGAGACGCTGCGGCCCATAGCGTCCTGTGCGCTCACGGCGGTGGTGGCCCCCATGGGCTACGGTAAAACGACGGCGGTGCGCTGGTTCTTGGCAGAGCAGGCCAAGGCGGGGGCCGTGGTGCTGCAAGCCAGCATCTACTCGGATAACCGCTCCATCTTCTGGAAAAGCGTGCAGAAGGCCTTTGCCGCCGCCGGGCTGACGGTACTGGAGGGCTACGACTGCCCCGCCGACGCCAGCGGCGCGGCTTTGCTGCTGGAGGACCTGTGTGCCGCGCTGGGCGGCAAAACGCCCTACTATCTTTTTCTGGACGATTTCCACCTGCTGGGGGACGAGCGGGTGGCGCAGTTTTTGTGTCGGCTGGCCTACCGCCTGCCCGAGAACGTCCACCTTATCGTGGCCAGCCGCAACCGCTTTCTGCCCGGGGAGCAGGTGGTGCGGCTGGGGCGGCGGCTCCACCGCATCGAGGCCGACGGCCTCCGCCTGAACCGGGAGGAGCTGCTGGCCTACACCCACCGCTGCGGCGTGGAGATCACCGCCGCTCAGGCCGAGAGCCTGCTGCGCTCCTGCGAGGGGTGGTTCTCCGCCGTCTACCTGAACCTCCATGCCCTGGCCGAGCGGGGGAGCCTGCTGCAGCCGGGGCCGGACATCTACGCCATGTTCACCGCCGCCATGCTGGAGTCCCTGCCCGAGAAGACCCGGGGCTTCCTCGCTGTGATGGGGCTGGCCGATGAGTTCACGGTGGAGATGGCCCGGGCTGTCACCGCCCTGCCCGACGCGGAGGAGGTGCTGCGGGCCCTCACCCAGCAAAACGCCTTTGTCACCCGCCTGCCGGACGGGGTGAGCTTCCGCTTCCACCACATGATGAAAGAGTGCGCCGAGCGGCTCTTTGCCCAGCTGCCCGCCGCCCGGCAAACGGAGGTCTGGCAGCGGTATGGCCGCTGGTATGCCCAAAAAGCCCAGTACCTCCACGCTTTGCAGGCCTTTGAGCACTGCGGCGACCGCGACGCAGCCCTTGCCGTCATCGAGGCGGACGCGGGGGATCTGCTTGCCTCCCTCAGCCCCGCCGAGCTGCTGCAGCGGCTGGACCGCTGCCCGGTGGAAGCGCTGCAGCGCCACCCGCTGGCCATTCTGGTGCTGATGCGCCGGATGTTCACCTGGCAGCAGATCCCCAAAATGATGGAGCTGAAAGCCCTGCTGGAAGCCGCCGTGGCCCAACACCCCGAGTGGCCCGCCGCCGAGCGGGGCAACCTGCTGGGGGAGTGCGACCTTATCCAGAGCTTCTTGTTCTACAACGACATCACCCAGATGAGCCGCCTCCACCGCAGCGCCAGCCGCCAGATGAGCCGCCCCGCTGTCACCCTGCGCAACAGCGGCAGCTGGACCTTCGGCTCCCCCTCGGTGCTGATGATGTACTACCGCGCCCCCGGGGAGCTGGGCAAAGAACTGGCCGAAATGTACGAGTGTATGCCCCATTACTATAAAATCACCAACGGCCACGGCCAGGGGGCCGAGCTTTTGATGGACGCGGAGGCCGCCTACCTGCAGGGGGCGTGGGAGAAAGCCACTGTGCTGCTGGAGCGGGCCCGGGCCGACGCCGCCGGGCAGGAGAACATGACCCTCTGCTGCGACTTTTTGGCCCTGCGGCTGGCCCTGTGCGGCAAGGGGAAAGAGGGGTACGATTTTGCCGCCAAGCGCGCCGCCCTGCTGCAAAAGCACGACGGGGTGCAGGTGCATCTGCTGGAAAGCATCGCCGCTTATTTCTACGCTTTGCAGGGCAGGCCGGAGCAGGCCCCGGAGCTGTTCCGGGAGCACAAGCTGGCCGAGGTGAGTTTCTTTGGGCCCTGCCGCCCCATGATGTCCCTCATCGAGCAGCAGGTCTGGCTGGCGCAGGGGGAGTACGTGAAGGTGATCGCCCACAGCGAGGGCCTGCTGCGCCGGTGCGAGGCCATGCACTACGGTCTGGTGGGCCTGCAGGCCCGCATCCAGCTGGCGGCGGCGCAGCTGCGCTTTGGCCAGCGGGCCGAGGCCCGGGCCGCGCTGGCAGCGGCTTTGCTGGACGCTGTGCAGGACGATTTCTGGGTGCTCTTTGTGGAGCAGTATCCCGCTCTGGCCCCCCTGCTGGAAGGGGAGGACTGGGCTGCCAGCGAGCCGCGTCTGGGGCCCTTCGTGGCCCGCATCCTGCCCGCAGGCCGGGCCTTTGCCGCCCGGCTGGGCCTGCCCGCCCCCGCGCCGGAGCTGCCCCTGACCGACCGCGACCGGGAGCTGGCCCGTCTGGTGGCCGGGCGGTGCACCAACAAGGAGATCGCTGCCGCCCTCTACCTCTCCGAGGGCACGGTGAAGCAGTACATCAACCAGCTGTACGCAAAGCTGGATATGGGCGGCGACCCCCGCACCAGCCGCGCCCGGCTGGCCGAGTGGTACCAGAAAAACGCCCCCCGGAATTAACCAAAAACTAACCCCGGGTTAATAGCAAAAACCAAAGCTCCACGGTATCCTAAAAGTGAACCGTGGAGCTTTTTTCCTGCAACAAAATTGGTAAAAAAAGGAGGCTTTTGCAATGAAACGAAGATGGAAGAAATTCCTCGCCGGGGTGCTTTCCGCAGCCCTCGCGCTGAACCTCGCGGCCCCGCTGGCACTGGCGGGCAGCTCGACGATGGGAGCAGCTTGCGGGGTGACAAATGTACTTCTGTATCCGGAGTGGAACGGACCGGTCGATAGTAAGAAATGCATTCAGGGTACGGTATCCTATAACCGGGGTCTTTTGACCTTTGACGGAGATGTGACGCTGGATACAACTTCGGACCCGTATAATTCTTCGCTGGTCGAAGCCCTCAGTGAAAAAAATCTGAGGCTGGTGGCAAACGGCAAGGTGACGGGCAGTACAAATAGCGACGGCTTTGATGGAGCAAAGGAGATAGTAAGGGGAAAATACGATCTCACCAATACCTATTGGAACAATACGTCGAAAGGAATTTCGGGTGGAGACACGGGAACAACGATTGCTTCCGATACCGAGATCACGCTGAAGGGTTTCCAGACGGGCATCGGCGGAGGAAAGGTCCAGATCGATGGCAGGGTGAAGATCAGTAGTGCAGCATACGGCATCGCCAATTTCACTACCATGAACCATGGCAGCGAGCTGGTGATCTATGCGCAGCAGTACATCGGGGAACAGGGTCATCTGACCTACAACGGCGGCCACCTGCTCCTGAATGTGACGACTATCGGTATGGACTTCGGCCTGAGTGAGCTGGGCATCGGAGAGAACGTAAGCAGGTTCTGGTATCGCACCGACGATGACGCGGGTTATACGGAAATCGACACCAACGTGCAGGAAAAACTTGACAGCTTTTTTGAAGTCAAAGAGACAAACCACGCCTATCTGGAGCTGACGGATGTGGACCCGGACCGGCAGGAAAGCGAAACCTACGCCCTTTTGGTAGCAGGCACGCAGGTCACAAAGAGCAACCAGAACGACGTGCTGGAGGATGGCGGGTCTGTGAAGTTTGACCCGACGACCAACACGCTGACCCTGAACGATGCCGATCTCACGCTGGATGGGGCCGCGAGTGTTAATGGCTGCATCGATTCCGAATTGGCAGAAGAGCTGACCATTACCGGCACAGCCACCCTTTCCAACGCCGATGGGATCCTTACGGAAGGCCCGCTGACGCTGAAGGACGCAACCCTCACCCTTACGGGCAATATCGATGGCGACATTGGTGAGGACGCGATCCGGGCAGGCAGCTCTGACGAAGATATCACCATCGAAAACAGCACCGTGACCATTGCAGGCACAAACTCGGAGGGCAACTTCTTCCAGTTTGGCATTCGGTGCGGCAAGCTTACCGTGGCGAACAGCACGCTGGATGTGAAAGCCGGCGGCTCGGCCATCGTGGCAGCAGACGAGATGGAAGTTTCCGGCGCAGGCACCGTCATCACGGCGGAAACGGATGCATCGGAGGAACAGGATTATTATGCCCTCGAACTGGGACGCCTGATCATGTCTCACGGCCTTGATCTGGTGGAAGGCAAAATGAACGAGAGTAAGAAGGCGAAGATCGCCCAGCCGGAGCAGGCCCCCACGGACTTTAAGGTCTACTGGGTCGTCCGCCCGGGGGACGAACCGGTGAATGGAGGAATGCAGTTCCCCGGTGCAATCACCGACAGCGAGGAGGAAGCCCGCCTCTTTGAGGGCTGGTTCCTCGAAGACGGCACCCGTTTGGAGGATAGCCCCTACTACATGGGCCCGGGCGCGAACCATGTGGGCAACCTCGACCGGGACGTGACCTTCTATGGCCATTGGCGCACCGCCGAGAGCGGCGAGGGCAGCCCAGACGGCGGAGACGGCTTCGGCACCCTTCTGGCGGGCGTCGCAGTCGTGGGCGCGGCGGGCGTCGTGGCCTATCAGGTGGGCACGGAGCTCATCCTTGACCAGCTCCTGCCTGCAGGGGTGGCCGTGCCCCATACCCGCGCCGAGCTGGCAATGCTCCTCTGGAACACCGCAGGCCGCCCGGCCCCGGCCACTCTGCCCGCCTTTGCGGACGTAGCCGACCCGGAGCTGGCCCAAGCCGCCCAGTGGGCCATCGAGCAGGGCTACCTGAAAGCCCGCGCCGACGGCAGCTTTAAGCCGGACAAGGGTGTCGCCAAGTGGCGCGTCATCCGCGGCTACCGGGCAGTGACCGAACCATGACCGTGCAGGTAAAATAGCCCCACAGCACAAGGCCCCGCAGACTTTGAAAAAGGTCTGCGGGGCCGCTGTTTGTTTATGCGTGGCGTGCAGGGAAAGTTTGAGAAGGCGTACAGCAAATCTGTTCCGCGCATTACATCTCATGTGCTGCGACACACCTTCTGCACCAATGTCCAGCAGGCCGGGTTGGATGTGAAGAGCCTGCAATACCTGATGGGGCACTCCAATGCCAGTGTGACGCTGGATGTCTACACGCACAGCAGCTTTGAATCGGTTGAAAGAGCCTTTGAACAGATCGCCGGCAACCTGTGATTTTCGACGTATGAAGCGGAATTGCTTACTCAATAAGTACCTTATGGAGACGGGATCTCTTCGGAGACCCCGTCTCTTTTTGTATAGAAACCACAGATGCAGCCCACTCTATCAAAAAGGGGTGAGCAGATGTCCGGCAAACGGGTATTGGCGTTGTATGCAGCTGTTCTGCTGGGGTTTGCGGTGGTTTTGTGCCGCCTGTATTTTCTGGCAGAGAACCATACCTATGCTGCCCGGGCCGAAGCGCAGAGCACGGTCCGGCTCTCGTTGCCTGCCCGGCGGGGCAGCTTCTACGACCACAGCGGCCTGCTTCTCACCGGGCTGGAAACGCGGTATCTTGCCCTCTGCTTCCCGGGCGAAAACAACTACACACGCCTGTATGCATTTACGGACAGTGCCGGGCAGGCACTTTTGTACCGGAACCGCAACCGCTCTGCACCGTTTCTGCTGGAAGTGGACCGCGACCTTTCCGGGCGCGGCATACGCTGCTTTGCAACGGCACGGCGCTGCGCAGAAGTTCCGCTGTGCCAGCATCTGATCGGCTATCTGGATGCAGAAGGCCGCGGCATTGCCGGGCTGGAAAAGGCGCTGGACAGCCAGCTGGCCGGGACAAAGGAGCATGACACGCTGGTGTGCGCGGTCACAGCACAAGGACGGCTGAGGGCCGGGGAAACACCGCAGCTCACCCGGCAGGACAGCAGTGCGGTGGGCGTGCAGCTGACGATCTCCCGTCCGGTGCAGCGTGCCGCCGAAGCGGTGGCCGCAGACACCATGACCAGCGGCTGCATTCTGGTTTTGGACACGGCCACTGCTGCGGTTCGCGCCAGCGTCAGCGTACCGGGCTATGACCCGGATGACCTTGCCGCAAGTCTGGATGCACCGGACAGTCCGTTCCTGAACCGCGCACTGGAAAGCTATGCTGTGGGTTCAGTGTTCAAGCCGGTGCTGGCTGCGGCAGCGCTGGAGCAGGGCATCCTGCCGGAGTACGAATGCACCGGTGCTGTGGTGGTGGATGGACAGATCTTCCGCTGCGCAGGCGGTGTTCCGCACGGAACGGTGGACATGACTGCGGCTCTGGAAAAAAGCTGCAACGGCTATTTTATCCGGCTGGGGCAGCAGCTGGGGGCAGAGACGCTTTTGCAGATGTCTCGGCAGCTTGGCTTCGGGCAGGAGGTGCCGGTGGCAGGTGCGCTGCACGCCGATGCCGGAAAGCTGCCGTCTGCCGGGGAGCTTGCCCAGAGCGGCCAGCTGGCAAATTTCAGCTTTGGGCAGGGCGGTCTGCTGGCATCACCGGTACAGATCGCCGCCATGATGAACACCATTGCTTCCGGCGGGGTGTACCGCACGCCTTTCTTCGTGTGTGGCTCGGTGGATGAAACTGACGGTACGCCGCTGGAAACGCTTGCACATCCGCAGTCAAGGCGGGTGATGAGTGCGGAAAATGTAGCGCTCCTGCGTAAAATGCTGCAGCAGGTGGTGGAAGAGGGCACCGCACAGGATGCTGCCGGGCTGGAAGAAGGGGCTGGCGGCAAGACCGGTACCGCGCAGACCGGGCAGTTCACACCGGATGGCACGGAACGCAAAAACTTGTGGTTCGCAGGGTTTTACCCGGCGCAGCAGCCGCGCTACACCATTGTGGTGCTGCAGGACGGGCAGGTGAGCACGGAACATTCCAGCGCCGCCATCTTTGCCCGGCTGTGCGCAATGCTGGACCTTCTGGCATAAAAATGCACGGTTTCTGCTTGCTTTTTTGCGCTTGTTATGCTACTATATATTTGTATTTCTGCGTAGTTTTTGTTGAATTAAAATAAAGGAGCGTTTCAATCCATGTCTGTTATCGAAATTGTTGGCGGTGTGATCCTGCTGATCGCTTCGCTCGTCATCGTTTTCCTCACTCTCATGCAGCACACCCACGGTCAGGGCCTTTCCGGTGCCATCAACGGCAGTATGGGCGGCGCAAACAATGCCCGTTTGACCCCGGCTGATCAGATGCTGGCCAAGACCACCCGCATTGCAGGCATTGTTTTCTTTGTGGTTGCCATTCTGGCATGTCTGTTTGCAGGCCGTCTGGCAGGTTGACAAGGTTCGTGCAGCCCCGTGTAAAGGACGGGGCTGTTTTTCTGTGTTATGATAGGATGTCAGCGGCAGTCTGACCGCTGGGCAGGGTGGGGCAGCTGGCCCACGATTGGCAGCGCTGCGGCACGTTGGAGGCTGCGGCCATGGAAGAGCAAGGAGAAAAAATATTATGGCAATGCGCGATAAAATTGAGCACGCGATCCAGAATCAGCCGTGCACCGTCAAAGACCTCAAATCCAAATTCGGCGGGGACCGCGGCTCGGACCGCAAGGTGATGGAGGCTGTGGATCAGCTGGTGCACGAGGCGGTCATCTGCCAGCGTCAGGGCGTGTTCTTTACGGTGCGCTCCGGCCGTGCAGACAAGGCTCTGCTGTGCAAGGTGGTAAAACTGGGCAAGAATTTTGCCTTTGTCATGCTGGAGGACGGCACCAGCGATATCTTTATCCCGGGCCGTTTTACCCGCGGTGCCATGCCCGGCGACATGGTGCTTGTGGAAAAGTTTGAGCACCCCCGTGTGGAGGGCAGCGATGAAGGCGAGATCCTGGCCATTCTGGAAGAAAAGAACGATCTGGTGGGCACTGCCCGCCGCATTGAGGGCCGCCTGAAGTTCGTGCCGGACGACTGCCCGGCCATCTCCATGCAGATGATGCGTGACTGCGAGGGCGGTGCAAAGGACGGCGACAAGGTGGCCGTGGAGATCCTGCAGCGCGGCAATCGGCAGGAAGATCACCGCGTGGGCGTTGCCATGCGGTTTGGCAGCTCGGACGAAGCAAAGCGCTGCGCAAAGGCCCTGCTCTATGCGCAGGATATCCACAGCCGCTTCCCGGATAAGGTTCGTGAGGAAGCCAAGAAGCTGGAGAACGCTGAGGTCTCTGAAAAGGACACCGAGGGCCGCATGGATCTGCGCGCCCTGCCCATCTTCACCATTGACAGTGCTGAGACCAAGGACATCGATGATGCCATCAGCCTGACCAAGACCCCGGAGGGCGGCTTTGAGCTGGGTGTCCACATTGCAGATGTTTCCAACTATGTCAAGCCCGGCAGCGAACTGGACAACGAAGCGTTTAACCGCGCAACCAGCGTCTACTATGCCGATCAGGTGGTGCCCATGCTGCCCAAGCAGCTTTCCAACGGCATCTGCAGCCTGAATGAGGGCGTGCTGCGTCTGGCCTTCTCCTGCCTGATGCATCTGGATAAGGATGGCAACCTGATCGATTACCGCTTTGTCAAGTCGATCATCCGCAGCCGCGTCAAGGGCGTTTACTCCGAGATCAACGCCTTGCTGGCCGGCAGTGCTGACGACGAGCTGAAGGGCAAGTACCATGAAGTGCTCAGCCAGCTGCCCGCCATGAAGGAGCTGTACGGCCACCGTGCCCGCCTGCGCAAGGAGCGCGGCTGCATGGATATCGAGAGCGGCGAGGTGAAGCTGATCCTCGACGAGGACGGCCACTGCATCGACGTGAAAAAGCGCACCTCCGGCGAGAGCGAAGCTATGATCGAAGAATTCATGCTGCTGGCCAACCAGTGCGCTGCCCACTTTGCCCGCGTGAAGCAGATCCCCTTCGTGTACCGTGTGCACGAGGAACCCAATGCTGAAAAGCTGGAGCGTCTGCACACTCTGCTGCAGGCCTGCGGCATCAACGATCACTTTGCCAAGGATGTGCCCACCCCCAAGGAGCTGAGCGCAATTCTGGAAGGTGTGCGCGGCGGCCCGTATGAGCAGATCATCAATACCGGTATGCTGCGCTGCATGTCCAAGGCTGTGTATGAGGAAAAACCCAAGGGCCACTACGGTCTGGTGCTGAAGGACTACGCTCACTTCACCAGCCCCATCCGCCGCTATCCGGATCTGGCCATCCATCGCATCATGACCGCCCAGCTCAAGGGCATGGATAAGGATACCATGGTGCTGCGCTACAGCGACTTTGCCGAGAAGGCAAGCAAGCAGTCCAGTGAGCGCGAGATCATTGCAATGCAGATCGAGCGCAAGGCTGAGGACTGCTACAAGGCCGAGTATGCCCGCCGCCATCTGGGCGAGTGCTACGAGGGCCGCATTTCCGGCGTGACCCAGCGCGGCCTGTTCATTGAGCTGGACAACGGCGTGGAGGGCTTTGTGCCGGCTTCCAGCCTGACCCCCTCCGGTACCATGCTCACCGAGGGCATCCGCCTGTCCGACCCCGTCTCCGGCAAGAACTGGAGCCTGGGCGACACCATGATGATCACCATTGTGCGTGCGGATGTGAACCTGGGCAAGATCGACTTTGAGGTTGCTCCGGCAAGCACAAAGTAAGCAAAAAGATCAGAACACCTGTACGGCGTTTTCCTGCATAGGAAGAGACTGTACAGGTGTTTTTTGTCCGCGGACAAGAAGCGGTGGAAAAGGGGAGAACGACATGCTGAAAAACGAAACACTGCGCAGAGATGCAGATGCCATCATCCGTGCCAGCCTGAACGCTGTTCTGCCGGACGAAGCGGTGCGCCGCGCGCTGAAAAATTTCCGGCCGCAGGGCGGCAGGGTGCTGCTGGTGGCTGCCGGTAAAGCAGCATGGCAGATGGCCCATGCGGCGGTGAAATTTCTTGGCCGGGTGGATGGCGGTGTGGTCGTGACCAAATACGGCCACGTGAAGGGCACGATCCCCGGCGTGGACTGCTGCGAAGCCGGGCACCCCGTGCCGGACGAGAATGGCTTTGCCGCCACCCGGAAAGCGCTGGAACTGGTGCAGGGCTTAACGGCAGAGGATACGGTGCTGTTTCTGCTGTCCGGCGGCGGCAGTGCACTGTTTGAGAAGCCGCTGATCCCCGGCGCAGAGCTGCAGCAGATCACGGGCCAGCTGCTTGCCAGCGGTGCCGATATCGTGGAGATGAACACCATTCGCAAGCGCCTGTCCGGGGTCAAGGGCGGGCGGTTTGCACAGAGCTGTGCGCCCGCGCAGGTGTTCAGCATCGTGCTCAGCGATATTCTGGGCGACCCGCTGGATATGATCGCCAGCGGCCCGGCGGTGCCGGATACCTCCACCTGTGCACAGGCCCTTGCCATTGCGGAAAAATATCACCTGCAGCTTTCGGCACAGGCCAAGGCTCTGCTGGCACAGGAGACTCCAAAGGTGCTGGACCGTGTTGCCACGCAGATCACCGGCAGCGTGCGGGAGCTGTGCAGCGCAGCAGCCAACGCCTGCCGGGAACTGGGCTATGAGCCGGTGATCTTGACCGACAGGCTCTGCTGTGAAGCGCGGGAGGCTGGCAGCTTCCTTGGTTCCATAGCCCGCACCCACGCGGGGCAGGGCAAAAAGCTGGCCTTTCTTGCAGGCGGTGAGACGGTCGTCCAACTGACCGGAACAGGTCTGGGCGGGCGCAATCAGGAGCTGGCCCTTGCTGCAGCACCGGTGATCGCCGGGCTGGACGCAGCGGTCTTTTCGGTGGGCAGCGATGGCACCGACGGCCCAACCGATGCTGCGGGCGGCTATGTGGACGGCAGCACGGCCGCGGCACTGGCGCAGAACCAGCTGAAGGTGTACGATGTGCTGCAGAACAACGATGCCTACCATGCCCTCAAGGCGGTGGATGGGCTCATCATCACCGGCGCGACCGGCACGAATGTCAACGATGTGGCCGTGGTGCTGATCGGAAATCAAGGATAGAACGAAGCCACCGGGAGTTCTCTGCAAAAGCGGAAAGCGGAACGGATGGAGCTGCAGCGCCGCAAGGAACTTACGGAACAGATGTTCCACGGGATGGCCCGCATCGTGGACCGGTTTGTGGTGTGTGATCTGGAAAATGACCACTATGAATAATGCCTTGCAGGATCATGGATTATATGGGTAAAAAATAAGGTGCTGTCCGCACAGACAGCACCTTATTTTTATGGTTTACATGTGCAGCAGGCTGCGCTGCTCGCTGGCGCGGAACTTGAGTGCCGCAGCAATGAATGCCTTGAACAGCGGGTGAGCACGGTTCGGACGGCTCTTGAACTCCGGGTGGAACTGTGCGCCCAAATGGAAGTCACGGCCGGGCAGCTCTACAGTCTCTACCAGACGACCGTCGGGGCTGGTGCCGGAAATAACAAGACCGGCGTCCTGCATCTCCTGACGGAACTCGTTGTTGAACTCGTAGCGGTGGCGGTGGCGCTCCCAGATCTCGGCCTCGCCGTAGCACTCGGCCATCTTGGTGCCGGGCATCACCTTGCAGGGGTATTTACCCAGACGCATGGTGCCGCCCTTGGGAATGTTGCCCTGCTGGTCGGCCATCAGGGCGATCACATTATGCTTGCCATCCGGGGTGAATTCGCTGGAATTTGCATCCTTGTAGCCCAAAACGTCCCGGGCAAACTCCATCACCATGATCTGCATGCCAAGGCAGATGCCAAAGTAGGGAACATGGTTCTCGCGGGCATACTGTGCAGCCTGGATCATGCCCTCAATGCCGCGGTCGCCAAAGCCGCCGGGTACGATGATGCCGTCCACATCTGCAAAGGCTTCCTTGCAGGCGGCCTGGTCGGTCAGGTCCTCGCTTTCCACCCACTTGATCTCCACCTGGCTGTCATTCTCGAAGCCTGCGTGGTACAGGCTCTCCATCACGGAGAGGTAAGCGTCGTGCAGCTTGACGTATTTGCCCACCAGTGCAATGCTGCAGGTCTTGCTGCGGGTGGCAATGCGGCTGACCACCTGCTTCCATTCGGTCAGGTCGGCAGCGGGCACATTCAGCTTGAGCTTCTGCACCACTACCTCGTCCAGACCACCGGTGTGCAGCATCAGCGGGCACTGGTACAGGCTGGGCATGGTCAGGTTCTCGATCACACACTCCGGCTTCACATTGCAGAAAGTGCTGATCTTGCGGCGGATGTCGCCGCCCACACTGCCGTCTGCGCGCAGGATGATGATGTCCGGGTTCACGCCCATGCCCTGCAGCTCTTTCACAGAGTGCTGTGCAGGCTTGGATTTGTACTCGTCCGAGCCGGAAATGTAAGGCACCAGCACCACATGGATGTAGCAGCAGTTGTCGCGGCCCTGCTCCAGACCCACCTGACGGATGGCCTCGAGGAAGGGCTGGCTTTCAATATCACCGGTCGTGCCGCCGATCTCGGTAATGACCACGTCAGCCTCGGTGGAAGAGGCCAGATTGTAGATGTAGCTCTTGATTTCGTTGGTGATGTGGGGAATGATCTGCACGGTCTGGCCCAGATATGCACCCTGACGTTCCTTGTTCAGTACGTTCCAGTACACCTTGCCGGTGGTCAGGTTGGAGTATTTGTTCAGATTCTCGTCGATAAAGCGCTCGTAGTGGCCCAGATCCAGATCGGTCTCAGTGCCATCGTCGGTCACGAACACCTCACCGTGCTGCAGCGGGCTCATGGTGCCGGGATCCACATTCACATAGGGGTCCAGCTTCTGGCTGGCCACCTTCAGACCGCGGCACTTGAGCAGACGGCCCAGCGATGCGGCTGTGATGCCCTTGCCAAGGCCGGAGACGACACCGCCGGTGACAAAGATGAATTTGGTTTGTTTCTCTGCCATAGAATTTCCTCCTCTATTTTTGCTTTTCTGAATTTTTTCCCTTATAAACCTTTGTGAATTCTTTCAGGTGAACGGTCTTGCTTTCAGCCTCTCCCAAAATGAGCCGGTGAAAGCAAGGATACTTTTCCCAATCCAATATTATACACCCATGTCCTCATAATTTTCAAGGACTTCCTGTGCAATTTCTGTGCGGTCACGACGGGTATCCATGGCCTGTTTTTCTATGTAGCGGTGTGCCTCGGCTTCGGTCATGTGCTCGTGCTCCACAAGGCAGCATTTTGCCCGGCTGACCAGCCGCACCTGTGCGATCTTTTCCTGTAAGCGGGCGTTCTCCTGCCGGGCACGCAGCAGGCGGTGGTTGCCCGCCGCCGCCATGTGCATGGCCTGCACAAAAAAGGCGGTGCTGAAGGGCTTTGACAGCAGCAATACCCCCTGCTCGCTCAAAGGCCCCAAAAGCTGCTCAGCCTGTGCGGCCTTGACCAGAAACACGACACCGGCATCTGTTTTTTCCACAGCATTGATGCACACCTCATGCCCGAATTCATCGGGCAGGGGAGAGTTGACCACGATCAGCTCAAAGTCCGATTCCGTCATGCGCCTCCGGGCTTCGGCCCCGCTGGGAATGATCACCGGGCGGCTGTAGCCCATTTCGGTCAGCCGTGCAGCGATATACTCGTTGGAGCTTGCACCGGCACTTACGATCAGTGCACGTCCCATTTCCTTCGCTCCTTTCTCCTACACACTCTCTTTTGCAGGGGTCAGATGGCGTTGAAGTAATGGGTACGCTCGTACTCAACAGGGTCGGACGCGTGTTTCAGTGCTTCGCAGCGCTTCAGTTCTTCCGTAAAGTAGCGGCTGGCAAGCTGCTCGGGCAGCACTCTGCGCAAAAATTCGCTCTCCTCCGCAGCCTGCACGGCCTCTTCCAGACTGGCGGGCAGAGTCTCAAGGCTGAGGCCCTCAGCCATAGAGGGGTCGAACAGATTCTTGTTCACAGGGGCAGAGAGCACCATGCGGTTCTCGATGCCGTCCAATCCGGCAGCCAGAACCAGACCAATGGCCAGATAGGGGTTGCAGGCAGGGTCCGGGCTGCGCAGCTCCATGCGGCAGTTGTCGCCCTTTACCTGCGGGATGCGCACCAGCTGGCTGCGGTTCTGGCGGCTCCAGCTCACATAGCGGGGCGCTTCATCGCAGCCAAAGCGCTGATAGCTGTTGGGCAGAGGGTTGGTGAACACGGTCAGCTCCCGGCTGTGGGCCAGCACACCGGCCATAAAGCTGCCTGCAATGCTGTCCGGGGCAATGTCGCCCTCAAACAGGTTGCGGCCATCCATGTAAAGGGACAGGTTGATGTGCAGGCCGCTGCCTGCCTGATCCGGCAGGGGCTTGGGCAGGAAGCTTGCATGGATGCCGCTGCGGGTGGCAATGGCGCGCACGATCTGCTTGAACATCATCACGTTGTCGGCGGTCTTGAGGGGGCCTGCGTGGTGGCAGTCGATCTCGTTCTGGCCGTTGCCGCTTTCGTGATGGCTGTGCTGAGGGCTCATGCCCATCTGCTCCATGGTCAGGCAGATGTCCCGGCGGAGGTTCTCGCCTGCGTCCAGCGGGGCCACGTCAAAGTAGCCGCCAAAGTCGATGGGGATACGGGTGGGGCGGCCCCGGTCATCATTCTCGAACAGGTAGAACTCACACTCTGCGCCCACATTGCAGGTGATGCCCAGCTTTTTGAATTTTCGGTTCACGCTGCGCAGAAAGCCGCGGCAGTTGCCGCCAAAGGGCTGGCCGTCCGGCTTTTCCACATCACAGAAGAACTGCATCACCCGGCCCTCGGTAGGCCGCCAGGGGAGAATGGTCACGGTGGAAAGATCCGGCCGCAGCACAAGGTCGCTTTCCTCCACCTTCATAAAGCCGGCAATGGAGCTGCCGTCGAAGCAGACACCGTCTTCCAGAGCTTTGGGCAGATCGTTTGCCAGCACAGCAATGTTCTTCTGAGTGCCGAAGATATCGCAGAAGGCAAAGCGCACAAATTTGACGTTGTTGTCCTCCACAAAATCAAGGATGTCCTGTTGGGTCGAATAGCTCATAATGGTTTCCCTTTCAAATAAAACGCCTAAAGGCCTGCCCTCAGAATGGGAGCAGGTCTTTAGGCTGGTGTAAGAAATAGGAAAAGGAGAATGGCAATTTTAAATTCCGCAGCCTACGGATGCTATTCTGCTGTTACGCTGATGAAAGATCAGACGTAGTAGAGCATCTTGCTGTAGCTGGGCAGAGGCCAATAATCCTCACCGCAGATGGTCTCGGCGTCGTCCGCAGCGGCACGCAGAGCATCCATTGCAGGCAGCACGTTGTCGTGGAAAGCAACGGCCTTTTCTGCCTCGGTGGGCAATGCCTTGGAAGCATCCACTGCATCCTGCAGAGTATCGACAGCGTCGCTCATAGCATCGGCATCAGCAGAGAGCTTGGTCAGGGTCTTGGTCTCACTGCGCACGCTGATGTTCTCGCTCACAGCCAGCTTGGATGCTGCGGTATTGGCAAGCTCGCTCATGTAGGAGTTGACGGCAGGCAGCAGCTGCTTGCGGGCCATTTCCAGCATGGTCAGGGCCTCGATGTTGATGACCTTGGCGTAGTGCTCCAGCTCCACCTCGTAGCGGCTGTGCATCTCCACCTTGGTCAGCACGCCGAACTCCTCCATCAGGGCAATGTTCTTGGGCTCGATCAGGGCCGGCAGGGCAGCAGGAGTGTTCTTTTTGTTGGGCAGGCCGCGCTTTGCGGCTTCCTCTTCCCACTCGGCAGTGTAGCCGTTGCCGTTGAAGATGACGCGGCGGTGGTCGCGGATGGTGCGCTTGACCAGAGCAATCACGGCGCTGGTAAAGTCCTCAGCGCTCTCCAGCTCGTCGGCGTAGCCCTTCAGTTCCTTTGCGACGGCGGTGTTCAGGATGGTGTTGGCATCACTCAGGTTCTCAGCGGAACCGGGCA